>Ga0163144_10007764_pt1 | contig 23438 bp, 16 predicted proteins | sample OliLak19BULKMAT1_FD_123175 | JGI IMG/M metagenome (GOLD analysis project Ga0163144, IMG submission 123175) | Freshwater microbial mat bacterial communities from Lake Vanda, McMurdo Dry Valleys, Antarctica - Oligotrophic Lake LV.19.BULKMAT1 | ecosystem: Environmental > Aquatic > Freshwater >...
ACCAGTCGCCCTCTTACTACGGCGCCCATGCGCAAACTGCAGGATGTTCCGCGCCAATCGCAAGAACGTATGACAAGTGGTATCCAGGAATGGGACCGTGTTACTGGCGGCGGGATCATGCCCGGTGCTTTTGTTATTCTTACCGGTGACCCTGGCATTGGGAAATCTACTCTTCTTTTGCAAGTTGCTCATCAACTAGCGCAAAAATATCAGGTCCTTTATTTTTCATCAGAAGAATCATTAGAACAAGTACGCTTACGAGCTGAACGTCTTGATTGTGCACATACTAATATTTTATTTTCTGACCATGCGCATCTTGATGAAATTATTGCAACAACCCAAGACCACGCGCCCGATTTAGTTATTATCGACTCGATACAAAATTGTTACAGCTCCGCGGTAGAGGCCTTACCCGGCAGTACCGGCCAAATTAAAGAATCTGCCTTCCGGCTGATGCGCCTTGCTAAGGAACATACGATTGCCGTACTATTAAGTGGCCATATCACCAAAGATGGAACCATGGCAGGGCCTAAGACCTTAGAGCATATGGTTGATGCGGTATTTTATTTACAAGGTGAGGACCGCTGGCAAACCCGCATGCTGCGTGGCATAAAAAACCGTTTTGGTACGGTGAACGAGCTGGGCTTTTTTGAAATGCATGAAAAAGGCCTCCAAGAAATGCCGAATATTAATCAGCAATTGTTGGAAGAAATTTCTCATAATGCGGGATCGGTGTTGATTAGTTTTATTGAAGGAACACGACCGCTCCTGATAGAGCTCCAAGCGCTCACAGTACCCACTAAGTTTACGATGCCCCAACGGGTAGTTTCTGGTGTTGACCAGACACAAATTGTGCTGATTGCCGCAATTCTAGAAAAATATCTCCAGATTAAACTCAGTAGCCATGATATATTTTTCCGTATTAGCGGTGGTTTTAAAATTAAAGGGAACTCGGCCGATTTGGGCATCGCCCTGGCCTTACTTTCGAGTTACTTTCAGCAACCATTACCCGAAAAGTGTATGGCGCTGGGGGAAATTAGCTTAACGGGACAGATCAAGCCTGTTAACCATATGGGGATACATATCGGCGAAGCTGAAAAGTTTGGTATTGAGCAGGTTTTTACGGCTAAAAACCAAAAAATAGACCACTCACGCTGTACCATCCGCAGATTTTACAACGTATACGATCTACTATCTCTCTTTTCACCGTCGTAAAGGTTACCGACTTATATAATCAAGCGGCATATTGCGTGCTTCGCAGAGCTGCTTAGCTTCTTGGTAGGTATACGGCTGCTGTCGCATAAAAAGCTCAGGGGCACCACCCAGGGCATCCTGTTTTTTCTTGCAGACAGCAAGGTAACTTTCTGCTCCGAGTGCAGCGGTTAAGCTACACCCGAGCAATATACTTATATAGGTATTTAAAAGAGGACGCATTATACACCCCGTACCCACTGTTAATTTATAAGTTTAGGCTTTTGCATCAGCTTTTGCTTTTACACGTCTTTGGCCTGCGCCTGCAACGCCGAGAGCCTTCTGTTTTGGTAAGGTATATTCACCAACGCCTTCAAGGCCTGCTTTTTCACGAACAAGTCGACAAGCTTCCTGAGCAGCAGCATCAATATCACCATTTGGAGCGTCAAAAGTAATGTTTTGCCACTCATTATTTATGTTACACATTACCACGTATGCTTGAACGTCAAAAGACATCATGGCTACTAAGCTTATCAAAGCTAATATACGTAAGTTCTTCATATACTCTCCTTCTATATTTAAACAATATCCCAACAGCATCAGATTAGCATGGAATTATTTCAGATTGCAACATTTTTAGTTTTACTTTTGTTGCGCCACAAAATATACACCCGACCAGGCTTCGGAGTAGTTCCCCTTGGGAAGCGTTTCTTTGCAAGCAAGGCGAGCTTGAGCGTCTATATCGCCTGCCGGAGCGGCAAAAGCAACGTTTTCCCAGGCATTGTTCTTTCTTTTACAAGAAACATGATAATTTGGCTGGGTAGAAAAGGTGACTTTAAAGCAATAATGGCGAGTGCCCCGAGATTTTTCATGAGCAGATCTTTCAATTATGTGCGTGATTACTTATTACTAAGCTATCACGCACATAATTCAGATTGCAACAAATTCTAGCCGAGAACTACAATCCAGCTTTGCCGGATATATTATAGATAAAGTTATAAAAAAGAGCTTCATAGGCGGGGTTTTTGTGCACAAAGTCCTGCATTGCCTTCTTTTCTTCAGCGGTAAAGGTAACCGGCTTGCCGAATGCGTCATGATAACGCTTCATAATAGCCTGGCAAACCACTACCATCTCTTTATGCCGTATATCTTGACTGAACGCTTCAACCAAGGGCAAAGCCTGGGTAGAGATACGCCATACATAAGCGGTAATAGTCTTGTTCCCCTGCGCATCTAAGACATCATCAATAAAGGGGAAAATAAACTGTTTTCCGCCTGTTTTGAGATTAATCAACATACCCAAAGAACCATCAATATTATTGGAAAATGTATAATGGGGGAAACTGGGCGCCACATCAAAAATAGGCTTACGTGTACCCAAAGAATATTCTCCAAAAATTGGTTCAAAATCTAACGATTCCCCCTGTAAATTCCAAGGATACCGCGCATTATTTACTAAACTGGGTCCGCAATAGCTTTTGGCCAAAGCAACGCTCTGGGCCTTACTATCATAAGCAACATGCTGCACCGTGCCTTCGATGCCGGCAAGAACTATTTTGTTCCCCGCTGCATCTAATACTATATATTGCGCCGGTACCAGGCCCTTAACTTGGCCTTGAGCCATAAGATATGGTGTTTTTTCCACGAGCATCACCGGCTTTTTTGTTTTTGCGTATTCAGCACAAGCAGCGGCAAAATCGATTACTTTAACCGTCTTACTACTTGGTTCCACCATAACCAGCGTATCGCCCTGCACATCATACAAGGAACGGGTAGCGTTTAGGGTGACAAATTCTACTAAGCGCGTGCCATCTTCGAGGCTAAAGATAGACAATTGCCCATCAGTTGACCCGTCTTTTCTTCTAAACTGTGAATGCTTACTTGTCGCCGTCATCACATTATCACCAAAGCCTAAGCAATAACGCCCATCACTACTCATGACAATTTGGGTGTGCCAGTAATTATTCAGAGAATCTTTCGTAAAATCTTTGATAAGCTTTGCTTTTTTTGTAGCTGCATCAAGGGCAAATAATTTTAAATCAACCAATAACCGTGTAGCCGCATCATTAATAAAGGCAAAATGAGCAGGCTCTTTTCTACTCGTATAGGCATTCTCATTTTCTAACCACTCAGCAGGAAAGCGACAAATTTCTTGTTTCTGCATCGTTGTTTGGTTATAGGGCAATATACACATTACCTGCACTTCTTTTTTATACACATTAACCGCATAAAGCGCTGACCTATTAACGGCAAGTTTGCAATCTTGTACTTGGGTAAACACAGCTTGCGCAGCTGTATCTAACAACATCGGCAAAAACTGTCGTTTTAAATTATTATCTAATAAGGTTGCACGGCTACCATCTGATACGGTACGACCAACATAGGCAGCTGCTAAATCAGTAAGGTCCACGGGCAACTCAATGCCATCGCCCAAAAGAGTCTGCATCGCGAGCGCCGCTCGCATTTTATTTTCATATGGCGAGCCAAGCTCATGTTCAGCCTCGGCAGCTTTGGCCTCTTTTCCTCCTGTTTTTTGTCTTTTAGCAGAACCTTGTGACATTGATGACCCTGATGAACCATCAGAAGAGGAATCACGCTCATGCCTTTTTTTACTCTCCACTGCCGCAGCAAGAGTTTTATGCTCCATCGCTTGCAACAGGGTTGCATTGCCCATAAACATTATCAACACACAGCGAAGCATTTTTACCGTTACTTGATGCATATAACCTCTTTTATTTTTTTATAAGAATATTTTTGAGCGCCCTTTTTTGCTCTTCTTGTTGCCGCTGCTTACGCTTTTTATGCATATGTCGTAAGGCAATGGCACCAGCAACAGCAGCGCAGAAGTAGAGCAACTTTTTATGTTTGTTGGCGTTGGTAGCCATAAAGTTTTTAAAACGTTCTAAGCGGCCTTCTGGCTGATTATTAGGGGCAGCCGCCGGCGGTACCGGCACGTGATGCTGAACAACCACTACTGGCTCTTGCCCCGCAACAACTACCGGTTCTAAAGAAACATTTTTTCTAAAATTATTAAAAATCGCCGAGGTGCCGGCAAGTTGATCGAGCATACGAAGATGCTCTGCATTATGCCGTTGCACCGTCTGCCTCGTGCGCTTGCCATAGATATTGGCCCAGTGAGCCGTATGCCCCGTAACGGCTAACTCTAGGGCTGAATTTTTTAACCACCCTCTAAAGAATATAAAATTAGGGTATCCATCATCACCACGGGATAAACCGGGGATTGCAATCTTTAAAATTTCAAACAACCTACCATACTCAGTAAGCAGAGCATCATCTACTTGCCATACTTCAATATTTTGCGGCGCTGCATGCGGCTTTTCTGTGGAAAATAAAGCCGTTGAGCGGTCAGCACTTTCTGCGCATCTATAGCGATTATGAATCCCATTGCCAAAACTATTGCGCTCATGAACATATATAAAATTACCAAATTCGGGCCATGGACTATAACTTGGCGTTGGCCACAAGGGTGTCCCTTCTGCCGCATAAGCAGCACAGAGACTGGCTATACTATTGATGGGCAAAAGATTAGTTTGCGTAATGGCCTGATACATATCAATAAAACTCTTATGCTGGTTACGGTCATAATCAAGCTGATGGCCATGCTTTTCGAGCTTATCGCTGCCTTTTTTTATCCATTTGGTATAGGAAACATAGATCGCTTCTTCCGTATCATCAATAGCCATATGCTGGCTTACATAGAAACTTATAGCACCATGATCAGTAGACGTTGTTCTATAAACTTTTATTACTTCTGATTCTGGCCTGTTTTCCGCAAAGGACCAAATCCGCTTTACCGTTACTTCAATTTCAATTTTTTTCTTATCACCATCTTCTGGCAATGGTTCTATGTCTCTAATTTTCGCTACATAAACCAAGTAACAAGCACGCTTATTCGTAATTAAACGGTGCTCTAAAATTTGTTTGCCCGCAACTTCTTCTGCCACCGAAATAGTGTGCTTATGCCTCGCAACAAAAGCTAAATCTGATACGTCTCTAAAACCTAATACCTGCTGTGCACGCTCTGGCGCTATGACACGAGCCTGAACCATCCCCTGCAAGCCAGCAACACCGGCAACAACCAGCAATAATGCTGCAGTTGATAAAAGTTTTGTTATACCACGATGCATATCAACCTCTTAACGTTTTTTGTGGGTAGTAATTGCCTTATACCAATTAACGTGCGGCTGCTGTTTACGCTTATTATAAAGATAGCGTAACACCAGAGCACCGGCAACGGAGGCACAGAAATACATCAATTTTTTATGCTTGTTAGCGTTAGTGAAAATAAAGGTTTTAAACCGAGTAACATACCCATCGTTTTGGTTATGTGCTGCAGCGGGTGGCACAGGAAGCGCAAGGTGCGTAACAACCGCTGGTACAACAACTGCACGAGTACCTGCTGGCACCAACACAAGGTCTTTAACATCGTTCATGTCAATGGCATCAAACATAAAATAGTTCTTCATAAAGTTTTTTATCGCACCATTTTTTTCAGCACAGGCATCAGCAAAAACTTGTAATGCCGGGTCCCACGTCACCGTGCGCAGATCAAAACCTTCACCTTTGATAAGAAACTCATACCCCATATCAGGGGAATCAGGCAATACACTCTGCCTATTTTGGAATGCGACCAATAAAGCATCCTGTTTCTGCCAAACAACAAATTTTAACGGAACAGCGTAATGGCCCGTATCTCTGCCAACCGCTAAAGGATTTTGCAAAGCAAAAATTGCCGTTTTTTTGTCAGGGCTTACTCGATAACATCGATTTCTCTGCGTTGTACCGTAAACAGGAATTCTTTGATTTTCTTGATACGTTAAACCAAAAGCAGTTGTCCTTTTCTCTGCCGCATGCATACAATTGGCAAAGCGAGACCATACAAGATTTTCATGGTTCACTGCGGGTAACTTGGGGACCTGAGCATCAAAAAATATTTTCCCCTCGCGGATCTGCCAGCGTCGACGATTCACCGAAACGGTCGTTTCTTCATCGTTAATCTGAATATCATGGGTAGAAGCAACAAGATGTCCCGATTGCTCTGCGTTAACATCAGCACAATCAACTATGGTCACGTTCTCTGCACAATTATGCGCCAATGACCAAATTCGCTTAATAATAATACGATCATCTTCGGTAGCACATGCAAGATACCAACCAACCTGATTGCTCAATAGGGCATATGTTACAATATTTACCGGAAGGTCCGCTATACCAAGCGTAGCTATTTTGGTGGCTACATGGGCCATATCGCCCGCGCTATCAAGCTGGACTTCAGTCACAGGAAGCGTTTTTGCCTGTTGCATACCATGTAAAGAGATACCGCCACAAGCTATGAGGAGCAAGAGTAAAGCCCCCAGCGATTTTTTTTGAGTAACTTGATGCATATAACCCTCTTTTAAATCTATAAACTCATTATATTTCAGGGTACAGACCGAGGATTTATTGTCAAATGGTATAGATTTAGAAGGCTAAGCTGAGGTTAATACCTGCTGTATCAGCAAGGATTGCCCGCTTGCCATTGAACCCATACTTAACAAACAGCGACAGCATAGGTTTACAGCGCTGTTGCCCCATAATATCCCACTCATATTTCAGGTTAAATATCAGATTATGGGCGGTCCATTCCTGCAAATATTCTGCATCGTTGACCACATTGATATTATAGAGCTCATTACAGATAAAAAGCTGGTCATCTGAGCGTTTACTATATTGGTATGCTAACTGCATCGAAAAGCCACGCCAGAAATAGACCTTATCCAGGTACAGGGTAAAATGTTGCATCAAACCTGGGTTTTTAAAGGTAGAAATCTTGGTCAACAATAACAAATCAGTTTGTGCTGGGTCAGATTTTATACGTCGACACTGAGTATTACCAAACAAGTTGAGCAACTGAACATCAATACCAAAACGAATATTATGAATAAACCACAACTCTAAACGAGCTGCAGCCAAAATCCCTACGCCACCATCATTCCCGAATGAAAATGCTAACAGTCGATCAGGGTCCTGCGCAAGGCCCGTTGGTAATGATAAGCCGCCACGCAATTCTAAGCCAACGTTCTTGAGGTAGGGCTTTGCCTGGGGACGATGAAAGTAATATTCCGCCTGCAACATCAAGTCACCAAACCCGTGCCGCTTCCACCCACGCAAGTTCATGCCGCCAACTTTTTCGATGGTTTTTATTAAATCGGGGGTAATAAGATTTTCAAATAAAAGGCCCTCATTATGTTGCCGCCATACCACATCAGTTAATTCAACAATACGATACGGCACATATGCGGCCAAGGTGATTTGGTGCGGCAAACGCACTTGCAAACCAAACATCAAATTTGCAGGAACTTTCAGCGTACCACACGGCGTATAAATGCCATGCGTTGTGTTATCATCATTGATATTAAGAAGTTGCGCCTGCTGACCTATGGCTGATTCAAAGGGGGCTCCCTTAAAAGCAGCAATCGCATCTTGACGCTTCTGCCACAACTGCAATACATTCCCTTTTGTATCACACGAAGAGGTCATACCTAAATCATCATCCCCCATAAAAGCACGCGTCTTAAACGAGCCTTCATAGGCCACAAACATATCAACCACCCTATTGGCTGGCCGTTGCGGTTTTATTAATACATCATACGGTTCAAACAAATTAAATGGTATCACCGCGTTAAGCGTCCCGACAACGCTCGAAGCCAAAATAATTACTCGTAATTTTATCGCTAATTGTTTCATGTTTTTTATATCCATCTATTCATTGCTAAACATGCCCGTATCGGTGGGGACTTGCCACGCACCAATAGCACTAGAACGCAAGGTAAGCCCTATGCTTTTTGCACTCGCATCAGTAACCACCTTAAGAGCTCCCGTAAAAGGATAGCGCGTTGCCCCTAAATCTTGAGCTTTATTTTTCCAAACTGGGTTTAAGAGTTCAAGGTACATCGGCGCCGCCACATAACGGCTTTGCGAAAGTGCAAAAATAGCACCGTCTGTTGCCATATAGTTACGATATTCACCGGCATTTAAGAAAAATGTTTTTTTACCTTCTACAATATAATCAGGGAACTGCTGCACCGTGGTTTCATCAACAACACCCGTGTAGTCAACCGTAAAGCGATACAAACGTGTCTGATGATACCCTACATATGAATTCATCACATAAAAATTACCGCTCAATCCTGTTGCATCCGCAAGGTCACTTTCACTACCCGTTGCGGTAATAGCATATAACCTGCTCACCGGACCAACCGATTCTTGTAGCACCACCGGCACCCACGCAAGCGCTGCAGCATTAGGTGCCACCGTAACATCGGTTCCGTTACCGTTACGAAACAACCCAGAACTCGTAGCAAGTAAAACTAACTTCTGCGAAACAATCGCATCAGAAAAAAATTGATTGCTGCCACCCACCAAATTACCAGCAGCGGCCAAAACTATTGAAGCTACCGTACCATTTTCTGCAAATAATGCAGGGTTCACCGCTAACCGCTCAAAACTACTGTCAGTTAGCACGTAGAAATTATTGGTACTGCCAGCTGAAAAATTCATCAACTTACGTACTGCCGTAAAATTACCTATTTTTCGCCAGCGCATGGTAGCGTCAAGCCCCGTAAAACCTACTCCTAACCCCGGCGACATCAAAAATCCGGTACCGTCATTATGCGCAAGCACCGCAACACCGCCACTGCCACCAACAACAAACCAACCATAAGTCCCATCAGTTACCAATGTTGTTGCAACAATTGCTCCTAAAGAAAGCAGATCATCTCCCGTCATGGTGAGTGAGGTTACGCCACTAGCAAAACCTTGTAACGAACCATTAATCGAAGCAAAGGCATTACTAAAATTGCTATTCGGCCCAAAAAGTCCGCCCGTTTGCTGCCCTGTCTGCGCCAACATAACTTGTTGGTACCCAGTCACTGCAGTTACGGCTAACTGGTTAGGCGCTACCGCAAATCCTGAGGTTGTTTGGGGGAAATCTACTAATCCCTGCACGCCACCACTATCAGCCTTAAAATTACTATTCACTAAGCCGGTAAAACCATATATCGCTTTATCCCACAACGTACGTTGTACGGTGGTGACATTATTGGCGGCTGTGCCGGTCATATACCAAAAATTACCACTTCGATCATCAAGGGCCATGCCAAAAACGGCTCCCGTTGCTCCGCCTGCACGGCGCCATGTCGTAAAGCCTTTTATGCGGCCAAGATCATCAAACAATGCTTGAGAATAAAAAATCCCCGGTTGCGCATCAACGCCGGTAGTTCCCGCTATAAAAACCGCGTCACCAGCAACAACCAGCTCCGTAATTTCATTCACCGGCGCAAGGCCGCCACCGACCTGTGCTTGCACATCAGCCGATGTATATAAATCACCTGGTGCCAGGGCAGGGGTTACCAAAGCACGCGAAGTAATAAAAAATGGATAGGTATCAAGAAACTTAAGCACCGGCTCTGCATCTTTTTTGGCAAGCTCCCCCGAAGCACTGAGCTGTGGCAAGGCGTATACTTGGCGTGCCGGTGTACCAGAAGTACCACCCGCGACTACCAAATAACGCAACTGCGTTGAAGTAACCATAGCGCCAACTTTATAGATCGTCACCGCCGCAGAAGACCCCGTTGCTGCAATAATATTATCGGCTGCAACCGCGCTATCAGGAACTAACTTCAGAAAACTGGTCGCACCAATTTTTGCTGATAGGGCAATAACCCCCTGCGCGCCATCGGTAGCACCAGGGCCACCAACAACTTGCAACCCTATATATAGTTGTTTCAATTGCTCGTCGGCGCTCATATACATGGTAACCGCATTAGCCATTGAAGATAAATTGCTATTAATTTTTACGGCTTGCGTTGCTGGCGTTAATGGCAAGGTGCCAAAACTACTAAAAGTAATAGCCGGCGGCGTTGTGTCTATAATTCCCGCAATGGCAATGCCACCACCGTCACCACCGAATACGCCCCCATTTTTTTGCACTGCCGCATAGGCAAGCATGCCAGCCCGCAGTTCCCCCGTATCGGTAGGAAAAGAATTGGTACTCAGAGCAATAATGCCCCCCGCTGGCGCAGGTACCACTTGACCATCAACTAAATTATTGACCGATAATATGGTTGGCTTTTCTTGGTTAATAGAATCAATAATATACAAGCTCGTGGGGTCTCCCTGCTTACTGGCCACCGCATGGTTGCTCAACAGCGAAAGGTTATTAATAACCACTCCTCGCAAAGGGTTTACTTGGTCTGCCACCCCATTTAAAGTAACCAGCTCTGCTGTAGTGAGTGGTACAAACTTAGCCGCATTGGGCGGTGCTGCAGCAATAGTAAAGTTTGCTGCCGTTCCCGTGGTAGCCGCGTTAGCCCCTACAAAAAATATTCCATCACCCCGATGATACGCATGGGGAAAAACAGGAAATGAAAAACTTGTGCCCGAACTCACATCGCCCGCTATAATTTGCGATCCCATCGCGGTGTTCGTCACTAATAATAAACATGACAATAGATAATAAAGCGCCTGCATAACGATCTCCCAATTTTATATGCGCAGAACATTGGCTCTAATATTAGCCCGACAAGCAAGATTTGGCTATCAGAAAGCAAAGTCCCATTAACATCCAAGGAAAACTATTCTATACTGAAAATTGAATGCGTTATTTTTTTTAAATAGTTATCAATCAAACAGAATTGGCTTCTTGCATGCTCACCAAAATTGCTTCTGCAACCACCCTTGGCATTGAAACATATCCCGTTGATGTGGAAGTAGACCTTTCACTCGGGATGCTCCAGTTTCATATCGTCGGCTTACCTGATACGGCGATCCGCGAAAGTAAACAGCGTATTGTTACTGCGCTTAAACATATCGGCTTTCGCTTACCAGAACGTAAAATTACTATTAACCTAGCGCCAGCAGATTTAAAAAAAGAGGGGACGCTCTTCGATTTGCCTATTGCGATTGGCATTCTACAAAGCGCGAGCAGCCTTACTATCACCAAAGAGTTTTTACAAGAAACGTTATTTTTAGGTGAACTTTCCCTAGATGGCACCATTCGTGCTGTTAAGGGAGTGCTCCCTATTGCGTTTGATGCCCATAAATTACAAAAAAAACGGCTGATTGTTTCTGAAGAAAATGCGGCTGAAGCTGCTATCATCGAAAACCTTGAAGTTATCGGGGTGCGCCATTTAACTGATCTTGTGGCTTATTTGCGCAAAGAAAAGGCAATTGCTCCTTGTAAAGCGGATATTACCGCCCTGACTCTTAAGAACAAGCAGCAACCCCGCGACCTCCATGATATTAAAGGGCAACGCCAAGCAAAACGGGCTTTGCAAATTTCTGCTGCAGGCCGCCATAATATTTTATTTGTTGGTTCGCCGGGGTCGGGTAAAACTATGCTTGCCCAGCGACTTGCTGACTTGATGCCACCGCTCAATTTTACTCAAATGCTCGAAACGAGCAAGGTCTACTCTATTAGCGGTAAACTGAGCCAAGAACAGCTTATTACGCGGCGCCCTTTCCGGTCACCGCATCATACTATTTCTCAGCCAGGCCTTGTTGGTGGCGGCACCTTTCCCCAGCCCGGTGAAATTAGCCTTGCGCATCATGGAGTTCTATTCCTTGATGAACTCACTGAGTTCAAACGGGCAACACTGGAAGTGCTTCGCCAACCACTCGAAGCTCATGCGGTTAGTATTACGCGGTCACAACAGACGGTAACCTTTCCTGCTTCATTTACCCTGGTGGCTGCCCTTAACCCCTGCCCTTGTGGCTTTTTTGGTGACCAACAACGAGCTTGTAGCTGCTCCAACCAACAGGTAAAGCGCTACCTTGATAAACTATCGGGACCGCTCCTTGATAGGATAGATCTCCAAGTGCCTGTCCAATCGGTAAGCTATCAGGAACTGGAAGCCAATGAAGCTCCTGTAGAAAATATTACCGAACAGATCGCACTCGCCGTAAACCGGCAAGAAGCGCGGCTTGGGGCTGGCCGCTTTAATAGCGATATTAGAGCTGATGAAATTGATAGCGCCTGCGCGATGACATCAAAGGCACAGGGCATGGTTAAACAAGCATTTGAAAAATTGAACCTGAGCATGCGCGGGTATCATAAGCTCCTTAAGGTAGCGCGAACCATCGCCGACCTGGGCAACCATGAGCTTATTGAGCATCAGCATATCCAAGAAGCGATTATGTACCGTTCTATTGATAAAATAGTAGGAAGAGCACCCTAAGTATGATTCTTGGTATTGGTATTGATATTATTGATATAGAGCGCTTTGCTGATTGGCATACCTATAGCCCCCGGCGGCTCAGTAGGGTTTTTTCAGCAAACGAACAAGATTATTGCCGTTCAGTCACCGCTAAAAGCGCTGAACGGTTTGCAGCCCGCTTTGCGGCAAAAGAGGCACTTTATAAGGCGCTTTCCCCGTATGCCCTTACGCCCCCCCCCTTATTGCTCTTTTGTACCAAAACTGAAATAACATCCGGACCCACCGGCCCCCGCATGAGCATCGAACCAACATTTTTACAAAATCATTACCAGCCGATTGTCTTGCCAGCAAAGATATTTCTATCTCTCAGCCACGCAAAAACGTCTGCCTGTGCTATGATTGCCCTAGAATCGGCGACCTAGGCTTTGCGAAAATAATTTACCTATAGCACAGAAAAGCATTATAAATAGCGACTTTCCTTGACAATATGCCGCAATCGGTTATCATACAAATAACCTATCCATTATGTAAAGAATTTAAAAATTGTATCGCGGGGTAGAGCAGCCTGGTAGCTCGTTGGGCTCATAACCCAAAGGTCGCTGGTTCAAATCCAGCCCCCGCAACCAAAATAGCGCCACAGGCGCCATTATAAGCCCGATTCTGTCGGGCTTTTTTGTTGCCTAGAAGCTGAAGTTGCAACCAAATAAAATAAGCCCGACTTAGAGTCAGGCTTATTTTTCGTCTAATATCTCAATTTATTGCTTAATTATGGCCCTCTATCGGCGGCGATAAGGCGCATATGCCGCAATCATCGCCCGCTCGCTATCACTCTTAAAAGGGCGAGCCTCAAAGCCAGCAATAACTGAAGCAATGGTCTCGCCAGCATTATTGGCAATTAATGGATCAGCGCCATAGCGTAAAAGAAGTTTTACCTCCTCTACATAGCCATGCTTTGAAAAATAGAGCAACGCCGTTTCGCCCTCACTATCTCTGACATTCAGGCTACGTTGAGCAACAGTATCATACCCTGGGAGGGCCAAAAGTAGCTCTAACACTTCTTGCTTGCGCGCTAAGTGAATAGCCGTTTGCCCTTGATTATTAGCAATATAAGGGTTCATCCCACGCGCTGCCAATAGATTGAGCGCTCCCTTTATCTGTTCAATATCACGATAACTACTCATAAGATGCAGAGGTGTATTGCCTTGCGTGTCTTGAATATTCACCTCAATTTCTTGATGAGCAAGAAGTTCTTTCATCACAAGAATGTTAAGAAAGCCGACAGCTCTATGAAGCGCTGTTTGTCCCTTACTATTTTTTTGGTTAATAACATCACCACTCTTGGCTACTAAGTCATGCAGCAATGTTAATGTTCGTTGGTCATCATCATTACGATCAACGAGCAGGTGCAGTATAGTATTGCCGTCTGCATCTTGCATACCAATACAGCGGCGCGGCAACTGCGCTAATAGGGCATAATCAGAGTCTTTACCAACAATTGTGCCTAGGCGAATAAATCTAACTGCTTCTGCTTGGTCTATGCGCGCATCAGCTAACAAAAGCTGCATAATTGCCGTACGTCCACCTCTTTGCAAATAAGAAGCCTGTTCAAGCGGCGTTTCACTACCGATAGACTTATTGATGTCGATAGCTGTATTTTCAGTTTCAAGCAATAATTTCACCAAGTCAGTACGACCATATTTAATAGCTCGGTACAAGGGCGTGTAGCCTTGTGCATCAGGCTGATTAATTTGTGCACGAATACCCGGGTGCTGCAATAATCTGACGATTTCAGGAACATTAGTAATAGCAACGGCTTCATGCAACGGGAACCGACCGGCATTAATAGCTTCTTGAATCTCAGCAACAACCTGTGCTTGCAGTGGCGCTGCACCAGGGGCTGGTTCAGCCTTACGTTCTTGCGCAGCTGGCAATCCATCACGCGCCGGCGCATCCTTATGCTCAGCTGGCACCACAGTAGGTTCTGCTACCCGACGAGCACGACGAGCTGCGGCCTTTTGTGTATCCTTTTCATGCAACTTATAGGTAGCCCAAACGCCGCCGGCAACCGCCAACAGGTTGGCCCAATAGCTCTTTGAGCGCAGCGGCAAACCATGGCCCTGATATAAACTTTTTGCGGTGGTGTGTAACAATTTAACCGCACAAAGGCCGGTCGCACCGCCCATTGCTTTGACCGTATTTGATGCAGACATCAGATGCCCGCATGGCACTGCTGATACTACTACCAGACAGAGAACATTACGTAGTACTTTTTGCATGATTATTTTTCCTTAATAAAATTTATTCTTTATGTTCTGTATGCTCTGCGCCATCCGCTGGTGCACGAGGCCGCTCATCAGAGCCTACCAGATAGCTTGCTACTAATTTGCCCAGAGGGGCAGAGAACCCGGCTGGGGTGCTCGCGGTTACTGTTTCAGATAATTCTTTAAAATATTTTTCTCTATTTTTTTGCACATATTCTTCATAGAAAGCAATCATTGCTCGTTCATCTTCAGTTTGCTCGTCACCTTTTGCTTTGAGGGCTTGCATAACAGATGCAACTGATTCGCCTTCAGTGTTTTCTACAAAAGGATCTGCTCCATGCTTAAGAAGAATTCTTGCTAGGCCCAAAGACCAATCATGCCTACAGAATTGTAATAGCGCCGTATTGCCATTATCATCTTTGGCATTGAGATTCCGTTGAGCAGCAGTATCATATCCGGGAAGGGACAAAAGCCGCTCTAACACCTCTGGTCTGCGTACAAAGTGAATAGCTGTTTTCCCGTTATTATTAGCAATATAAGGGTTTAGCCCATGTGCGGCCAATAAATTGAGCGCTTCCTTTCTCCTTTCAACTCTACCCTCTATACCAATTATAAAAAGCACAGGAGTATTACCTTGATTGTCTTGAATATTCACATCAATTTTTGGGTGCGCAAGGAGCTCGTTCATCGCAAGAATGTTAAGAGAAATGGCAGCTCCATGAAGCGCCGTTTTCCCCTCACCATTTTTTTGGTTAATACTATCACCACTTTTAGCGACTAAAACACTCAACAAATCTAATGTTCGTTGGTCACAATAATTGTTTCGAGTTAGCATATGCAGTAAGGTATTACCCTCTGCATCTTGCATACCAATACAGCGGCCTGACAACTGCGCTAATAGGGCATAATCAGCGGCACTACCAGAAAGTACGCGCTGATGAATATATTCCCTTACCGCTGCTTGATTTATGCGCGCACTAGCGAACAAAAGCCCTACTATTTCTGTAAATATGGGTAATCTAGTAGGTAAATACTTATCAGTGGCCCATGTAAGCGGCGAAACACCATCGATAGACCTATTGATGTCAATAGTTATATTTTCAGTTTCAAGCAACAATTTCACCAGGTCAGCACGACCATATCTAATAGCTTGAGTAAAAGGGGTATAACCTTGGGCATCGGGCTGATTAATTTGTGCACGAATACCCTGATGCTGTAGCATTTTCGCAACTTCACCCACACTACTGTTGGCAATAGCCGCATGCAATGGGAACTTGCCTCCATTAATAGCGGCTTGAAGCTTATCAGCAGATAACTTATAGATAGTCCAAACACCACCGGCAACCGCGAGCAGGTTGGCCCAATAACTCTTTGACCGCCAAGGCAGTTTACCCTGCTGGCGCCAGCTTTTTACTGACGTATGCAGAAATTTAGCCGTACAAAGGCTGGTGGCACCTGCCACACAGGTCGGCGCATGCCGCTGCATAAAGCTCGTGGCCGCTATGGCCTGGGTGCCTGGCAACAGGTACAAGGCCATCAAGATGCTGATTTTTACTGGTATAGGCATAGCTTATTACCCTGTTTTTCCCGGTACTTCCGATACTTTTTCTCTATTATCAGGGTACCAGGTATTGCCAGGGAGCACAAAACCCCCCGGCCTTCAAGGGCAACATCGCTTTTCAAAAAACAGCTGCAACAAAAAGCACTTTTAAAAAAATCATTCAAATATAGTAATTAATAACCAAATCCCCTATACTCATTTTCCTCAATAGTAAGAGATATCATAAAGGGAGACGTTATGAAAAATATATTGATGATCGCCGCATGCTTGACGGTAACCAATTACGTACAAGGCATGACTAAAAGCAAAGTCTTAGCTGCTGCAGCACAAACCCTCATGGTACCAGTAGTAAGTCAAAAATACCTTACTCCTGCACAGCAAACCGAAAAAGACAGACAAGCAAAGCAAGCCACTAAACATGCAGCGCAACGGCGCGCACAAGAACGCGCAGCAAAAAGTTCTCCCGAGGAAATTAGTGAAGGCGAGCTCATCTTAAATATAAAATCATAGCTATACAACACCTATTATTTTATGCTCATTGAGGCTTATATAGTAAAACCATACCAATGAGTAAAGGTGTTCATATGAAGCGTCTTTTAATAGTTGCATTAAGCATGCTAGCAGTTACCACTACCTACACCATGCGCCGCGCCAGCAAACGATACGGTCAAGATTTTTGCCTACAAAAAAAATCACAACTTACCAAAGCTGCTCTCAGAGTCTATTGCCAAGGAGTGCGCTTTTCTGCATCGCAGGATGAATACCTTTATGAAAAAGATTTTTTTGTCGGCGACCAACCAAAGAGCACTCAACAAAAATATCGCCAACACACGTTAGCGCATACCAAAGGGTTACCAAGAAAACCATAAAAAAAGGGGGCCGCTTTCGCTTCCCCCTTTTGCAATAACAATACTCAGATTCTAATCCCAGTCCAATGATCCAGCGGTTTGATATTCAGTAACCCGCGTTTCAAAGAAGTTTTTCTCTTTTTGTAAATCAGTCGATTGCGATAACCATGGAAATGGATTTTCTTTAAAGAACATTTTTGGCAACCCAATACGCTCAAGTCGGCGATCAGCGATATACTCAACATATTCAGAAAATTGCTGCGCATTAATCCCCAACAACCCTTGCGGAGCCGCATCAAATGCATAGCGTTGTTCAAGCATTACTGAATGCTTAATAAGCGCTACTACTTCATCTTGGAATGCTGGTGTCCACGCTTCAGGGTTTTCTGCTTTGATAGTGTTAATCAAATCGCAACCGAATGCCAAATGAATACTTTCATCACGCATAATATATTCAAACTGCTGCCCAATACCAATCATCTTACCCTGACGTTTCAGCGCAAGTATCATAGCAAAGCCAGCATAGAAGAAAATACCTTCCATGATGATATAAAAACCGATCAAGTCATGTAAAAAGCGTTGAATATTTTCGACACCTTCGGTCGTAAAATTCGGGTCAAAAATAGATGCGGTTAAATTTACCACAAAATCATCTTTGTCTTTGATCGACGGTATCGTCTGATACATCGTATAAATTTCATCAGGATTTAAACCTAATGAATCACAACAATAAATAAATGTATCGGTGTGGATCGCCTCTTCAAATGCCTGACGCAACAAATATTGCCGACATTCAGGATTGGTCACATGACGATACACAGTCAACACCAAATTATTTGCGGTCAATGATTCTGCTGTCGCAAAAAAACCAAGGTTCCACAAAATAAGACGTCGCTCAGCAGCCGTTAAAAATGTCGGCGATTTCCATTGCTCAACATCTTGCTGCATACCAATTTCTTCCGGCGTCCAATTATTTGCCACACCATTCACATAGTGCGCCCGCGCCCAAGGATAGCGCATCGGCAAAATTTTATTGGGATCCATTTTGGAGTTATTAATAACCCCACCTAACTTCTTTTTATCAACAATAACTGACATATATGCTCCCTTATATTATTGACATGATTCACAAGATGGATCAGCATTTAAATCGCATGCTTTTGCTTTTTCTTTTTCTGTTTCAAGTGGCTTATACTCACGACTTTGCGTATAGCCATAGGTCTTAGCATCAAGCGTTGATTTTTCGATCTGCGTTGCGCCAAGCGTACGTAAATAGTAAGTTGTTTTTAAACCAGCAGTCCACGCACGCATATAGGTGCTATGCAATTTCTTACCAGATACACCTTGTATAAACACGTTATGCGATTGGCTCTGATCAATCCATTTACCGCGTACCGCCGTAATGTCGATTAACCATTCAGGATCAAGTTCAAATGCTGTTTTATATTTCATTTTAATTGCTGCAGGAATTTCCGCAATCAACGATATATCACCATCATAATATTTAATCTGGTCGATCATGGTGCGGTTCCAAAGTCCTTGTTGCTTTAAATCTTCAACAAGATACTTATTCATAATGGTGAACTCGCCACTTACGTTCGATTTAACGTACATGTTTTTATAGATCGGCTCAATTGTTGGATAACAACCAGAAATCGTTGAAATAGTTGCCGTAGGCGCCATCGCCATAGTGTTAGAGTTACGCATACCTTGCGCTTTAACTTTACGCTTTAAACTATCCCAATCAAGGCGCGCGGTACGTGAAACTTCTATTTTTACACCACGCTCTTTTTCCAGCAGATCAATCGTATCAAGAGGGAAAATACCACGGTCCCACTTAGAGCCCGCAAATGAACCATAAGCACCTCGTTCTTGCGCTAAATCAGAGGATGCTTCAATAGCATAATAAGAAAACTTTTCTGCCATAACATCAGCAAACTCGCGAGCAGCTTCAGATGCAAAAGAAATATTTTGCAAAAAGAGCGCATCTTGGAAGCCCATCATACCAAGGCCAATAGGTCGATGACGCAAGTTTGAATTTTTAGCTTCAATCGTAGGATAAAAGTTTAAATCAACCACGTTATCAAGCATACGTACCGCTGATCTAATAGTAGAACGCATACGCTCATCATCAAGCTTACCAGCAACAATATGACGGCCAACACTAATGGAACCTAAATTACATACCGCTGTTTCTTCAGCAGAAGTATTCAACGTAATTTCCGTACATAAATTTGAACTATGCACCACACCGACATGGTCTTGCGGAGAACGGACATTACACGGATCTTTAAAGGTAATCCATGGATGGCCTGTTTCAAAAAGACGCGTTAACATTTTTCGCCACAATTGCGCAGCAGGCAGTTCCCGGAAATTTTTAATTTTCCCTTCACGCGCTTCTTGCTCATAAAAAACATAGCGATCTTCAAACGCTTTACCATAAAGGCTATGTAGATCGGGTGTATCAGAAGGCGAAAACAACGTCCACGGTTCATCATTCTGCACACGCTTCATAAACAAATCAGGTATCCAATTTGCGGTGTTCATATCATGCGTACGTCGTCGTTCATCGCCCGTATTACGTCGTAAATCTAAAAAGTCTTCAATGTCATAATGCCATACTTCAAGATAGGCACATTTACCACCGCGCCGAATACCACTTCTGGTAATAGCCACCACAATATCATTAGCAATTTTTAAGTAAGGCACCACACCTTGGCTTGTCGCTTTAATAGCTTTAATATAAGACCCTGTGCCGCGGATGTTAGTCCAATCGGTACCAATACCGCCAGCCCATTTTGATAATTGCGCGTTATCACCCATACATTTAAAAATGTGGGTCAGGTCATCATTGACCGTTGTCAAATAACAAGAACTTAATTGCGCAACAGGGAACCCTGAATGGAATAATGTTGGGGTAGACGGTACATATAAAAGTTGCGACATAACCTCATAAAATTCACGCGCACGTTCAACAGGATTATCTTCGTTCAAGGCCAAGCCCATAGCAATACGCATCCAGAACATCTGTGGCGTTTCTACACAACGTCCATCAATTTTTAAAAAATAACGCTCATACAACGTATGCAAACCCATATATTCAAAAAGGTCATCACGCTCGAGCACCAATAATTGCGCAAGTTCAGCAAGAGGATATTCAAGCATACGCGCATCAAGGAATCCACGATCTACCGCTACGGTAATAGTATCAACAAACGAAACACGATACGCCACTTCACGATTATGTGACAACTTAGTTGATCCAACAACTTCACGAACGATCCGCTGCATCAACAGACGTGCTGCCATTTTGTCATACACAGGATCACATTCAATAAAAGCAACGACTGACAATATAATTGCTTTTTCAACATCTGTCGTTTTGATACCATCAAAAATTATGCGTTGTATTTCTTGAAACACATCATCAAGAGCAACTGCCTGAGTATGCCCTTCTGCCGCACGTTGCAGCACTTGCAAAACTTTACTTCTATCAAATTCTTCTCGACGGCCATCACGCTTTACCACCACGCCAGATACAACCGGTTGCGTAAACATTGATGGTTGATCGCCGCGCATTCCCTGCAATTCCATATCGTAACCCTTTCATTTTTTTATCCAGCAACCAACACTCTAAAGTAATTACTTTTTGACACACAAGATGGCTTTAATAATTACGTGTCATAAGTAACAACAAAAGAGGCTCTGTCTACTACAAAGGAGTATTATTCACTTAAAAAATAAATCCTATCTGAAGTATATGGCTTAACTTTGTTCAAATCTACTGTAACAGGTTGCCCCCCAAGAATCAACATATTTTTTATAAAGATAAGTCGCTTATAATCGATAAAAATTATTCTTCATTTTATCCAAAATAATCGGATGGCTAAATTCAAATGTAAAATAAAAAATTAAAACTTGACAACAGATAACATGCGCGTGATAGCATGACTGATGAGAGTAAAATCTCAAAAGTAATATCACATCTTTATACTAAGGAGACTTCATGAAAGCAATGATTCATCTACTCGCGCTCAGCATAGTTTGCGTAAGCGGAACACCGCTCTTTGCAGCAGCACCAAAAAAGAATGGCGCTAAAAAAGAAAGTTCTACAAGCGGTTACACGACTCCCATCGTTGGCATGGATGCACTGCAAGAGAAAATTGATCAAGGTCCTGTTGTTTTAAAATTCACTGCTGACTGGTGCAGTTCTTGTACAAAAATGCAGCCCGCATTTGAAAGTGCAGCAAAAAACCATAGCGACATTACCTTTGTTACGGTGGATGTTGATGAACCAGAAAATAAAGCTATTGATAATTCTTATGACCATAAATCGTACCCAACAACGATCTTCTTTAAAGATGGCAAGAAAGTTGGCATGATGCAAGGCGGCCTCAGCGAAGATTTACTCGAAGCAAAAATTAAAGAATTTCTTGGTTCAGCAAGCACAACCAAAGAAGTAAAAAAAGAAGTTAAAGATGACAAGAAAAAATCTGCTCCAAAAAAAGAAACCAACACTTCTACCGTTAAAGAGATTGTGGGCAAAACAGAATACCAAGAGACCATCAAAAACAATAGCTGCGTTGCGTTAAAATGTGGAACCGAGCGTTGTGGTCATTGCAAAAAAATGGCGCCTGAATTCAAAAAAGCGGCCAAAACACAAGAAGGTGTGGCTCTGTTTGTAGAAGTTGATGCTGACAAAGAAGGCAACAAAAAATTGGTCGATGAATTAGACGTTGAAGGGTTCCCAACAACCTTCTTTTTCAAAGACGGCGAATTAGTAGCAACTGAAGTTGGCGGCATGACCGAAGCGGAATTAAACAGCAAAATTGCTGCAATCACCGCACCAAAAAAAGAAACAAAAACAGCTAAAAACACAAAAAAATAAGTAGTTTAAAACTACCATAGAATGCAAGAGGGCGGCCATTAATGGCCGCCCTCTTAACGTAAACAAAGCTTACGTAGTTTTTTTACATCGAAACTAACAGTAACGCTAACATCGACATAAGCTTAATTAAAATATTCAATGCTGGACCAGATGTATCTTTGAAAGGGTCGCCTACCGTGTCGCCAACAACCGCTGCGCGATGGGCTTCTGAGCCTTTACCGCCAAGCTTGCCACTTTCGATATACTTCTTCGCATTATCCCAGCTACCGCCACCATTGGCCATCATCAGAGCAAGCGCAACACCAGAAATAGTCGCACCTACTAAAAAGCCGCCGAGTGCCGACTTGCCAAAGGCAAAGAACATCACTACCGGAACAATTACCGTAATAAGGCCTGGCAACAACATTTCTTTTAATGCTGCTTTGGTACTAATAGCAATACAACGTGCATAATCAGGCTGCGCTGTACCTTCCATAATGCCAGGAATTTCTTTAAACTGACGACGAACTTCCATCACCATTTGCAAAGCCGCGTCACCAACTGAACGCATGGTCAAAGCAGAAATCCAAAATGGCATCGCCGCACCAATAAAGAGCCCCATAAATACGAGTGGATCGACAAGGTCCAAACCATCCAACTGAGCTTTTTCTGCGTACACATTAAAAATACTTAATGCTGCTAACAATGCTGAACCAATAGCAAAACCTTTACCAATAGCAGCCGTTGTATTACCCAGCGAATCAAGCTTATCGGTAATTGAACGAACTGACGGGCCAAAGCCTGCCATTTCAGCAATACCGCCCGCGTTATCCGCAATAGGCCCATAGGCATCAACCGTCATGGTGATACCCACCGTAGCCAACATAGAAACTGCCGCTAATGAAACACCAAATACACCGCCACCTAGTTTAAAGGAAACGAGCACGCCAACCGCAAGTACAATCACCGGTAACACTACCGATTCCATAGCAAGCGAAAGACCATAAATAATATTGGTTGCTGCACCAGTACGGGAAGCATTAGCCAAACGCTCAATAGGAGCGCCGCTCGTATAATGTTCCGTTAAAAGGCCAATAAATATCCCTGCTGCACAGCCAATGGCTAATGACACAAATAATGCCATATCAAGCTGATACATAGAAAGGTATACATACGATGCTGCCAAGAAGAATACAATAGCAATATAGGTAGCATTACGTAACAATGCTGCCGGACCGTTTGGTAAAACAAGTGCGGACAACAACCCCATAATAGAACCTATTAAACCAAATGCCGCTATCATTAAAGGCAAGGTAACATACGAGTAATCACCAGGGTATGAAGTAAGCGCTAGCAAAATCGAAGAAATCATTGAAGTCAAATATGACTCATAAATATCAGCACCCATACCAGCAGTATCACCCACGCAATCACCTACGTTATCAGCAATAACTGCCGGGTTACGAGGATCGTCTTCAGGAATACCAGCTTCAA
>Ga0163144_10007765_pt1 | contig 23438 bp, 20 predicted proteins | sample OliLak19BULKMAT1_FD_123175 | JGI IMG/M metagenome (GOLD analysis project Ga0163144, IMG submission 123175) | Freshwater microbial mat bacterial communities from Lake Vanda, McMurdo Dry Valleys, Antarctica - Oligotrophic Lake LV.19.BULKMAT1 | ecosystem: Environmental > Aquatic > Freshwater >...
AAATTCCCCCAGCAAGTTCGGCGTGGATCTGGGAGGGGGCTACAACTTCAAGCACGTGACGGCGACGGCGGGCTGGGATTTCCTGAACAGCCAGGTGCAAACTTCGGTCGGCGCTTCCAACACGAAGAAGACGAAGAACTCCAGCTCCGGCACACCGCCCACCGATCCCTCGGGCAGCGGCGCGAGCGTCTCCCTGGATCGATTCCTCGCCGACTCGCCGACCTCGATGCGCTGATCCGCCGCGTCGGCGCGCGACGCACGGCAAGCGAGGCGCATGACGACCCAAGCCGAAGGCCTGGCGCTGCTGGCCCGGGCGCGCCAGGCGTTGCGCGACGGCATGGAAGGCGAGGCGCTGGCGCTGGCCCGCCAGGTCGCCGAATCGTTTCCGAATGCGCTGGTGGTGTGCATCACGCTCGGCTTCGCGCTGAGCGCCAATGGCCTGCACGATGACGCCGAGCGCATGTTCGCGCAGGCGCGCGAGCACGACCCGGACGCGGTGCGGGCGTACTGCGACCGGCTCGGCGCGCTCGCCCACGAACCCTTGCTGCTGGACGCACGCGCGATCCATCTGGCCCATGACTTCTCCCGCCGGCGGGCCTGCGACTGGCGCTCGCCCGACTACTTGCAGCGCTTTGCCCAATGGATAGAGACTGCGCCGGCGCGGGCATCGCGCGGCGAGCGTCTCGAGCGAGGCCTGACCTTCCATGCGCTGGCGCTCGGGCTGCCGTTGCCGATGCTGCAAGCAGTGAACCGGGCCGTCACTGACTCGATTCGGCGGCATCTCGATCCGCCAGCGCCTCCGCCCGAGATGCCTAGCCGCGTCGGGCCGCTTCGCCTGGGCTACCTGAGCCACAACTTCGGCCAGCATCCGACGGCCTACCTGACGCAGGACCTTTACGGCCTCCACGACCGGTCGCGCTTTTCGGTCCACGGATTCGCCCTGGACGCCGACGACGGCGGCCCCTTGCGACGCAAGATCGCCGGCGCCTGCGACCACTGGGTCGACGCCCATGGACTGCACCCCCGCGAGGTCGCGCAGTGCATCCGCAAGCACGGCATCGACGTCCTTGTCGCGATGGGCGGCTACCAGACGGGACCCGTCATCGACGTATGCCTGTACCGGCCGGCGCCGGTGCAGGTGAACTACCTCGCCTTCCAGGCCACCCTGGGCTGCCCCGAAGTCGCCTTCCACATCACGGACGGACACTGCACCTTGCCGCACGAGGCGACGTGGTGGGATGAGGCCCTCGTGCGCCTCGGCGACACGCACTTCGTCTACCCCTATCGCCAGGCGATCGGGCCTCGGCCGCGGCGTGCCGACGAGGGCCTGCCCGACGACGCGCTCGTGCTTTGCGGATTCAACAACGGCTACAAGATCGAGCCGGGGGTATTTGCCGTCTGGTGCGAACTGCTGCGCCGCCTGCCGCACGCCGTGCTGTGGATCTACCAGTCTCATCCGCAGCAGGGCGAGAACCTTCGGCGCGCGCTTGCGACCGCGGGCATCGATCCGGACCGGCTCGTCGTGTCGCAATTCCAGTCCGACCCGGCGCGCCACCTGGCCCGCCTGGCGCTCGCCGACCTGTTCATCGATACCTTTGCGTACAGCGCCCACACGACGATGCTGGACGCCCTGTATGCCGGCGTGCCGCCGGTGAGCCTCGCCGGCACCACGACGGTGGGCCGCCTGGGTGCCAGCTTCGTGCGTGCCGCCGGCCTGCCCGAGAACGTCTGCGCCGATGCCGAGGCGTATATGCGACGCGTGATGCAACTGGCCGACGACGCCGAGGAGCGCGAGCGGCAGCGGCAGCACCTGCGCTGCTGCCGAGAGCAGGCGCAGGGGCCCTTCGATGTTCCGGGGCGCACTCGCAAGCTGGAGGCGGCGTACGGCGAAATGTGGCGGCAGCACAGGGCGGGGGTGGCACCTCGAGGGTTCGACGTGAACGCCGCCCTCGTGGCGGCCCCACTTGGCGAATCGCCATTCACCTGACGGCTAGCGCTGCTGGGCAGTCACTCAGTCGCGCGGCGCGACCGACCGCAACGGCTAGCAAGCCGCCCGACGCTTGCCATCGGATCTCCCGGACCCCAGCGACGAGTCAGCGCGATGCCGGCCAGAGTGGCCGCAGGTCGCAGTCGCCGCGCAGTTTGCGGGCGCATGGGCTAGCGCGGCGAGCGGGCCGACCATTGACGTGAGCGTCGGCGAGCAGCTGGCTCCCGCCCAGCACGTTACCCTTGCCGGTAACGCGGCCCGGCGGCGCGGGCCGGGACATCGCCTCGTCGGTGGCGGATAGGTGCGCGCGGCCCTGGACGGACGCTGATCGTCCGGCCGGGGTTCAAGAGCCCTTGACCAGCGCCATCGCGCGCTTCGAACAGGCCGGCTTCACCTCGTAGCCGAAGGGCAGGTAAAGGTGGGTGCGCTTGGCGCCGCCCTCTTCCTTCAGTAGGTGCACGCCTTCCTGCGTGACGCAGGTCAGCAACTGTGGCGCGGACTCGTACTCGCCCAGACTCAGATCGGTCGGCGTACGCTGATGCAGCACGGCGTTGGTGCCGAAGACGGCCGCTCCGACGAAGGGGCCCGCGTCGGGCGCGACCACGACCGCGCCCGCGGCGCGCTCGGTGGCGTACATCCAGACCTTCTCGGTGCGCACCTGGTCGCTGGCCCGCGGGCCCTCGCCGCGCGTGCCGTTGCCGACCGCTTTCAGCGCGGCGCAGCAGCGCGCCTTGCCGTCGGCGCCGGGGTACTGCGCCTGCACCGTGCCGGCGGGCGCGGACGCGGCGGTGGTGTAAAGCCAGGCCTTGCCCTCGCCATCCCAGCGCACGATCGCCTCGCCTGCGGGGGCGACGTGGCTGCAGCCGGCGGCGGCCACCGCGAGCAGCAGCGCGCGCAATTTCTTAGCCCCCGGTATCTGACCAGTGCGGCGGGTCGCTGACGAGCTTGCGCACACCGTAGCTGGCGCCGACGCTGTAGAGGACCTGCACGGACGAAATCTCGACATCGTTGCCTTTCTGGTCCTTCATCGTCTTGCCGACGATGCCGGTGATGTCCATGTCGATCGCCTTGCCCTTGATATGGCGCGAACCGAGCGACGGCTTGTGGACGAGCTGGTAGCCGGCGATCATCGCCTTGGCTGCCGTGACTGACGCGGCATCGTCGCCGTGGTTCCACACGATACCGACGCCGGCCTGCGCCAGCACTTTGGTCGGCTCGGCGCCGAGCTTGCCGATCATCCACGCCCAGTGCATCAGGTAGGCACGCTGCGGCGGGCGCAGCGTCGCGGCGATGTCGACCTCGCCGCCGGCGGCCTCGATCGCGGCGATGAAGGCCTCCGCGTTGTCCTTGAACGGCGAGGCGAGGTCGCCGGAGCTGCGGCTGGTCGGGAACTGAGCAACCCAGTGGGCGCCGCTGAGCTGTTTCGGGTCGGTCGCAACGGGTACCGCAACGGCGCCACCGTCGGGAGGGGTCGGCGCGGCGGGTGCTGCGGCTGTGGCCGGCGCGGTCGATGAGGAAGGCGCGGCAGCCGCGGCCGGTGCCTGCGGGGCTGCCACTGCCCGCTCTGAGCCCGGCCTCTTCAACGGGGCATTGCCGCGCACGTAGCCGGCCCACGAACTGCTGCTCAGCCGGCCCACGTAGGTGCGCTTGGCGCCCTTCTTGGTCGGATCCTCGAAGGCCGCGCCGTGGCGGACCTGCACGCCGCCGTCCTTGTCGTTCTTGTCCTCCATTCTGGAGGCGAGGTTCGACTCGAGCCAGTCGGAGTTCACGACCGTGTGCATGCCGACGTTCAGCGGGCTGGTATTGCCGTCGATCTTGAACGAGGCCTTCGCGTACCACTGGCCTTCCGGCGTGGCGATTACCTCGCCGCCGAGGTCCTTCAGCAGTTCGGGACTACCCGACGAGCCGATCAGGCATTCGCCCTCACAGGTGCAGGCGTGGATCTGGAAGGCGTGGCCGTCGGGCGCGCCGACGACGCGTGTCTGTGCGAAGTCGCCGGGCTTCACGTCCTGCAGGTCAAGGATCTCGGTGCCGATCTTGGCCAGCACGAAGGCGCCCGCCGCACCCTTGACGCGCGGGTCGTCTTCAGCCGGCGTCTTGCCGAACAGGCCCGGCCGCGCATATGCCTTTCGGGAGAACTCGGCCCATTCCTCGTCGGTCTTCGGCTTGGGCGGCGCGTCGTCGGCGGAGTCGTAGAGGTTGTCCGCGCCGCCTTCGATCAGCGAGCGCAGCGACGGCTTGTGTGACACCGTCACTTCGACCATCTTGCCGGTCTTCTTGTCGAGCTTCTGCTCCTTGACGAAACAGCTCGAGCCGTCGATCTTCTGGTCGAGGTTGTAGCCCGCCTCGGCCAACGACCAGTTGGACAGGCCCGAGCACCAGATCTCCTGCACATCGCCGCGGTCGGCCTCGTCCATCGTGGTCGCGTGCGCCCCCTCCTTGAAGCCGTACTTCTTGACCTGCGTGACCAGCTTCTCGGCGCGGGCGAGCGTGGACGGATAGCCCTTGAACTCCGGCTTGCCGGCAGCGGCAGACGGCTGCGTTGCGGGCGGCGACGTGGCTGCGGACTGCTGTTGTGCCGACTGTTGCGGCACCCCGCCGGCGGACTGCCGCGCCCAGGACGCCTGTGCGGTCGCGAGCTCGGCCTCGACCTTGTCCAGCGCCGCATTCGCGCGGACGATGCCCGTCGCACTGGTGGACATGTTGCCCGCGTCGATGGCCGAGCGCTTCAGCGCGGCGGCCTGCGGCGAACCGGCGGCTTCCAGCGTCTTGATCCGCGCCATCGTGTTGCGGAAGCGAGTCACCAGCGCCTGCATCTCCGGCAATTGCGGTGTGCCGCCGGCCGCGGCCGGAGCGTCGCTCGAAGCTGCCGGCTTCGCGAATGGCGCGGTTGGCGCCTTGCCCTGCATCGCGGCGGCGGGCGCAAGACCCAGTGCGCCCAGCAAGCCCATCGTGTTTTCCTTCAAGGGGCCAAGCATAGCGAGCGCTCCGGTCCTTCGCATCCCATGTGGCGGGGGAGTCCACGCCGACTGGTAAAGGCGTGCCGCTCAGGCTTCCAGTATGCGGCGGCGTCCGACCGCGTCAGCACACGCGCCACGGCAGCCCTTCAGGCGCCAGTGCTGCCGGTGGTGCAGCGGCACGTCGAGCACCCACCGGGCACAGGAATGCCAAACGCCCTTGGTCTCGGCTCGAGCTCATGATCCGCGCCGCACCACCCTAGGTGTCTTCGCGGCGGGGCCTCCTTCAAGGTGCCCGTCAGCAGGTTCGGCCGGACGCTTTGCGGCAACGAGATCAAGTCAACGGATGTCGCCGATGGGGTAGAGAAGTTCCAAAGGCGCCCGTGTTCTGCAGACGAAGAGGATGTCGAGCTATGCAAGGACTGCAGCGGGCCCATTCACGGATGAGGGGTCCTGACGCGCCCGCCAGGGACGGAGCTGCTTAGAATCTCCCGCGTTGGTGCTCGTGAGTGCTGCTCTTGCGCTCACAGTTAAATGGGAAGCAGAGGATGGGCGCACCAGCGTCGATCCAGACTGCGCTGCCCCCGCAACGGTAGGTTGGACGACGTCGCTTCTCAACAGGAGGCGGCGTCAATCTCGGTACTCATGCCACTGAAGGCTCATCGCCTTTGGGAAGGTCGCCGAGGTCGTTCCGCCAGCCCGGATATCAGCCAGCACGCGGGCGAAGCCAATGGCTCCGCCCATTTCGTACGAAGCCGCGGGGAAGCGGCGACGTGCAATTGGTCTGGATCCATCCATCATGTCGAAGTCCCGCACCGGGCTGCCTGCGCCGAAGGCCGCGCATTGCCTGTTCACGTTTGCCCTGCTTCCTTTCGCCGCATTGGCACAAACGCAGTTCGATCTCGTCGCCGTCGTCGGAACGCGCGAGCCTCAGGCGCTCGGCCGAACAGTCGCCGACGTGGTCGTGATCGATTCGAGCACCATTCGAAACGCCGCTGCCGATTCGGTCGAAGACCTGATCCGCAAGTTCAGCGGAATGCAGGTGACCCGCAACGGGGGGCCGGGCCAGAGCGGGGGCTATTTCATTCGCGGGGCCAGCGCCAGCGGCACGCTCGTCCTGATCGATGGCGTTCGGGTCGGGTCGGCATCGCTCGGCCAGGCAGAGTTCGAAGCGCTCAGCCTGGCGCAGATCGACCACATAGAAGTTCTTCGCGGGCCAGCCTCGAGCCTGTACGGTGCGGACACCGTCGGCGGCGTCGTCCATATCTTCACACGGCGCGGAGAGGGCGGTCCGCGCGTGACCGGCAGCGCGGCTATCGGGGGTTATCGCTCCTATCAGGGAGAGATCGGCGTCAGCGGATCGCAGGGCGGATTCGACTATGCCGTGACCGTCGGTCGCGAGAGCAGCGACGGTGTCTCGGCATTGCGACCGAATGACCAGTTCGGCAATTTCAATCCCGACAAGGACGGCTACTCGCGCAACCACGGCAACCTGCGTCTGGGCTACACGCCGGCGCCCGGCCACCGCATCGGCGTTAACCTGCTCGAGACGAAGCTCAATGCGCAGTACGACGCTTCCGAGTTCAATCCGCCCGACTTCATCCAGGATCCATCTCCGGACTTTCGCAATCACCTGAAGACGCGGCTGGGATCGATCGACTACCGGGGTGTGATCACGAGCCTTTGGACGACAACGCTGCAGGCCTCGAACAGTGTCGATGACTTGAAGAGCGGTGGCATCGCCATCAGCCGGTTCAAGACCGAACGGACGCAGGCGACCTGGCAGAACGCGCTCCAGCTGACCGCCGATCAGCGGGTCATCCTCGCCTACGAGCACCTGCGCGAACAGGTCGAGGGTGACGTGTTCGCCGACAAGCCGAGCCGCAACAACAATGCGTTCGTTGTCGGCTACTCGGGCCGCTTCATCGACGCTCTGATTGCGGAGGCGAGCTTTCGCTACGACCACAACTCGGTCTATGGCAGCAACAAGACGGGCAACATAGGGCTGAGCTACGAACTGATTCCGGGACTGAAGGTGCGTGCCCTGGCCGGAAGAACGTTCCGAGCCCCGACCTTCAACGACCTGTTCTATCCGGGCTTTGGCGTGGCGACGATCGAGCCCGAGCGCGGCCGCAGCTTCGAGTTCGGTGTCGCCTGGCAGTCGGGCGCCACCAGCGCGTCGGCAACTGTCTATCGCAACAACGTCCGCAACCTGATCGGCTATCAGCCCGACCGGACCTTCTGCCCCGCCGATCCGGCCTACGACTTCGGCTGCGCCGGCAACGTCAGCAACGCTCGACTGCAGGGCGCGACGCTGACCGGTGCGCAGCAATGGGGCGGGCTCACTGTGCGGGCGACGGTCGACTTCCTCGACGCCACGGACTCCGACACGGGGGTACGGCTGATCCGTCGTGCCGCGCACCAGGAAACGCTCGCGGCAGACTACGATTTCGGTGCCTGGACACTCGGTGCCTCGCTCCTCAGCATCGGCTCGCGGCCCGACAACGGCGGGGTCGTCCTCGGTGGCTACGGCGTCGTCGATGTGCGGGCGAACTGGCGCTTCATGCCGCAGTGGCGGGTCGAGGCGAAGGTCCTGAATGTGCTGGACCATCGCGTCGAGCCCGTCCGCGACTACCGGGGTCTGGGCCGGCAGGCGTGGATCGGCATCCGCTTCGACGGGAAAGGGGTCTGAGGGGCAACGACGTGCGCAACCACGAACTGATTCTCGGCGGCCAGCGCAGCGGCAAGTCGCGCTGTGCCGAGGGCCTCGCCGTGCCTGGCTTGCCGGGCAGGTGGCCGGTCTCGAGGTCAGGCTGAAGCGGCCCGCAACCTTGTCCGAATCATGAGATCCCGGCTCGCGGCATTCCTGCTCGGTGTGGTTCTCACGGGGGGCGCCTGCGCGAAGGAGACCTTCCGGGACGATCGCGGTGTCGACGTCGAGTTGGCCTCGACCCCTCGACGCATCGTCAGCCTGCTGCCGTCGCTCACCGAAAGCGTGTGCGCGCTCGGCGCCTGCTCCCTGCTCGTCGGGACCGACCGGTTCTCCAACTGGCCGGCGAGCGTGGGCGCATTGCCGAAGCTGGGCAGCCTCGAGGATCCGCACATCGAGCGGATCTACGCCCTGAAACCGGACGTGGTGCTGGTTTCGAGTTCCGAACGCCTGGTCGACCGGCTCGAGGCGCTGGGCCTGAAGGTCATCGTTCTCGACTCGCACACGCGGTCGGACGTGCGCCGCAGCCTGTCGCTGCTCGGCCGGATGCTGGCGGTGCCGTCGGCCGCGGAAAACGTGTGGTCGGAGGTGGAGCGCCAGACGCGCGCGGCAGCCGAGCGCGTGCCGCCCGGGCTGCGCGGCAGGCGGGTCTACTTCGAGGTCGACGCGACGCCCTATGCGGCCGGCACCGCCTCGTTCATCGGCGAGACGCTGACCCAGCTGGGCATGGGCAACGCGATTCCGGCCGAGCTCGGGCCGTTCCCGAAGCTCAATCCCGAGTACGTCGTCCGCGTCCAGCCGGACATCATCATCGCCGTCAGTCAGAACCTTGCCGACATGCCGAAACGGCCGGGCTGGTCCTCCTTGCGAGCGCTGAAGGGGCGGCAAACCTGCGGCTTTCCAAGCCTGAGATACGAACTGCTGGTCCGCCCGAGCCCGCGCATGGGAGAGGCCGCCCAGATGCTGGCCGACTGCCTGGTAGCCATCAGGGGGGTGGACTGATGTCGGAGATCGACGCGCGCCATCGCCGCAACCTCACCTTCGGCCTGATGCTCACGACCCTCGTGCTCCTGGCCGCAGGGCTGGCCGCCGGGAGCGAAGGCTGGTCGCTGATGGGGCTCGCCAGTGCTTGGAACAGCGTCGACGGCATGCTGATCGTGGCTGACATCCGTGCCCCGAGGACGCTCGGGGCCTGGCTCACCGGCGCTCTGCTGGGGCTCGCTGGTGCCGTCGCCCAAGGCTTGTTCCGCAATCCGCTCGCGGATCCGTACCTGCTCGGCTCGGCCTCGGGGGCTTCGCTCGGTGTCGTGCTCGTCCTGGCGGCGACCATGCTGGGCGGGCAGGCCGTGAGCCTCGCCACGGCCGACGTCCTCGCCCGTGTGGGTCTAGTGGGTGCTGCCTTCGCCGGGGCGCTTCTGGGTGTCCTGTTGACGCTCATGCTCGCGCGCAATACCCAGCAGACGACGAGGCTCCTGCTCGCCGGCGTCGTCGTCGGCGTGGTCCTCGCGGCGGTCAGTGACCTGGTGACGACCGCCGCGCCGGATGCATTGCGCGGCAAGCAGGCATTTATGCTCGGCAGCACGGGATATCTCGGCTGGACGAGTTGTGCTCTGCTCGCGGTCGGCCTTGTCGTCACCTTGCCGCCTTGCTGGGGTCTGGCGCGCGGGCTCGATGCGCTGACACTCGGCGACGACACGGCGCACAGCCTGGGGCTGCCGCTGGCGCGGGTGCGCACGGCGCTGGTCGGAATGATCGCGCTGGCCACAGGTGTCGCCGTCTCGCAGGCCGGCCTGATCGCCTTTGTCGGCCTTGTCGCACCCCACCTCGTGCGCCGCTTTGCGCCTGCGACGCACGGCTTTTCTCTGCTGGCCAGCGCCGCCACCGGCGGCACGCTCCTGCTCATGGCCGATGTGCTGGCACGGACCCTGGTCGCACCGGAGGAGATTCCGGTGGGCGTGCTGACCGCCCTGCTCGGCGGCAGCTACCTGATCTGGCTTCTTCGGCAGGGTCGCGCCTGATGACGAGCGCGCGAGTCGAAGCGGCCAGCGTCACGCTCGGCAGCACCCGCGCCCTGCAGGGGGTGAGCCTGGGATTCTGTCCGGGCTGGACGGCGATCGTCGGTCCGAACGGAGCAGGCAAGTCGACCCTGCTTCGGGTGGTCGCGGGTCTGCTGCTGCCCGCTACCGGGCAGGTTTGGCTCGGAGACAGTCTGTTGTCGACGCTGTCGCACCGGGAGCGAGCCACGCGGGTGGCATGGCTGGCGCAACACGGCGAGGCCAGTGGGGAGCTGACGGTCCGCGACGTGGTTCGCCTGGGGCGGCTGTCCCGCCTGGGGCTGTTCGGGGCGGCTAGCCACGACGATGAACTGCGGATCGACCGGGCGATGGCCGACGCCGAGTGTCTGCCCTGGCAGACGCGCCGTCTGCACGAGCTGTCCGGTGGGGAGCGCCAGCGTGTGTATCTCGCACGAGCCCTGGCCGTCGATGCGCCCTTGCTCTTGCTCGACGAGCCGACGACGCACCTGGATCCGCCGCACCAGGTGGCCCTCGTGCGCTTGCTGCGTCGTCAGGTCGAGGCGGGCGTCACCGTGGTCAGCGTCCTGCATGATCTATCCCTTGCATTTCTCGCCGACCATCTCGTCGTCATGGAACGAGGCCGCGTTCGTGCGCAAGGGCCCAGCGACGATGTCGAGATACACCGGCAGCTGACCGAAGTCTTCAGCGGAGCGATCCGTGTTCGCCGCTTCGAGGAGCGCTGGATCGTGGTTCCGCACCTGGAGATGTGATGTCGTCATGCGATTCGGGCCTTACGCGGGCTGGCGCTCTCTCGTGTCCAACCTGCGACCGCGCGCTTGCCGAGCGCCTTCAGACCCGCATTGACCGTCTGACCAAGCCGGTGGGTTCGCTCGGACGACTTGAGACTCTGGCCGTGCAGATCGGCCTGATCCTGCATACCGCCCATCCACGGCTGATCGCACCGCAACTCGTCGTGTTTGCGGCGGACCACGGCCTGGCTGCGCAGGGTGTTTCGGCCTATCCCAGCGAAGTGACCGCACAGATGGTCGAGAATTTTCTGACGGGCGGCGCGGCGGTCAATGTGCTTGCGCGCCAGCACGGGTTGGCGTTGACGATCGTCGACGCCGGGGTGCGATCGGAGATTCCGCCGCGCCCCGGTCTGCTCGACCGCAAGATCGGTCCCGGCACGGCCGACTGCTCGTCCGGTCCGGCCATGACGTCGGCCCAATGCGCGTCCGCCATCGATCATGGCCGCCGAATCGTCGACACGCTGCCTGGCAATGTGCTGCTGCTTGGCGAGATGGGTATCGGCAGCACGTCGAGCGCGGCAATGCTCCTGGCTCGCCTCGGCGGGCTCGGCATCGACGAGTGCACGGGTCGCGGTACGGGTCTTGACGACGCGGGCCTGCAGCGCAAGAGAGCCGTCCTGCGCTACGTTCTCGAACGCCACGCAGGGAGCATCGAGCCACTTTCGGCCCTGGCCGCATTCGGCGGGTTCGAGATCGCGATGATGGTGGGTGCGGCGCTGCAGGCTGCCCAGGAGCGACGAGTGATCGTCGTCGACGGCTTCATCGTCGGCGCTGCCATCCTGGTTGCGTCGCGGCTGGATGCCGGCATCCTCGAGTGCTGCGTGTTCTCACATCGTTCGAAGGAAGCGGGCCACGGCTTGATGCTCGACATCCTCGGTGCTCGACCGATCCTGGATCTCGAGCTTCGTCTGGGCGAGGGCTCGGGGGCTGCGCTCACCTGGCCCTTGATCGACAGCGCGGTCCGTCTGCTCGCCGAGATGGCCAGCTTCGAAGCCGCTGGCGTGTCGACAAGGCTCGCTTGAGCGATGCTCCTGCAACTGCGCCTCTTCTTCATCGCCCTGCAGTTCCTGACGCGGGTTCCCACGCCTCGATGGGTGGGCTTTCAGCCGGAGTGGCTGAACGCCAGCGCACGCTACTTTCCCCTTGTCGGAACGCTCGTCGGTCTGGTGGCGGGGGGCACTTTCTGGCTCGCCAGCCTGGGACTTCCTGCCAGCGTTGCTGCCGTGGTGTCAATCGCGGCGACGGTGTTGCTGACCGGCGCGTTTCACGAGGATGGGCTGGCCGATACCTGCGATGCGCTGGGGGGACACGTCAGTCGCGAACGCGCCCTCGAGATCATGAAGGACTCGCGCATCGGGACCTACGGCGCGGTCTCGCTGATTCTGGTTCTCGGGTTGAAGTTTGCGACCTTGAGCGCGATGGCGCCGCTGCTGGTCATCCCTGCCTACGCGTTGGCTCACACGGCGAGCCGGGCGGTTCCGGTCGTGCTGATCCGGTGGCTTTCCTACGCTGGAACGCTCGAGCATTCGAAGGCCAAGCCGATGGCGCAGCAGGTGACGGTGGCCGATGTCGCCGTCGCCCTGCTCTGGGTTGTTCTTGTCGGTGCCGCTCTGGTCAGTCTTCAGCCTGCCCACCTCGAGTTCGTTGCCGCGAGCCTGCTCTCCACCGTGTTGGTCGCTGCCGCCAGTGCGGTTTGGCTCCGGCGGCGCCTGGGCGGTTACACGGGCGATACGCTGGGTGCGACCCAGCAGATTGGCGAGCTTCTTGTCCTGATGACGTGGCTGGGCTTGGCGAGGTGGGTGGCCTGACCGTCTGGCGCCATCCGCGGCCCATGCAGGTCGCCGGGCGCTGCATCGGCGCTACCGACGTCATCGTCGACCGAAGGAAGTCCAAGCGACTGGCGCACCGGATCCGGTCGTGGGCCCGACGCCATGGTGCGCCACGCGTCGTCATCACCTCACCGTTGCGCCGCACTTCCGACGTCGGCCGACGGCTCGCGTCCTGGGGTTGGGTGCATCGCGTCGATGCGAGGTTGTCCGAGCTCGACTTCGGGACTTGGGACGGTCGCGGTTGGGACGAGATCGGCAGGGTGGCAGTCGACGGCTGGATCGCCGACTTCGCGGTGCATCGGCCGGGCGGTGGTGAGTCGGTAGGGGATCTGATGAACCGATGCGCTTCGTTCGTCGCCGAGTCGAGCCCGGCTTGCGTGGTGACCCATGCGGGCTGGATTTCTGCAGCGATGTGGCTGGAGATCTCGCCGACAGCGCCTCCTTCTTCTCGCCAATGGCCGTCGGCGGTCAGGTACGGACAGCTTGTTGCCTTCTAGTGGACGACGGAGTCGAATTGCGCGCGCTTGAAGTGCACCCCGTTCGCGAGAACCCGTATCATTCTCGCGTTCTGCAGCTTGGCGCTTTGCTGGACCGCGCGCGTCGGGTCTGCGCCCTCGAGATTCGCGCCACGAAGATCCGCCACGGTCACGGCTTCGGCCAATGGGTCATGGGCTCGGTCGCCGTTGGCTGGGGAGCGCACTCGAACAACCTGATGGACAACCATACCAGCCCCATCAGCGACGCCAACTGCTACAACGAATGCAAGGTCCGGATCCGGACCGCTGGGAAGGCGATGTAGATGCAAGGGCCCGACGAGGCGACGGCGGCGTCGATTGCGGCAGTCTCGGATGAATGCGGCGAATGGGTGACCGACGTCAACGGCTGGGGCGGCTCGCCCCTGTCCTACGAGACGCTCGCCGGCGCATTGCGGATCGACGTGCCGGAGCGATTCAACATGGCGGACGCCACGGTTACGCGGCACGCGAGAGGTGCACGTGCCGGCGCGCTGGCGTTGGTTTGCGCCGCGGACGACAGCGGAACGCCGTCGCAGCGCTACAACTACGCCGAACTCGACCGCGAGGCGCGACGCTTCGCCGCTTTCCTGCAGCGACAGGGTGTCGGTGTCGGCGACGTCGTGCTTTGCTACACCCCTCAGGGGCGAGCGGCAGCTCTGACTCACCTCGGCGCCTACCTGCTGGGAGCGATCGTCGCGCCGCTGTCGCTGCTCTACGGCCGTGACACGCTTCGCCACGCCGTCTCTGACAGCGGCGCCGCGGTCGTCGTGACGACACGCCGCGCTTGGCACGCTCTGCCCGGGTTCGGCGCCGAGTTCCCAGGACTGCGCCACGTCATTGTCGAGGGCGGCGCTGGCCCCGGCGAGATCGCCTTCGAAGATTACGCCAACGAGACGCCGGTCGCCTCGTGCCAGCCCACCCGCGCCACCGACCCGGCGCTCCTGCTCTACACATCGGGCTCGACCGGCCTGCCCAAGGGCATCTTGCATGCGCACCGCCTCGTCCTCGGCTACTTGGCGTCAGTGTCCCTTTTCTACGAGCTTCAGATGAGAGAGCCCGGACAGGTGCTCTGGACGCCATCGGACTGGTCATGGATCGCCGGCATCGTCAACGTGCAGATGACCGGCTGGTTCTTCGGTCATACGGTCGTCGCCGGGCAAGGCAAGGTGACACCGGAGTGGATACTCGACTTCGTGAGTGCGCATGGCGTGACCCACACCTTCCTCACCCCGACGGCGCTGAAGCGGCTGGCGCGCATCCCCGCGCCGCGCGAGCGCTGGCCGACCCTTGGCCTGCGTGCAATCGGCACTGGTGGCGAGCCTTGCCCGAGCGCGGTGCTCGACTGGGCCGAGCGTGAGCTGGGCATCCCGGTGAACGAGTTCTACGGGCTGACGGAAGTGAACCACCTGGTCGGCAACTGCCGACGCCTCTACCCGGCGAGGCCTGGCTCGATGGGCAAGACCTACCCCGGCCACCACCTGTGCATCCTCGGCGACGACGGCCACCCCGCGCCGGCGGGCAGCGTCGGCCAGATCGCTGCTCGGCGTGACGACCCGACGCTTTTCATCGAGTACTGGCGCCAGCCGGAGCGCACGGCAGCGATGTTCCTCGGCGACTGGGCGTTGACGGGGGACTACGCGCGTGTCGACGAGGACGGGTACTTCTGGTACGAAGGCCGCCGCGACGACCTCATCAAGAGCGCCGGCTACCGCATTGGGCCGGCCGAGGTCGAGGACTCGCTGGTCTCTCACCCGGCGGTCGAAGAGGCGGCGGTGGTCGGCGCTGCCGACGCCGAGCGCGGTCAGATCGTTAAGGCCTACGTTCGGCTGACCGCCGGCTGGAACGCATCCGAGGCGCTGGCCGAGGCGCTCCGCGTCCACGTCAGGAACAACCTCGCCGTGTACAAGTACCCGCGATTGATCGAGTTCGTCGACGCCTTTCCGCTCACCACCACCGGCAAGATCAGCCGCAAGGACTTGCGCGCTCGAGCCGCGGCGGCAGCATCCGACGTCGTTGGGAACGGCGGCAGACCATGAGGAGCGCGCGGGCACTGGTCGAGGAGGCCATGGCGCTCGTCACCACTCTGGATACGGCGCAGGCGCTGGCCATGCTCGGGCAGCCCGAGGTCGTTTTCGTGGACATCCGTGAACCGGGGGAGCGTGAGCGCGAAGGCAGCATCCCCGCCGCCTTCAACGCGCCCCGAGGGCTGCTCGAGTTCTGGTTCGACGCCACCGCGGGGACCGGCAAGTCCGCGCTGACGCGGCCGGATGCGCACTACGTGCTCTTCTGCGCCGCTGGCTGGCGCTCGGCCCTGGCCGCGCGAACCCTGCAGGACATGGGCGTCCGGCAGGTGGCGCACCTCGGCGGCGGCTTCGACGCTTGGAAGGCGGCTGGCGCGCCGACGACCGGCGGCGCGCCCGTCGCCACTCACTCGCCCGCTGCTGCCGGCACGAGCTGAAGTACGCGTTCAGGGGTCGCGCTTCGTCGCCTCTTCGCGTTCGCGCAGCAACTTGCGGTTGATCTTGCCGCTCGAGGTCATCTCGAAGCGGTCGACGTACTCGATCGATCGCGGGTACTTGTAGACGGCGAGCCGGGTCTTGACCTGCTCTTGCAGCTCGCGCGTCAGCTCCGTGCTCGGCAGCGCGCCCTCGCGCAGGCGAACAAAAGCCTTGACGATGAAGCCGCGCGCCGCATCCGGGCTGCCGATGACGGCCGCTTCGGCCACCGCCGGGTGGGTGAGCAGGCAATCCTCGATTTCTGCAGGGCCGATGCGGTAGCCGCCGCTCTTGATGAGATCGTCGGTACGGCCGTGGTACCAAAAGTAGCCGTCGGCGTCCCGCCGGGCGATGTCGTGCGTGCGCAGCCAGCCGCCCGGCAACTGAAGGTCCGCGGTGCGCTGTTCGTCCTTCCAGTAGCCGAGGAAGCGGGTCGGGTCATCGATCGAAGCGACGATCTCGCCCAACTCGCCCGTCGGCACCGGCCGGCCGGCGTCGTCGACCAGCGTTGTCGCGTGGCCGGGGTAGGCGCGGCCCATCGAGCCCGGACGGGGCGGGAACAAGGCTTCGCAACAGCCGACAAGGTGATTCACTTCCGTCAGCCCGTAGAACTCGTTGCAGACCGAGCCGAGGTCTTCACGGCACCAGCGCAGCACGGCGCTCGGCAGGGACTCGCCTCCGGAGCAGACGACGCGCAGACGCAGGCCCGGCCAACGCCGCCGGGGTGATTCGACCTCGGCGAGGCGCTTCAGTGCCGTGGGGGTCAGGAATGAGTGGGTGACGCGGTGACGCTCCATGAACGCGAACGCCCAGGCCGGGTCGAACCGGGATTCGCTGGTCAGTACCGTCTGCCCGAAGGCCCAGGCGATCAGCAGCAGGTCGAGCAGCCCGCCGACCCAGGCCCAGTCGGCGGGTGACCAGAAGACAAGGTCATCGCCGGCGGTGTCGAGGTTGTAGATCAGGCTCAGGGTCGGCACGTAGGCGCGCAGGATGCGGTGGCCGTGCAGGATGCCCTTAGGCAGACCGGTCGAGCCCGAGGTGTACATCAGCAATGCGGGATCGTCGGCGCGTGTATCCGCAGCGACGAAGCTCGCGGCAGCTGCGGAAGGGGCGGCAACGAGGTCGGTGAACGAGCGCTCGCCCGGCCCTGCTTCACCAACAACGACGCGTTCGCGCAGGTGCGCGAAAGCATGCGCCCGCAGCGGCGCCCAGGCACGGTCCTGAGTCACGATGAGCTGCGCTTCGGAGTGATTGAGGATGTGCGCCAGCGTGTCCGGGCCGTAAAGCTGCGACAAGGTGACCGCGATGGCCCCCAGCTTGTAGATGGCCAGGTGGGCGATGCCCGTCTCCGGCCGCATGCCGGTGTGCACTGCAACGCGCGAGCCCGGCCTGACTCCGAGTGCGGCCAGGCTCGATGCCAGTTGCGTCGCCAACGCCTCGATCTCGGCAAAGCTCCAGGTTTCCAGCGTGCCATCAGCGTGCTCGAAACGGATCGCCGGGTGATGGCGGCGAGGCCCGGCGGCCCATCGGCTTACGGTGTCGGCAGCAATGTTGCAACGCTCGGGAATGAGAATGGCGTAGCGTCCCGGCGTGTCCTCGCGAAGATGCAGGGAGGCCAGACGTTGCGGATCGATGCGAAAGCTCATGGGGCTCGTTCAATGCGGCGTTCCGCTTCGCTGGCAACGAAGCAGGCGGCCTGCGATGGATGCGGGCCACGGTTGTCCGCGCTTGAGAGCCATACTGCCTGGTCGGGCGTGTACGCGTCCGGCGGTCCGGCCAAGCGCGCCAGCGCGAGGTTCTCCGCACCATCGACGCGGACGAGGGCGAACGCCTGCGGGCGGGGCACCTCGTCGGTGAACGGTAGCGCGGCACTCGTCACGGTGAGGCTGACAATTCGACCCGAGCCGCTCAGTTCGACCCATTCGACGGCGACCGTGTGATCGGGGCAGGTTAAGCGAGGCGGGAACCAGGTTCGCGCGCAGTCCGGGCAGCGCGCCGCGATGGTTCGTCCTTCGCGCAAACCGCGAAAATAAGGGGCGAGTTCGCCCAGCCCCTGGCTGTGCCGCAGCCGCAACAGAAGCTCGACACGGTCCGACCCTTCGCCGCTGTCGGTCGGTCTGCCGATGGCGTGGTCCCTCATGTATCCATCCGCTCCAGTACGTGCACCGCGCACAAAGTCGCGACGCCGCCGTGGGTATCGACCAGGCCGCGGCGCAGGTCGCGACTGGGCTGCGCCCCGGGGTGGTACTCGCCGAGCAACAGGCGGGCGATGGTGACGGCCTGGGCGATACCGACCGCCCCGGGCGAGCCGCCCTGGCCGAGCAGGCCGCCGGAGAGGTTGACCGGCACTTCGCCCTCCGCGTGGAATCGTCGTTCGGTCATCGCCGCACCGCCCTTCCCCTCGGCGACCAAGCCGAGGGCTTCAAGGGACTGGATCTCGGCGCCGGTAAACGCGTCGTAGACTTCGGCGACGTCGATCTCGCGGGCGGGGTCGGTAATGCCGGCCATCGTGTAGGCGCGTTGCGCCGCCACTGTCTTGGCAGCGAAGCGACCTGGGTCGGGCCGATCGCCAAGGCGCGCCGGGTCGGCGGCGCAGCCGCTGCCGGAGATGCACACACGCGCCCGTTCGCTGCGCGGCGCAGCATCGGGTGCGCACAGCACTACTGCCGCCGCAGCGTCGCTGAGCAGGCTGCAATCGAGTAGCTTGTAGGGCGTGCTGATCACCGGTGAGCGGAGCACGGCGTCGATGTCGATGTCCATCGGCTTGTGCGCATCGGGGTTGAAGCGGGCATTGCCGCGATTCTTGACCGCCACTGCCGCCATCTGCGCCTCGGTCGTTCCGTGCCGCCGCATGTGGCAGGACATCGACAGCGCGTAAAGGGACGCCGATCCGGCACCGGTCAAGCCGTCGACTTCGGTGTCGAAAGACAAGGCGTAGAGCAGCCTCGTGTCGGCGCTGGAAAGACCGCTCGCGGCGTCGTCGAAGCCGACGACGAGGACCCGCGACGCCAAGCCCGAAAGCACGTGCAGCAGGCCGGCGCGCAAGGCCATGGCGCCGCTGGCACCGCCGCCTTCGACGCGCATCGCCGAAGCGTGCACCAGACCGACGTCGCCAGCCACCACCGGGGCCGGATTGATCTGCAGGGACATGGCGTCGCTCTCGCTGGCGACCACCAGCGCGTCGATGTCGCGCGGCTCGAGTCCTGCCTGCCGCAAGGCTTCCGCGGCGACGCTGCGGACTCGGTCACGCCAGTGCGAGCCGTCGACATACTTGCCGAACTTGGCGATGGCGCCGCCCAGGATCAGCGGGGCTTGCGGGCTTCTCATGCGCAGGCGGCGCGCTGGCACTGCCGTTCGAACTCGCGAAGCCTCGCTCACTTGCCGACCATCTGATTGGGCAACCATGTCGTCAGCTCCGGCACTGCGACGAGCAGGGCCAGGACGACCAGCTCGAGCGCGATGAAAGGCATGACGCCGCGAACCACCTGCTGGAAGCTGGCCAGCCCTCCCGAGGCGCCCTGGACTGCGAAGAGGTTGAGACCGACCGGCGGGGTGAGCACAGAGATCTCGATCAGCTTCACGAGGATAATGCCGAACCAGATCGGATCGATCTTCAAGGCGACGACGACCGGGAACAGGAACGGCAGCGTCACCACCATCATCGAGGTCGTGTCAAGGAAGCAGCCGAGGACCAGGTAAAGAATGCTTACGAGGATCATGAACCGCAGCGGCGTCGACGCCAGGCTCGTGACCGCCGCGACGACGTGGTCGATGACTCCGACCACGACCAGCATCCGCGACAACAGCAACCCGCCGATCAAGATTACGAAGATTACGCACGATACCGCGGCCGCGTCCTGCAGAACCGGAGGCAGCCAGCGGCCCAAGCCGCGCTTCTTCTGCACCGCGAAGAGGAACGCGCCGCACGCGCCGGCAGCACCAGCCGCCGAAGCTGGGAACAAGCCCGAGTACATCCCTCCCATGACCAGCACGATGAGCACGAACACGGGCCAGACTCCCGCCGTCGCTCGCCAGCGTTCTCTTGCCGATACGGGCTCGCTGAGCGGCGGCGCCAGCGAGGGTCGGATGCGAACCATGACCGAGATGCCGGCGAGATAGACGACGGCCGTCACCACGCCAGGGACGACGCCGGCGATCAGCAGCCGCCCGACCGACTGGTCGGTCATGATCGCGTAGATAACCATGGTGATGGATGGCGGGATCATGGCCGCGAAGCTGCCGGTCGCCGCGATGCAACCTATCGACAGGCTTGGCGAGTAGCCGTAGCGCAGCATCTCGGGATAGGCGATGCGGGTGAAGACGACGGCGTTGACGATGGTCGAACCCGAGATTGCGGCGAACACCGCCGAGCCGACCACGACGGCGTGGAACAGCCCGCCGCGCAACCGGCGCAGCCACAGGCTGCTCATGTAGAAGAGCTGCTGCGTGATGCCCGAGGCTTCGGCCAAGACCCCCATCAAAACGAACATCGGCAGGACGGCGAAGTCGTAGTTGTTGACGACGGTGAATGGCAGGCTGGAGAGCTGCGCGATCGTCATGTTGCTGCCGACCCCGAGCAGCAGGCCACCAATGCCGATCGAACCGAGCGCCACCGCTACCGGCACGCCAAGCGCGAGAAGCAGGAGCAGAAGGACCGCGCTGAGGTAGCCGATATGAACCGGATCCACGCGCCGGCCTTAGTCAGGCAAAGGCGCGCTGCGCGAGAGCTCGTGGCGCAGCGCCGGCTGGGCGTCCGCGGCGAGGTCGAGCATGCATTGCAAGGTCATCACAGTGGAGCCGAGCGCCAAGGCGAAGCGGGCAGGCCAAAGCGGGAGGTCGAACGAGCCGGCGGCGAACTCGCCGACGCTCCAGGCATGGGCGGTGGTCTTCCAGCCGAACCAGGCGATCGCAGCGAACATGGCTGCCGAGAGCAGATGCTGCAGCGCCGACGCCATGCGCCGGGCTCCGGCCGGCAGGCGTTGCGTCACCAGGTCGACCTGAATGTGACCGCGCCGCTGCTGCGCCAGCGGGACGGCGAGGAACACCGCCACCACCATCATGGTCGCCACGAACTCGGTCATTCCGGGCAGCGGCCGGCTCGAGAAGCCTATCCGGTCGAGGTTGGTCAGCAGCACGTCAGCTCCGCCCACCAGCATCATCAGGATGATGGCGATGCCCGACGCGAACGCGAAACTGCGGTTGACGCGCGAGCAGGCGCGAACGAAGCGGGCAGCGGGTGGCGAGCCCAACGACGCAAGTTTCAAGGAAACTTTAGTCCAGCGGGGGCGGTCCAGAACTGCCAGTTCGGCCTGCAGCGACCTATTGCTCGACGACTTCCTTCCAGATCTTGACCATCTGCCTGGCCGCATCCCCTCGGCCGGCCTTTTCTTGGGCGACCACGAAGTCGGCGAAGAAATCGGGGTTCTGCGCCTTCCACTTCTTCTTGTCCGCTTCAGGGAAGGCATGGAACTGCACGCCGGCGGCCTTGAGCGTCTCGGTTGCCGTCGTTGCCGCAGCGATTGTGAGGTCGCGGTCGCGGACCGCCGCTTCGCCGGACACCTGCTCGAACAGCCTTTGCTGGTCGGGTGCCAGCTTGTCCCAGGCGCTGCGCGCCATCCAGAGGCCACTGGTCGGGCCGAGCCAGAGGGTCACGTCGTGCACGTGTTTCGCAACCTCCTGAATCTTGTAGGAGACCATTAAGTCAACCGAGAACGGAATGCAGTCGACGGTGCCGCGGTTCAGCCCTTCGTAGAGCTCCGCCAGGCCTAGCGTCACCGGCACGCCGCCAGCGGCCTGAACCATCTTCGGCATGTCTGAGCCCCAAGTGCGGATCTTCTTGCCCTTGAGATCGTCCAGACTCTTGATCTGCTGCTTGCAAACGAGCTTGTACGGATTCAGGTGGTGGAAGTGCAAGGCCTTGACACCGTTGCGCTTGGCCTCCTCGTCCATTGCCGGCAGCTCCTTCAACAGCCGTTGGACCAGCACGGTGGCCTGCGGCACGTCTGACATCGCCATCGGAATCGAGTTGGGCGCCGTGAACAGCGGCAAGTCGGCGCCGAAGTAGCTCGCCGACATGTTTACCAATTCGACGCCACCGGAGCGGATGAGCTGGAGGTTCTCGGTGGCTTTGGCCAAGGTGCCGGCGTAGAAGATCTTGACTTTGACCTTGCCTTGGCTGCGCTTCTCCAGTTCGTCGGCCCACCAGCGGTTCGTCTGCGACGTGACCGTGTTCTCTACCCACTGGGTGCTGAGCTTCAGCTCCTGAGCGAAAGCCGTGCTGCCAAGCAGTGCCGTAGCAGCGATCGCCGTGAGGCTGACTAGCCACGATTTCTCGGTTTTCATGGTGTTCTCCATTGGGTGACGATATGTGGAGGAGGCGCGACGGAAGTCTAGGCACGCCGGCTACGGCATGCAACGGGAGGAACGCTGAATGTTGGCCACTTGGGCAACCGACGACCGCGTCCGGCGCGATGCAGATCTGCGTCGAACGCAGGGCTTGCTCGGTCGTGTCCCAGCGCAGGCGTAAGTCCACAGCCCGGCAAGAGCTGAGATGTGCGGTCCTCAGCGAGCCACCGCAGAATCCGCCACGAACGCTACTTCCCTCTCGTCGGAACGCTCGTCGGTCAGAGGAGTGGTTCAAGGCGTTGTGCCACTTCCGCCAGGAAGGCTTCGTCTTCCTTTCCGAATGCCGCCGGGTCGTCGGAATCGACATCGATCTGGGCCAGGTACGCTTCGCCGCGCAGGATCGGGAACACGATCTCCGACCGGGTTTCCAGGTTGCAGGCCAAGTAGCGCGGGTCGCTGGCGACGTCGTCGACGATCACCGGGGCGCGAGTCTGGACGCTGGCGCCGCAAATGCCTTTGCCCGACGGTATGCGCGTGTGCTCGGTGGCCCGGCCGTAGAAGGCCTTCAGGACCAGCGTGTCGTCTTCCAGGGCGTAGATGTAGACGCCCGTGTACCCGGGCAACTGCTGCAGGATCCTGCAGGCCCGGCTGAGCATCTCGGTTTCGGTCCTGCCGTCTCGGAGGGCAGCGTCCATAGCCTGGAGTGCGAGCCGAAGTTCCTCTTTCATAGGTGCGCCTGCAGGCGCACGAAGCGCTCCTTCAGCGGCTGCGATTCCTCCGCGTCGAGCTGACGGTTCAGGGCCCCCATGAACACGGCCAGGAGCGCGTAGTCCGGCGCATAGGAGAAGTGGCGGCTGCCCGGCGCGTAGGTGATGAAATCACCCTTCCTGAATACGGTGCCGTCATAGTCGACGAACTCCCCTTCGACGATCAGGAATTCTTCGAAGCCCGGGTGCTCGTGGGGTACAGACGTGGCCGTCCGGTTGTAGCTCGAGAAGTAGCTGCCAACCCCGGTGCTGTCGTCCATCGTCAGGGGATACCAGGTGACGTTCGGCGCCGGTTGCCCATAGCGGGAGAATGGAACGTAGTGCTCGGAGTCATGAATGTTCCGGATCAGCGGCCGGGTGAGGCTCAGCAGTTCCGGGGCCACGATGCGCCGCGTCGCGCCGCGCATGAATACGGCGAGGACGGCGCCGTCGGGTGAGACCGACTCATGCTGCGCGTTCGGTTCGAACACCACGAAGTCACCCTCGCCGTACCTGTTTGCGGACTCGTCGATCAGTTCGCCTTCTAGGACGAGGAACTCTTCGAGATTGTCGTGGTCGTGGGCGAAAGGCGCGCCGCCGGGCTCCAGGCGCAGGAAGTACGTGCCTTGTCCGGTGGCGGCATCGAAACTCAGCGGCAGCCAGCTCGCGCCCGGCGCGGGTTGGTCGTATCTGTCGAAGGGCCTGAAGGCGGCCACGTCGTTGTAGTTTCTGACGCTCCTGAGCGACATACAGGTTTCACTCATCACAAAGCACCTCGTCTTTCGTAGCGATGTCCACGTCCAGGCGCCACGATGTCCAGGAAGTGGCGCAGCCGGGCCGCCATCGCGTTGACGGCCACTTGAACGCGGATGTGCTCGCCCCGTGCATTCTCATAGTATGGCCGCCACCACTACTGTCCGGTTAAATGAACCGTACCGAGCCTGAGATCAAGCATTGGTGCGGGCTGTAGGCCGATTTGATTTGGTGCCGACTTGAACTTCGTTTTCCAAGAACCGCGTACTTTCCCGGG
>Ga0163144_10007766_pt1 | contig 23437 bp, 23 predicted proteins | sample OliLak19BULKMAT1_FD_123175 | JGI IMG/M metagenome (GOLD analysis project Ga0163144, IMG submission 123175) | Freshwater microbial mat bacterial communities from Lake Vanda, McMurdo Dry Valleys, Antarctica - Oligotrophic Lake LV.19.BULKMAT1 | ecosystem: Environmental > Aquatic > Freshwater >...
GCAGCGCATGGCCGACATCGAGCTCGGCCTCGCGATCGACGTGCTGCTCGTCGTCGCGCTCGTGCTCGTGCTGGCTTCGTCGCGCGTACGCCATCAGCAGGCGTAGGTCGCGAGCACGACGAGCTGATCGCTCGGTCGCAGCAGCCACTTCCGATCGCGCGGCGGATTGATCAGGATCTCGTCGTCACCACCGGGCATTCGACTTCCGAGCCGCAGCCCGAGCGCCGTCTCGTTGCGTCGCGCGACCGCGTGGCCCACAGTCGCGAAGTCGACCTCGCGACCGACGAGGCCGTACTCCGCAGCGGGACGAAAGAAGATCTCGGAGCCTTCGGGCCCGAAGAGATCGTCGAACACGACGCGTAGCTCGCGACGCAACGCGACCTGCGCGAGGATGTGGCTCAGGATCATCGGCGGGATCACGACCTCGCTCGAACCACGGCGGAAGAGCGCGAGGTTGCCGGGGTCCGCGAGCTCGACGAGTACATGCGGCTTGCCCCGTCCGTCGGGCACGATCTCGCGGAGCAACAGGTGTCCGAGCAGCGTGCGCGCGTCGGATTCCTCCGAGGCAATCCAGTCGTTCGTGACGAGGACGATGTTGTCGAACGCGGCCGGATCGATGCGACGGAGCTGGCCCGGCACCGTGTAGTCGACCTCGAGGTGCTGCACCTCGATGCGCGTGCACGCGACCTCGTGGTTGTCGAGGTGACGCTTGCGCACGTCGAGCGGCACCATCGACGCGATGACGACCTCGAAGCGCTCGAGCTGGTACCCGTCGAGCTCTTGCAGCAGATCGGGCACGTGATGGTTCCACCCGAGGATCAAGATCCGGCGGTGCGCCTCGAGAACGGGCGCCGCCGGCACGCCCTGGCCGCGGTCGGGACTCTTCGGGGTGTAGCTCGCCGGAGGGATCGTCTCGTCGTCGTCCTCGGCGACGAGCACGAGCCGGTCGTCGGCGCGCAGTACGAGATCGTCGCTCGGGTTCAGCATCGAGCGATCGCTCGTGCCTTCGCGCCGCACGATGCCGAGCAGCACGGCATCGGGGAACGCGTCCGCGAGATCACCGAACCGCATGTTCTCGAACTGCGGGCACTCGCGCGCGTAGATCTCGCTGCCGTCGCCATAGCTGAGCAGACCTGCGATCGCGTGCGACAGGCCCGGATGGCGGATGGTCTGGCACAGCACGCTCGAGATGACACGATTGCTCGCGATGATCTCGAGCGGACCCGGATACGCCCGCCGCGCGGTGATCGACTTGCGTGCATCGAGCAGCTCGGCGACGACCAGCGGTGCACGCGTCGCGTCGTTGTCCTGCGTGAAACCGGCGAGCGACAAGAGCGTCTTGATCGTCTGCGTGTCGGGCCCGGCACCTGCCGGGGCGTCGTCGGGGGCGGGCAGGAGAATCGCCGACGCGCGCAGCGTGGCGACTCGGCGCAGATGATTGGCGCGCAGCGGCGAGCCCGAGCGCAGGATCACGCTCGAGGATCGATACGCGCTGCCGACCTGCTCGCGCAGATCCTGCTGCAGCGCCGCATCGACCTCTTCGGCCATGACGACGACGTTGAGCGCTCGTGCACCACGCGGCCGCAGGAACTGACGCACGCGCTCGCTCGAGAGCAATAGCTCCTGCACGATCGTCGGCGTGCGCGTCGTCCAGCCCATGATGATGAAGTGATCGCGATGCGTGATCGGAGTGAGGCCGTTCTCGAGCCGGCGCAGCGCGGTGTTCAGCCACTGCGTCATGATCGCGATCAGCGCGCCCAGGAACAGCACGTAGCCGGCGACGGTGAGGACGGTCGACACAGTGCGCAGGTACAGGCCGTGGTCGTCGCCGAGGTAGCCGGGATCCGACAGCCGCAGGAACGCCCACCACGTCGCGTCACCGAGCCCATCGAACTCGCCGGTACCGACGACGAGCAGGCCGCCCATCGTCGACACGCCGACGATGATGCCGATGACGAACAGCAGGCGAAAAAGCGGCCCGCGGACGAGAAACCGCTCGAGCACGAACTGCAGCCGGTCGCGCAATGCAGCGAGCACGGCGTCCGTTCGTCCTACGCTCGGCTCGCGGCCAAGTCGTCGTCGAGCGCAGCACGTTGCGCAGCGGTGAGGGTCGTCTGCACGGCGAAGTCCGGCAGATCGATGCCGACGGCGACCGGCGATCGCTCGCCGAGCTCGAGCTTCAAGTACTGCACCGACGACAGCCGCGTGTCGCCGACCTGTCGTGGATCGAAGCTCGGTCGCACGAGTGTGCCGTCGGACTTGCGCGCCCAGAGGTGGGCGGGCAGGGCGAGCCAGCGGCGCAGCTTGTCGTCGCGCTCGCGCTCGTCGTCGATGCCGACGAGCAGCGTGCAGCCGAGCTCACCCGGACCACCGAGCAGATCGTTGTAGGTCGCGAGCTCGTGCTCGATGTCGGCTTCGCGGACGATTCGCTCGGTGCGCATCATCTCCTGCACCTGGTAGCGCACGGTGTCGCGGTTCTCGAACAGGAACGTGAAGATGCCGCCGACGATGATGCGCCGCGACTCCTTGATCGCGAGCACCTGCGTGCGAATCGTGTCGCGACGCTCGTCGTAGGTCATCCAGTCGAGCAGCTCTTCGCGGACGACAGGCTTCATGGGGCATCCTTCGGCGCTGCGGGCGGTGGAAACGGCTCGCCGCGATAGGCCTTCGCGAGGATCGTCATCGGGTGCATGGGCTTTTTCCCGGCGTGCTGCTCGAACTGGATCGCCGCGAGCGGACAGTCGGTCGCCCACACCTCGGCGCCGGCCTCTTGCATGCCCTCGAACGCCTTTTTGCCGACGCGCTGCGAGTACTCGAAGCCCTCGGTGAGCATCGCGTGGGTGCCGTCGTGGCCGCAGCACTCCATCACGGTGCGCGGCTGCACGCCCGGTAGCTTGCGCAGCAGATCGCGCGACTTGAACCCGACGCCCTGCGCCCGCAGGTGACACGGCGTGTGATAGGCGACCGGACCTTGCGGCGACGATGCGAACGTCGCGTCGAAGCGCGGCTCGTTGCGGATCGACCACAGGTACTCGCCGGGATCGGCGACCGCAGCCGCGACCTTCTTCGCACGTTCGCGATCGTCGCCGCCGACGAGCTGGGGCCACTCGCGGCGCATCATCATCGAGCACGTCGGATTGATCGCGATGACCTTCGCACCGGCATCGACGTAGGGCTCGAGGATGTCGAGGTTGGTCTTCGCCTTGCTGCGCACGTGCTCGAGATCGCCGCGCTCCCACGCCGGCATGCCGCAGCACACGAGACCCTCGGCGCAGCGGAGATCGACCTTGTTGCGCTGCAGGACGAACGTCGTGTCCTTACCGATCTGCGGCTCGTTGTGCTCGACGTAGCAGGTCTGGAACAGCACGGCCTCGCCGCCGGGCCCCGGCTTTGTGAGCCCCTGGGCCTTCGCCCACGACGAGAACGTCTTGCTCGCGAACTCGGGCAGCAGCTTGTCGCGGTGGATGCCGAGCACCTTCTCCATGAACCAGCGGTGCAGCTTCACCTTGTTCATGGTGTTCGCGACGCCGAGGCTCGCGCGCGCAGCCATGCCCGCGAGATCCGGATCACGCAGCACGAAGCTCTGCACCGTCGGCGGCTCGGACTGCTTGCGCTGCGCCGCGTGGCGATGCACGAGCTTGGGGAAATCGACCTGGAACGGATGCCCATCCCGCGGCGTGTACGGGCACTGGACCTCGCACAGCTTGCACTGGAAGCACGCGTCCATCACCGCGTGCGTGTGCTCGGGCTTCAGCTTGCGAACATCACCATCGCACTCGTCGTCGATCGCCTTGAACAGGATCGGGAAACTGTCGCAGTACTTGAAGCACATGCGACAGCCGTGGCAGACCTCGAACACGCGGGTGATCTCGCCCGCCAGCGCATCGCGATCCCAGTAATGAGGATCCGCGGGGTCGTAGGTGAGCCCCGCGGTCGGGTGGTAGGAGATGTTCGCCAACGGCTCTGGATCGGGAGCTGACTCGATCAGCCGATGCCGTCGAGCAACCCCTGGAAGCGACCCGCGTGGGACTTCTCGGCCTTCGCGAGCGTCTCGAACCAGTCGGCGATCTCGGTGAAGCCCTCTTCGCGGGCGCTCTTCGCCATGCCCGGGTACATGTCCGTGTACTCGTGCGTCTCGCCGGCAACCGCCGCGCGCAAGTTGCTGACGGTGTCGCCGATCGGGAGATCGGTCGCCGGATCGCCGACCTTCTTCAGGTAGTCGAGGTGGCCGTGCGCATGGCCGGTCTCGCCCTCGGCGGTCTCGCGGAAGTTGCCCGCGATCTCCGGGTAGCCTTCGACGTCCGCGACCTTTGCGAAGTAGAGGTAGCGACGGTTGGCTTGCGACTCGCCGGCGAAGGCGGCCTTGAGGTTCGAGTGGGTCTTGGTTCCCTTGAGCTCTGGCATGGCTTTCGGGTGATAACACGGCTGCAGCCGCACCGGCCAGAGGGCGCCCCCGCAAGGAGCGAAGCGATGGAAAGGGGGAGTCTCGGTGACGGCTTCGCCGGCGCCCAGGGGGAAGCGGGCCGCTTCCCCCGAGAAACAATCTATGCTCGAAGGACGGCCCGAGGCGCGAAACCGGCGTAGGACAATGGACCAGCACGATCACAGCGCGGGCCACACCCACGTCACGGAGCTCGCGGCGCTCGAGTTGGGCATCGGCATGCACACCGCGTTTGCGGCGGTGCGCTCGCTGCGAAGGGGACAGACCCGCGCGGGCAAGCCGTTCTTCGATATCCGGCTTTCGGATCGCACGCGCACGATCGCGGGCAAGATCTGGAGCGATGCGAGTCGGGCGATGGCGGTCGCCGACGAGCTGAAATCCGGCGATCACGTCAAGGCGCTGTTCGAGATCGACGAGTACAAGGGTGCGTTGCAGCTGTCGATCAAGGGCCTGCGCATCGCGACGCCGGGCGAGCCCGGATTCGACGCGACGTTGCTCGTCGACGAAGGCTTCGATCTCGTCGCGGATCTGCTGTGCGACACGCTCGTGTTCGACATCGAGACCGTGCCTGCGGTCGATCTGCGCAAGGTGCCGTCGACGATCGCCCAGGCGGTCGCGAAGCATGCCGAGCGCAACGAGTGGGACGAGACCAAGGTGATGAGCCTGTCGCCGTACTTCGGCCAGGTCGTGTCGCTCGCGGTCGGCAACGGCGAGCAGGATCCGCGCACGCAAGACGTCACGGTGTTCGTCGTGCCGCCCAAGGGCGCACCGACGACGACGCTGCCGAGCTGGATCCGACCGGTCACCGAAGCAGAGCTGCTGCGTGCGTTCTGGACCCTCGCCGGCCATGCGAGCTGTGTCGTCTCGTACAACGGGCGCATGTTCGACGTGCCGTTCATGATCGGGCGCAGCCTGATCCACGAGGTGCCGGTGCGCGTCGATCTGTCGTCGGCGCCGTACTCGTTGCGGCCGCATCTCGATCTGTACGGGCTCGTCGCGCCCGGTGGCTTCGGTCGTGGGCCCGCTTCGCTCGACGTCGTGTGTTGGGCGCTCGGGTTCGCGAGCCCGAAAGAATCGATGGATGGCTCGATGGTCGCGGCGACGTACGCGAAGGGCGACGTCGGACAGATCGCGCTCTACAACGCCGGCGACGTGCGAGCGACGACCGCGGTGTATCAACGCGTGCGCGACGGCGTGCTGCGATTTCGCGACGACTGGTAGGCGCCCGGCCGTCGGCGTTCCGATCGACCGGGCAATGACGCTCGGGCTCTCGTTCACTCCGCGGGTGGCGTCTCGCCGTCCGCGGCCGGCTCGCCGTCGGGCTTGTCGCCGTCAGGCTCGCCGTCGGGCACTTCACCCGCCGGACACTCGGCGAACTCGCAGTCGGGACCGGACCGAGCGACGCTGCTTCCGTCGGGGCAGACCTTCGCCTCCTCGGTGCATGCCTTGCTGTCAGGCGGGTTGGTATCCTTCCTCTCGCACGCGGCGCCTGCGGCGACAGCGAGCGCGAAGCCCACGAGCGAGAGCCCGATTCTTGTGTTGGTCGTCATGGGGCCTCGAACGCCGCTGGCACAGCGCAGCTTTCGCTCGGTGCTCCTGGTTGCTACCTTGCGCGCGTGGACGCCCTTCGCCGCCTGCTCGAGCTCACCCAACGCGAGCTGGGCGCCGACGACGTGCGGATCGAGATCGGTCTGCGCGCACCGGAGCCACGACATGCGTGGTGCGAGCTCGCGGGTGGGTATCGCTTGGTCGCGATCTTCGACGCGACGCCCGACGATCTCGAGCAACGCCGCGCGCGTCTCGCCGTGATCGCACAGACGTTCGCCGCAACACTGTCGTCGGGCCTCGAGGATGGGCCGCAGATCGTGACGGGCACCGAGCTCGCCGTGCATGCGCTCGACGAGACCCTCGCGTCGCTCGCACGTATCGCCGCGTCGTTGTCGGCGGTCGTCGTCGACGAGCGATCGCCGATGATCTGGGGCAGCTCGCTGGTGCCGCGTGGGCCCGAGGATGCGGACGTCGCCGCGTGGCTGTCGGCGGCCGCGAGTGCCGCGTCGCGCCATGGTCTCGACTTTTCCAAGCTGCTCGCCGCACCCGGCGAGGTCGAGGCGTTGCTCGACAAGAGCGGCGTCGATGCCGAGAACCGCACGCGGATCCAGCGTGCGCTCGGCCGACTGCACGCGACCGGTCTCGCGCGCACGGCGGTGCAGTGGAGCGAGCTCGTGCTCACGATGCGAGGGATCGCGGCGGCGCGTCGCAGCCCTGCGGACTCGAAGCAATCGGTGGTCGGTCGCGACGAGAGCCTGTTCGTGTCGCGCGGGTTCGGTGGGATCTATCGCGTGGTGCTCGTGTTCGGTGCCGCGTTCTCGGAGCTGCACGCGGACGCGGCGTTGATTCGCGCGTTGCCAGTCATCGAACGGCATGTGGTGAACCTGCCGCCGGTGGATCCGGGGCCGGGCGGCGGCGGGCATGTGGTGCGGCTGTTCGGGCCGCGGGGCTAGCTGCGGTGCTCCGAGGTCAGTCGCCCGCGAAGAACGACGAGCCCAAGGCTCTCGCTGTACAGCGGCCGGTCGTCTCGCCGATGCTCAGCGAGCTGTTGCCGCTTTCACGCCCGGCGCCGGCCGAGCAGGCGACGACGCAGAGCACGCAGAGCACGAGAGATCGAATCACGCGTCACCCCGCAGCACGCGGCGGTAGTCCAGCACCGCGCGGGTCATCGGTCGCACGTCGAGGTACTCGAGCAGCTGCGCGTGGTCGATACCGACCAACACCTCGCTTCCTGTGATCGCCTCGTATCGATCGCCGCGTAGCGCGAACAGGTCGAGCTTGCCGTCGCGCCAGTACCAGACTTCGCGTACGCGGAGCTTGCGGTAGATCTCGAGCTTGTCGATGCGACCCGATGTCCACACGACCTCGATCGCGAGATCGGGCATCTCGGGATCCGCGACGTCACCGACGACGTAGCACTCGTCGGGCTCGGCGCCGCGTTCGAGAGCCTTGTCCTCGAGTGTCCACGAGCCGTACGGCGTGATGCCGACGCCGCGCTCGAAGCACCACGCCTCGATGAGGCAACCGATCATCGACTTGATCGACTCGTGCGAGCGCGAAGGCGCCATGATCTCGAGCCTCCCCTCCAGATACGCGAACCGAGGTCCGCTGTGGTCGCCACGGATCTCCATCACGCGCTGGAAGTCCGCCCACGTCGCGCCATCGAGCACGACGATGCCGTCGTGATCGACGCTCGGTGGGACGAGACGAGCGGCCTGCGTCATCGCGGGCACGAGCGTAACACGTCAGCCGCAGCCGCCGCAGAAGTCGCAGGCCAGCCCGCACACGCCGGACCAGCTCGTCGAGCAACAGCTCGGCAGGATGCCGCACACGCACGCTTCGCAGCTGCAATCATCGCAACCCGGACCCGGATCCGCCGTGCAGCCGTCGAAGCCACACTCGCCGCAATCGTCTGGGCAGAAGTCGCAGTCCTCGAAGTCGCTGCACTCGCCGTCGCCGCAGAACTCGCAGAAGCCACAGTCTTCGGGGCAGAAGTCGCAGCTCTCGAAGCCGTTGCACTCGCCGTCGCCGCAGACGTCCATGTTGCCGCACAGGCCGCAGGCGTCGCAGGCGTCCCAGCAGCAATCGCCGAGCCCGACGCACGCGTCGTCGCACCAGCAGTTGCCGGGCGCGAAGCCACCGCATGCGCCCGAGCTGCAACCGCAGTCGATCGCGCACACGAACTGATCTTCGCCGTTGTTGCACTGGCCGTCGCCGCAGAACAGGCAGCCGCCGCAATCCTGTGGGCACGTGTTGCACGACTCGCCGACGAGCGGATTGCAGCTGCCGTCACCGCACTGCGCCATGCAGCCGCCGCAGTCCTGCGGGCAGCTGTTGCACGACTCGCCGGCGAGCGGCGCACACACGCCGTCGCCGCAGCCGGCACACGCACCGCAGTCGGCCATGCATGAGTTGCACGACTCGCCGAGCTGCGGCTCGCAGATGTTGTTGCCGCACGACGGGCACACGCCGCAGTCCGCAGCGCAGGTCGAGCACGACTCGCCCGCACCCGGATCGCACGCGCCGTCACCACACGAGCTGCAGTTGCCGCAGTCGGCGACGCAGCTCAGGCACGACTCGCCTTCGACGGGCTCGCACTGGCCGTCGCCACACGATGCACACGGTCCGCAGTCGAGCGGGCACGAGAAGCAGAACTCGCCACCGTCGGGATCGCACGAGCCGTCGCCGCAGCCCGGGCACGAGCCGCAGTCCTGCTCGCAGTTGAAGCAGAATTCGCCCGCCGCGCCGTCGCAGAACGCGTCGCCGCAGAAGCCACACGGGCCGCAGTCGAGCGGACACGTGAAGCACAGCTCACCGATGTCGGGATCGCACGAGCCGTCGCCGCACGGGTCACACTGGCCGCAATCCTGTGGGCAGCTGTCGCAGAACTCGCCCGCGAACGCATCGCAGAAGCCGTCGCCGCAGCCTTGGCACGCGCCGCAGTCGACCTGGCAGTTGACGCAGAACTCGCCCGCGTTCGGATCGCACAAGCCGTCGCCACACGTGTCGCAGGGTCCGCAGTCATCCGGGCACGTCTCACAGAACTCGCCGCCCAACGTGTCGCAGAAGCCGTCGCCACACGCTTCGCAGCTGCCGCAGTCCTGTTCGCACGTGAAGCAGAACTCGCCCGCACCCGGATCGCAGACGTCGTCCCCGCAGCCACCGCAGCTGCCGCAGTCGTCGGGACACGTGAAACAGAACTCGCCGGCGAACGGATCGCACGAGCCGTCGCCGCAGCTGTCGCACGTGCCGCAATCTTGCGGACAAGTGAAGCACAGCTCACCCGAGAACAGATCGCACACGCCATCGCCGCAGTTCTCGCACTCGCCGCAGTCGTCGGGGCACGTGAAGCAGAACTCGGCCGACAGCGGATCGCACACGCCGTCGCCGCAGTCGCTGCACTCGCCGCAGTCTTGCGGGCAGGTGAAGCAGAGCTCGCCGGAGAACGGATCGCAGATGCCGTTGCCGCACTCGTCGCACGGGCCGCAGTCCTCGGGGCAGGTGAAGCAGAGCTCGCCGGAGAATGGATCACAGCTGCCGTTGCCGCACTCGTCGCAGCGACCGCAGTCGGTCGGACACGTGAAGCAGAACTCGCCTTGCTCGAGCTCGCACAGGCCGTTGCCGCAGCCCTCGCACTCGCCGCAATCGATCGAGCAGTTCTCGCACGACTCGCCGAGCGCCGGATCGCATGAGCCGTCGCCGCAGGTTTCGCAGCTCCCGCAATCGATGTCGCACCAGCCGCAGTTCTCGCCGAGGTCGAATTGGCAGACACCGTCGCCACACTGACCGCACGGTCCGCAGTCGGTCGGGCAGATGTCGCAGCTCTCGTCGGCCGAGCAGATCAGATCGCCGCAGCTCGGCGGGCACGGCCCGCAGTCGATGCTGCAGTTCTCGCAGCTCTCGTCGGCATCACAGATCGCGTTGCCGCAGTCGGGCGGCGGGGTCGTATCGGTCGCGGTGGACGTGGCCGTCGTCGTCGCGCTGTCGCTGTCGACCGCGGTGTCCTTGGTCCAGCTGTAGTCCGTGCGACCGCAGCTCGCGGTGAGGAGGGCCGGCAGCACGAAGCCGCACCACGCGAGAAGCCATGTCGTCCACCGTGCCATCGCCGTCCATGCGCCCGCGAAGGCGCTCCTACTCGATGTTCAGCGTAACAGTGATCCTTCATGCGGTCGAACAACGGACGAAGCCGCGCGGGCGGTCCGCGCGCCGCGAATGTTCAGTACGGCCGCCCCCAAGCGTCCACGCGTGGCGCGGGTGCAGGTGCAGGAGGTGGGGCTGGGGCCGCAGGCAGCATCGGTGCGACGTGCACCGTCCAGCTCACACCGTCGTGATAGCGGAGATATGTCGGTACGGTGGGATCCGGGTACCAGCCCGGCAACGCGAGCGGGACCGGCGGCGCCGCGAGCAATCGCGGTCGCACGCCGACGAGGTACGCGATCGCGGCGGGCACCGTCACGAACAGCACGAGTAGCAGCCACGTCGTTCGCTCGCTGCCGATCGCCTTGAACTCGCGATCGGAGCGGCTGGCGACATCGACGATCGCGTAGATGCTGACGCCGATCAACGCGAGGAAGAAAATCGCGAGGATGCCGATCACGAGCGCCCGCGAGCGTAGCAAGCGTTGCGATCGAGGGCATTCGGTGGATTCGTTTTCAGGGGAAGCGGCCCGCTTCCCCCCATGCCGGCGAAGCCGTCACGGAGCCTCCCCCTTTGCATCGCTTCGCTCCATCTTGTTCGTGCCGTGACCCGTCGCTCGATGTCCCGAGTCTTGCGGATGCCGGTTCTTGTGGCCATCGGTGCGAGTTTCAGGTAGGGCCATGTAGGATGCATTCGACCACCGTCGCGCGATCCTGGTCTGCTCTCGCTCTGCTTTGTGCCGCGACCTCGGTGCTCGGCACAGCCGACGTCGCGCAGGCTGCACTGTGGCGCGACGTCTCCGACACCGCGCTCGGCACCCCGACGGCGGGATGGACGAACAAGGTCGAGCTCGCGGACATCAACGGCGACGGGCTGGTCGATCTGCTGTTCGCGAACGGCGGCAACTACAACGAGCCCGGCGATCCGACGACGTGCGGCGTGTGGATCAACGAGGGGCCCGACAGCAGCGGCGTGCCGCGCTTCGCGGATCGATCCGAGGCGATCCTCGGCGAGGCCGGTGGGCTCGCGCGCGTGATCAAGGCCGGCGATCTCGATCGCAACGGCACGACCGACATCGTCATCGGCCACACCTACGAGACGCAGAGTCGCCTCTTGCTCGGCGACGGCAACGGTGGGTACGTCGATCGTACCGATCTGTTGCCGCAGATCCCCGCGAGCCTCGGTGATCTCGAGCTCGGCGACGTCGACGACGATCTCGATCTCGATCTCGTGCTCGCCGACTGGGGGCTCGACGCGGGTTCCGGTGGGTTGCTCGATCCATTCACGGCACCGGGCGGCCGCACGATGTTGTGGCGCAACGAGCTCGCCGACGGGACGCTGCGCTTCACCGACGCGACCGCGACCGCGATGCCCGATGCGCTGGTGATGTGGTCGTGGGAGCTCGAGCTCGTCGACGTCGAAGGCGACTTCGATCTCGACGTGATGATCTCGTGCAAGACGTGCACGGGTAGCTTCCTGTTCCGCAACGACGGCGGTCGCTTCCACGTGCAATGCGACCGAGCATCCTCGATGCCGACTCCGACGGCGATCCGGACTTCATCGTCGCGGCGCTCGGCGAGGACGAGGATCGTCTGCTCGTCAACGATCTCGCCGGCAGCGGTACGTTCGTGACCGGCCCGGCGACGGGGCTGCTCGACACGCCCGGCACGCTGGGCATCGCGCTCGCGGATCTCAACGGCGATCGCAAGCTCGACGTCGTGCAGAGCCAGGGCGAGCTCGCCGAGCCGGAGAAGGTGTGGGTCGGCGACGAGATCGCGGCGGACACCGCGAAGCCGGTCGTGCTCGCGGTCGATCCGATCGGTGACGGCGCGGATGGTCCGCGCGTGCGCGCGCGCGTCCACGACAACAAGAGCCCGAACCGCCGTGTCGCCAGAAGATCCGCTCCCAAGGTGGCGGCGAGGGCTGCGGCTGCACGAGCGACGATGCGCCGAGCGGCGGGCTCGCGCTCGGTGTGCTCGTCCTGCTCGCCGTGCGTCGCCGTCGCTGACCGTCACTGCGGCAGCGCGTACGCGACGAGCCCGCCGCGATCCATCGCCCTTGGCTCCGTGGAGAACCAAAAGCCGTAGCCGACGTACACCGTGCCGTCGACGATCGCGACGCCGCCGCCCATGCCCGCATCGGGATCGTCGCCACCGGGCGCCGCGTTCCACAGCTCGATACCGGTCGTCGCATCGAGACCGTGCACGATGCCGTCGATCGTCGTGTGCCACACGACGCCGCCCGCAAGTGTCAGCGCGCCGAACACGGGGCGCGGCATCGGCCGTTGCCACAGCGTCGCGCCCGTCGCGGTGTCGAGCGCATAGACGACCGCACTGTTCTCGTCGCTGCCGAAGTCGAAGATGTTGCCGACCCACAAGTTCGTCGCGACGTAAACGACGCCGTCGCCGACCGCAGCAGTCGTCATCACGCCGCCGAGATGACTGCCGGGCCCGAGCTCGACTGCCCAGATCGTCTCGCCGTCGTCGCGATCGAGTACCGCGTACACGCCGGCTTTGTCGCCGACGCCGACGACGTCGCGATCGTCGATCTCGAAGAGGTTCGGCGCCGCACCGATGTCGGCATCGACGCCCTGCGGCTCGGGCATGAAGATCGTGTAGACGTCGCCGGCGGTGAACTGGCGCGACCACGCGATCTCGCCGCTGCCGATGTCGAGCGCGACGAGCGAGTCCGACAGCGGCGACGCGGGTGGCTCGTACGAGTTGCCGGTGCCGATGAAGATCAGGTTGCGCTCGAGGTCGACGGCGGGTGTCGACCACACGGGTACGCCCGCGCCCGCGCTCTCGTCGTCGGCGGTGACGTACGTGCGCCACGCTTCCTCGCCGCTGGCTGCGTCGAGCGCGACGATGCTGCCGCGGAACGTGTAGTCGTCCATCAACATCGCGAGCTCGGTCGATGCGACGCCGACCACGATTCGAGCACCGACAGCGACCGGCGAGCCGTAGATCGCCGCCGTCGGGTGATCGTCGAGCTCGACCGTCCACAACACGCTGCCGTCCTCGCGAGCGACGGCGTGCAGGAAGCCGTCGTTGTCGCCGATCCACACCGTGTCCTCGCCGACCAGCGGTGAGTCGTTGAGCTGCAGGCCGAGCGGCGTGATCCACCGCGGCTCGCCGGTCGCGACGTCGCGCGCGTGCAGCTGGCCGGCCCAGTCGCCGAAGTACACCGTGCCGTCTTCGATCGCGGGCGTGCTCGTCACGCCCGGCAGCTCTTCGGCCGACCATCGCTGCTCGAGGCATGCGATCGTCTCCGGCGTGATCGCGCGCTCGGCCGCATTGAAGCGCGAGTTGTTCGCGTCGTAGCCGTAGCGCGTCCAGCTCGTCGCGGGGCCGAACGAAAACCGGCCCGCGCAGATCGACTCAGTCGTCGAGCTGTCGCCCGCGGGCTCGGTCGTCGCCGTCGCAGGCGCGCTCGTCGTGTCGCCGGCGTCGCCGGTCGCGTGCCCCGACGTCGCGCCCGGCGCGGCTGGTCCTTCACCACAGCCGAGCGCCAGCGCGACAGTCACGCCCCGCAGCGATCCGCACGTGCACACCAGCGCATCGTACTACAGTGACGAGCGCGTGCATGCGGTCGCCATCGGTAGGACGCGCGGCGATGTCGACGCCGTGGTCGCCGACGTCGCGATGCGTCTGGGTCGCTCGCATGCGGAGATCCGTCAACGCATGCGCCAGCTGTCGCTGGATGCCGGCGAGGATCCGATCGTGCTCGGCGTGCACCGTGACACCGAGATCGCGTTCGCGACCGCGGCGATGCTGCGCGAGCATGGTTTCGATGCGCACGCGCTGCCCGTGCATCGACCGGTGCCGAACCTCCGCGTCGCGCGGGGCTTCGTGATCGACGAGGGCCTGCTGCGCATCGAGGATCGCGAGGGCCGCAGCGCCGATCTGCAGTACGCCGAGATCGACGCGCTCGTGCTCGCGCGCAGCTACAGCCATCCAGCACCGCCGCGCGAGTCGGCCGTCGCGCCTGGTTTCGGGCACACGTTCGCCGCGCAGCTCACGAATGCCGCGACGCAGGGGCGAACGCACGGCGGCCAGCCGACGCACGAGGGACTCGTCTACGTGTTCGGTGCGGCGCACTGCTGCGCGCTGCGCGAGCACGAGCTGCGCTACCAGTCGTTCGGCGCCGCGCTGCAGCTCTCGCGCGGCGCCAACTTTCGTCAGCTCGTCGATCGCCTGCGCGAGCGCTGCACACAGGCCGTGTACGACGCGCGGCTGGTGCGACCGGCCGCGCAGTCCCACATCCTGGGCCCGATGTTCGCCGTCGACGTCCGCCTCGAGCTCGCCGCTGCGCTCGTCGCCGCGTCGGTGCGCAGGGCCGTGCGCGGTCCCTACCGCTGACGATGCCGCAGCCGACGTGCGCCGCCGTCGTTGTGGGCGCGACGCGCTTTGGGTATACCCACGCGCAATGGGTACCGCGATCTCGATGACTCCCCAGGGCCTGGTCGTCCCCGACGCGCCGATCATTCCGTTCGTCGAAGGCGACGGTATCGGCCCGGACATCTGGGCCGCGTCGGTGCGCGTGCTCGATGCAGCGGTTGCGAAGGCGTACGGCGGCAAGCGCAAGATCGAGTGGCTCGAGGTGCTCGCCGGCGAGAAGGCCCACACCCAGACCGGGGAGTGGTTGCCCGATGCCACGATGGCGGCGTTCCGTCAGTACCTCGTCGGCATCAAGGGCCCGCTCACGACGCCGGTTGGTGGCGGCATCCGCTCGCTCAACGTCGCGTTGCGTCAGTCGCTCGATCTCTACGTGTGTCTGCGTCCGGTGCGTCACTTCGCAGGCGTGCCGAGCCCGGTGAAGCATCCCGAGGCCATCGACATGGTGATCTTCCGCGAGAACACCGAGGACATCTACGCCGGCATCGAGTTCCAGGCCGGCACCGACGATTGCAAGAAGTTCAGCAAGCTACTCGCCGACAATTTCGGCTCGCGCTTCGCGAAGGTGCGTTTTCCCGAGACGAGCGGCTTCGGCATCAAGCCGATCTCGCAAGAGGGCACGGTGCGCCTGGTTCGCGCGGCGCTGAAGTACACGTTCGACAACAAGCTGCCGAGCCTGACGATCGTGCACAAGGGCAACATCATGAAGTACACCGAGGGTGGCTTCCGTGACTGGGGCTACGAGCTCGCGAAGACCGAGTACGGCGCGACCGATCTCGACGGCGGTCCGTGGCAGATAATCCGCAAGGATGGCCACGAGGTCATCGTGAAGGACGTGATCGCCGATGCGTTCTTGCAGCAGATCCTCACGCGTCCGGCGGAGTACTCCGTCATCGCGACGATGAACCTCAACGGCGACTACATCTCCGATGCGCTCGCGGCCCAGGTCGGCGGCATCGGCATCGCGCCGGGCGGCAACATCAACTACGTGACCGGTGCGGCGATCTTCGAGGCGACCCACGGTACGGCGCCGAAGTACGCCGGCCAGGACAAGGTGAACCCCGGCTCGGTGATCCTGTCGGGCGAGATGATGCTGCGCTACATGGGGTGGAACGAAGCCGCGGATCTCGTCATGAAGGGCGTGGACGGGGCGATCGGCGCGAAGACGGTGACGTACGACTTCCATCGCATGATGGAGGGCGCGACCTTGCGCAAGTGCAGCGAGTTCGGCGACGACGTCATCGCGCACATGTCGTGATCGCTAGAGCGGCCCGACCGCCTGCGCCCACACCTCGAGCAGCACCATGATCGCCATGCACGTCGCGAGCGCTTCGCCGACGACGCGGGCGAGCGACCACTGTGCGCCATCCTCGTCGAGCCTGCGCACCATCGGCAGCCCGACGACGAAGTACGCCGCGTAGCCGAACGAACCCCACGCGAGCATCTTGTCCTGCTTCTCGTAGTGGAAGAGGTCATGCATGAGGTCGGTCCCCATGAAGAATGTCTCGGCGAACGCGATCACGTACGCGAGCCCAAAGACGATCGCGACTCGACCGAGCGGCCCGGGCTTCAGCCTCGCGCGCAGCGTGCGATCGGCGACGACGAGTAACGCGAAGTACGTGACAAAGTACGCCTGCGTCAGCGGGTACATGAAGATCGGCACCATCGATCCGGTGCGACCGACGACGTTCGACTGCAGCGTCCAGCTCGCACCGAACGCGTAGCGCATGCCCATGAGGTCGAAGAAGTACGCCGTGCCGAAGTAGGTGCCGAACGCGACGACGATCGCGACCCACAGGTTGAAGCGGAACCAGTAGGTGCGCGACAGTGGCTGGCCACGGTCAGGCCGCGGGCGAATCAAGAGCGGGCCGATCGCGGCAGGGGCCGCGCATGCGCTGCAGAACAACAGGTACTCGAGGTCGCCCCAGCCGCGCAGCACACCGGACAGCACGACCGTCGCGACCGCGGCGATCCACAGCGGCGACGTCAGGAGGAAGAAGCGCTCGGCCCAGGCCTTGCTCGGGTTGGGCGCATAGGCGAGCATCGGCGCCGCCGAGGATGCCATCCTTCGTGCCGATGAAGCCCGCGAGCATCTCGATCCTGTCGGCGGGCTCGTTCTGCGAGGGCCTCGCGCCGGTGTTCATGGGCTGCAAGGAAGTGCGCCACGGCGAGCACAGCGAGATCGTCGGCGGCCAGTGGGGCTTCATCGATCGCAACGGTGCGGTCGCGATCCCGATCGGCTACGACAGCGCGGGCGCCGGCGACTGAGGCATTCTTCCCGTACGGGAAGATTTTAGCTTCTCACGGGCTTCGAGCTGGGTGAACTTTCCCGTACGGGAAAATTCCTAGCCATTGGCGGTGGTTTGCCTCTATTCTTCCCGTACGGGAACAAATGATCGACGTGCCCCTACAAACGGCAAGCGAGCTCGGAGCGCTGATCCGGGCCCGCCGCAAGGCCCTCGCGGTGACGCAGACCGAGCTTGCTGGTCTGTCCGGTGTAGGTGTGCGCTTCATCGTCGAGCTCGAGCGTGGAAAGCCGACGCTCGAGCTCGGCAAAGTGCTCCGCGTACTCGAACGACTGGGGGTTCAGATCTTGGCGCGCCACGATGCGGAATCGGCATGAGCATGCTCTTCGTGTTGCTAGACGAAAGCGAAGTCGGTCGAATCGAGCAAGTACACTCGGGACTGCGGTTTGCCTACTCACGCGCGTGGCTCGACGCGTCGGAAGCGTTCGCCGTCAGCCACTCGCTGCCACTGCGTGAGCAGCCGTTCGACCAAGAGGCGACGCGCTTCTTCGGCAACCTGCTACCCGAGGGTCCAGCGCGAACGTCTGTTGCACGTCAGGTTGGCATCAGCGAGGACAACGACTTCGCGTTGTTGCGCGCGCTCGGCCAGGAGTGTGCTGGCGCGCTGCGAATCGTCGAGTCAGTCGCACCTCCCGTCACGCGCGCCGAGCCGCGGCGGTTCGTCACTGACGACGATCTCGATGGTTGGTCAGGTGGCTCGGGGACTGCGGTGTCAGGGAGTGAGCTTCGCCTGTCACTCGCCGGGGCACAGTACAAGGTCGGCGTTGTGCTCGACGGCGACGATCTCATTCTTCCAGAAGACGAGTTTCCGTCGACACACTTGCTGAAGTTGCCGAACAGGGACTACGCGGCGCTCCCGCAGAACGAGGCGCTGGTGCTGGCCCTGGCCCGCGCGATCGGACTCGACGCCGTCGAGAGCCGGTTGTGGACGAAAGGCAAGCGAGCACCGCTGCTCCTCGTCACCCGCTACGATCGCGTGGGCACGCCGGTGCGACGGCTCCACCAAGAGGACCTGTGCCAGGCGCTCGGTGTCGATCGAAGGTCCAAGTATCAGAACGAGGGGGGGCCGTCATTTCAGCGTTGTATCGAGATCGTCCGCAAGATCAGCTCACGTTCGATTCTCGACCAGCGCGCGCTGCTGCGGTGGCTCGCGTTCTGCGTGGCCGTCGGCAACTGTGACAACCATGCGAAGAACCTATCGCTACTACGTGATGACTCGGGCCGATGGCGCCTCGCACCCTTCTACGATCTCGTCTGCACTCGAGCGTATCGGACGCTGAGCAGGAAGGTCGCGATGGCGATCGGTGGACGAACGGACGGTGACAACCTGCCGCGGGCGGCGTGGCACGACGAGGCACTGGAGGTCGAAGTAACGGCGAAGTATTTCGCCGCAGTCGCATCAGGCGTGGCGGCCGACGTCGAGCGCATGCTGCCCGAGGTGCACGACGAACTCTCGGCACAAATCGGGACCCGCGCTGCCTTCGAGGCAACTCTACGCGCGATCCGAAAGTGTACGCGCACACTGCAGCGCGGCCTCGCGATCTAACCGCAGATCTCGCCGACGCCGCCGAGGTTGTAGCACATCATCGGCGGCGGACAGGTCATGCCGTTGCTGCAGTCGAGCGCGCATGCCTGCATCGCCATGCCATTGACCGTCGTCGGCATGCAGCGCGGCACCGCAGTACCACCGGGCGACGCCGCGCAATCCACCGCAGGATTTCCGCAGCCGGTCTCCGAGCAGAAGCCGTCGATGTCGTTCATGTCCGCGTCTTGGATCGTGATGCAGAGGATCGGGTCGAAGCCGCACTCCTCGGCCGTCAGACACGGCGAGTACATGCCGTCCATCGGCTGCATCCCGTTGCCGGTCGGATCGTTCGTGTCTTCACTCGAGCCACCGCCCGACGTATCGAGCGTGTCCATGCCACCCGTCGTCGAGGTCATCGTCGTCGAGACGGCGCCGCTGCTCTCGCTGTCTTCGCCCGTGCTGTCGCCCGTCGACGATCCGGAGCTCTCGCCTGTCGTCGGATCCACGGTCGTCGTCGTCATCGTCGTCGTCGGATACGGCGCGGTGCCGCTACCGAACGGATCGCTGTCGTTGTTGTCGACCGTGCACGCCACGAGCAGCGTGATCACAGACCCCACAGACCCAGTCCTGAGTGCTCGGCGCATCGGCAGTTCCCCACCGTCGAGGATACGCCGATGCGCCGCGGGCCGGCGCCCGCCCGACTTGGGCACCGACCGCTGCCCATCGCGAGCAGAGCGACCGCGCCGAGGTCGGGTTACGCTTGCATATCGGGTCGGCACGACGCTTGCTCAGTCGTGGCGCCGACGATGGCGACGCACATGGCAACGATGCAACGCTCCCACGCTCGCGCCCCGATGGCCGCCCCACCGACAACGGTGAGCACCGCGGGCCCGATCGCGATCTCGCTGCTGTGCGCCGCGCTCGGCGCTGCGTGCATCGCCACCCGATTCCCGCCGATCGCAGCACTGTTGCCCGGCGCGGTCGCGTACGCCGTCTTCGCGATCGCCGGCTTCGCGATCGGTGGCGCCGCCGCGGCCGAGGCTCACCTGCCGCGTGGCAGCGTCGGCCCGTTATGGATGCGCGTCGCGACCGCCCCGAAGCTCGCGCTCGCGCTCGGGCTGTCGTTCGCGACGACCGTGATCGCGCAGACGCTCGAGATCTCGCTCGGGCCGGTCGACCCGACGTTCCCCGCGAGCGCGCCGTTTTTCACCAATGCCCTGTGGTTTTTCATGTTCACGATCGGCTTCGCCGGCATCGGCATGATGTCCGCGCCCAGCGTGCTGCTCCCGGTGCTGCACCCGATCGCGAAGGCTCTGCGCGGCGCCCCGGTCGTCGTCGGCGTGCTCGTGCTCGGCGGCGTGCTCGCCGGCCTCGGCATCGGCTTGCAGATCGCGCTCGGCCTGCCCGCGGTCGTCGATCTCGTCGGCAAGGGCAAGGCGTGGGTCGACGCGAACGACAAGCTCGTGATGGTCGTGATGCTCGTGCTCACCGTCGGCCCGGCGATCATCCCGTCGAGCGGCAAGTCCGACGACTGATCTGCTACGATCCGAGGCCAGATGGATCGCGCGGAGCTGACCGAAGCGCTGCTCGGGGTGATGGAGCGCAAGCACCACTGGGCGTGGTCGCTGTTCACCTCGGGCCAGGTCGACAAGGCGCGCCTGCACATCCACCTCGAGCACGAGTACGCGGTGTACATCCGCGACTTCGCGGTGCTGCTCGGGCGCGCGTACGTGCAGTGCCCGATCGCCGCGGCACGCCGCGAGCTCGCCGAGAACCTGTACGAAGAGGAGACCGGGCGCCTGTCGGGCGGGCGACCGCACGCCGACATGTTCCTCGAGTATCCGCGCGGGCTCGGGATGGATCTCTCGCGCTTCGACGACATCGACCTCGCGCCCGCTGCGCTCGCCTACCGCGAGGCGATCGACGACGCCACCAGCTCGCTCGGCTGGGATGTCGCCGCGGCGGTGACGACGATCTTCCTCGAAGGCACCGAGTACGAGCGCGGCGAGCTCGATGCAGCGGCGTCGAAGCGACCGACGCCGCCGCTGTCCGAGCATCCATTGGTGAAGCACTACGGTCTGCCGCTCGAGCACCTCGAGCTCGTCCGCGCGCATCGCATGGTCGAGGGCGATCACCGTCGTGCGGCGTGGACGGTCGTGCTCGATCACGTCGCGCCGGCCCGCCGTGACGTCGTCGTCGCCGCGATGGAACGCGTGCTCGGGCTGTGGCTCGCGTATCGCGACGCGGTCGCGACGGCGTGCGGCCTCGTGCGCCCGGCGTGAGTCAAAACCAGCCGCGGCGGCGGAAGTACACGAGTAGCCCGACCGCGACGGCGAGCATGATCCCGAGCGCGAACGGATACCCGAACGCCCATCGCAGCTCGGGCATGTTGAGCAGGCTGGCGTCGGGATCGAAGTTCATGCCGTAGATGCTCGAGATGAACGTCAGCGGGATGAAGATCGTCGCCATCACCGTCAGCACCCTCATCACCTCGCCGAGCTTCTGGCCGGCGACCGAGAGCTGCAGGTCGACGAGATCGGTGGTGAGCTCACGGTTCATCGTGACGATGTCGATGAGCTGCGCGCAGTGCCCCTGACAGTCGCGCAGATAGGCACGCGTGTCCTCGGCGAAGATCGGTGACGGATCCGAGGCCAGGGCCCCGAGCACCTCGCGCATCGGCCACAGCGCCCGCCGCAGTCCCAGCAGCTGCTGGCGGATCTCGCGGAGTCGCGGGGTTGCCTCGAGCGGCTTGCCGCCGGGGATCGCATCCTCGATGATCTCGAGATCGTCGCTGATCTTCTCGAGTACGGGAAAGAACGCGTCGACGGCGACATCGATCAACTCGTACGCGAGGAAGTCGGCGCCACGCTGTCGCGTGTAGCTATCCTTGCTGCGTAGACGTCGGCGCAGTAGCTCGAACAGATCGCCCTTGCGCTCCTCGAACGAGAGCACGAACTGCCGGCCTGCGAATACCATGAGCTGCTCGGTTTCGGTCGAGCCGACATCATCGACGATGCGAACCGCGATCTGGACCATGTCCTCGGTGCGCTCGACCTTCGGGCGCTTGTAGGTCTGCACGATGTCGGCGACCGCGAGCGGGTGGAGCCCGAACAGCTCACCGAGTCCAGCGACGATCGCCGCGTCACCGAGCCCGACGACGTGCACCCACGTGACCGGCCACTTCGATCGGAGCTTCTTCACCACGTCCGAATCGAACCCGGACGACTCTTCGCAGCCGTCCTTGCCATACCCGATCACATGGACGACCGGCGCCTCGGCGCACGGATCGATCTGCAGCTCACCAGGCGAGACGCGATCGGTGGCGCGTTGCGCAGCGACGTGCTCGCGCCTCGCCTCGCGCTGCCGCTTGGATCGCTTGGTCACGACGCGTCAGTACGTGATCGGAACGTGGCCGATCTGCCCGTTCTCGCGGAAGCGCTGGTAGTAGACGTGCACCGTGTCGCCCACTTCGCGCAGCGCGATGCGGGTCGCGTCGAATCCGAGGCGCTCGGTGATCGGTGCGAAGTCGTCGGCCTCGCCGTCGACGACATAGATGCCGTTGTTGGCGCCGAGGTAGACGCGGTTGTTCGAATCGATCGCGATGTCGGTGCTAAAGCCGATGTCCGGGAATTCCAGATCGGCTTCGACGACGCCGTCGGCGATGCGGAAACGGAAGAGCTGCGACTCGGCGAACGCGAACAGGATCGGCACGCCGTCGATCGTCGTCGCCGCGATCGTCACGCCGCTGTCGGCCTGGTTCCACAGGTTCTGGCCGTCGGTGAACTCGCTCCACGCGGGCGCCGAGCGCAGAATCGACGAGTCGGTGACGCCGCCGAGGAACTCGCCGTGCGCGAAGAACAGCGAGCCGTCGACGCCGGTGACCGACTGGGTTTCGTCGAGCTCGTCCAGCGGCGGTGCCAGCGTCGGGTTCTCGATCAAGAACTGGGTGCCGGACAGGTCGCCGCCGCCGAGCGTGTAGCGGTACACGACCTGCGAGTAGCTGCCCGACACGTAGAGGCTGGGCCCGACGATGTCGATGCCGTAGCAGAGCTGTGATCCGGTCGGCACCGCAGCGGTCGATGCCGCCTGCGGCACGCCCTGGCCGTTGAGCGGCACGCGACGCACGATGCAGCCGCCCCCGTTCTGACCGGTGAGGAACAGCGCGTTCTGGTCCAGCGACCACACCAGCCCGCCGAACTCCTCGGGGATCTGTACCGAGTCGTCGAAGAAGTCGGGGTTGTAGTCGAACGTCGTGAACGTCACCGTCTGATCGGTGCTGTTGACCACGCCGTCGATGTCCGGGAACGCCGCCTCGAGCGTGATCACGTGCTCGGTGTTCGGCGGCAGGTTCCCGCTGTCGGGGTCGACGAACTCCTTGGGGAAAATCGCGGCGATGCACATCGGATCCGCGTCGGGAGGGCACGGCTGCGGCGACACGGCCTGCGGCTCGCCGCCGTCCTGCGCGACGAACAGGTGCCCTAGCGCGTCGTTCGGGCTCACGATGCGATCGAAGTGGAGGAGGAAATACGAGTCCAGCGGCGCGACCATGTCGCCGTCAGTGGGGACGCTCATCACGATCTGCGGACCCAGCTCCGCGCCGGTCGTCGTGTCGGGATCGGTCGTCGTCATCGTCATCGAGTCGGTACCCGGCTCGGTGGTCGACGGTTCGGTGGTCGACGGTTCAGTGGTCGACGGTTCGGTGGTCGACGGGTTGGTCATCGTGGACGATGCCGACGTGTCCGACGACGGATTGGTCATCGTCGCGTCGTCACTGGATTCCGTCTCGACCCCGATCGGTCCAGGTTGGTTGTAGCAAGCCGTCAGCGTGAGAAGCGAGCAGACAGTCCCAGGCAGGCAACGCATTGTGCTTGCATGGTACACCGGGAGCCCGACCATGCACTACGACCTGGCGATCATCGGAGGCACCATCGTCGACGGCACCGGAACCCCGCGGTGTGCGGGCGACGTCGCGATCAAGGACGGGCGCATCGTCGCGGTCGGACACTGCGACGGCTCGGCGGCGCGGACGATCGATGCCGACGGCGCGCTCGTGACACCAGGGTTCACGGACATCCACACCCACTAC
>Ga0163144_10007767_pt1 | contig 23435 bp, 23 predicted proteins | sample OliLak19BULKMAT1_FD_123175 | JGI IMG/M metagenome (GOLD analysis project Ga0163144, IMG submission 123175) | Freshwater microbial mat bacterial communities from Lake Vanda, McMurdo Dry Valleys, Antarctica - Oligotrophic Lake LV.19.BULKMAT1 | ecosystem: Environmental > Aquatic > Freshwater >...
AGCCGCGTGAGAGCGTCCGCGTGCGCATCGTGGACGGCTCGGCTTCCACCTTCTTTTACCTTCAGTTCGCCGGTGGGCCGATGACCATCGTCTCGGCGGACGGGCAGGACGTGCAGCCGATCAAGAAGGACCGCGTGCTGATCGGGGTCGCGGAGACCTACGACGTGCTGGTTCGCCCGCCAGGGCCGGGTGCTTACGAACTTCGTGCGACGGCGCAGGATGGCTCCGCATGGACTTCCATTTGGATCGGCGACGGCGAGCGGCATGCCGCGCCGAACGTGCCGTCCGCCAATCTTTACAGCGCGATGGGTGAGCTGAAGCCATCGCGTATCTTCGCTCTCACACCCGGCGGCACGATGGGGATGCCGACTCGCGAGGTGAACGCGGGCAAATTCGACAAGCCCGGTGTAATGGGCGGCATGATGACGATGGAGGAAATGATGGGAATGAAGCCCGGCATGAAGATGGAAGGAATGGATCACGACATGCCGATGGGTGGGGAGATGAAGATGGACGCTGGGATGCAGATGGAAGGAATGCCGATGGATCACGGCAGCATGGCAATGGACCACGCCGCTCCGGCGCACCTGCACTCCGGGAAAAAGCACACTTGGGACTACACCCCCTTCGGGCCGGACATTTCATCGCGGAAGCCGCTCGTCATGGATGGCATGGATGCGCGCCCCGGCCCGCCTTACAAGGATTTGCGCGCTGTGAAGAACACCGCGTTGCCCTCCAAGAACCCGGTGCGCGAAGTGCGGCTCACGCTCGATGGCGACATGGAGCGCTACGTCTGGTCGCTCAATAACATGCCGCTCTTCGCGAGCGATTCGATTAAAATCGGGCGCGGCGAGAATGTGCGTTTCATCATGATCAACCGCACCATGATGCATCACCCGATGCACCTGCACGGGCACTTCTTCCGCGTGGTGAATGGCCAAGGCGACCACGCGCCACTCAAGCACACCGTGGATGTCCCGCCAATGGAGACGACCGTCATCGAGTTTGAGTCGGATGAAGTGGGCGACTGGTTTTTCCACTGCCACCTCCTCTACCACCTGGCGAGCGGCATGGCCCGCGTGGTGCATTACGAAGACTTCGAGCCCTATCTCGACACCGCCGCGGTGCGGCACAAGCTCTATCGCGACCCGTTCTTTTTCTGGGGCACCGCGGACATCATGAGCAACATGACGCAGGGCTACCTCGACCTCTCGAACACCCTGAACATTTTCAATCTCGAATGGGAAGCGGGGTGGGACAACGTGCCGGGCGCGGAACTGGAAACCACCTTCCTCTACGAACGCTATTTCAACCGATTCTTCCGACTCATCGGGGGTGTCGATGCCAAGGGCACGGTCACGACCGGTCCGCTGGACTATGACAGCGACTACACCCGCGGCGTGTTCGGCCTGATGTATAAAGTGCCGCTGAATATCGACGCCACCGCATGGGTTGATACCGACGGTGGTGCTCGCGTGGAAGCGGCCAAAAGCATCCCGCTAGCCCCGCGCCTCGATCTCGGCGGCGAGGTGCAATACGACACGCACGACTACTGGGAAGGCCGCGTGCATCTCGACTACACCGTCAGCAAGAACGCTGCCGTTATCGGTCAGTGGCACTCCGACTACGGCTGGGGCGTCGGCCTGCGTATGCGCTTCTGAGAGTCGCGCACTGATCGTTTGAAACAGCCGATCTCCTACGCGCCGGCGTACTTAGTCGGGAGAACCGAGTTATGACACACTACCCACAAAGTCGCCGCCATGATCGCGGCCTCCACGGTCGTAATATGTGGCCTGATGTATCTCAACACCTACGCGGTCGATCACATCGTCGTCAGTGATACGCGCGCCTATATGGCATTGGTTATGGGCGCGACGATAGCCGTACACATACTTGGTTGCATGTTGAAGATGCACGAGAGTCGGAAGGCGAGCATCGGCAGCTTAGCCGGAAGTATGATCGTCTTCGCTGGCGCTCTCTGGCTCGTGCGCCGTCAACGACACGTGAAGGAGCCTTCGTGGATCAAGGCTGCGATAACACATCTGCCTGGAAATGCCGATGAACTATTGCCTCGAAACGGGAGGCGGGTACACCGAGCCGAGTATGTCCGGCTCATGCTCAATCGCGCCGAGATCGGCCAGACGAGCGCCAACGTCATGCTCCGTGGGTCGGACCTGCATGGCCTCCCCTGCGGCGTGGGCGCGGCCGCCCGCGTGCGCCCACCCCGGACCCCGGCCGCTGCCCGCTGACCAACGCCAGGGCCGCTGGGCCGGCGGTCTCGGCCCCCTTGTCAGCGCCGCGCGCCCCGCGGTCGGAGCCGCATCGGCCGCTGCGGGCCCGGGCACCGCCGCGTCCGATACTGGTCATTATGTCAATTCGCCAGCTCGTACCGCCCATGCGCTGACGACCGCGGTGGCAGCGATGCCGCCCCGCTACATCAGCCGGCCGCCAGCAGTGGCTTGGGAAGCCGTCGCAGATGACCGAGAGCCTCGTGGAGATCCACCGCCTTCTGCGCGTTGAGCCACATCTCCGGTGACGTCCGGAAAGTGGCGGCCAGCTTGAGCGCCATCTCGGCGGTGACCGACGTGCGCCCGTTGACGATGCGATTCACGACCTTCACGTCGCAGCCGAGGTGGGCTGCCAGGCGCTGCTGAGTCATCCCGAGAGGCCGCAGGAACTCCTCGCTCAGAATCTCACCTGGCCCAGTGGGTTTCCGGGTCATTCGCCGTGCTGCACGCATGCTTCGCTCCTCGTCATCGGTGATAGTCGACGACATCGACCTCTTCGGGCCCGTCCGACGTCCATCGGAACACGATGCGCCATTGATCGTTCACCCGAATGCTGTGCAGCCCCACGAACTCGCCCCGCAGCGCCTCCAACCGGTTCGACGGTGGGGAGCGCAGATCACCAACCGCGTGGGCGTAGTGCAACATGTCGAGTTTCCGCAGGACGACGGTGGCAACCTGCCCCCATCCTTCGCGCCGGGGCCGCCTGCCGTCGAAGAAGAAGTCGGCGACGGTACGACGGAGGAAGGACCGAATCGCCATGTCAGGCTATACCTCAGTGAGGTATAGGTCGCAAGCTGCCGCGCAGACGGGCCTCGACGAGAAAGGTCGCGGGCGCGGCCTCTGCCCGGGTCCGATACGGGGACATCCTGTCGCCTCCCCAGAGCTGAAGAGCACCTTCCTGTCGTCGGTGCGCGTCGGCGCGCGCGTCACCTGTCGCTGCGCACCGGCGCACCTCGGCCGCCAGGCCCACGTCTGGGATGCGACGGTCAGCAACGAGACGACGGGGAAGACGATGGCGCTGTTCCGCTGCACGCAGATAGTGCTGCTGCCGCGCTGACGGCATCCCCGCCGCTGGCGAGGCGGATCAGAGGTCGTTCTTGTCGACCGACTCGACCTCGATGATCGTCGTGTTGCCCTCGGGATTGGCGCCGTCGTCGACGTCGGGCGCGGTGTCCAGGGCCACGGCGTTGACCTCGAAGCTGCAGCGGAAGGGCGCCTTCGCGTTCGTCGTCGTCATGTCCTGCAGCTTGACGGTGGCCACCAGAGTCGCCTGGACGCTGGCGCCCAATGGAACCGCGCCGGTCACCTGCAGTCCGGGCATCACGACGTCGGCATCGATCTGCGTCACCAGCCCGTTCGGGCAGGTACTGCTCGAGGTCGTGATCTCGAAGGATCGAGTCGCCGGCGCGCCGCTGCCGAACTCGACGTTGCTGACCTTCAGCTTGATCGTCTTGCTGGCCGAGGGCTTGCCGGGTCCGATGGTCACCTTGACGCGATTCACCGCCTTGATCTGCAGGTCGGGTCCCTCGGCCCGGGTTGTGGCGATGCCGTCGGGACCGGCATCGACCACCACATCGCCCGCGCTGCATGCGTTGCCGACCAGGACCACCTGCACGTCATCGCCAGCCGCGACGTTGTTCGCCGGGCTGTCGGCGATACCGTTCGGCCCGCACAGCAGCACCTCGGTGTTCGCTTCGGCGGTGCCGGTGGTGAGCACGAGCACATCGTCACCGGCCGGCGTCGTCGTCTGCGCGACGCCATCGGCGCCGGCGATGACGCACTTCTTGTTGGCCGGCGGGACGCCGAGCGCGATGCCCGACGCGTAGGTATCGTCGGACGTCAGACTCGAGTTCGGAATGCCATCCGGCCCGGTGTCGATGATCGCGGTATTGGCATTCTTGCAGGCCCCACCGACGGCGACCAATTGCACGTCGTCTCCGGCCGCCGCGCTGTCGGCCACCTTGTTCCCGCCGCAGCGCACCTCGGTCAGGTTGGGTTGCGCGCCGCCGACGGGAGCCGCCTGAATGTCCCCCGTGGCGGTCGCGGTGCTGCAGAGGCCGTCGGCCCCGGTGCTGATCACCGTGCTGTTCTGCAGCCCGGTGCCCGGCGCGATTTCCTGCTGATCCGCGACCGCGGCTTCAGCAATGAGCAGCAGCCCGACGGCCGCAACGAACGCGTAACGCATCTGTGTTCCCCCCTGGAGCCGTACCCTACCCGGAGGCGCGGTGGTTTCGGAAGCAGTCCGCTCCACATGAGCCATCGTCGACGTCTCGGAGGAGATCGCACGACGGGCTGAGGACGGGTTCCCCAGCGAGCCGGTACGCACGCTCGATGCCGTCCACTGCCACCGGGGCCCGCCGCGCACGCTGGCCGATCGACGCCCGCGGTCCCGGCTGCGGCCTATGCGCGATGCCGCGCGCCGCGAACGGCGCCGGCGCGGCGCCAATTGACATGCGATCGCTGTCCTCAATACGGCCGGACGACCAGTCGCATCGCGCGCGACCGCGGGAGGGATGTCCATGACTCGTCGACCCTGCACCCTGTTGTTGTCAGCGGCGCTGCTCCTCCTCGCCGCCGCGCCGCTGCGGGCGGGCACGGTGAGCTGCACCCTCCAGTACGCGCTGCCGGCCGACATCCCGGTGCCGACCAGCCAGGCCGACGACAGCACCTTCCAGGGGTTCGGGTGGCAGACCTTCCTCGGTCTCAACGCGCCGAGTGTCGGCGGACAGATCAGCACGACGGGAGACAACGTGCCGCAGTGGGCCCCGTGGTCGTCCACGGTGGACCTGCTGCTCTGCCAGGGAACGCCGACGCCGCCCGGGTGCGTCTGCGGGTCGGGCGGCTGCTCGCAGGCGGGAACGCGCTACTACCCGCGCGTCTGCCAAGCCGTGCCCGACTATCAGAACTACCGCATCATCAATCAGGTCGGTAAGGTCGACGACTCCTTCGAGGAGGCCGACACCGGTGGCCTCTCGGGCGACCCGGTCATCGATCGCTTCGGCAACTTCCTGCGCTACGAGATCCTGCTGAGCCCGGCGACGTACGACGAGATCATCGCGCAGCAGCTCTACGACGAGCGCCATCTCATGGCCCTCACCGACAACGTCAACTTCGCCTGCGGCATGTCGCGCTACACCGGCGGCGACCCGGCCAACCCCGACATGGGCGCGCTGGTGGTCAAGGTCGCGTGGATGGACGTCACCGAGGCGCTGCAGAACGGCGAGCTCGACGCGTCGATGTACCACCTCGAGCAGCTACTGGTGTACGACCCCGGCTACCGCAACAGCACCGGCAAGGCGTCGTGCGCGTTGCGCACCCTGGCGACGGTCGGGTTGCACTTCGCGCACAAGACGGTCAACCAGCCGAACTGGATCTGGAGCACGTTCGAGCACAGCCTCAACGCGCCCGACTGCACCGGCCCGATGCCGGCAGCCGGCTCGCCGCAGGCGAACACGAGCTGCCCCGCGAGCGTCGCCAGCAACTACAACTTCTACGGCGAGCTCTGTAACGGCACGGTGCAGACCTGTGCGGCGTGCAACGCCCCGCCGGCGGAGAACGGCACCTGCACCAATCCATCCACCACCGTCGGCGCCGGCTACTGCCTCGACGAGCCGCCGGCGACGATCGAGGGCATCTCCACGCTCTGCCGCCAGGTGCCGATCGCGAGCTACCCCGAGGCCGCGGCGTGGAACAGCGCCTGCCAGGCCGCCATCGGGCCCGCCAGCGTGTGGAGCAACTACAGCCTGATCTCGAGCCAGTGGGGCACGTCGCAGATCCCCGCCGGCTGTTCCAACGTCGCGGCCCTGATCTCCGGAAACGCCTTCTCGGGCGGCGTCAACGACAGCCTCATTCTGCCGAAGGTGCTGGCCGGAACGCAGATGAAGTCGCTCCTCGCCAACACCTCGATGGAGTCGTACGACCGCTCCAACTGCATCGGTTGCCACTCCAAGGCGCACATCACCAACAGCGCCGGGAACCCGCTGAGCACCGACTTCATGTATTTCCTGCAGCTGCAGGTGTCGGCGCCCGCCGTGACACGGCCGGCGTTCGCCAGTGGGGGCCAGCCGACCCCCCGCGGCGGCGGCGACGACGATGGCTGCCAGGTCGCTGGTTCACGCAACGACCCAGCGTGGTGGCCGTTGTTGGCAGGCGCCATGGCGATGCTCGGACGAGCCGCGCGCCGGCGCCGCCGCCCTCTGCCGGTCAGTGCTTCGCCTTGGCCCTGAACGGACCGGGCGGTAGCCTCGCAACGTGACCACCGCCCTGCACCGATCACGGCCTCGGCCGCTGCCGCCGAGAGCGACCGGCCGCGGAGGCGGACTTCTTGCGCCGGCGGCAGCGCACGACGCCGAAACCGGGGTTGAGCGGTGACCCGCGCGATCGTCCTGCTGGTCGTGCTGTTGGTGGTGTGGAGACTGGTCCGCTCGCGCCTGACGGCGGTCGCCAAATCCGCGCCGCAGCGCCGCCCAGCGGAACCCGACCCGTACGTCGTACTCGGCATACCGTCCGGCGCTTCCGGTGCGGAGATCCAGCGGGCCTACCGGGAACGCGTAAAGGAGTATCACCCCGATCGCGTGGCGGACCTGGGTCCCGAACTGCGTGAACTGGCGCACCGCAAGACGGTCGAGATCCAGCAGGCCTGGCAGGCGCTGCGCCACAAAGCGGAGCGCGACTAGTGCAGCGCCGCGGAGCTCACCAGCGCGCCAGGGCGAGCAGGCGGCCGCGCAGCTCGTCATCGACGCAGGACACCGTTGGCGTACTGCGCGCGCACGCGCCACGGATTGCCATCCTCGTCGTAGTCGGTGACGGTCGTGCTGCCGTCGGGCCGCGTGACCGAAACGACGCGGTCGAGACTGTCATACCCGTAGCCGGTCTGAATCCGCACCACGCCCGCTGGGTGGGTCGGGGAGCTGCTGCCGAGTTCGAGCGATTCGGAAGTCAGGCGCTTCAGCCCGTCGTAACCGTAACGCCAGCGGATCGTGCCGCCGCTGATCGCTCCGGGCACCGTCATGCCGTCGGGCCGCACGCGCGTGACACCGGCGGGAAATTCGCTGTCGTACACGTACTCGGTGATGCGTTGCCGGCTCGCGTTGCTCGCCGTCAGGCGCTCGCGGAGCAGGTACAGCGTCCCATCGGAGAAGTATGCGCGCTCATCCACGGTCTGCGGCGGCGGCTCATTTACGCGCCAGAGCTTGCCGCGCAGCCAGCCGCTGGTGTCGTTGCCACAATACTGGAGGGTTCGTTGCCGCCGGCGATCAGCGCGCGCTCGAGCGAGGAAGCCGGTGTGTAGCCGACCAGGTTGGTTTCGATGGCGGGGACGAGGCTGCCGAGTAATTGCCCGCAGGGGGCGATTCCGGTTGCCGCGCAGGTGCGCACAGCTCGCGCTGCGGCAATGGCGGTGGTGATGTCGGCCGTGCCCGAGGCGTAACCAATGGTCAGCCCGCTCTGGGCCAGGCTCTGAATTGCATCCGCATGAGCGGAGAAGAAGGCGGCGTCGCCGGCGCCGAGCGTATGCAGGACGAGAGCCGTGTCGAGCGGATCGAATCGGTAGAAGCCGGTCAGCCCCCACCCAGGCGCCGTCAGGCCGGTGGTCTTGGCCCCGATGATCGTCGCGCGATCGGTCTGCAGCGAATCGCGGTGCGGCGTGAGCGCCGCCAATCGACGGACCGCGAGGTCGTGGTTTGGCGCCCGGTGGTTGGCCAGCCAGGCGACGCCACCGACGTAGTGCGGTCCGAGAAGGTTGGTGGCCCGAAGGGCGCGCACGACCTCAGCCGTACAGAGCATCGTGTCCAGATCTCCGGCGCCCCAGCGGCCATCGTCGTTGACCATCTCCACGTCGAACAGCCAGTCGGCTGCCCGCACAGCGGCCGCACGCACCTGGTCCTCCGTGGCTAACGCCAAGGCATCAGTCGGAAATGACAAAACACTGAGCAGCGTCACAACGAGCTGCGCAATGAAGCGCCGGTGCCGCGGCAACTGCCCTTGTCGGCAGGGCGCGGCGCGCGCGCCCCCCGGGCCCTGTGGGGTTGATCCTCGCGGTAGGGTACCTTGCTCCATGCCCGTCGACTGCTCACACACCCAACCAAAGCCCGCAACAGAAAAGATTCGCCGATGCGCGCCGAGTTTCGCCACTGCCGCGGCGTGGATGAGCGAGGCGGCCAGAGATGCGTCAGCGCACGGAGACACGATGCAGTCGCTGCCGCGGCGCGATGATCTGAGCAGTGTCATCGGCGCCCCAACGCGAGGCCGCCGCTGCTCCGCCGGCACAAGCGGGCCGCAACGACTGCAGGCGCCCGGTAGGACGCCCGCAAGGTGTTGATTCTGCGAGTGGAGCCGATGGGCATCGAACCCACGACCTGTAGAGTGCGATGGCGCCCCAGGCGCTGAGGGTCGTTGAGTTTTCGACCAACCTCACTCCAGCGCGCCGTACGCCTGCTGCACCCCCGCCTGTCCGCGCACCGTGGCCAGCGCGGCGCGCAGGGCGGTGAGGAACTCGGGAATGACCGCCTCGTGCACCGCGTTGACGGTGCAGTGCAGGCTGGGCGGCGGCGCCTGCTGATCGAGCACCCAGCCCGCGGCGGCGAGGGCTGCGCCGACCGCGAAGGTATCGACGTCGTCGCAGGTAAAGGCGACCAGCGTCGCCTCCGGTTCGCCGAGCACATGCACGCCCGGCGTCGCCCGCAGGCCGGCGAGGAGCAGCTCGGTGGCGGCGCGGGCGCGGCGCGTCAACTCGCGATAGCCGGGTTCGCCGAGGTGGCGCAGCACCGCCCAGGCGGCGGCGATCGGCCCGCCGCTCTTGGTGCCGAGCACGCCGGAGCTGGCATAGAAGCCGCCGAGCCAGTTCTCGGTGGTGAAGGTCTGGTGCTTCCGCAGCGCCTTGTTGCGGTGCAGGATCACCGAAGCGCCCTTGGCCGCGTAGCCGTACTTGTGCAGGTCGACGGACATCGACGTCACGCCGGCGACGCGAAAGTCGAAGGGCGGAATCGGATAGCCGAGGCGCTCGAGCATCGGCAGGGTGACGCCGCCCATGCAGGCGTCGACGTGGCAGTTGATGTCGCGTTCGGCGGCGAGGGCGGCGACCGCGCCGATCGGATCGATCACCCCCTGCGGATAGGCGGGTGCCGAGGCGACCAGCAGCACGGTGTTGGGCGTCAGCGCGGCGGCCATCGCCGCCGCATCGGCCCGGAAATCCGGCCCCACCGGCACCCGCACCGCGCGCACGTCGAAGTACGCCGCGCCCTTCTCGAAGGCCGCGTGCGCGGTCGTCGGCAGGACCATCTCCGGAGCGCAAATGCCGCGCTCGCGGCCGCGCGTGCGCGCCGCCTTGACCGCCATGAGGATGCTCTCGGTGCCGCCCGAGGTCATGAAGCCGGCCGCCTCGGGGCCGCCGTGCAGCAGGTCGGCGGTCATCTCAACGACCTCGGCCTGCAGCGTGCGCAGGCTGGGGAAGGCGTTGACGTTCAGCGCGTTGGTCGACTGGAAGCGCGCCAACGCCTCGGTCGCGAGGGTCAGCACCTCGGGCCCGGCGAAGTACGCCAGACTGAAGGCGCGACCGGACTTCCAGTCGACGTCGCGCTGCTGCAACGCGTCGAGGCGAGCCAGCACCTCGTCGGCGGCCATACCGTGGGCGGGAAAAGGCATGGCGTCGGCGATAGCACGGGCTGGGTTCCAGGGGCAGCGGATGTGGTATGGTCACCAGCATGCTCTGGCGTGCGGACAAGATGCGATTGCCGACGGTTGACGAGGCCCTGCCTGGACGAAGCGAGGTGATGCCGGTGCCGGAGCGGCACGCCGTCAGTGGCAACCGCATCGTGCCGCCGTTCCCCGACGGTCTCGAGCTGGCGCTCTTCGGCATGGGCTGCTTCTGGGGCGCCGAGCGTATCTTCTGGCAGCAGCCCGGCGTCTACAGCACGGCGGTCGGCTACGCCGCCGGGATCTCCCCGAACCCGACCTATCGCGAAGTGTGCAGCGGCCAGAGCGGCCACAACGAAGTCGTGCGCGTCGTCTTCGACCCTGCGGCGGTTCCCTATACGACGCTGCTGCAACTGTTCTGGGAGCGCCACGACCCGACCCAAGGCATGCGCCAGGGCAACGATGCCGGAACGCAATACCGCTCCGGCATCTACACCTACGGCGATGCCCAGTACGCCGCCGCGGTCGCCGCGCGCGCGGCGTTCCAGGAGCGCCTGACCGCCGCCGGCTTCGGACCGATCACCAGCGAGATCCTGCCGGCGCCGACTTTTTATTACGCCGAGGAGTACCACCAGCAGTACCTGGCGAAGAACCCCGGCGGCTACTGCGGCCTCGGCGGCACCGGCGTCAGCTGCCCGGCCGGCGCGCCGCCCTGACCTTTTCGGCTAGGCCCGCGCCGGCGCCGTACCCGGCAGCGTCTGCGGCGCCGCGCCCGGCATGGCGCGGCGCGCCGAATCGCGGTGCCACGTCTGCGCGACCAGCGCCGCCACGCAGCCGAGCAGCGCGACGAGCAGCGTCACGGCGAGGCCGGCGGCGTCGCCCAGCGGCAGGACGATCGACGGCGGCAGCCCGGCCGGCATCGGCACGGGGACGAGGGGCATCGCAAAGAGGGTTTCCATGCCCATCGCCTAGCGGGTGGCGCATGACCGGGCGGTGATGCGGCCGTGAAGCGTCCATGACGCCTTGCGTCATGGAGGGCGTTGTTCAGGCGGCGCGCAGGCCGCGGGCGAAGGCGCCCATCTCGGCCATCGACTCGAGGACGTGTACGCGCGGCAGCTGCGCCAGCGCCGCCGCATCGACGCTGCGGCCGCCGACGATGAGCGCGGCGCCAGCGGCGCCGAGGCTGCCCGCGACGGTGGCGCATTCTCGCCGCAGCGTCTCCGCGGCGATCGGCGTGCTGACAGCCAGCCAGACGATGCGCGGCTGGTAGTGCACCACGGCGGCGCGCAGCGTACGTGCCGGCACGTCAGGACCGAGATTGATGTCGCGATAGCCGGCGTCGGCGAGCACCGCGGCGACCATCAGCGACGGCAGCAGATACGGATCGCCCGACGGCGTGCCGCCGACGGCGGCCGGCGCCGCCAGCGGCGCCGGGGTGAGCAGTCCGCGCGCCATGTTGAGCGTCTGGACGATGATGTCGACGGCGCGGTGCTCGACCATGATGCCGGCGTCCTCGTGCCGCCAGAGCTCGCCGATGCGGTTCAGCGCCGCGCGGATCGGACCGTCACAGAGCGCCGCCAGCGGCTCGCCGGCGAAAAAGGCCGACAGGATCAGGCTGCGCGCCAGGATGCGATCGTCGGCGACCAGCGCGTCGTGCAGGGCCTCGGCGGGCTCCGCGACCCGGTCGCCGCGCCGCTCGAGCTGCAGCCCGGCCAGCCCGAGCAACTCCGGCCGCAGCACCGGCGTGCCGGTCTTGCGGATGAAACGCACCGCTTCGGTGAGGGCGATGCGCCGATGCCCGCCGACGGTACGCGACGCCTCCAGCAGGCCGCCATCGACCCAGCGCTTGAGCGACGACTCGGACACGCCGATCGCCGCCGCCAGATCGCGCGGACTGAGGAACTCCTGCATCATCGTATATCTGAACGTTTTGGTCGCCATGCGCAACCAGTCGATCGCCCCATCACACATGATTTATTTGACTGATTGACAGTGCCACTTGTTGATCGTATGAACGATTTGACCGATTCTTCCAGATAGATCCGCAACCCACCACACAGGAGACTGCATGGCCCCCCCCATTGCTGCTCGTCGAATCGCCGCCCTGCCGACGCCACCCGCGCCGCGCGAGGTTCCCCCCGTCGATCTGCCGCGCATCGAGCGCGCGGTGCGCGAGATCCTCATCGCCGTCGGCGAGGATCCCGACCGCGACGGGCTGCTCGAGACGCCGGCCCGCGTCGCGCGTGCCTATCGGGAGATCTTCGCCGGCCTGCGCGAGACGCCGGCGCAGCACCTCGGCCGCGTCTTCGAGCACCGCAGCAGCGGCGACGACCTAGTGATGGTGCGCGACATCGAGTTCCACAGCCTCTGTGAGCACCACCTGTTGCCCTTCCACGGCACCGCGCAGGTGGCCTACCTGCCGGACAAGGGTCGGGTCGTCGGCCTGAGCAAGATCGCCCGCACGGTGGACGTCTTCGCGCGCCGCCCGCAACTGCAGGAGCGCCTCACCGCCGACATCGCCGACGCCATCGCCGCGCACCTCGGCGCCCGCGGCGTGGCGGTGATCGTGCGCGCCGAGCACATGTGCATGAAGATGCGTGGCGTCGGCAAGCACCGGCCGGACATGCTGACGACCGCCTTTCGCGGTCTGCTGGAGCGCAATGCGAGCCTGCGGGCCGAGGCGCTCAGCCTGCTGCGGTCCGCGTCGTGAGCGCCGCCCGCGGTCGACCAGGTGCGGTGCGGTAGGGCCGAACCTGGTCGACCGGCGCGCGCGTACAGGCCCGCCCCCGTTGCCGGACCCCCGGCGTCTGGCCTAGGACTGGAGGGGTGACCGCCACCGTCGACACCAGCAAGGCCGCTGCGGCGTTGATCCGTGAGGTGCTCGCACCGGAAGAGCGCAAGGCGCTGTTGCGCATAGACGCGCGCGCCTCGGCGTCGATGGTGGCGTCGAACTGGCTGCTGGTCTTCGCCGCCATGGCGCTGGTCGCCTGGCGGCCGAACCCCCTCACTATCGTCTTCGCCGTGTTCGTCATCGGCGCCCGCCAACTCGGCATGGCGATCGTCATGCACGAGGCGGCGCACCGTACCTTGTTCGCCGATCGGCGCATCAATGACTGGGTCGGCAACTGGCTCGCCGCCTATCCGGTGTGGGCGGACGTGGCGCCGTATCGCGCCTATCATCTCGTGCACCACACCCGCACCGGTACCGACGAGGACCCCGACATCGGTCTCGCGGCGCCCTTCCCGATCACACCCGCCAGCATGCGCCGCAAGGTGTGGCGCGATCTCTCCGGCCAGACCGGCTGGAAACAGGCGCGCGCGGTGTTCCGCCGCGACGTCGGCTGGTCGCGGCGCCCGAACCAGCGCTCGCTGGGCATGAATGAAGGCGTCCAGCCCGATGTCGGGTGGCACACACTGGCGCCGGTGGCGCTCACCAACGGCGTGCTGCTCGGGCTGTTGACCGTCGTCGGCATGCCGGCCCTGTACCTGCTCTGGGTGGTGGCCTGGCTGACCACCTACCGCCTGGTGACGCGCATCCGATCGATCGCCGAGCACGGCATGGTGCCCGATCGCTTCGACCCCTTGCGCAACACGCGCACGACGCTCGCCGCATGGTGGGAGCGGCTGCTGGTGGCGCCGAACCGGGTCAACTTCCACCTCGAGCACCATCTCCTGATGACCGTTCCGCACCACAACCTGCCCGCATTGCATCAGATCCTGCGCGCGCGCGGCGCCATCGACGCCGGCTGTCTGGCCCCGAACTACGCCACCGTGCTGCGCCTGGCCGCGTCGCGGACCTGAATGCGCCGCGGCGTCGTCCACCACGCCGACAACCTCGCCGTCCTGCGCGCCCTTCCCGCGGCGTCGGTCGATCTCGTCTACATCGACCCGCCGTTCAACACCGGCGGCACCCGCCGCCACACGCAGTTGCGTACGCAGCGCGCCGTCGACGGCGACCGCACCGGCTTCCAGGGGCAGCGCTACGCCAGCGTCGTCGTCGGCACACAGCGTTTCGCCGATGCCTTCGACGACTACCTGGCCTTCCTCGAGCCGCGCCTGCGCGAAGTGCATCGCGTCCTCGCCGCGCACGGCTCGCTATACTGCCACCTCGACGCGCGCGAGGTGCACTACGTCAAGGTCCTGCTCGACACCATCTTCGGCCGCGCCGCTTTCCTGAACGAGATCGTCTGGGCCTACGATTACGGCGGCCGGCCGCGCGACCGCTGGCCGGCCAAGCACGACACCATCCTGCTCTACGCCCGCACACCGGGCCGGCACCTGTTCGATCGCGACGCCATCGAGCGCATCCCGTACATGGCGCCGGGCCTGGTCGGCGCGGAGAAGGCGGCGCGCGGCAAGCTGCCCACCGACACCTGGTGGCACACCATCGTGCCGACCCGCGGCGCCGAGAAGACTGGCTACCCGACGCAGAAGCCGCTCGGCATCGTGCGCCGCGCCGTCCAGGCCTCGGCGCCGCCGGGCGGCCTGGTGCTCGACTGCTTCGCCGGCAGCGGCACCACCGGGGCCGCGGCACTGGAACTCGGCCGGCGCTTCGTGCTGGTGGACGACAACCCCGCGGCGATCGCGGTGATGCAGCGACGCTTCGCGGGCGTACCCGGGATCGAGTGGGAGTAGCGATCCCCTCACCCCGGCCCGCGCGCCATGCCGCTCGTTGTACCCGAGCCGCCAACTCCTCTAACTTGAGGTGGTGCCCATGCCGGCTTGGCCGACTCCAGACGAGACACGCATCGCCACCCTCGGAACGGCCGCGCGCCCGTCGCCGCTTCTGCGCGCTGCCGAGCCTTTCGTCGACGACGCCGAGCGCGTGCTGCTCTCGACCCGCGTCGCGGACCTGACTGCGGGCGCGACACCGCCGAGTTTCGAGCGCGCCGGGCCGCGCCGGCAGATCTTCCACGACGCGGCGACGCTGGGCTGCGGCATCGTCACCTGCGGCGGACTCTGTCCCGGGCTGAACAACGTCGTCCGGTCGATCGTGCTGCGCCTCTGGCATGGCTACGGTGTCCACCGCATCCTCGGCTTCCGCTATGGCTACGCTGGGTTGGCGACGCGGCACGGGCACGCGCCGTTGACCCTGACTCCCGATATGGTCGAACCGCTGCACAATCAGGGCGGCACGCGCCTCGGCACCTCGCGCGGACCGCAGGACGTCGACGAGATGCTCGAGCACATGATCGAACTCGACCTCAGCCTTCTTTTCGTCCTCGGCGGCGATGGCGGCCTGCGCGGCGCCGCGGCCCTGGCGGCGGAGATCGCTCGACGGCGGCTGCCCATCGGCGTCATCGGCATTCCGAAGACGATCGACAACGACCTCGCCTGGACCGCGCGCAGCTTCGGATTCGGCACCGCCGTCGAGGCCGCGTGCCGCGTGCTCGCCGCGGCGCACGTCGAGGCGCGCGCGGCATGGAACGGCGTCGGCCTGGTGAAGTTGATGGGCCGCCACGCCGGCTTCATCGCCGCGCACGCCACCCTGGCCAGCGCCGATGTGAACATGTGCCTGGTGCCCGAGGTGCCGTTCGCCCTCGACGGCCCGGACGGGCTGATGGCCGCGATCGAACGGCGCCTCGCCGCCAAGCACCACGTGCTGATCGCCGTCGCCGAGGGGGCCGGCCAGGAACTCTTCGCGGCCACCGACGGCAGTCGCGACGCATCGGGAAACCTCAAACTGCAGGACATCGGCACGCTGCTGCGCGAGCGCATTGCGGCGTACTTCGCGACGCGTGGCGTCGACGTGGCGCTGCGCTACATCGATCCCAGCTACGCCATCCGCAGTCTGCCGGCCAACGCGCTCGACGCCGAATACTGCCTGGTACTGGGCCAGCACGCGGTGCACGCCGGTATGTCGGGACGGACCAACATGCTGGTCGGCTCCTGGAACGGGCAACTCGTGCACGTACCGATTCCGCTCGCGGTGCACGGACGGCGCACCCTCGACCCGCACGGCGAGGAATGGCAGCGCGTGCTCGAGTCGACGGGGCAGGCGTGACTGGCGCATCCACCGCGGCGCGGCGGCACCGCGGCCCCTGCTGGGCACGGGCTCAGCGCCCGTAGGTCTCCGCCAGTTCGGCCAGGCGCTCCTCGTCGGCCGTGCCGAGCTGTCCGTCGCGCAGGCGCCAGGCCCAGTTGCCCTCGCTGCGACCGGGGTGGTTCATACGCGCGCCGCTGTCGAGGGCGAGCAGATCCTGCACGGGGACGATCGCGGTGTCGGCGACCGACGCGAAGGCGAGGCGCACCAGGCGCTCGACGACGGCGCCGTCGCGGCCGATGCCGAGGTAGCGACGCACGGCGCGGCGCAGCGGCGCGGCCGCGGCGCCATACCACCCGGCCGTGGTGTCGTTGTCGTGCGTGCCGGTGTAGACGACGCAGTTGGCGTCGTAGGCGTGCGGCAGAAAGCGGTTTGTCGCGTCACCGTCGAAGGCGAACTGCAGCACCTTCATGCCCGGCAGCGCGAAGCGCGCGCGCAACGCGTCGACCTCCGGCGTCACGACGCCGAGGTCCTCGGCGACGATCGCCGGCTCGCCGAGGGCGGCGCGGATGGCGTCGAGTACCGCCGCGCCCGGCCCCGGCCGCCAGGCGCCGTGCGCCGCCGTCGTCGCGCCGGCCGGCACCGCCCAGTAGCGGGTGAAGCCGATGAAATGATCGATGCGCACGACGTCGTAGCGGCGGAACGCGGCGCGCAGGCGGGCGATCCACCAGGCGAAGCCCTGCGCCGCGTGCGCCTCCCAGTCGTACAGGGGGTTGCCCCACAGCTGGCCGGTGGCGCTGAAGTAGTCCGGCGGCACGCCGGCGACCGCGTACGGCGCGCCGGCGGCGTCGAGCTGGTAGAGTTCGCGGTGCGCCCACACGTCGGCGCTGTCGGCGGCGACGAAGATCGGCAGGTCGCCGACGACGCGGATGCCGAGCGCCGCGGCGCGCGCGCGCAGCGCCGCCCACTGGCGGAAGAAGAGAAACTGCAGCGCCGCGTGCGCCTCGGCCTCGCGCGCCAGCTGCGCCCGCCAGCGCGCCAGCGCCGCCGGGGCGCGCAGGGCGAGATCGGGCTCCCACGCCGACCAGGAGGCGCCGGCGTGCGCGTCCTTGAGCGCCATGAACAAGGCGTAGTCATCCAGCCAGTCCGCCTCGGCGGCGCGGAAGCGCGCCCACTCCTCCGCCAGCGCCGGCGCGGCGCCGGCGCACAGGCGCGCGGCGGCGGCGCGCAGCAGCGGCGTGCGCGCGGCGAGGACGGCGCCGTAGTCGACGCGCGTCGGATCGCCGCGCGCGGCGATGAGATCGGTCGCCGCGAGCAGGCCGTCGTCGCGCAGCGCCTCGAGGCTGAGCAGCAGCACATTGCCGGCGAAGGTCGAGGGGCTCTGGTAGGGCGAGTCGCCGAAACTGGTCGGCCCGAGCGGCAGCACCTGCCAGCAGCGCTGGCCGGCGGCGGCGAGGAAATCGACGAAGCGTACCGCCGCCGGGCCGAGGTCGCCGATGCCGTACGGACCGGGCAGCGACGTCGGGTGGAGGAGCAGGCCGCTGGCGCGCGGGAGGCGCACCGCCTCAGACCTGCGGGCGCTGCGGCGTGAAGCGGCACGGCATGCGCTTGATGCCGTGGATGAAGGCGGACAGCAGCATGTCGGGCGGGCCGCTGATCTCCAGGTCGGGCAGGCGGCGGAAGATCTCCTCGAAGATCACCGCGATCTCGCGCCGGGCGAGATTGGCGCCGAGGCAGAAGTGCGGCCCGCCGGCGCCGAAGGCGGCGTGCTCGTTGGGCTCGCGGGCAATGTCGAAGCGGTAGGGATCGTCGAACTTGGCGGCGTCGCGGTTGGCCGAGTTGTACCACATGACGACCTTCTGGCCGGCGGCGATCGCCTGGCCGCCGAGCACCGTGTCGCGCGTCGCCGTGCGCCGGAAGTGGATCACCGGCGTCGCCCAGCGGACGATCTCCTCCACGGCGCTGGCCCTGTAGCGCTCGAAGTCGCCCTGCCACAGGCGGCGCTGATCGGGCCAGTCGGTGAGCGCTCGCATGCCGTGGCTGATGGCGTTGCGCGTCGTCTCGTTGCCGGCGGCGACGAGGAGGATGAAGAACGAGCCGAACTCCTGTTCGCTGAGGCGCTGGCCGTCGACCTCGGCGTGCATCAGCGTCGAGGTGATGTCGTCGCGCGGCGTCGCCAGGCGCTCGCTGCCCAGCGCCTGGGCGTACTGGAAGAGCTCCATGCCGGCGCTCATGAGCTCCGGGATGGTCGTCGCGAACTCGGGATCGCCGACGCCGAGGATGGTATTGGTGAGTTCGTAGATGCGGCGATAGTCCGACGGCGGCACGCCGATCATGTCGCAGATGATCTCCAGCGGCAGGGCCGCGGCGATCTCGGCGACGAAGTCGCATTCGCCGCGCGGCGCGACGCGGTCGACGATCTCGCGCGCCCGCTGCCGGACCATGTCCTCGACGCGGCCGATCATGCGCGGCGTGAAGCCCTTGTTGACCAGCAGGCGCAGCTTGGTGTGGCGCGGCGCGTCCATGTTGATCATCGACCCGAAGAACTCGAGCAACTCGATCGGCAGGTCGCTGATGTTGGTACCCTGGCCGGAGACGAACAGCTCCGCGTTGCGGCTGACCGTGAAGACGTCCTCGAAGCGCGTCACCGCCCAGAAGCCCGGCCCCAGCGGCACGCCGGGGACTTCGAACTCCTCGTGCCACGACACCGGCCGCTCGGCGCGCAGCAGCGCGAACGCCCCTTCGCGCTCACCTGGCGGCATCGCCCAGAACAACTGATGGGCGAGCTTGATGTCGTCGACGGCGAGCGAGGTGGTCTGAGCCGGAATCATGCCGTGGTTATAGCCGCTGCCGGCGGCGAGTCCATCGCTGGTCGCGTCGCTGTCGCGCGAGGTTACCTGCTTGGATCGCTCCGCGCGGCGGCCGATCGGGGAGGGTCCGTGCGCACCGCCGAGTGGAACACGATCGGGGCGCGGCGGTTGGCAGATGGTGATCTTCACCATCGACAAGCAGCGCGTCCATCACATCCCCGACGGCGTCGCGGCGTTCGAGCGCACGCCTGGGTGACGCGGGAGTTCTCAGCCGTCAGCGCTCCGTCGGGCCAGGGTCGCCGCCGCGCCAGGCGTCCTCCAGGAGCGCTGGCGTGATGCGGTCAGGCGATCACCCGCACGAGGCCCGCGGCGTCTATCCGCCCGTCGCTGGTGAGCAGCGGGGCGCCATAGCGCAGAGCCGTCGCCACGATCAGCATGTCGGCCGGATCGCGGAGGCCGGTGAGGCGCGCCGCCGCGGCAAGGACGGGCACGGTGAGGGGCGCGATCCCGAGGCCCGGGATCGACATCGCCTGGTCCAGCCAGTCCTCCAGTTGTACCGGCAGGCGCAGACGCCCACCCTGGACCAGCAGCGCCACTTCCCACCCCGAGATCACCGACAACAGCAGCGCGTCGCCGCCGCGCTGTCGGGCGCGCTCGATGGCCGTTCGCTGCGCTCGGGAGAGCTTCTCCGGCTTGCTGACCCACCACACCCAGGCATGCGTATCGAGCACCAGCGCGCTCACCGCCGCTGCGCCTCCCACACCACGCCGGTGTCGAAGTCCTCGACGCGGTCCCCCCCGGTCACCGTCCCGCGCAACCGCGCCAGCGCATCGTCAGCGGGGGCGTCGTCCAGTGGGACGATGCGCGCGATGGGCTTGCCCCGCTTCGTCACCAGCAACTCGCGCCGCCCGCGGGCCACTTCGTCCACGAGGCGAAGGCAGTGCGCCTTGAGCTCCGAGATCGCGACGGTTTTCGTCATAGGTCACCGGTGACAGCACCATGGTCACCTGTTAATAGTCCTTTGGCGTACGGGATGCTTGCGCTGGGTTTCGACACGAATCGCCCATCCAAGCTGCCGGTTCGAAACAATCCCGGATCATCGAGCGGCCCTCCTCCTGCGCGTCGATCCTGACGTTGCGATTCTGGCACCGGGCGGTGCGGCCGTGCGGCTGAACGCCGTCGGTCGATTGTGCCAACCGGATGGGGGTCACCGGCATGAATTGGCGCGCGACAGGCGGCGGATCGCAGGCGGCAGCGCGTCCGGCACGGCGGGCTGCGTGGCACGGCATTCGCTGCACACCTGACCGGATGCCTCGCATCTCGTCCTTCATTCGCGTTCGCACCTGCGCGCTGCTCGCCGCCATTTGGGTGGGGATCGACCCTGGCGCGGCGGGCGCGGTCGGCGAAGCGGTCAACGGTTTCCCCAATTGGGCGGAACGGGTGATCCATCAGTGGGTCAATCGGACGCGCGTCGATCCCCAACTCGAGATGGACCTCTGCGGCGACGGCCGCTGCCTCGAGCGCGCCTGTTACTCGGTCAAACCGCCGCTGTCCTGGCACGAGGCGCTCAACCGGGCGGCGCGCTTCCACTCCGACGCGATGGTTCGCCAGTCCTTCTTCGCCCACACCTCCGCGTGTACGCTGGTCTCGAACATCAACAGCCTCTATCCGGCATCCTGCAATGGCAGCGCGTCGTGCGCCTGTGTCGGCGGCACGCGCGCCTGCGCGCCGACCTGCACCTCCTTCTCGCAGCGCGTGCAACTGTTCGGCGGGTCGCCCAGCGGCGAGATCATCGCCTCGCCCAGCGACCCCAACACCGCCTTCTATCTCTGGCTCTACGAGCAGGGCGACACCGCCCAGTGCGTGTTCACCTCGCGGAACGGCCACCGCTGGCTGATCCTGCAATCGACGGGCGCGTTCGGCGCCGGCGTCGCCGGCTACTCGACCGGCGAGTTCGGAAGCGGCAGCACACCGGCGACGATTCCCTCCGGCGCGCACTACCCGCAGCAGGCCGCCGCGGTGGAGGCGTGGGCGAACTGGTACGCCGCCGCCGGCCCGAGCTTGGCCAGCGTCAATGTCGAGGGCACCTGTACGCCGATGACGCTGCGGCGCGGCGCGCAGACCAACGGCGCCTGGTCGGCGACCGTGAGCGGCGTCGGCTCCGGCTGCCACCGCTACTACTTCAGCTTCCGCGACGCGGCGGGGACAACGGTCACTTACCCGACCACCGGCTCGCTCGCCATTGGCAGCGGCGCGGCGTGCCCGGACTGGGACGCCGCCCGTCCTGCCGCCTGTCCGGGCGGGGGCGAGAGCCCCAGTCCGTCACCGCTTGCGACCGCGTCGACCACCGCGACGGCCAGCCGCACCGCGACCGCCACGGCAAGTGCGACGCCGACCAGGACCGGGCCGCCGACCAGCACCGCCACGGCCACCATGCCCCCCACCCCGATACCGACCGCGACGCCGACGCCGACGCTGCTGGCCTCGGGCGCGGATATCGGCGGCTCCGTGCGCTACTACGGCGGCCAGGTCGCCGTCGCCGGGGCTGTCGTCCGCGCCGGCACCGCGACCAGCGCCAGCACCGATGCGTCGGGCCGTTACGTGCTTCGCAACGTGCCGGCGACCGACGTCGTCGTCACCGCCGAGCGGATCGGCGGCACCGGCGGCGCGATCAGCCCGCTCGACGCCGCGTGGGTGCTGCAGGCCGTCGTCGGCCTGCGCTCGCTGTCGGCCGAGCAGCTGCTGGCTTGCGACGTCACCGGCAACGGCAGCGCCAGCGCGCTCGACGCGACGTTCATCCTGCAACGCACCGTCGGCCTGCTCGACCGCCTGCCGGTGGCGGAGAGCTGCGACAGCGACTGGGCCTTCATCCCGGAACCCGCACCGGCGCCGGGCCAGACGCTGATCCAGCCGCGCCCCGGCAGCCAGGGCTGCACGCCAGGCGGCATCGCCTACGCAACGGTCGCCGGGACGCTCGCCGCGCAGGACTTCGCCGCCCTGGTGTTCGGCGACTGCACCGGCAACTGGCGTCCGCCCGCAGCGGCCAGCGCGCGACTCGGCAGCGGCACCTCGCGCGTCACGGCCGGCGCGCTGCACCCCGTGCGCGCTGGGCGCGTCGCCCTGTCGATCGCGCCCGACAGCACGCAGCCGATCCAGGCGATGCAGGTGCGCGTCAGCTACGACGCGAGTGTGCTGCGCGTTGTCCACACCCGCCTCGTCGGCCCGGCCCGCGATGCCATGGTGGCCACCAACGCCGATCCGCCCGGCACCCTGCACATCGCCATCGCCAGCGCCGCGTCCTTCGCTGCCGCCGGTCGCCCGATCGCCGTCGTCGTCTTCGACCTCGTCTCCGCCGCGCCCATCCCAACACCCGTCGTCTCGTCGCGCATCGAGTGACGAGGTCCGCGGCGCAGGCGCCGGCGGCCCGGAGCGCGGCGTCTGCGGGCCGGCCAGCCCTTCGAACTGAAGCCCCGAACCCGCAGGGTGTCTGAAGGGCATCAGCGATGCGTTGCGCGCGATTGGCTGTCGCTCCATTTTCGCGCCGCCATTCCTCCGTTCCTCCGCTTCTCCGTGTGAAGGCCTTGTCGGATCAGGGCCCATGCGGGCCATTGGTATGAGTGGAGATCATGTCGAATCCGGGGCTTGGATCGGCTATCCGCCACCCGTTGAGAAGGAGACGCGATGGACAGCGGTCTGATTGCGCACAACCTCCAGTGCGTCGAGAAGCACTTCCACAGCGAGGCCACGAATGAGGTGGAAGCGGCGCTCGACCTCTACACCGACGACATCGTCTGGGAGGCGCCGGCGCTGAACGGGCTCGATCGCTCCTACTCGGGGAAGGCGGCGGTGGCGAAGAACTACCGCGAGCTGTTCGCCGCGATGCGCAACGTACGTTTCGAGTTGCTGCAGCGCTTCGCGACCGAGGACCGCGTCGTCGACGACAGCAAAGTGACCTTCGAGATCGCCCGGGCCGGGTATTGGCCCTGGCCGCTCGACACGAAGGTCGAGATGCGACTCGTACACATCTTCGAGATACGCGACGGCAGGATCTCGCGCGAGCTGGTGTTCGATATGGGCCGCCCCACCGTCAGCCACTCCAGCTGATGCGGGCTGGCCGCAGGCGGCTCGAGTTCGTAGGCCACCGTGCCGCAAAGGCAGCTCCCCCGAGGCGCGGCCTCGGCCATGACGGGTCTCCTCTTCGCGCCGTCCAACGCCCAGCATCAGCTGCGGAGCGCAGCGCCGTCCGCTGCATGCTGTTGTTAGGCGCCCTCTTCACGCGGACGCCCATTCCCCGGAGAGCAGCGCTGCCTGCTCCAGCACCGTCTGCGTGGCCTGCTCCTGCTTGTCCGGTGGATAGCCGTGCTTGCGCAGGATGCGCTTGACGAGCACTCGTAGGTGCGCACGCACGTTCTCGCGCAGCGTCCAGTCGATCGTCACGTTGTTCCGCACAGTCTCGACCAGCTCACGCGCGATGGCACGCAACGTGTCGTCGCCCAGCACCTTCACGGCGCTGTCGTTGGTCTCCAACGCGTCGTAGAATGCGAGCTCATCCTCCGACAGTCCGAGCGACTCGCCGCGCGCGTTCGCCTCCCGCATCTGCTTCGCCAGCTGGATCAGCTCCTCGATGACCTGCGCCGCCTCGATCGCGCGATTCTGATAACGGCGGATCGTCTGCTCGAGCATCTCGGCGAAGGAGCGCGCCTGCACGACGTTCTTCCGCCG
>Ga0163144_10007769_pt1 | contig 23431 bp, 24 predicted proteins | sample OliLak19BULKMAT1_FD_123175 | JGI IMG/M metagenome (GOLD analysis project Ga0163144, IMG submission 123175) | Freshwater microbial mat bacterial communities from Lake Vanda, McMurdo Dry Valleys, Antarctica - Oligotrophic Lake LV.19.BULKMAT1 | ecosystem: Environmental > Aquatic > Freshwater >...
CTTGATGGATGCAGGGTTTCTGGAAGAGATACGGACATTTGGTCAAAAGTTTGGTAACAACCCAAACGAAAAGTTTCTCCTGATGATTCTCGGATCACAGGCAAAGCTTGAGAACGACAACCGAGGAGTGAACGTGAAGCGTGGACTACGCACGCGAGTAGAGATGGGACTTTGGCCAGGGGTGGCACCTCTTGGATACCTGAACCAAAAGCACATGGACAAGAAATGTCAGGTGATAGTAGATCCGCTACGAGCACCGATAGTAAAGAAGATGTTTGAGAAAGTTGCCTACGAAAAAATGAGCGGAAGAAAGATATACAACTGGCTCAGGTTTGAAGCGAACTTTTACACCCGAGGAAACAAACCACTGACTCTAGGTGGCATATATCGAATCCTCGACAACCAGTTCTATCACGGTATATTTGAACACCCAAAGAAGAGCGGTAACTGGTATACAGGAAAACACGAACCACTCATAAACCAAGAGTTATTTGAAAAGGCGCAAACGCAACTGAAGCGAGACAATATACAAAGAGAAAATAAGGAGTTCGCATTCACCAAGCTATTTACCTGCGGATACTGTGGATCAGGAATATCTGCCGAAGAAAAATGGAAACAGCTCAAGGATGGCACACATGCAAAATACATATATTACTCATGTGCGAGATCCAGAGACAGAAACTGCAAGAATAAATATATACGTGAGGAAGATTTAATCACCGAGCTACTGAAGATACTCGATAAGGTAAATATTAATGAGCTTGGTATGAGACAAAAGCTTGAGGACGAGATAGCAAGATTCAACATCTTCCAAAGATCAGTGCTCGGTGCAACCGAAAAGCTTCAGACAAACAAGGAAACCGACATACGAAACTATGCGAAATATATTCTGAAAGAGGGAGCGGTTACCGAGAAGAGAGAGTTGTTGGCGAATCTAAGATCGAGGATAGTGTATAAGGACAAAGAGCTTACGCTTAGCTAAGTTTTTCAACGGATATTTTATATCTTTCAGTACTCATCATTTCGGCTTTCAGTTTGTGGTTTTCTTTTTCTAATTCTTTCAATCTACCAATAAAGTCATCTGAAAAGACAATCCCTCCATGGTCTCTTGCTATACCATAGAATAAATCAGTGAGTCCCATAATTATATTTCCAACTGTCCATAAATTTATTTTTACAAGATATTCATCTTCTGCATCAAAAAAAGGTGTCTCAAATTTTCCAGCTTCAGAGTTCAGATTGAAGTTCTTGTGTGCGTAAATGATATTTGAATGAGCAGAAGATGAATTGATTGATCCTTTCATATTATGAATAGCAGTTGATCCAGTAGGATACTTTTCATCTAACCATTTATATCTTTTACCTGTTAGTTTTTGTGATGCATCTAAAATTCCATTTTCTCCAATATCCGCAAACCCACTTTGGTCTGGGTTTGCAATTGCATAAGCGGCACAAGAACCAGCTTCAAGCACCTGACGAAGATCCATCATCGCTTGAACATGATGTAACCTGACAGTAGAAAACAGAGCCAATATACTATGTTTCTTTATTTGTGACAGGAACATGGTAAAAATATACCTATCAGGATCAATGCTTTTAATAAATTCACCCAAAAGAATGTTGAGCCCATATGCGTTTATATAATAATCACCATAACGCTCTTCTGCGGTCAAAATCATATCTTTCTCGCTATTAATTATCTCTTCGAATGTAGTTTGTTTGAAATCCATATTGTCTTAATTATAACAAAAAACACGTGAATAATTCATGTGTTTTTTTATTCAACTTGTATGTACTCGGGTCGCATCACTTAGTCAGGTAAGTGCGTTGACTCCGATACTAAAATGTGTTGGCGGAGGCGGTGAGATTCGAACTCACGGTCCCGGTTAGAGGACGACGGTTTAGTAAACCGTTGATTTAAACCACTCATCCACGCCTCCATATGTTCCCTGTAACTCAACTACTATAACGATTTTTAAACTTTTTGCGAGGGGGAGAGATGAGCGCCCAAGTAATACCCTAGGATGATTTCCTCTTCCCACATCCCTTGCTACAGTATATAATCCTGTTCCATAGATTGCGACTATTCCAGCGTTTTCGATTTGTGAATATTCTGTTGCAAACAGGACAAATTTTTGTCTGGTTTTTAAGTAAGCTGTGTGGGGGTTTCTTAGTCATACTTTCACTATATACTATAAACAATATGAGTCAGTTTAAGTCATTGTTTCAGTGGAAAAACGTATTTTCTGCCTTAAAAGCTTTCGTGTTGGTGTGTTTTTTGGCGCTTTGTATGTATTTTGTATATCCAGTCATCACACACTATGCCGTAAAAACATTTTCAAAACTTTCGCACGGGTCTAAATATATATCAGAAATACCAGCAGAAGTTGTGCGAGCACTCTCTACAAGTACGCCAAAACGTGTGATAAACATGCTCACAATTCAAGATGTTGTGCCACAAGAGGGTAGGTTTGTCGGTGCGGATTTGGTAGACATGAAGTTCTATATGTATGAAGACGGAACTCTTGTCGATACATTTCCGATTGAAAGTAAGGGGAGGCCTGGAACAGCATGGGAGACACCAAGTGGGATGTATACGATACTTTTAAAAAAAGAACTGCACTTTTCAAGTATTGGAAGAGTGTATATGCCGTACAGCATGCAGTTCTATGGAAACTATTTTATTCATGGGCAGACGTATTACCCAGATGGCACGCCTACCTCAGCGAGTTTTTCAGGCGGATGTATAAAGTTGGGCACAGCCGACGCTCAAAAAGTTTTTGAATTTGTTGGTGTAGGTACAAAAGTATTTGTATTCGATTCTAAACATGAAACTCCAAAAATACCGCTCATACTTGCTGAACAAAAAGGCTCACCGTACGTGAGTGCACAAGCGTATCTTGTTGCCGATATTGATACCGGGGATGTCCTTCTTGAGAAAAATGCACAGGAAGTACGCCCGATTGCTTCTATTACAAAGCTTATGACAGCACTTGTTACAAACGAAACAATAAGTTTCGATAAAAAAATATATGTCTCAGAAGGCTCAATCGTCCATCCTCCCAATGTGAGTAATACAGAGGAAAAAACGTTTGTCGTCGGTGATTTACTCTATCCATTGCTCATGCAATCAAGTAACAGTGTCGCAGACAGTTTGTCTTCGTACTATGGAAAAGGAAATTTTATACGCTGGATGAATACAGCAGCACTCGCAATGAATATGGGCTCAACCACTTTTTCAGACCCGAGCGGTGTATCACCTCAAAACATTTCTACACCTGACGATTTGTTTCGATTCCTCACATACATATCAAGTAAGAAACCTTTTATCCTCGATATCACTCATAAAAAAAATAAAAAAATTACGTCACTTGACGGCACAGAGTATTCGATTATCAGTGTAAACGGTCCAGCCGATGCAGATCCATTTATTGGAGGGAAGTCTGGTCACACTATGGCAGCACAAGACACAATGGCGTCTATTCTTTCTTTTAAGGTAGGCGATGAAGATCGAAATGTTGCAGTAATTATTCTTGGTTCACAAGACAGAATTTCTGACATGAATTCGATTGCTCAGTGGGTGGAAAAAGTGGTGAAGAAAGATATTGAGTTACTGGATGCTGAGTGCGTTGCTTGTGAAATTCAAACAGAAGAAAGTAGGAAGATTGAACTGTAATATCAGTGGTGATGGAAAAGGTTACGCCATACAAGCAATGTACTCTAACAGCGGTTGGTGCGTAGATTCAGAAAGGTTAGTCATGGAGAGGAAGTTGTCTATTGGAACTAAATTTAGTTGTCTTTAGTTGCATTCTGAACATGCGGGACAACGTATCCCAATTAAAAGTTTTTTAGTTTAGGAAAACTCAAAAAATGTACTTAGTTTATAATTGAATCCTAAGAAATCTTTTTCACAACTTGCTCTTAAAAGCTTTTTTAGGCCTGCGGAGACGGACTAATTCAAAACTTACAGTTTCAGTACAGTCTTCAGGTCGTACTCGCTACGCTCCGTGCGATACACTCAGAGTTTTCGAATCCCACTCAAAGCACTCTAGTGCTTTGTTCGCCTCTGCAAAATATATTCGCCACACTCATAATTTTGGTGGAGACGGACGGATTCGAAGCTTACAGCTTCAGTACACCTTTTGGCTAAAATTTTCGCAAACTCAATTTTAGGCTCAAAAGGATTTTCGAATTCATCACAAAAGTCTCTCAGACTTTTTCTTAAATTTTGTTTTACAAATTTACTCCTGCGGAGACGGACGGATTCGAACCGTCGAGGGGAGATAAAGCCCCTGCCTCTTTAGCAAAGAGGTACGTTAGACCACTCTGACACGTCTCCATATAGTTGTTACTTTACATTTGAAACCCTAATTGGCAAAGAGGTACGTTAGGTCAGAGATATTTTCTTGCTAGAAAATTCCCCGACCCTGACTCTTTCGCCTCCGCTCAGTCCGTCTTTGAATTGCTCCAGGTATTCGCAATTCAACACTCTGACACGTCTCCAGTTCATTCGAAGATTAGCATATTTCTTCACCTCTATCTAATGTGCAATTACAAACGATTCAACAGATTTTGCCCCTGCATCCTTTAGTAAATCTCGCATCTCCTTGAGTGTGCTCCCAGTTGTTACTACATCATCAATAAGTATTACTCTCCTTCCTTTTACTTTCTCACTATCTTGAACGACAAAAGCGCCCGTAAGATTTTTAAGTCGCTCAGCACGGTTTTTTGTTTTAGTTTGTGAAACCGTGTCTCGTATTTTTTTGATTGTATCTGGATAGTACTCAAACATGTTCTCAGTATCATACGAGAGTATTGTGATAGTAATCCGTTCAGATTGGTTGCCCCCACGCTCTCGTTTCCGTTTTCGTGTCGAGGGAACTGATACCAAAAGTATTTGTTCTTGTTTCTTGAAGTAGAAACTATCTTGAATATCATCAAGTATGGATTCGTACAAGAGCCTTGATACTTCCTGAGTAAGCATTCTATTCTTCTGGTACTTAATCTGCCAGATAAGCTCTCGAACGTGTGCATCCTTGTATGAAAATAATGCCGAACAGTGCGAAAGTGACGTTTCTTCTGCAGAAGGGAGATCTAGGAGTGCATGGTTTGAGGCTTTTCTTTCAAGTTCAACAACGATTGGTTTTTTGGGAAATAATATATCAAGGAAGCGAGATCCGAGTATCTGTAAGTGTAAATATATACTCATATTGATATTTGGTTCGAAAATCTCTGTGGTATACTATGCTCTACAGTAGCACTAGAGACGTGTATGGATAATCCTTTCAAAAATTTATTTAAAAAGCAAAGTGGTAGCGTAATCGGTATTGATATCGGTTCTTCAGCCATTAAAGTGGTACAACTTAAAAAAATTGGAAATAAAGCGATGCTCGAAACATATGGAGAACTTGCGCTTGGTCCATATGGAGGCGTTGAGATCGGTCAAGCCACAAATCTTCCTGTTGAGAAAGTGATTGAGGCAGTTTCAGATCTTATGAGAGAAAAGGAAGTAAATATTTCGACAAATAGATGTGGTATTGCCATTCCATTTGCATCAAGTCTTATGTCACTGATAGAGATGCCTATGCTTTCCTATAAACAGCTTGCCGCAATGATTCCGCTAGAGGCAAGAAAATACATCCCCGTTCCAATCTCTGAAGTAACACTCGATTGGTCAATCATTCCCCGTGAAGAAATGAAAGTCGATGAAGTAGACGAAGATGAGGAGAAAGTCGCTATAAAAAAAATCGACAGAACAGATGTACTCCTTGTCGCAATCCACAACGATACGATCACTCGATTTCAAGAAATCGTTGCAAAAACCGGACTTGATTGTAATTTTTTTGAAATAGAAATATTTAGTACCATGCGCGCAGTCCTCGACCAGACGCAGAACCCTGTTATGATTTTTGACATGGGAGCAGCATCGACGAAGCTGTATGTGGTTGAACGAGGTGTGGTGCGAGTCTCACATACCATCAATCGTGGCTCACAAGATGTAACCTCAACTATCTCAAAATCTCTTGGTATATCGATGAAAGACGCTGAGATCCTAAAGCGTGGGTCTGGTGCAATAAACGGCAACACGACCGATATTCGTGAAATTGTAAATCTTTCGTTGGCATACATTTTCTCGGAAGCAAACCAAGTAATTTTAAATTACCAAAAGAAATACAATAAAACTCTTTCAAAAATTATCCTCGTAGGAGGAGGTTCATCGCTTCGAGGTATACAGTCTCTTGCTCAAGCAAACTTCCAGATAGAAGTAGTAGCAGGGGATCCATTTAAAAAAGTAGATGCTCCGGCGTTCCTCGAAGATGTACTCAAAGAAACAGGTCCAGAGTTCGCTGTTGCGGTAGGGGCTGCACTACGCAGGCTCCAGGATACAGATTAATATTCTGTGGATGACACATGACACATGAGACATTGAAAACTTCTGTAGTATACTTTCATAAGTTATTTTGAATTTTAGTATTTGCACATGGATAACAAATTTCAACCTTCATTTATACCAAAAGGACCAGTAGTCAATAACTCATTGCGAGGCTCTACTATGTCTGGTGGTATAACATATATTCTCGCTGAGATTATTTTCGGTTTTACTATTATTGCGTGCATCGGTGTATTTGGATACGAAAAGTTGCTTCAAGCACAAATACAAAAAATGTCAGGTGATCTGCAAGCTGCAACTGAAACAGTACAGCCGGAGCTTATCCATGATCTCTCTCGAGCAAGCTCACGATTTCAATCTGCAAAGCAGATTATCAACACTCATGTGACAGTTTCACGATTATTTACTCTCCTCGAGTCGCTCACTCTCCAGACTGTTCGATTTAATGATTTCTCCTACTCTGCTGACCAAACAGGTGCACTCACTATCACTATGACTGGTGAAGCCCGTAGTTATGCATCAGTAGCACTCCAGTCTGACATCTTCTTAAACGATAAGTCATTCGTTAATCCCCAGTTTTCAAACCTAGATCTTAATCCAAAAGGAAATGTGATTTTCTCTTTCAAGAGCAAGATTGATCCCGGTGTAGTTTCATACATAAAAGGTCTTGAACAAGACAAAGTTCAAGGTATTACACCGAACACATTTCCTCCAACACTTGAAGAGGCAATCAATAATGACGATGAAGTTGTAGTTCCAAACCAAGCATCAGCCACTCCTATTACAGTAGCGACAACCACAACTCCGAAAGCAAACTTAACTAACACGAAAAAACCATGAAGAATACTTTCACTACAATTTTTCTCGTGATTCTTTCTGTAGGAGTATTTTACTTGTATGTAGAGCCTCAATACACAAAAGTTCAAGATCTAATCATACAAAAAACTGAATATAAAGACGCACTCGATAAGGCAGAACAAGTAGCCATAAAGCGTGATGAACTTTTGACAGAGTATAATTCTATTTCAAAAGCGAATATGACTCGTCTCGACCGTATTCTTCCTGTAAATCTAAACACAGTGAAGCTCGTATCGGACATTAACAGTGTTGCAGGTCGTCATGGTATTACTATTCGTAGCGTAGGTGTCACTGAGCCAGTTGCAGATAATGCGCGTGAAGTTGCGACTGGTGCTACAAAAAAGCCATTTCAAACAACTACTATCCATTTTTTGTTTGATGCAGACTACATCAAACTAAAGAGCTTCCTTAGAGACCTTGAAGCAAGTTTGCAACTAATCGATATACAAACAATCAAGATCTCAAAGATCACCGACCTCACAGGAATGTATAGTTATGATGTCAGTATTCAGACCTATTGGATAAAATAAACACATGGAAAGCTCAAATACAAAAAAAATGATAATTTCCGCAACGATAGTAATCTTGCTTGTCGTCGGTGTGTACTTCTTGTTCATTCGAGCAGCTCCGGAGAAGGCACTGTTTGATGAATTTGGTAATCCAGTCGAGTCAGAAGTTGTAGGAAAAGATTTGATCAAGCTTCTTGCAGAAGTGCAAGCAGTAAACTTGGACACATCTTTATTTGAATCAGAGGCATTTGTCAAACTTACAGATTTTACTATGCAACTTAACAATGAGCCACGCGGTCGTGCGAACCCCTTCCAATCACTGTAAGTTTATAATATTGAATTCAATAATGAATTGTAAACACACGAATTGTGTAATTTTTGATATAATTATTGCACTATGAGCATCCTTGAATTTTTGGCAGAAAAGAAAGTAATTACACAGGAACAGATTCCTGAAATTCTTGAGGCAGCAGAAAATAATAGTATAACAGTCGAACAAGTTTTGTTGAGTAAGGGAGTAAGTCCTGAGGAGATTCTGCAAAGTAAAGGAGAATTTCTCGATATACCAATCAGAAGTTTAAAGAACAAAGAGATTTCAGAAAAGATACTGCACTTGATTCCTGAAGAATCGGTGATTCACTATCAATTCGTTCCTATTGCAGTAAAAGACGGTGTACTTGAAATAGGTGTAGTGGACCCTGACAATATTGAAGCACGTGACGCGCTCAACTTCATCTCCTCAAAAGTGGGGATGCCGTTTAAGATATTTCTAATCAATGATCAAGACTTTGAGGCCGTTCTCTCAATGTATAAAGGTCTTTCTGGAGAGGTTACTCGTGCATTATCAGAGCTTGAAACAGAGCTTGTGGGTGGTGTTCCAGATAAGGACGATGAAAACCGGGGTGGAGAAAGTCCAGAGGAAGAAGAAAATTCAGCAGAGGCAAACCAACTTGACGCATCAGCAGTTTCTGACATTAAAGATGGAAAAGGTGAAACTAAAATCATTGAAGATGCACCTGTTACAAAAATTGTAGCAACTATTTTACGGTATGCTACAGACGGAAATGCTTCTGATATCCACATTGAACGCATGCGTGAAAACGTACGTGTTCGTTTTCGTGTGGACGGTGTTATGAATACAAGTCTCATGCTTCCAGCAAAAATTCACTCTGCTGTAGTTGCCCGAATCAAGATTCTCTCAAATATGCGTCTCGATGAGCGACGAAAACCGCAAGACGGACGTTTTAGTGCAAAGATTGGTGAAAGAAAAATTGATTTTCGTGTTTCTACATTCCCAACGTATTTCGGAGAGAAGGTCGTTATGCGTATCTTGGATCAAGAGAAAGGAGTGAAGTCACTCGATGAACTTGGGCTCACTGACAGAGATCTAAAACTTATTCGTGGGTCACTTACAAAACCATATGGTCTGATTTTGATTTCAGGTCCTACAGGATCTGGTAAATCGACAACACTGTATTCAATGCTCAACGAAGTAGACCGTGAACATAAAAACGTGCTCTCACTGGAAGATCCGATCGAATACAACATTGAGGGTATCAGTCAGTCACAAGTTCATGCTGAAATTGGTTACACATTTGCGACTGGGCTTAGGACGACTCTCCGTCAAGATCCAGATATTATTATGGTGGGTGAGATTCGAGACAAAGAAACCGCCCAGCTCGCGATCCAAGCGGCGCTTACAGGCCACTTAGTGTTTTCTACTATCCACACAAATAACGCTGTAGGTATCGTTCCGCGTCTTATTGATATGGGGGTAGATCCATATCTTATCGCTCCAACACTGATTCTCGGTATTGCACAAAGACTCGTTCGATCGTTCTGCCCAGGTGCAGGGAAACCGATCCCAGTTGATGGAAGTATCAAAACAATGATCGATAAACAATTTGCGGACTTACCACAAAAATACAAAGATACGCTCCAACTCGGAGATACTCTCTATGAGATTTCTCCGACAGAGGATTGTCCAAATGGAACACGAGGAAGATATGCGGTTATGGAAGTTATGGAAATGAACCAAGAGATTAAGCAAATAATCCTTCGAAATGGATCAGAAATAGAACTTGCAAAAGCTGCACGTGAGAGTGGTGTGTTGTCTATGAAAGAAGACGCTCTCCTTAAGGCGTTTAAGCGCATGATTCCATTTGAAGAAGTGGGGACACTCTAAATACGAACATAATATTGTCGTGATATACTTTCTATATATATCGTAAATACCATGAATGAAGAAAAAAAATATTCAATACTAATTATTGATGACGATAAATTCTTGCTTGATATGTACTCAACAAAGTTTCGCAACCTTGGACACAATGCAATAGTTGCAAATAGTGCAGAAGATGCACTCTCGAAACTTCGTAACGGTCCTGATCCAGAGATTATCGTTCTCGACATTATCATGCCTGCGATGGATGGTCTTGAACTCCTTGCGACGATTAGAAAGGAAACATTAGCACCGAATGCTACAGTCGTTATGCTCACAAATGAGACTGAACCAGCAAAAATAGATAGAGCAAAAAGTATGGGAGTCGGAGGTTATATTGTAAAAGCAACAACGATTCCATCTGAAGTAGTGGAGGAAGTTATCCATATCGTAAAGAATAAACAACACTAGTATGCATACTTCAAAACTTTTAGAACGATTTATCGATATCGTAACCCAAGAAGGAGGATCGGATATTCATCTTTCAGAAGGACGCACACCTATTATTCGAGTATCGAGTTATCTTATTCCGCTAGTAAAAGAAGCGGTGCTTGATCGTAAAGACATGGAAGATATTCTTGCGAGTGTTCTTCCGCCAGAGCGTAAAAAAGAGTTTATGGAAAAGAGAGAGGTAGACTTCGGATTTTCACGAAACACATCACGTTTTCGTGGTAATGCGTATTTTCACCTTGGCAATATGTCTGTTGCACTTCGCCTCATTCCGAAACAGATCCGCACACTTGGTGAATTAGGACTTCCGCCAATCCTTGAAACTTTCACCAAGAAACAGCAAGGTTTTTTTCTCTGTGTGGGACCGTCAGGACAAGGGAAGTCGACAACACTTGCAACTATGATTGAGATGATCAACCTCGAAAGACTTGAACATATCGTGACGATTGAAGATCCAGTTGAATACATTTTTGAACCAAAAAAAGCCGTAATCGACCAACGTGAAATCAGTATAGATACAGCTGACTTCCATACAGCACTCTGGAATGTGTTTCGACAGGATGTCGATGTGGTGATGATTGGAGAAATGCGTGATCCAGAAACCATTGCAACTGCTGTGACAGCAGCAGAAACTGGTCACATGGTATTTTCTACCCTTCACACAAATACTGCAGCACAAACTGTAGATAGAATTATCGATTCATTTCCAGCAGGTCAGCAAAACCAGATACGTTCTCAGCTTGCATCAAGTCTTATCGGTATCTTCTCTCAGCGACTTATTCCACGTATTTCAGGTGGACTCATACCTGCAGTTGAACTTTTGATAAATAACGCTGCTGTTGCAAGTCTTATTCGCGATAAACGTACTCATGAAATCGCTACTGTGATTGAGACAGGGTCAGAGGAGGGAATGATAGATATGAACCGACACTTAGCTACCCTTGTGCAGCACGGAGAAATTAGTATTGAAAATGCATACAACTTCTCTACGAATCCAAAGACGCTAGAAAGAATCTTGTAATATATAAAAAATATGCTTTTTAACTACAAAGCCATTGATAATGCAGGTGAAAATAAAGAAGGTACTGTAGAGGCAGTAAATATTGACGTTGCTATTAACTCGATTCAAAAACGTGGACTCATTATCTCAGCGATTACTCCAGCAGACGATTCAGGTGCAAAAAAGCAGTTGTTCAGCGGATTGTTCGGGGGAAGAGTAAAAAATAAAGATGTTGTTATCCTGTCGAGACAACTCGCGACACTCTTTGATGCACAGGTATCCGCACTTCGAGTATTCAAGCTCATATCAGCTGAAGTAGAAAATCAAGCACTTCGTCGCGGACTTATAGAAATAGCGGATGATTTACAAGGAGGCAGCTCTATCTCGAAAGCACTATCAAAACATCCAAACATCTTCTCAAACTTTTACGTAAACATGGTTCGCTCTGGTGAGGAGACGGGAAAACTCAATGATACGTTCAATTATCTCGCAGACTATCTTGATCGATCATACGAAACAACATCAAAAGCAAAGAATGCTTTGATATACCCAGCATTTGTAATCGCTGTGTTCATCGGTGTGATGGTACTTATGTTTACCCTTATTATCCCTAAAATATCAGTTATTTTAGTTGAATCAGGACAAGAGGTTCCGTTTTATACAAAAATTGTTATCGGAATTAGTGATGTCCTCCTTAACTATGGAGTACTCGTCCTCGCCGCAATCGTCATAGCTGTGTTTTTTACCGTTCGCTATATACGAACTACAGAGGGAGGGTATGAATTCGACAGATTTAAACTTTCCGTTCCGTATATTGGAGATTTGTTCAGGAAACTATACCTATCGATGATTGCAGACAATATGAGTACTATGATTACTTCTGGTATCCCCATGCTCCGTGCACTCGAGATTACCGCCTCAGTGGTAGACAATAAAATATATCAACAACTCCTTTCTGAAAGTCAGCTCGCAGTAAAGGGAGGAAGTTCTCTTTCTTCATCGTTTTCACAATATAAGGAAGTACCAGGGATTTTAGTACAGATGATTAAAGTAGGTGAAGAGACGGGAGAACTTGGGTCTATTTTAAAGACGATGGCCCGGTTTTATCAGCGTGAGGTACTCGTTGCTGTTGAAACACTCGTGGACCTCATAGAACCTGTGATGATCGTACTCTTGGGTCTTGGAGTAGGGCTCCTTCTTGCGTCAGTACTGATGCCGATTTACAACATTGCAGGAGGTATATCGTAGTATACATATCCACACCTTGTTTGCAGCCTTTCAAATTGAGTTTATAATGAATATAGTCGTTTTGAGAAACGAGATATTCTTCCTTCAAAAAAGGAAAGGTATCGTTTATTAAAAAGTTTTAGTAATAATACGAATGAAAAATTACAAAAAAGGTTTCACATTGATCGAACTTCTCGTAGTTATCGCTATCATCGGTATTCTTTCGTCTGTGGTATTAGCAAGTTTGAATACTGCTCGAAACAAAGGAGCAGATGCAGCGGTAAAATCTAACTTAGCAAATGCACGAGCACAAGCTGAATTGTTCTACGATTCAAACACTCAAAGTTATGCCGGTGTGTGTGCTGCTCCGGCAGTTGCTGGTGTTAAATCAATCAACGCAAGTGTTCTTGCTGCTGCACAAGCAGTTGGAATCCCTTCAGTTGCTGCGAATAACGCTGCCCAAACAGCAACAGCAAACTGTAACGATGCAGTGGCAACATGGGTAGCTTCTGTGCCAACTCGATCAGTCACTGGATTTTACTGTGTTGACAGTACTGGACAATCAAAGTCTACAGCAACAGCACTCGCTGCTTCTGCGACAGTCTGTCCGTAATCTCGTATATATAGCTCTATACACAAAAAAACTGCTTTAAAGCAGTTTTTTTGTGTATAGAAAAGATGAAATTTTGTAACTCTTCAGTTATACTTCAATCAGTCACATAAAAATAATAGTATGAAAAAATTACAAAAAGGTTTTACATTGATCGAACTTCTCGTGGTTATCGCTATCATTGGCGTTCTTTCGTCTGTGGTATTGGCAAGCCTTAACTCAGCACGAAACAAAAGTGCTAATGCAGCAATCAAGTCAAACCTGGTAAACTTTAGAGTACAGGCAGAACTGATCCAAGACAATCGACTTATTGCTGGAAATTCTGGTTATGCCAATATAGGTCTTGCTGCAAATAGTAACTGTCCGTCTTCGGCAGGGAACACAACTATTTTCAATATTAGTGGTAACCCGGGAACATATAACTTTATTGAGAGCGCTCGTAATGCAGCGGGAGGAAATCTGACAGCAGCGAAGTGTGTTTCTCTTCCCGTTATAGGACCTGCTACATCATGGCTTATTCAAGTATCACTGAGGACTCCTGAGACGATTAACGGTACATCATACGGGTTCTGGTGTGTTGATTCAACAGGGGCTTCGAAACCCCAAGTCTCAGCTATCGGAGCTAGTACTGTGTGTCCGTAACATGTGAATGTATTAGTATGAAATTACAAAACACCAGAGGCTTTACGCTCGTGGAACTTCTTGTGGTCGTTGCGATAATCGCAACATTGTCATCTGTTGTATTTGCGGGGCTGTCCATAGCACGACAAAAAGCCTCAAATACAGCAATCAAAGCAAATTTGACTACAATCCGAGCATCGGCAGAACTATTGTTTGACAGTAACGGGTACAGTTATGGACTCCAAGGCCAGGTACTTGGAGCGTGTCCTGTAGTAACTGACACTACTATATTTGGTCAAAATCCTATTTTCAGCGCCATTAATTCAGCACTTACTGCTTCTGGTGCGGGGGGGACAGCGACGTGTGTATCTTCTCCCTTTACAGCACCCGTTGCATCATGGGCTGTATCTGTACGATTGAAAACACCTGAAGACGTAGGTGGAGTTATTGTAAACTATTGGTGTGTTGATTACCTTTCAAATTCAAAAGGGGAGGCAAATGATCTCACGGGAGCACAGATATTTTGCCAATAAATGGTCTGTATGTATAAATTCGGTAGTTGTAAAGATTTGTAGTTGAAAATCTAAAGCATAAATGCGATATACTATGTTTGTATGATTTTATATATCGCTCTGTCACTTTTTGTTCTCGGAACAATCATCGGTAGTTATCTCAATGTAGTTATCCTCCGCTTCAATAGTGGAAAAACATTAGGAGGCAGGTCAGGTTGTTTTTCTTGTGGAAAAACTCTGGCCTACTATGAGTTGTTGCCTATCGTGAGTTACGCAGTGCTTCGTGGAAAGTGCTCTGTGTGCAGGACTCAGATTTCAAAACAATATCCGCTCGTTGAGCTTTCTACAGGAGTGATGTTTGTTGGACTATTTTATTTTTATCTCCCGACGTTTTCTGTCAGCTCTTTTTCTACTTTTTTATTTCCACTTTTTATTACATACGGTATTTGGTGTGTACTCGTCGTAATCTTTGTCTATGATCTAAAACATAAGATTATTCCAGATTTCTTTTCTTTTCTATTTACATTTCTTGCATTAGTGCATGTATATATAACAGCACCATATGAGTTACTTTCTCACATTGGTGCAGGAGCTATACTTTTCTTATTTTTCTTTGGGCTATGGTTTGTATCAAAAGGGACATGGATGGGTTTTGGCGACGCAAAGCTTGGTTTCGGCATTGGCGCTTACCTCGGTGTAGCACAAGGTATTTCAGCGGCTATCGTAGGGTTTTGGAGTGGCGCGATTGTAGCAGTACTTACACTCGTACTCCAGAACGTGATATATAAAATGGGTACAAAAGGGTTGAGAACTAACCTCCATACCGTTACAATGAAGAGTGAGATACCATTTGCACCATTTTTAATTTTTGGAATTCTTATTGCACTTTTATTTTCTCTTGACCTTTTCCATCTTCAACTTTTCTTTTCATGAAACCCCACACCATTCTAAGGAAATCATACAGTATGTCAGGTTTCACGCTTGTAGAGCTTCTTGTGTCTGTAAGTATTATCGGCATTATTACATCAGTAGTTGTGTTCAATCAGCAAGACTTTACTGATCAAGTGTCTCTCACAAACACTACGAGTGAGATCAGTCTTCAGGTCCGTGAAGCACAGACATATGGAGTAAGTGTGCGCGAGTTTAATACAGGTACTGCGGAGTTTAATCTGGGATATGGGGTAAGTTTCAATCTCAATAATAGTCCTGGAAGTTCAAACTCCTCTTATATATATTTTGCTGATCGACCTGGTACCGATAATAATGGAATATTTGATACACCAGGCTTCTGTTTTCCGGGAAGTGGTTCGGAATGCTTAAATCGATTATTTCTCTCCCGTGGAAACACGATAACAGCGCTTTGTGCGTATCTATCTGATAACACGTGCCGAACAGTCGCACGTATGGACATAACATTTTTCCGCCCATATCCAAATGCTCGAGTTATATTTTTCAATAATGGCGGATTCATAGTGCCGTTTCCAACAGCAAAAGGAGGAAAAATAGAAGTAACTACACCTACAGGTAAAGTTCAAAATGTTGTCGTATACACTACGGGTCAAATTGCAATAGAATAATGAAATATGTCTCATCACAACAAAATCAGAAATTTCAAAAGGGATTTACTCTTATAGAACTTCTTGTTGCAACAGGTGTGTTTCTGGTGGTGATGACTATCAGTCTTGGGTCAGTCGTTAGTGTTCTCAGTGCGGGGAGAAAATCAAGGACACTTTCAACAATTATGACAAACTTAAATTTCACAATGGAAGTTATGTCTCGTGAAATAAAGTTTGGAAAAACATATTATTGCGGTACAGATACTAGCACACCACACACAAGTACACTTGACTGTGGTGGTAATCCAGAAAGCTCGTTTTCATTTACGACAAGTGAGGGAGTAGACACTATATATCGATTAAATAGTAACCAAATCGAACGATCTACCAACGGTGGAGTTTCATATGTAGGACTCACATCTAGGGAAATATATATTGATGAATTAAAATTTTATGTTTTCGATAGTACTACGTTTGCAAATGGTGATAATGAACAACCAAGAGTTTTAATGTACATACGAGGGTATGCTGGAAACAGACCAGATAGCCGTTCAAATTTTATTTTACAGACTTTGATTTCAGCACGTGCACTCGACATCTAATATGAAATATTTTTTAACACAATTAGTATCAAGAAAAAACACAAGAGGCTTTACGTTGCTCGAGGCTCTAATTGGTATTTCAATAGTCGTCGTCGCGATTACTGCAACGTTTGGCGCAACACAAAATGGGTTACAGAGTGCAGTAGAATCACGTGATCAGATTACAGCCTTTTATCTAGCTCAAGAAGGAGTCGAATATATTCGTAATGTAAGAGATACAAACCGCATTCATAACGACGACTGGCTAAAAGGTATCGCTGAGCTCCCGAGCGATCCTTGTTTCTTTGGAAAAACCTGCATCGTTGACGCAGTGTTACCAGCTACAAATCCACCAGTAACGTGTAGTAGTGGACTAGCCTTATCGTGCCCAAACATCCGTCAAGATTTAGTCGCTGGTTCAACGTTTGGCTTTTATGGCAATAGTGCCAGTTGGACAACTACAAATTTTAATCGAGAAATACGTATCGATCAAAATGTATCCGGAAGAGAAGTTGTAGTTGTTGTTACGATGAAATGGGGAAATGGAAGTACGTTTGTAGCAAGGGAGCTTCTCTTAAACTGGCAATAATATACTATGCATACACATCCATTTCAAAAAAATATTCGTGACCAGAGAGGTATCGCAATCTATGTTGCTGTCGTCATTACTTCTGCACTTGTACTCGTGAGTTTTTCTGTCATCGCTCTCGCTATTAAAGAAGTTGGAAATTCGGCTGCAAGTAGAGATTCTCAAGCTGCATTTTATGCAGCAGATAGTGGAGTCGAATGTGCACTCTATTGGGACCTTAAACAAGCAAGTTTTGCAACAAACACTCCAGCAACTGTAGTAAGTTGCAATAATGTTGCCACAACCCCTACACGAGTAGTAGATCCAAGTGGTACAGGAACTTCAACCTTTTCCTTTAGTTTCTTGCCTGCAGATCAGTACTGTACGATTGTAGATGTCGTGAAGAGTTATGATGCGGGTGGGGTTCCGAAGACAAAAATCGAGTCTCGTGGCTACAACAGCTGTAGCATGTCAAACACTCGTCGTGTAGAACGAGCTGTACTGGTCGGATACTAATCAAGCTACACCAGCGACAATGTTTTGTGTATGATGGTGCTATGTCGGTATCAAAATCTATACAAAAAAGAGTATTTCAGCTTCGGGAGCTCGTTTCGTACCATCAAAAACGGTATCACGAGTTAGATGCTCCGGAAATTACAGACGAGGCATACGATTCACTTATGCGCGAGTTGATGACAATCGAGGAAGAGTATCCAGACTTAGTAACTGTAGATTCTCCAACACAAAGGATAGGTGGAACACCGATAGATTCATTTCAAAAAGTTGAACACCAAGTACCCCAATGGTCCTTCGACAATGTATTTAACTCGCACGAGTTAGTTGAATGGGACAAGAAAGTAAAACGATTTTTAGACAAACAAGAGATTGAGTATAAAGAAATCACGTACTGCGCTGAACATAAAATCGATGGATTAAAAGTAGTGCTAACATACCGCGATGGAATACTAGTCCAAGCTGCGACACGAGGCGACGGAACAGTGGGTGAAAATATAACAGAGAATATTAAAACCATAGATTCTGTTCCACTCCAACTTAAAAAGAAAGTAAACGTTATTGCAGTTGGAGAAGCTTGGCTTCCTCATCATGAACTAGAGAGAATAAATAGTGAGCGTTCAAAAAATAATGAACCGTTATATGCAAATGCACGCAATGTTGCTGCGGGAACACTTCGCCAGCTCGATCCAAAGATAGTTCGTCAAAGAAAACTACAGGTGTATGTCTACGACATCGATTTTTTCGATACGCTTCATGAAAAAATCAATCCACCTATTACACAGACACAAGAACTTGCACTGCTAAAGACTCTGGGGTTTTCTGTTAATCCTCATTTTCTATTGTGTTCGAGCGTAGAGGATGTAATTGCGTATTACAAAAAATGGATTAGTAAAAAAGATGAATTACCATATGGTATTGATGGTGTTGCACTCAAGGTTGAAGAGAGAATCTTTCAAGACACTCTTGGATATACCGCAAAAGCACCTCGTTTTGGAGTCGCCTTTAAGTTTCCTGCTGAGCAAGCGACAACAGTCGTAGAAGATATCGTACTTCAAGTAGGGAGAACAGGGGTTATCACACCGGTTGCCCAACTCCGTCCGACCCTTGTCGCAGGTTCCACTGTCTCTCGTGCGACGCTTCACAATGAAGATGAGATTCGGCGACTCGATGTGCGAATCGGTGATACCGTGATTCTTCAGAAGGCGGGTGACGTAATCCCTGATATTGTACGTGTACTTACAGAATTAAGAACAGGAAAAGAGAAAAAGTTTGTATTTCCGCGCATCGTTGAAGCATGTGGAGGAGACGGTAGTATCGAACGTGTACCGGGACAAGCTGCATATAGGTGTGTATACAGTGACTCAGCTTCACAACAACTGAAACGTATTGAATATTTTGTATCCAAGAAATGTTTCAATATCGACGGTATGGGAGAAAAAATAATTGAAGAATTTATGACGAGAAACCTTGTAAGTACTTTCGATGATATTTTTAGCCTCACACGTGGTGATATCAAAGATTTAGAAGGGTTTGGTGAAAAATCTGCTGACAACCTTATTGCTTCAATAGATAAGGCTCGTACGGTTACTCTATCACGACTCATCGCATCACTATCTATTCCTCAAGTAGGTGAAGAAACAGCAGATGTGCTCGCTCGTCACTTTGGAAGTATTGATACTGTCATGTCTGCGACTCGAGAGGAACTGGAGTCTGTTCCGGGCATCGGCCCGATTGTTGCAGAGGCTGTACACATGTGGTTTAGACATACTACTCATTTGTCTATGCTCACAAAACTTCTTTCGCACATCCATATCAAAAACCCTGTTGCTAGCCAAGGAGGTGTATTGAGCGGAAAAACTTTTGTACTCACGGGCACACTCCCGACACTTTCACGTGATGAAGCAAAAGAAAAGATCAAGCGGGCTGGTGGTCATGTGTCTTCTTCTGTATCAAAAAATACTGACTATGTGTTAGCTGGAGACAATGCCGGAGAAAAATACGATACAGCAGTTCGTCTGGGAATCCCTACTCTTGGAGAAGCTGAGTTCATCACTCTCTTGTCTTCATAGAGAAAAAAACTGAAAAATGATACGATACGAATATGTTAGAAATAAAAGATATAGAAAAACTTGCGAGTCTTGCTCGAATCGATATTACTCCAGAAGAAGCAGAAGCATTTTTGACTGAAATTGAACCAATTTTAAGCTACGTTGCGTTGGTAAAAAATGTTTCAGGAACAACGCATACAGATACACAGATAGGTCTTGTAAAAAATGTGATGCGCGAAGACTCCCACCCACATGAATCAGGATTGTATACAAAAGATATACTTGCTCAAGCGCCTCGCACAGACAGTGGGTATATACAAGTAAAAAAGATATTTGAGTAACATGGATATAAAAAATCTAACAATTCGTAAGGCTCATGAACTCATGAAGAAAGGGGATGCTCGCCCACACGATCTTGTCGATGCTTATAAAAAAAATATTAGTGAGAAAAACGATACTATTCACGCGTATCTCGAAGTATTTCAAGATATTGATTCTCAAGCTACAACTGCAGAAGCGATGTTTAAGGGTGGAAAAGCAACACTGCTTACCGGTATCCCAATCGCACTGAAAGACAACATTTTACTACAAGGAAGAATCGCGAGTGCTGGGTCACATATACTGGAACACTTTACATCACCGTACGATTCTACGGCTGGAGCAAAGATGAAAGCAGAAGGAGTTGTTTTTTTGGGTCGTACCAACATGGATGAATTTGCAATGGGAGGATCTACAGAAAATTCTGCGTTTGGGGTAACACGTAATCCGCACGATACAACTCGTGTACCCGGCGGTTCGTCTGGAGGAGCTGTTGCCGCTGTTGCTATGGGTGGGGCACTTGTGTCTCTCGGATCTGATACAGGTGGATCAGTACGTCAACCAGCAAGTTTCTGTGGATGTGTGGGTTTAAAACCAACGTACGGAAGCATTTCTCGTCATGGCTTGATTGCAATGGGATCAAGTCTCGATCAAATCGGACCAGTTACGAATACTGTGGACGATGCACAGATAGTATTTGAGGCACTACGAGGTGCAGATGTAATGGACAGTACATCTTTTTATCCACAGCAGACAAAACAGGTTCCACAAAAAATGAAGCTCGGCGTTCCACGACACTTGCTCGAAATCGGTGGACTAAGTCCTGATGTCATAAAAAACTTTAATGACTCAGTAGATAGATTCAAAAAACTTGGCTACGAGGTATATGATATCGAACTTCCGCATGCACAGTACGCGCTTGCCGCATACTATATTCTTATGCCTGCAGAAGTTTCTTCAAACCTAGCTCGGTTTGATGGTGTAAAATATGGATACCATAAGCAGGGAAGCAATTTGTTAGAAGATTACTTACGCACAAGAAGAGAAGGGTTCGGTCGCGAAGTAAGACGTAGGATCATGCTCGGTACATACGTACTCTCAGCAGGGTATTACGATGCGTTTTATGGAAAAGCAAACGTAGTGAAGGGTCTTATCCGAAAAGACTATGAAGATGCTCTCAAAACAGTAGATGTGATTATGACTCCTACAACCCCAACTCCTGCTTTTAAAATTGGAGAAAAATCAAATGACCCTCTTGAGATGTATCTAGCAGATGTATTTACGGTGCCTGCAAATATAGCTGGGGTACCAGCGATTTCAATTCCATCAGGATTTACACATGTAGATGGACACGATTTACCACTCGGTATACAGCTTACTGCGGGTTTGTATGAAGAAAATATATTGTTTCGTGCAGGAAAAGATTTTCTCGGCGAGAAAGAGTAGAATATAGGTAGTTGGCACGTAGATACTCTGTGAGTCTGAGTACATCTATTCAACAAAAAAATATGGCAGACAAAAAACCAGCACCACCTCCAAAAAAATTTGATCTCATAGAAGAAGCTGGTTTCATTCTTCTTATTTTGGTAATACTCGCTGCTATTTTGAGAAGGATAAGTGCATTTCTCAGTAGTAAAGAAGTTTTGGTTGATCCAAATTCAGTTAGTTCTTATGTACAATCGAGTGTTTTTCCAGTACTCAAATTTCTTTCGTTTGGTGTTTCAATCGCATCATTTGTAGGTATTTTATTTGTTCTATCAAAAATGTCAGCACTTATGGCTCTGCAAAATGAGATGTATGTGCCAGTAGTTGCGACAGGTGTTGCTCCAGGTCAAACAAAGAACATGCGGTGGGAAAAGGTGATAGAGCATGTAAATTCTGTAAATCCAAATGATTGGAAATTTGCAATTCTTGAAGCAGATATTATTTTAGATGAACTGCTTTCTGCAATGCGGTACAAAGGAGAAACAATGGCGGACAAGTTAAAGAGTGTCGAAAAAAGTGATTTCAATACAATAGAAGAAGCGTGGGAGGGGCACAAGATTCGTAATGCGATTGCTCATGAGGGAACGAGTTACGTAATTACAGACAGGGAAGCAAGGAGAGTAATAGCACTGTATGAAAAAGTGTTTCAAGAATTTCACTACATTTAACCCTTGATTTCTCCTCGATTCTTTGTATAATTGCCCACGTACATACTGAGTGTTTGTACATAGAGCGGGATGGAGGAAACAATCTACCTCGCAAGAAACAATAGCCTCATAACCTGTCAGGTTATGAATATGGTAAGAGAGTTGTTTTCGAGTATATAAACATAGCGGGATGGAGGAATAGTACCTCGTCAGGCTCATAACCTGAAGGTCCAAGTGCGAATCTTGGTCCCGCAACAAGTAAGTGTTCGATAGAACACACGTGTGAGCGGACAGAAGTGTAAACTGCTTTACACTTCGTCAAGATTCGCAAGACGGAGCCATGTTTTTGTAATCAAAAAAGGCGAGTCAGGGCAGGAGCCACTTATGAGCGAAGCGAATTAGTGAGCTGTCGCCGAATCTTCCCGCAACAATTCTGTTTTTCAATTTTTAAATGTATAGAAATAAATCTGTTTTGCGGGATTGTTTTCATAGGGTATAGTAATCTACGTTATCTCATGTCGGTGTAGTTCAACGGTTAGAACAGGGGACTCATAAGCCTCAGACAGTGGTTCGACTCCACTCATCGACACACGTATTGTGATAAGCCTCAAATCTTGTTACATTACTTACGTTGCGGGCGTAGCTCAATTTGGTTAGAGCACTCCCCTGTCACGGGAGAGGCTGCCGGTTCAAGTCCGGTCGCCCGCGCAAATAAAAGCCACCCAAGGGTGGCTTTTATCGTGGACGATAAAAAGCGTAGCTTTTTAAGGACTTGAACGCCGGAGCAATGTTTTGTCAGTGGACAAAACGCGAGGCGGTGCCCGCGCAAATAATAAAATGATATAATTTTCACATGGAGAATCCAGAGAAATCACACACAGAAGAGATTGTAAAAGTAATTGACGGCATCACACAAAAGAAAGTGGACACTGGGTATTCAGTCCGTCAATTCTTTTCTCATACGACTCTTGAAAAAGGCCCTGGACCTGGATGGGATAGGCGATTGGAAATCCTGAAGCAATATGAAGTGCATGATTCTGCTGATTTACCAGATGAACCATATTATATTTGGGAACAAGCTGATGAATAAATGAGTATTTTTATTTACCGACACCCTGTAAGAATACACACAGAACATAAGTATAAATTGATAGTTTAGAGACTGTGTATTATGATGCGTATGTGATGTCGAAAATAGAATATAAGAAGCCGTTGTAGCTGTCTTGGTAGCTCAGACGAATAGGAGATACAGAACGTATGTGATGTTGAAAATAGAATATAAGAAGCCGTTGTAGCTGTCTTGGTAGCTCAGA
>Ga0163144_10007770_pt1 | contig 23431 bp, 24 predicted proteins | sample OliLak19BULKMAT1_FD_123175 | JGI IMG/M metagenome (GOLD analysis project Ga0163144, IMG submission 123175) | Freshwater microbial mat bacterial communities from Lake Vanda, McMurdo Dry Valleys, Antarctica - Oligotrophic Lake LV.19.BULKMAT1 | ecosystem: Environmental > Aquatic > Freshwater >...
ATGACCACAGAATATATTATCAATCTTTTACCTGGGTGGACAGAGGGGGATATTGAGAATCTTTTTACAGATGGTATGAAGAAACATTTTGCTGTAAATAACATCGCGAATATTGATAAAGCTGTACTTGATTGGAAAGCTGGAAAAATTACAATACCTTTCGGAACGTATGAAGAGTTTAATAACAGACGAGAATCTTTACATAAATAGACTGACTAATACCATCCCCAACTAATCTAACCGAAAAAAGGTTTCAGGAACCTTTCATTTTGAAATTAAGATTAGAGGAAGAGAGCAATAATACAGTAATAGCAGTAGTAGGGACAGTAAAATATAAAAAACTGTGTCCTAATTTAATTTTGGTCGGCTGCGTCCTCTGGTGGTATGTACGGAATACATAGGGTTACCCTATGGGGTATTTTTATTTTCAATTTTGGCAATTACATTGGACGTATCCCCATTTCTATTCCGCGACCGCGGAATAGAAGAGAAAGTAATTAGATACGAGGGCAAACACAGAGTTTCTTACCAGGGCTAAAAGTTTAGGTTATTAAATTACATTTTTTCTGGTACTTTGATACCAAGAAGCCCAAGTCCGTTGGTGACCACTGTGGCTACTGCCTCTGTGAGTGCTACACGGTAGGGAGCAAACTCTCCTCCTTCGATAATCTTTTCTCTCGCGTAAAAAGAATTAAACGCTGAAGCAAGTTCTAAGAGGTACGTCACAATGTGCTGAGGTGCATATTCTTCACGCGCCCGTTCTACTATTTTAGGATAGCGGATAAGCATTCGCTCTACCTCTCCTACTGCTCCAGGTTTCTCCACGCTCGCAGTGATACCAGCTTCTTTTGCTTTAGTAAGCACTGACTGTGCCCGCACCACCGTATATTGAATATATGGCCCTGAATCTCCTTCAAAAGAAAGTGACTTATCAAAATCAAAAATAATATCTTTACCCGGCGCCTGACGAAGAATAGAAAACTTAATAGCACTAATAGCGATAATTTCTGCAATAGCATCTTTATCTTCAATAGCGCGTCCCACCATTTTTTCTAAAATCTTTTCTTTAGTTTCTGCAATCAAAGATTCGGCGGTAACCACCTTCCCTGTCCGACTAGACATCTTCCCGCTCGGCACGCGAAGCATACCGTGAGAAATATGTTTTACCTTTTCGGCGAGTGGCTCGTCTATTTCGCGAAGCGCAGAGAGTATCACTTTAAAATAATCGTTAATCTCATTTCCTGTTACAGAAATAGTTTTATCAAATGGGTATGTTATATATTCTTTTGGTTCCGACCAAGCATTTTCTCGTATTGGCACTTTGTCGCGCTTTGCAAACGCAAGGCCGAGCTCTTTGGCTTCGTACGTTGGAATGCCTTCGGAGTTTATAAAGACACGGGTGTGAATTCCTGAGCGAGATTCAGGGTAGACAATCGCCCCTCTCTCCCCCACTTCAAAAATTCCTTTAACTAGATTTTCTTCTACTATTTTCTTTCCCGTCTCCGCTGTTTCTGATTCAAAAAAGTAATGATCGAACTTTGTCCCAAGCTTCTGGTACATAAACTCAAAAAAACCGAGAGAGGTCACTCTTCCATCTTGATAAAGTTTATTTAAATTTATATCTGATTTACTGTATATCTTTTTATTTATTTCTATTATTTCTTTTTTTGCATGTTCATCTTCTTCATATGCCTTGTGTCCTTCTGCATAAATAGCCGTGAAAGAGCCTGTCACTTTTGCTCCTTTATTAAGAAACCAAATTGATTTAGCTACATGTAACCCAACATCCCCCTGATAACAAACCTTTTTTGTTTCAGCCCCATTAGCAATAAAAAGTCTCGCGAGCGACTCACCGATAGTGTTGGTCATCAAGTGACCAATATGAAATTCTTTAAAAGGATTCGGGTCGGTATATTCCACCATTATTTTCTTTCCTCTCAGTGAGCCGTTCGTTCCAAAATTCTTATCAATTGCTCCTATGGACTGTGCCAAAAATTCTTTTGAAAGAAAAAAGTTTATAAACCCAGGGCCTGCTACTTCTATTTTCTCAATACCTGAAAGCCCTACTTCTTCTAACTTACTTTTAAAATGCTCGGCAAGTTCTTTCGGATTTTTGTTTTCCTTTTTTGCAAGCACGAGCGCGACATTAGTCATAAAATCTCCATGCTCAAAGAACTGTGGGAAAGAAAGTTCCACCATTCCCTGCTCTAAGCCGAGCGCGTCTTCTATTTTTTTATTCATTGTCCTCGCCATTTTATTTTCCTGAACTGCCGAAGCCTTTTTCTCCGCGCTGCGTTTCGTTTAAATTTTCTACTTCCATAATCTCTGGGCGTTCTACTTTCTGTATCAGCATCTGCGCCACCTTCTCTCCTCCCTTGAAGATGTGCGGTTCTTTCCCGAGATTTATCATTCCCACCAGTACTTCACCACGGTACCCCGAGTCGACCACCCCCGCAAGAGTCTTTAGTCCCTTCTTTATAGAAAGCCCGCTTTTATCCCATATAAGCCCCACGAATCCTTCTGGTATTTCAAAGGCAAGTCCCGTTGGCACTGCTCCATATTCCCCCACTTGAAGTACTCTCTCCCCACTCGCACAAAGGTCAAACCCCGCATCCCCCGGGTAAGCATAGGAAGGAAGTTTTGCTTCCGCACAGAGACGTTTGACCTTAAGGGTGAATTCCATAAAAGCTATTGTAACAAATTATAGAAAATAGACTGCCTTTTTGGTCTAGTTGCCCCTCCTAACTACCCAGGCTATAGTTAAGTTCTCCATGAAGCATACTCTCGTACTTGAAAAAATAATGAAATTTCCCGAGCTTAGTGGAGCACTTAATATGCTTGAATTCCGAGGACTTTACACTAAAGAAAACGTAAGGATACGACCTTATAAATACGCTCGGTTTAGTTTAGCCAAAATTTACCCGCCAGAATTTTTAGGTGATTCTCCTCAAATCGTTCAGAGTGAAGGTAGGAGTCATTCTCTCTTCACTCCTCAACCAACTATTTACCAAAATCAAATAGATATCCTGGAGACAGTTGATGATTTTCTTCATTCGAACGGACTCGCTATCAATCGCCTCAAGGAAGCGGTTTCCTACCACTGGGAAGGACGTGGATCGTTCCACGTCATGCCACCAGTTATCGAAAAGCATACTTATGATTTTAAAAATGGATATCTTGACCTTACTAGCCTTAGTCAGCGATTTAAAAATACCTACATTAAAGATGCGCAGGATAATCTCCACCATCTCGCAGATCGCTTCCTTAACAAATTTCATATTGACGAAGTGAGCAACATCGATCATTTGGATATTTTTAACTCCAATATGCCCATTATTAATTACGGCCTTCGCTATACAGGAAAGCATTCTTTCTTTGTTATTTGTGATGGTTCACATCGCATAGACTACGCCCTTGAAAAACTCAACTGCCCTATTACTGCCATAGTTGTTGAACCGGTAAAAGAAACTCAACCGCTCATTCCTTACTACGCACTCCCTGTGTCATTTAATCCAACCCTCCGTCTCACAAGCAAACAGTCTGAAAAGATGTATCCCCGTCTTGAACGAGATAAGATCCACCTTCTTAATGACTTTATTAAAAAAGTACTCCACTATGATTGGGAGTGTGCCGGACTTAACGTAAGTAAGCTCCGCAGTAATTACTAATTGCTATGCACGAGGAAACTTCAGCTCTAAAAGAACGACTTCTTCTTTCTCTTTCTAAAACTCGTAAAGATGGACCAGGACCATCAGTGAGTGTCGCGTTGAGTAAAACGAGGGAAAAATATTATGCCGGTAGTGTAGACTCTGACACAAATCTTCTTGATTTTTCTTCAGAGCAATGCGCTCTCCTCCTTAGTATCCAACAGCAGGATTTTTCTATAATCGACATTGTGACCCTGGTAGAAAAAAGAGTAGCCTGGGAAAACCTTCTTTCTCCATTAGTTGTAAAAGTACTGAGTGATTACTCGATCAGAACTGGCAACACTCTCTCGTACACTCTTCTCGACAGAGAAGGTACTACCTTTTTTTCTACTAAAAATGTCTTAGAACTCACCCCCTACTACAAACCAACAACAAACATCATTGAAAAAACTAAAGGGGGCACTCTTTCATCAAACACAGGGATTTTCAGCTCAGACACAGAAACCGTCTCCTTATTGAGAAAATACTCCCGCGAAGCGATCGCCAGAAACTTTCCTACTTACGACAGTGCGAGTGGCTACGGTGCAGTTGCTCTTACCGCCGATGGTTCTTATTTTCAAAGTGGGCAATATGGTAGTTTTGAAAAACGCTTAAATATCCATGCCGAGATGGGTGCACTCATTTCCACTTTTATGAATCATAAAAAAAATGTAATAGCTCTTGGAGTGGCTGCAACAAAATTCAAAGAAAGCCCTTGTGAGATTTGCGGCTGCTGTCGTCAATTCCTTGCAGAAATGTCTACTCGTTTTGACCTCTCTATTGCCTACTACTGTTTTTCTCTTGAAACAGACGACTATAAGCAATACACTCTAGAAGAGCTCCTTCCTCATCCCTGGATGAGTCTTAAGAAATGAGTACCGCCACTTCACAATTCCCTCTCGTCGACGCGCTTCTTCTTACCCCTCCCGAGGGAAAGGATGGTTTTATTGGTATCTGTACCAACACCTCTGCTCCTGGACAGGTCTTAAATGAAATAAATGAGTCAGTTCGAGCCTTTGTTTCAGTGCTCGGATCCCTTGTCGTGAGCCGTGATGGAACTGAACGTATGATCCTCAACTCTCTCGCCCACCCCACTGTTACCTATCTCATTCTCTTTTCTGAAGAATCACTCACCTTCTCCCCCAGTACCAACCTTCTTCTTGCTGTCCAATATGGTATTGATGGAAAAAACAAAGAACATCCCATCGTCGGTGGGAAGGCTGCTTCGGCACATTATCCAAACCTTTCCCAAAGTATTATTGAAGCCTTCCAAAAAGAAATAGTCGTCCTTCCTCTTTTTATGTATAAAAATGACTACAGCAAAAATATCATTCTCTCGTATCTCGAATGGCTAAAACCAACCATTCCTCTATCAATATATAACCTCCTTCTTGAAGTAAACCAAAAAGGCAAGATCTATTACGATTCTCTAAACAGACTTGTTGCACTCTTAAGTACAGAGTCTGTAAAAAAAGAGAAAGGAACCGTTGAACTCGACCCAAAAGAATTCCAACATCTCCAACCACCGAAGGTTGTTATAGAGAATAAAATATTTAAACCAAAAGTGCCTTTTAGAGTAAGCAAGGAGGGAAACACTATTCGTGTTGACCTTAGTCTTGAGGACTCTTCTTTTTTCATAAAAAGTGGTGACGAATTCCTCCTTGAATATTCGCTCATGAAAATGCTTGGTGAAAAGAAAAAATATCTCTCTCCACAGGAACAACTCTCCCTTGGGGCAGAGATAACCCGTATCAACGCTGAACTCAAAAACGACATCACCTACCCCTCTTTTGTAGAAAGTAGAGAAATAAAAGGAGAAACTGAGATACTGCTTCAGCCAAATATTTCCCTCACTACTGACAAAAAATACTATTACAAGATTAATGTACGTGAAAAAGAAGTTTCAGTAATGTGTCTTGCATTTGATGTCTGCGAAAAGGTATTTGAACTTCGTGGTGCGTCGCTCTCTGGTATTTTTGAGTGGCTTTCGGAGTATAATCGTTTTGAAGAGTATGAGATGGATATCCTTCACCGCATTGATGTTGGTGGACAAATTGGCCGAGCTACTATTGCTGCTGACTTAGGCTATGCTTTTATCCAGGACTTCCCTAATATTTTTAAAATTAATACCACCGACCTCCCACTCCTCATTACGGAGGGGGATAATTTCTTTGATATTCACAAAAATACTCTGCTCAAACTTTATACCAATGGATTAACCGAGGAACATGGTGATAATCAAAAGGGGCTCGCGCGATCGGGAGTGATGCTTGCAATCTACCGTGACACAGAAAAATCACTCGCCTCTCTCCCTGCCCTCTACAAACAAGGCGATCGCACAACTCAAGAAATTCGTGAAGCCTATAAAGCACAGCTCCTGCGATTTGACCATGATGGGGACTATAGTTATGGGGAACGCACTCGCGCCTTCTTTGGCTTTGATCAGCTTCCTCGCACAGTTGAGATCTTAAAAAAAGACGCTTCACGCGCCACAATCATCGAACGATACGACCCGGTGCGTGACATGAGCAGTTACGTTGACCTTGATAGCGGTAAAACAAAATACACCCATGATCCTTGTCTTACTCACGATATTTTCTTTTTAGCTGATGGAAAACTCCATTCTTTTCATATAGCCCGAGCTCACAATATGGTAAATGCATATCCCGAAAATATCTTTGGTCTCTATGATGCGTATGTCTCTACTATCCGTGAGGGGTTGGGTGCACAGGGAGGCGACATGTATATGCTTTCAAGTAGAGGAAACATCCTTCTTCTTACTGAGGAACAACGCACCAAGAAACTTTTGGGTGAGCCTTCAAAACCAGCTGATGACTTAGATACCATAAGTGGTCCCTATCAACTAGCTCCAAATATTGAGAAACCAAAAGTGACTTCTGCAGTGGCTTATGCCCATATTCCATTAACGATCGAAAAAAAAAGTGGGGAAAATAAAATACTTACAAATCTACGCACCTTAGGTGGAGTAGACACTATTGAAAAAGCTATAGAGTACCTCAAAGTAAAAGGAGTGATGCACAACAACCCTGTCTTAAGTGAATACCAAGCGGGAGTGAGCGACCCACAAGGAGACCAGCTCGCTTATTTCCAAGCCAATGTGATGGGCGGCAAAGTCCACGTCACAGCTGTTTTTATGAATCATGCACTCTCTAATCTTGAAAGTGATAAAAAACTTATTAATCACCTTGCGACTTGTTTTGGAGAAACGCTCGACTCCCCTCTCGGAAAGGCCTCCCTCTTTTATGTCTGCTACTAACCTCAGAGTATGACTTTTGACGCGACACTCATAAAAGTAATTGGTTTTGATCTTGATCAAACACTCTATCCAAAATCTCCTAAAATAGATGAATCAATTCAGAAATACATTTACGAAAAAATAGCTGAACACAAGAACTGTACACAGGAAGAGGCTCGAACTCTTTTTACGGATCTCTATAAAGAAGGGTGTGGCTTAAGTGGCAGTAAGACGCTTGAAATGCTCGAAATTCCGAATGCACAAGAAATAGTGCAAGAAGCACTTGAAAGAGCAGATATAGCATCCTCTCTTATTCCAAACCAAAAAACATTAGAGCTCCTTCATACTCTCAAAAAGAAATATGGAAATATAGACCTTATTACTGGCTCCGACGTATCTAACACCACCAAAAAATTAGAGAAACTTAGTATACCGAAAGAATTATTTAATTATCTCATCACTGGAGAAATAGCTACAAAATCTACTGGGGAGGCATACATACTTTGGTTTTCAAAATATCCACACCTTAGACCGAATGAATTCTTATATATCGGGGATAGAGTAAGTAGTGACTACGAAGCGCCGGATGCTCTCGGTATTAAAACTATTTTAGTAAATATAAAAAAGGAAGACCCACTACTTCCAGTGCTCCAGCTCTCCTCCCTCTTAGACCTTAAAAAAATATTATAGAAAAGGCGCTCGGAGGCGCCTTTTCTAGTGTCGCAAAACTTCAAACCTTCTGAAGCCAGCGGTAGTAAACTGTTTTGTCTGATTCAACAACCATGTAAAAATCGAAAGGGTTTACACCCACGACATCCCAGCGAATCTCGACGAATTCGTAGAGCGCCAGCAGCCCAGGGTAGCTCTAGCTTTCCTTCCTTTCTTCGGTTTCTCCCATAAACATTGGACTGGCTAAAACATATACATGAACGGCATGGGATGAGGTTCTTCTTCACACAACCGCCCGAAGCAAGCCCCCACAGATTCGCTGGGCTGGAACTTTTCCGCCACAGATGAATCAAGCTCCCTCATTCGACGTCGGCCGTCATGGAAAACCTGCTCAACCTCGGTGAGATACCACGTCCGATCGAAATAGATATGAACCTTGAGCGCACGGATGACCCGCACCAAAAGCCCCTGCATGTCGTGGTAGAGAACTGATTTGCCCTGAACCACCTCGGCATAAAGCTCGCAACTGGTTTTGCCTTACCGACCCCATACTGCTGTGGGTCAATACCCGAAGCCCCGAGAGCCTCGCCAAGCTCGGTTACATCTTGGGAATGAATATGCGCATGTGCACGATACACCTCCGTCAGTAATTGAACTAAAACCAGCCTGAACCTTAGCATTTCACTAATCAAAAGCAAAACCCCCGCAAGCTTTCGGCTTACGAGGGTTTAACATTTCTTTTTTAAAAATTCTATTTAACGTCAATTCCCATGCTCCTTGCAGTCCCAGCGATGATCTTCATCGCTTGTTCCACAGTGTGGGCATTAAGGTCGGTCATTTTCTTTTCTGCGATAGGGCGAAGCTCTTCCATTGAGAGAGTTCCTGCCTTACTTGCTCCAGGCTTTTGAGATCCCTTGTCTTTACCGATAGCCTTAAGAAGAAGGTTTGATGCTGGAGGAGTCTTTAAGACAAAATCGTAAGAACGATCATCGTACACTGAAATAGCTACCGGGATAATATCTCCCATACGATCCTTGGTGGCATCGTTGAACTTAGTAACGAACTCACCAATGTTGATGCCCGCCTGACCGAGCGCAGGGCCGACTGGAGGAGCTGGGTTAGCTTTTCCAGCTGGAATTTGAAGCTTGAGCTTTTTTATAACCTTTTTTGCCATAATATTTTTAAGTCTTTAGAGATTAGCTTATATTTTCTTTACCTGCAAGAAGTCGAGCTCAACGGGTGTTTCGCGCCCGAACATTGAAACAAGCACCTTAATCTTTCCGCGCTCGTTATCAACCTCCGAAACCTTGCCTTCAAGATCCTTAAAGGGGCCGTCAACAATAGAAACAATGTCATCTACTTCAAGGTTGATAGCATGCTTCACGGTGTCAGTACTCATGCGAGAGAAAAGTTCCTCGATTTCTTTCTGATTGAGTGGCACTGGCTGCACTCCTGATCCTACGAATCCTGTTACGCGAGGAGTATTACGCACCATAAACCAGGTGTCGTCAGTGACAACCATCTCAACAAGTACATACCCTGGATAGATCTTCTCTTCTTCCTCAACACGCTTTCCACCCTTAATCTTTATTTTCTTCTCAACAGGGACGATCACCTGGAAAATACGATCTTCCATACCAAGAGACTCAATACGCTGCTTGAGGTTACGTACCACTGCATTTTCATATCCTGCATAGGTATGAATCGCATACCAATTTCGCTCACCTGTTGTTTGCTGTTTACTCATAGGTTTTTTTACAAAAAATTATTTAAGGAGGAATTGGGTAGCTAAATGAAGTACGTAATCCAGTGCTCCAAGATAAAGACCGGCCGCAAAAGAAATGAGAATAACCACAATCGTGTACGCGATTATTTGTCGGCGGGTAGGCCAATTCACGTGCTTCATCTCCTCGCGAGTTTCTTGTATGTAGCTATTGATGCTCATAGTTCTTAAAATTACTGGTATTTAAAAAACCCCTCTCGGGGTTTGATTACCGACAATAATAGCACGAAAAAAGTGCAAAAGTCAAGCAAAGTATTGTAAGAAAAACCCCTGAAAACGAAGAGCGTTTTCAGGGGTTTTTCTTACAAATTTTCTCGCCTAGCGAATCTCGTATGTCACTGAAACGTTCGATTTAATCTGATTTTCACCTGTGGGAATTGAAACCGACTTTGTTTCTCGCCCACCCGAAAGACTCACCGCATCTGATCGATAGTACTGTGGATACCCTCCTTCGTTTTCGTTAAACGACACAATGCGCACAAGCTTTACCTTAAGTGAATCAGCAAGCTTTTCAGCCTTCAACTGCGCGTCTTTAATTGCCTTATCCCGTGCATCTGCCTTAACAAGTTCTTCTTTATCAATAGAGAACGTGAGCCCTGAGACATTGCTCACCCCTGCTCCGCCAACACTCGCAAGAAGCGTTCCTGAATTTTCAATCTTGCGGATTTTTACAGTCACTGTCTGACTCACTTCATAGCCCACAATCTTCGGTGCCTTTACAGGCACGTTTGGGCAATACTCCGCGCTACAAGTAATCATTGGTTGTGGCTGATAGTAGTATTCGTACTTTGGGTTAATAGAATATCCGTCAGTCTTAATATCTTTTTCATCTACCCCACCCTTCTTGATAGACTGGAGAGCTAGTGCAATCTTATCTTCAACCTTCTTCTGAGCATCGGCAACCACAGCCGCATTATCGGTCACGGTAAATGAAAAAGTTGCAATATCAGGCTTTGCTAATACTTCACCTTCACCAGTCACCACAATAGTACTCTGCACTGCCACGTCCCGGCCGATATACATTCCCTTCTTATATTCATTCACAGTCTTTACAAGCATAAAGACGAGTCCAATAGCCACAAGCCAGCTCCCCCATGAGAGGATACGTTTGACTGAGGTTTGATTAAGCAATTCTTGCATAGTTCATTACGTTAAAATAAATAATTCTTTACTGATGATGAGTCACTATAACCGTATGTTACCAAATACATATTTTTTTGCTAGTTTCACTCTCGAGAGCTGAAAAACACCTACGGAGTATCATTCAAAAGATCTTTTTTTAGTTTTTGGTCTCCGGCGGTTCTCTCCATCACATTTTTTGACTTAGTAAGTTTAGAAGCGTCCGTTGTATCAGTTTTCTTTTCCCATCCGCGAAAATCTTTAAGGATAAAGCCAACTACCACAAACCCAATAAGCGCCAACCAAAAAAAGAGTCCGATAATAGAGAAGCCTCGGTACCGGCTCATTGTTTCTTTTTTCATATCTCATAAGTGTATACCAAACAAAAAAAGTCTCAACCTCCATTCTCCCACCAAACAAAAAAGCCCTTTTAAGGGCTTTTTTGTTTGGTGACCCAAAAGTTACATTGTAGCCCCTTCAGTTCTACACATTTTACAAGAACTCTTATGGGTTACGACTTCGAAAATCGCACTCAATCCCACAAGAATATAGACTGCCTTTTCAGCCATTGGCCACGCTCCGAGGAGCATGTTTACAAGGTTGGTATCGAAAGCAACGAGGAGCCAGTTCAAACCTCCTACTACGAGGAGAATGAAGGCTGCCATGTGTAATCCTTTCATAAAAAATAAATTAAATTAGTTTTCGACCTCAGACATTAAGTCTGTTATCACTATTGTACGCCTTTTGTGACATAAAAAATAAGGGGGTGTTTACAACTTCCTGAAAACCAAAAAATAGCTCAGAAACCCCGTTACTGCTAGCTGTAGAGTGGGTGAAAGTCCTGTATATAAAAGAGGAATGACTGGCATAAGATCATTGTATGACCAACGTCCCGTCGAGAGTGCCCACCACTCAACACAAACTGCAATAATAAGCAGTAAGAGTAGGGCAAACAACATTTTTGCACTAAAATTTTTAACAGAAGAAGAAAGTATCCCTACTCCAGTAATAATAACTGCGTCCCAGAATGTTGCATGCAAAAGTACCCACTCACTTATTACTCCTCCCTGATGGCCAGTATAGAGCTGTGCGTGGAGATGTTCCCATATAAAATTGAGAAAAAAAGAAACGCTAAAAATAAAAACTACTCTTTTCATACTTACAGCTGTTCTTATAGTTGTTCCTGTAGTTGTTCCTGCATTTTTTTATTCTCTCCTTCGAGTGTCTTCTTTACCTCCTCAGCACTCTCTAGCGGAGCCTTATCCTTCCTAATAATCACTTCTTGTTTTACCCCTCCCCCAAACAGATCACTCCGCCAAAAAAGAAACATGATAATTGAAACGGTGACTAAAAGTGCGAGTAACCCGATGAAGCCACCATTTTTTGTAATACTGTTTTTTATTGGTAAAGTATAGCAACTTACTTCTGAAAATTACATCTTTTGCACCGCTCCCTGAAAAAGTTTGTGGCATAATAAGGTTATGAAAATAAGTGCTGAAAAAATCGAAATCGTAAAAAAGTACGTACGCGTGAGTAACTACATTACTGCGGCTCAAATCTATTTACAGGATAACTTCCTGCTTACTCAAAAATTAACACACGACCATATTAAGCCACGTCTCCTTGGACATTGGGGGACTGGTCCTGGTATTAATTTTCTGTACGCACACCTCAATGCGTATCTTAGTGAAAACCCACAAAGTGCACTGTTTGTCTTAGGTCCCGGGCACGGCTTCCCTGCACTTCAAGCAAATCTTTTCCTTGAAGGCACCCTCGAGAAATACTATCCAAGTGCGACTCGTGATGAAATGGGGCTTGCCTACATTGCCAAAAACTTTAGCTGGCCCTATGGCTTTCCGAGTCACAGTAATCCGGGAACCCCTGGAGTCATTCTTGAGGGTGGGGAGCTTGGCTATTCCCTCTCAACTTCATACGGAGCAGTCCTCGATAATCCGAGCCTCACTGCCGTCTGCCTTATTGGAGATGGAGAAGCAGAAACTGCTGCGACCGCGACCGCATGGCACCTCAACAAATTTGTTGACCCAAAAAATAATGGCATGGTACTCCCTGTCATTCACCTTAATGGGTATAAAATATCCGGACCGACGATTTATGGACGCATGAGTAACAAGGAGCTCAAAACTCTTTTTACAGGGTACGGCTATGACCCGATCGTTGTAGACGGAAAAGATTTGCACCACAGAATGGCTGAAGCGCTCGAAGAAGCATTCAGTAAAATTAAAGAAATTAAGCACAAAGCTCGAGGCGGTAAGGAAACATCTGTCCCCCGTGGACCGATGATTATCATGCGCACTCCGAAAGGATGGGGAGGAATCAAAAAACTTCATGGTGAGAAAATCGAAGATAACTGTCTCTCTCATCAAGTGGTTGGAGCTAATGCAAAAACCGACGACGAGGAATTGAAACTTATCGAAAACTGGTTTTCTACTTACAAAGTTACCGAGCTCTTTTCTCATGCGAGCGGACTCTCTCTGGAGTTGCAAAGTATTATCCCTCCACCTCCATTTCGTATGGGAGACAATGTGCATACCATGCCCGACCACACTGTCTATAAGCCACTTATCTTGCCTTCAGCTCACCTTTTTGCAGAGGAAGTACCTGCTCCTGGGTTTATTGGTTCAAGTAGTATGCGCCGAGCAGGTCTCTTTCTTGCAGAAGTTTTCCGTCTCAATAAGGAAACTGAGAATTTCCGTTTCTTTTCACCGGATGAAACTTACTCAAACAAACTCGATGATATTTTTAAAGTTACCAAAAGAGCACTTCTTGCACCACTTAAATCATGGGACCGCGACTACGCGCGCGATGGCCGTGCGATCGAAATGCTCTCTGAACACACCCTCCAAGGGCTTCTCCAGGGGTATACACTCACTGGTCGCCATTCGGTGTTCGCATCCTACGAAGCATTCATCCAGGTAGTGACGAGTATGGCTGATCAGTATGCAAAGTTTTTGAAAGCAGCGCGAGAGATCCCCTGGCGTGGAGATACTCCGTCACTAAACTACATCCTCACCTCATCGGGTTGGCGTCAAGAACACAATGGCTTCTCGCATCAGAATCCTGGTTTTATCACTGATATGCTCCAGAAAAGCGGGTGTTTTGTCCGCGTCTTTTTCCCTGCTGACGGTAATACCATGTTGGTCACCCTTCGTCACTGCCTCGAGTCAAAAAACGGAATCAACATTATTGCCGCGGGAAAAACTCAAGAGCCGCGCTGGCTTACTGTTGAAGAGGCTGAGAAAGAATTTGCGAGGGGACTTTTAATCTGGAATTTCGCAAGTGAAGAAAATCCAGACATTGTCTTCTCAGCTGTTGGGGACTATCTCACCAAGGAAGCACTTGCGGCAATCTCTCTCCTTAAGACAGAGCTTCCGCATGTTAAGGTTCGTTTTGTAAATATCCTCGAATTATCAACCTTGGGTATTGGTAACGAAAACTGTCGAGTTCCCGTCGACTTCAAAGAATACTTTACTGACGATAAGCCTGTTATCTTCAACTTCCATGGCTACCCTCAAACACTAAAACAGGTTCTTTTCGATTATGGCAATACCGACCGTTTCTCCGTCCACGGATATATTGAAAATGGTTCTACGACGACCCCTTTTGATATGCAGGTGCGCAATGAGACCGACCGCTATCACCTTCTCATAAACGCCATCAAAAAACTTGAAGCTGCGGGCGTAGTACACAAAAAACAATCTGAAGCCCTCATCGAAAGCTACAGGGACAAACTCACTTCCCATCGAGAATACATCATCACTCACGGTGTTGATCCTGAAGAAATAGAACAATGGCAATGGAAACCACTTCACTCATAGTTAATCTTGGAAGCGCTTCTAAAAAATACGCTCTTTTTAAGGAGGGTGTTTTGTTGCTTTCCCTTCATAGTGAAAAACGAGCTGATGACTATACCGCGACACTCAGTCTCGATAAAAAAGAAGAGACGTTTCATCTTTTAGAGTCTGACTATAAGGAAAACCTCGAATACTTTTTACACAAAGCGAAAGAAAAACTTTCTCTCAAAAAGGAGCAGATTTTTAGCAGTGGAGTTCGTGTTGTTGCTCCAGGAACCTTCTTTAGAGAACATCGAAAAATCACCACGGAATACAAAAAACTCCTCGAGAAAAAAGCATTATTTGATCCACTCCACCTTAATTCGACACTCGCGGAAATCGCCTCTCTTGAAATGAAACTCCCTCACGCGAAAGTCTTTGGCCTTTCTGATAGCGCCTTCCACAGTACGCTTGCAGTAGACCAACAAACGCTTCCCTTCAATAAGAATGACATCCATGAATTCGACCTCTATCGTTTTGGTTTCCATGGACTTTCGCTTGCATCATTAGTTAAAAAAATACCAAAAGTCTATGGCTCTCTCCCACAGAGAATGGTGATCTGTCACCTCGGGGGTGGGAGCAGTGTAACCGCCCTTCTTCACGGTAAAAGCGTTGCGACTACAATGGGCTACTCACCCCTTGGAGGAGTACTGATGTCTACACGGAGTGGTGATGTTGATCCAGGGGCATTACTTGCACTGATGGAACTAAGGAAACTTTCTCCAAAAGAAGCGCTCGCCTATTGCTATCAGCAATCGGGACTACTCGGTACCTCTGGTCTCTCGGGTGACATCCCAAAACTTCTCGAGCTCGAAGAGTCTGGAAATACTAACGCGCAAAAAGCACTTTCACTCTATGTCTCCAGTATCGCTGCCTCTATCAGCCAGTCGCTCATCCACCTCAACGGAATAGATACCCTCGTCTTCTCAGGAACTATCGGTGAACGTTCTTTCATTATTCGTGAGCGTATTCTAAAAAAACTTTCCTTCCTGCCCCTTGAGACCGACCGCGAAAAAAATCACCACACTATCGCCACTAACACAATTATTTCTTCAGCTCATTCAAAAATCGCGATTGCTGTCGTCTGTACTGACGAGACTACAGAAATGGCCCACATCCTCGAGAGCCTTTCTTAGTCAGTAAACTCTCGGTTCCTTTTTCGATATGCCATCCACCCAGAGATATTTGTAAAAAGGTACACACTAAGAACTGCTCCGAAAAAGACGTAGAGTTGTTCTCTCAGAACGTTGTAGTAGAGAAGTGCTTCTGTTGTAACATAGAAAGAAATACAGGGTAGTAACACATCTGAAATGTTGTTCCAAACAGTTTCGCGGATACCGACAAACCATTCGAGCATCTCCCACACGAGTGCGATCCCCAGCATGATCAAAAAAGTGGTAGCGAGAGTGAGTGGAACAAGAAAAGGAACGCAGGCAAAAAGTACGCCAAAGAGAAAATGGGGAATCGACCAAAGATCAAGCACTCTTCCCTTCTTCCATATGTCAAAACCAAAGAACATATCTACGGTAAGCGAAAGGTACTTAAAGTAACTAGATACGGATCATTCATAAACTCTTTAAAACCAAATACTATTAAAATCTTTTTCATACTTTACAGAGGTAACCGTACTTCCTCTCGTACTTCCATCCACAATTTCCCTAAGAGATTTTTCCCATTCTTTTCTGGCCCCCAACCCCATTCTGGGTCTCGCCACGAATTCTCGATAAGCATGCGATCCCCTGAATCACGAAGCTTTTTTAAAACATACGGGTGCTGAGCTACCTTCGCCTTTAATATCTCTTTCATGAGAGAAACTTTAACCCCTCCCCAATCATTTCGTCTTTCGTCCTTATGAGCCTCTGCATATTTAAAAACCTCATGAGCTGAACGCATGCCTCTCATTTTTTCTTTGACCTCCCCCTCTTCAAACTTTTCGGCTTGGTAAACATGCTCCGAAGTAGGCCAAAGTTTCCCTTTCCACTCTATTTGGAATGAAGAAAAATTAGAAAAGGGGTAAAATTCGTGTTCATAAAAAAAGACTGGGTCGTTTGTTTTTTCCATATATAAATCTAAGCTTCAATGATTGCAAGTCCTCCTGTGTCGAAATGGCCTCTATAGAGAATTTGTGGTACATGATAGTGAAGCATCAATTCATCACCATTACGAAAATTCTCTTTATGGTATTTCTTAATATCATCTGACGGGTACGAAAGAGCTTCCACTTCTTTAGGATTATACGGAATAAAATCTGAAGCCAAAACAGCATCTTCCCCTGGCTCGTGTTCTTTATTGAGATAGACCACTGCTTTTTCTGGAGCTATCAATTCAGCATCGATTTCATAGTAGCGTAATGACATTGAAACTCCGAGCTCCTGTAAAACCTCGCGGATCATTTGTGGATGTACCGCCACAAAGTGTAGTACGTCGTACCAAAAACAGCCAAGTCCCGGTATCCCACCTGTGAGAATCTGCTTCCTTTTCATGTAGCGACTTTTATGAAGTGCGTGAAGTTCTGGGTGCACCTCCATAAGTTCGCTTAAGGGATAGAGTATATTCCCTGTCATATTGTCCGGTACCCGATGATAAATAAATGTCATATATTAAAGTTCGTTATTACTATATCTTCTCTCGAACAACCTTAAGTTCCTTTCCAAACAGTATAGCAGAGCCCCCCTCTCGATACCCGTCACTATGATTTTTTACCAATGATTTGAATCTACGTTGACCGACCAGTCGCCTTTGAATCGGTATGTACCACCACGAGATTTAGTTTCGTAAAATAATCAGTAAGTTCTTTCATACTGTAATAGCTGAAAAAGCGTTCGTAGGGGTAGCCATAATCATGTTCAGTTTTTATTTCTTCGTCTTCCCTACCTTCTTTCTTTTCTTTGACCGCAACATAAAAGTAACCTCCTGGTTTTAGTTTTTAGACTAAGTGCTCCAATACATTCTGCACCTCACCTCTTTGTAAGGAGTGGAGTTATCAAAGGCATAATATTCTGTTCAGCGATACTACGTGCCCCAAGAGCGTTGGGGTGAATTCCATCGTTTTGGTTGAGGGAGGGCTTGAGAGCCACCCCCTCGAGCAGAAAAGGAATTAATGGAATTCCCCATTTCTGTGCAAGTGCCGGATATACCGCATCAAACTCACGAGTATAAGCCTCACCGAGATTCTGTGGGGCATACATTCCGATCAGTACAATCTGTGCACCAGAAGCTTTCAAAATAGTAGTAATGCCATCAAGATTTTTTTTAGTTGTTAGAGGGTCGATGCCACGGAGTACATCATTCCCACCAAGAGCAAGGAGTACGAGATCAGGCTTTTGCGAAGCTATAAATTGTGCACGTCTGAGCCCCCCCGCACTTGTTTCCCCTGAAACACCCGCATTAAGAACCTTCACTTGGTAACCTCGCTCAACCAAGAGACGCTCGAGTACCGCTGGGTACGCTTCAGATAGTGCTAATCCGAGCCCAGCCGTGACACTGTCTCCAAACGCGATAATGATTGTTGTGGAGGCGGTCGTGGTTCTTGTTGAGGTTGATACGAGGGTAAGGGGTGATAGCTGAACCGTCTCATTCCTTCCTCTTAGCAAAAAAAAGAAAATTCCAACAAACACAAGAAGCGCAAAAATACTCCAAAATTGCCATACTCTTTTCGATGTTCCTAAAAATTGTTCCACAATGAAGGTATGATACCATGTTGCAATATGATCGAACTGAAGAATGTATCCAAATCCTATCGCCAAGGCACTGAGGTTATCAGCGTGCTTTCAAATGTAAATCTTATAATTAACGAGGGTGAGCGCGTCGCTATTATTGGTGCCTCCGGCTCAGGGAAATCAACATTAATATCACTCATGTCGGGTATGGACAAACCGGATAGCGGAGAGGTCTGTATTGCTGGAAAAGACATCTCCTTACTAAGTGAAAGTCAGATAGCGGAACTGCGCAACAAGGAGATTGCTATTATTTTCCAATCATTTGAACTCGTGCCGTCATTTTCTGCACTTGAGAATGTTATGCTTCCACTCGATATTCGAAAAACACCATCAAAAGTACCCGCAAAAAAGGCACTCGAGGAAGTTGGTCTGTCTCACCGACTAGAACACCTTCCTTCAATGCTCTCAGGTGGTGAAGAGCAGCGGGTAGCTATTGCTCGAGCACTAGTCCAAGGCCCAAAAATCCTCTTCGCAGACGAGCCGACGGGTAATCTTGATCGTGCTACGGGAGCACAAGTACTTTCGCTCATCGAAAAAGCATCCGTTGGCACGTCTCGTACCCTTGTGATTATTACGCATGACAGGGAGATTGCGCAAGGAATGGACAGAATTCTCGAGATAAAAGACGGACAGGTCACTGAGATAACACCATGACAACAATCACGCTCCTGGTGCGACTTTTGAAGCGGAATGGGATTCGCCTCATGCTCACGTTCGGGAGTCTCTTGGTGGGCGCTGTTGCTCTCGCGACAATTCTCGGGATGGTAGGGAGCGTAGAGCAATTTTTCACAAATGAATCACGTACGCTTATTGGTGGCGACATCACGATCGAAAACGAACAACCCTTCAATAAAAGTGACCCGGGTATTTTTTCTCTTCCCACAGGAGTAGCGCTCTCGGAAAAAATAGAAACGCTTGTGGTGGTACAGTCAGGAAAACCCCCTACCACAGGACGACTGTCGAGTCTTCTTGTTTCCTTAAAGGTGGTCGACCAAGAATATCCATTATATGGAACACTGGGCACACAGAGCGGAACCACTAAGGCACCCCGAGAAGATCAGATTTTTGTTGCAAAGGATGTGTTAGCAAGAATGGGCCTTACAGTCGGTGAAAGACTTGTGGTCGGAAAAGAGCAATTCACGATTTCCGACGTCATTTTAAATGAACCCGACCGAGTAGGGGGAAGCTTCCGTCTCGGTCCACTGGTAATGATCTCCTCATCTGGATGGAAACAGACGGGAATTGACCAAAAACAGAGCCGTACGGAGCATGTTTTATCAATCCGCTTCCCCGCAGGGATATCTTCGGAAGAAACACGCACAGTAACGCAATCGATTAAAGAATCCTTCCCTCGACCAACCTACCGCGTGTCAGTTGCTGCCGACGGCCCCACCTCACTCTTGCGCATTCTCGATGCTGCTGAACGCTTCTTTTTCACACTGATTGTACTCGCACTTTTCCTCGTGGTGGTAAATATTAGATTAAATTTAATATTTTTCCTCGCATCATTTCAAAAAACCATCGCGATCATGCGCGCCCTCGGGATACGCCGAGGCCAGTTATTCACACTATTCCTCTCACTCTTACTTGTCGTTTCGTTATTCGCAGGAGTAGTAGGAGGATTACTTGGGAACATAGTTGCAGAGCGTATACTTCCCTTCGCTGAAGGCTTCATCGACGGACAACTTCCGAGTGTACCACTCTTTGGCAATATACTGCCGGTCGCCCTCTTTACAATGCTTTTGTGTGCTATTTCTGCATTCGGGTTCCTTATCCGTGTCACAAGTATCGATCCAAAAATGCTCCTCCTTGGGTACGGCACTGAACATGGGAAGTTCAGCACACTCATGAAAGAAATTCCGTCGCTTTTACTCACACTTCTTGGACTTTTTGGTGGTGTCTATTATCTCACCAACAACCTTCTTGTAGCATCCCTTGGGGTAGCCGGTATCGCGCTTGCATTTGCAGCACTCTTTTTCATCGCCCGCGCACTCATTACACTTAGTTATAAGGTTCGCTTTACACTTCCATTTTCACTGCGAAGTATTTCGACCTTCCTCAAGCATCAAGGACTTGTCGGCACTACGGCGATTGCCTCACTCACAATCGCACTCGCAAGCATGTTTACCATTGCCCTCATTGAGGAAAACTTACTCGGCAATCTCAAAACGGAGTTTCGATCGGATGCGCCAAATATCTACCTCATTGATGTCCAGGAAGATCAGCTACCAAAGGTTCGCGATATCATGGGGCCCTCATGGAAAGAGTTCTCTGTCCTCCGCGCACGATTCACGCTTCGCGATGGCTATGATATCCAGGCAAATCTCGAGAAAGAAGACCCTGAAATGCGCAGAGAGTTTAATGTCACCGAGGGCGTAGCTCTTATCGAAGGAGAGCGTCTCGTAAGCGGTGTATGGCATGGAAACACCGGAAAAAGAGAGGTCTCCGTCGAGAAAGATTTTGCGGAACGTGCAAAACTTTCACTCGGGACGCAAGTTCAATTTGTTGCACAAGGGGTCCTTCTCGACGCAACCGTCACATCGATTCGCGAAGTGACGGCAACAAATGGCCTTCCTTTTTTCTTCCTTGTCTTCAGTCCCGACGTTTTAGCTAAACTTCCGCGAAGCAGTTTTGGGTACGCGTACGTCCCTGAAGAGAAGATAGCTGAACTCCAAAATACAATCACTTCAACCTTCCCAAATATCTCATCAATACCGACAACACAAATTCTCGAAACAGTCGGGAAAGTGGTTGGAGCTCTCTCGGTCGCTGTGGTTGCAACTGCGGTGCCCGCACTCCTGCTTGGCCTTATTCTTATTCTTGCCATGCTCGCTATCTCAGCAAGAGAGCGTGGTAAAGACCTCCTCGTCTTTACAGCATTTGGAGCCCGCTTGCAACTCCTCTTTTTAATCTTTCTTCTTGAGTCAGGAGGGATAATTCTCTTCTCAGGACTTTTTGCTGCTGTGATTGCTCATAGTGGTGCATTCATACTCAATCAATTTGTTTTTAACTTCACCCGTTTTTACTTTTCTTGGGATACTGTGTACCTCTTCCTCAGTATACTTATCGCAACACTCGCGATAGCGTACATCCTGGCACGGCGATTCATAAAATCATCTCCAGCCGAGCTTCTTCGCAAAAATTAATGAGGTGCTCGGTATTAGTGGTAGGTGCACAGCCTCAACAGATATTGACTGCAATCCCCAAAGAGAAGAAAAAGAGAAGAAAGAGCAACACTTAAACACAGCAAAACCCCCTTCAAGGTTTTTCGTTTTTTGGAGCCTCAGCATACTTTGAGAATTAAAAAGTACCCTTCCGTTTCTTAGTACCTAAAACATACTTTCTTTTGGGAGGTATATGGGGCTCGATCACAAATAATTTTGAAGCAAAATTTTCGCTCCCCTTACAGGAGCAGTACACCTTTTGGCTCTTTTGCTTCGCTACACTTGCAAAACAGCTCAAAAGGTCTTGCGGATGCTCCATGTGTTCGCATCCTCACCCGACTCGGCGACCCAAAGGGTCCCCGCCTCCGTCTTTCGAGACCCACTCCCTCTCGAAAAATATAGTCGCCAAATGTGTTCACATTTGCCTTATTATTTTTGGGAGGTATATGGGGCTCGGTCACAAATAATTTTGAAGCAAAATTTTCGCGACCCCGACTCGGCGACCCAAAGGGTCCCCGCCTCCGTCTTTCGAGACCCACTCCCTCTCGAAAAATATAGTCGCCAAATGTGTTCACATTTGCCTTATTATTTTTGGGAGGTATATGGGGCTCGAACCCATAATGACAGCTCCACAAGCTGTAGTGTTACCGTTACACTAATACCTCCATAGTCACACCACTTACTGATACGTCGGTGGCTGCTCCGTTATACCAGAATAGTGGTTACTTAGTCTAGCAAGAGCATACAAAAGACTTGAAAGCCGATTTAAATATGCCCGTGAATACTCCCCTATTTTCCTCGACTCTTCCTCCACCACTGCCACCACTCTCCGCTCTGCCCTGCGTGCAATCGTGCGTGATGCATCAAACGTCGCACCAAGCTCGGTTCCCCCAGAAATGAAAAAACTTTTTATCGGGGGGAGTGTTGCCTCTATCTCACCAATAATCCCCTCAATTTCCTTAATTTTCTCTTCAGTGATACTCATCTCACTTCCCGCAAGCTCTGCCTGAATAATAAAAAGATTTTGCTGCACGGTGTGCACAATCTGTGAAAACTTCTTCTCACCAACCAAAAAGGTAGTCGCTTCACTTTTTACCTTAGCGAGTCCCAAAAAGGAATTTATTTCATCGAGCGAGCCGAGCGCTTCAGCTATCGCAGAAGACTTTGAAATCCTTTGATTACAACCAAAAAGTCCTGTGTCGCCCTTATCACCCTTTCTTGTATAAAGCATAGGCGTATAGTATACCGCGCTCAATAAACACTATTCAACCTTAAGCAATCCGTGAATATTGAGATACACTCCTCCCACAAGCTGAGACACACCGATACGGCCGTAACGCTTGAAGTCGATTGGCTTAGTACGAACATCGGGAAGAATAAAATACTCCCCTGCTTTGAGTCGTGCAGCAAAGGTTTCTTGCGCACTTACCACCACGTAATCCTCAACAATTTTCTTATTATTTATTCGCAATTCCCCGACTCGCAGTTCTACAAGCTCCCCTGGAAGCCCGACCACCCGCCCAATATAATGATTCCCTTTTTCCTTATCCCTATAGATCACCACCTCCCCACGAGGAAAAGTAATCGACCACTTAGAAACAAGTACCGTATCTCCTTTTTGGTAGAGTGGCTGCATACTTTCCCCACTCACCAAGTAAGGCTCAAACACATACTTTCTAAAAGGAATAATGGTGAGCGCTGAGATCGCAATGGTCACGAGGGAAAAGACTATATAGACCCCAAGACTTTTCTTCCAGGTTGATTTGTATTGATAAAAAAGAACCGCATGAAAAACAACAAAAAGAATGAGGAGCACTATAAAAAATGCGAGTGAGGTCAGTTTTAAATACGTAGCCACGAGAGTGACAATGATACTCACCACTCCTGAAATGAAAATGAGTTCAGTTGCTTTCCGATGAGTTGGACTTTTCAAACCGAAAAATTTCTTTATCGAGGTGAGCGCAAAAATATTAATGGCGAAACTCACCACAAAAAATATAAAAATTGATACGAGCGCAAAAATCATAAATACCTGGTAAGGAACCTGTGTATCTATTCTACACTAGTATTGTTTTTTAAGAGGTCTTACAACCAAGTCCTCTTTTGTGGCACGAAAAAATCGACCTAAGCCGATTTTCTTCTGGGTCACGAATCACTAAACATAATAGAGAGATTTTGGCTTCC
>Ga0163144_10007772_pt1 | contig 23426 bp, 21 predicted proteins | sample OliLak19BULKMAT1_FD_123175 | JGI IMG/M metagenome (GOLD analysis project Ga0163144, IMG submission 123175) | Freshwater microbial mat bacterial communities from Lake Vanda, McMurdo Dry Valleys, Antarctica - Oligotrophic Lake LV.19.BULKMAT1 | ecosystem: Environmental > Aquatic > Freshwater >...
GCTGGGGAGGAAGGGATCGAACCTTCGCATAAGGGCTTCAAAGGCCCCCGCCTTACCGCTTGGCTACTCCCCAATTTTTTGATGAGACAAGAATTATGATATATGAGCCATGAGTATTTTATAATTCATTTCCCGTCTTTCGCATCTCTTAACTCATACGTCATGCCTCATTCTTCACTATATGGCCACCAAGCATACTGAGGGCTTGGCTAATGAAGGGGTTCCCTTCTGCTTCCACTGCTTCATTTTTGGCGTTATCAAGGACGATAACGACCTTTATTTTGGCTCCTAGGATGGTATCAAAGGCCTTTTCCAGTGTCAATTGATTGGTTTTTTCATCGAGGCGTTCCTTATGAAAAGGATATTTGACTGCGATGACAATGGTCGAGCCATTGGTTTCGATAGGCCTCGCAGTGGAAAGGCCGAGCGAGAGAGAGGCATTGAGACGTTTGGCAGTCTCAAGGATAGCACTCCACGAATCTTTGATGTGAGACAAATCAAAGAGCGCTTCGAGAGAAGGGATCTTTTCTTGTGACTGAGGAGAATATTGGTCACTACTCACTTCCGTTGATTCATTGCTCATTGCTTCTTGCTCCTGACTGCTTTTTTTTGTATCACTTGCTGTTTTTGAGAATTCTTTTTTTGGTGATGCTGTTATTTTCTTGGTCTTGTCTGTCACGTCGCTCGCGAGCGACGGTGGCGAGTCACTGCTATTCTTTGGATCTGGATCGAGGCGAGGGTTTCTCGATCTCGTATTGGTATCTGCCAAGATTTTTACCAGCGCGATTTCCAGGGGAAGTTCAGGGATGACTGCTCCTTTACTCGTCACTTGAGCTTTCTGGAATTCTTCGAGCATGATGACGATATCTCCTGGCGAAAAAAGAGCCGCGAGTTCTCGGAGGAGGGATTTTTCTTCCTCGGTCTGTTCAGGGAGAAGAGTAAATGCCTGCTCTTTATTGGTACTTATAAGGAGGAGGTCGCGTAGAAAGTGAAGAAGGAGTGAGGCAAAGAGCGAGAGGTCGGCGCCACTCTCAGAAACTTTTCGGATAGAAGCGAGACTGTGGTACAGATCGTCTGTTCCAATCAAGCGTACGAGCGCCGCAACATGTTCTTTCTTGGTTGTGCCAAGGGCCTGAGTAACCACGTCTTCAGTGATAGGCGTGACGCCCAAAGAAACGATTTGCATGAGAAGAGACTCGGCATCGCGCATACCGCCTTCAGCCGAAAAAGCAATCATCTCGAGGGCCCCGTCAGTAATCTTGAATTTTTCTTGCTTAGCGATGTAGGCGAGTTTTTCAACAATACCTTTGACCGGGAAACGCGAGAGATCGAAACGTTGACAACGAGAAATAATCGTCGCTGGGACCTTTTGGAGGGCAGTGGTAGCGAGAATAAAGACCACATGTGCTGGTGGCTCTTCGAGGGTTTTCAGGAGGGCATTGAACGCGCCGATCGAAAGCATATGGACCTCGTCGATGATATAGACCTTATGAGATCCGAGTGAGGGGGGGAGATTGACTGTTTCTCGGAGTTCGCGAATATTATCGACCCCAGTATGGGAAGCGGCATCGATCTCGATTACATCAAAACCACGCCCTTCGGTCATGGCGATACAGTGTGCACACGTACCGCAGGCTTCGGTGGACTTATTGATCCGACGCTTCTCGCAGTTGATGGCCTGAGCAAAGAGTCTTGCCAGTGTTGTTTTGCCAGTACCACGTGGTCCGGTCAAGAGATAGGCATGGGCGACGGTATCTTGCTTTAAAGCATTGGTAAGAGTTGTGACAATGTGTTTTTGGCCAATCACTTCACTAAATTTCTTTGGGCGATACTTACGGTACAAGGTTTCGGACATATTCAAGGGTTTTTTAGCAACAAAAAAAAACTTTCTTTACGAATTATTTTCATTATACACTTTTTCTTGTCATTAGGAAAAGAAAAAACTCCCGAGAGAGTGAGGAGTTTTTTCTTTGATTTTCTACTGGCTGTCAGCTAAAAAAGCTCGTGTTACTTCTTGAAGACAAAGAATTTGTAGCCGATAAAGTTCCAAGAGAGGACGAGAATAGAGGCTGAAAGTCCTCCGATATTAGCCCAAGCTTTGTCCGAAATCCCAGTAGGCGCCCCAATGAAATTGACCACGAAGGAGGTGATAGCGACATTAAGGAGGAGACCAATTAAGCTCACCATGAGAAACTGGGTGAATTCTTCGCCGATATTATGCACTCCTTTCTTTTCAAACGACCAAAACTTGTTCCAAACATAGCTGTTTATGATAGCAGCGAGGACCGAGAAGGACTTGAAGACAGCGATGAGATATCCACTTGAGACGTCGCTCATGTAGATAAAAAGGTTGTAGATACCGAGATCAACAACGGTGTTAGCTACTCCAATCAAACCAAACTTAGAAAGTTGAAAGAAGAAGGGGCGGATTTTTGAGAGATAGTAGCCAGTAGCAATTCCTAAAGCAGAGCCGAGAGCGAGGACGGGAATGAAAAAAATGATTGGTATGGGCAGCTTGGCACCGAGATTGCTAAAAATAAATGGGGCGAGTACCCCGATAAAAGCTCCGTTAATAGCACCAAAGATGAGGTCTCGAGCAGTCAGTTTCATAGACGGTAGCACGATAGGTGAAAGACTTACTTCTGTTGGTTGATTTCCTTTTCGATTTCTTCCATGTCGCGAACCCAGGCATCAAGAGGGGAGGCATCGCTCTTTTTTGGTAAGCTCGTAGTAGATGAAGCCTCTTCGTTACTCTTTAAGAAAGTGTCTTTACCAAGGTCTTTTTTCCAGCTGTTTATGGCACTACTTTCGTCGGTGGCTTTGGCGAGATCAGTGGCCCAGTCCTTGTGAACTCCTTTTTGAAGAATGTTTTCAATAGCAACCCAAGAGCTTTCGAGGTCGCGAGGCATGACCACGGCTACTTCGTCACCAGGAGTGGCCTTGAAGTAGGTGATGGACGCGAGGAGGACCCGCTGAGGTTTGCCATTAGCTACGACGTAGTAATTGCCATTTTCATCCTGAGCGACTACTCCCAAGGCATGACGTCTCTCGATTGGGCCAATCTGCTTGTAAAGAAAACTACCATTGTCCGTGATGGTGAGCTTGAGCATGTCGCCCTCAACTAATTTTGACTTGGAGGCATAGTTCGCTGGCACGGGATACTGTTTTCCATCGGTACCAATCATAATCTGGCCATCAAACGTCCCTTCCACAATAGTACCTTCACTATCATTATACTCCGTCTTGCGCGGTCGGCCAGACTTTTTCTTGCCTTCGAGCTGCAGGAGCATGGCTTTGGCTCCTTGAATAGTTTTTTCCGCGTTATTTACCATATCACGCAGAGCCTGAATCTTCATGGCCTGATCAGCGTGGTCAATTGATTCTTCTTCGGAAAGGAGGGTAAGCTTTGTCATATTTTTTATTTTTGGAAAAGGATTCTTTTTACCCAATCTCTATTTGCTTACAAGTATAGTGGAAATTTTTCTTTGTAGCAAGTTTTTCTTTTCAGTTTTTTTAGAAGAGAATGGGATTTTTGAGTGTGGAGCACGGAAAGAAAGTAGGTGAACGTTCCCGCACTTCGAAAGTACAGAAGGACGTATTTCTGCGGAAAAATACAAGAGGGGTTGACAAAATATAGGAATATGCGCTAATATAAATTAATCGCAAAACAGTTTTTTTTAAGCATCTCCTCTACATATTTATGAAAACCCCAAAAAGTACCACTCCTCACAGAGTCGTCTCACCACTGGTAGAGAAAGATACGCTTTTCTCCTCGACTCTCGAGGTGATCCTTGAGCACCTCCCAGTTCGTTCGAGAAGTATTGTCGAGGCCCGTTTTGGTATTGGTACCGGCACCCCAAAGACTCTTGAAGAAATAGGGAAGTCTTACCAGATTACGCGAGAGCGCGTCCGTCAGGTTGTTGGTAGTGCGCTTGGCTTCTTGTCACTCGAGAAGTCACACCCTTCCATCGGTCAGGTTGTTGACTCGATTGAGGAGGCACTTCGGAATCACTTCGGGGTTATGAAAGCCGAAGATCTTTTAGGCTTGCTTTCTTCGCAGAGCAAAAAAGAGCGAGGGGCACTACTCGCGTTTCTTGAAGTACTCTCTGTGGTGAAAGAAGAAAAGATGACCAAGGAATATGAAAAGCTGTATCGTCTCCGAGACTTCTCCCTTGATCATCTGCGCTCTGTCATAGAATCTGCTAAAAAAATTCTGGCTGATGCGAATGATGCCCTTCCCCAGAATGAGTTGTATGCTCGTTTCAAGAAAGCACGTCCTGAGATTACCGAAAAAGAACTCGTGAGCTTGCTTGCCGTTTCGCGTGAAATTAAACAAAACGTTTTTGGTAAATGGGGTCTTTCTGGTTGGAGCGATATCAAACCTCGCGGGACACGCGAAAAAGCCCATTTAGTCTTGAAGACATCGGAGAAGCCACTGCACTTTCGTGAAATTGCTAAACTGATCGATAGTTACGGCCTCCAAAAGAAGAAGGTCAGTCATCCTCAGACGGTACACAATGAACTTATAAAGGACAAGCGCTTTGTTTTGGTCGGGCGCGGTATTTACGCATTATCTGACTGGGGGTATAAGCGCGGTACGGTCAAAGAGGTTATCGCCGAAATTCTCAAAAATGCGGCCAAGCCTTTAACCCGTGAAGAGGTGTTGATAGAGGTGCTCGAAGTACGTCAGGTAAAAAAATCAACAGTGATCATAAATCTGAACACCTTTTTTGCGCGTATTGGAAAGAACGCGTATACTATTAAGTAAAGAATGTATCATTGTGTTATCTTTCGTTTGTTTCAGAGGCGCACTTATATAGTACCTGGAGTTTAGTTATTGATACAAACATCATTTTGTCAGGCTCCTCTTTGGAGTCTGCGTCGAAATGGTGTGGGGTCAACGCACCCCTTTTCCCATGGGCACTTTACTTTCAAACTTTTCTGACCTGTTCTCCATGATGGGGACCTTGTTCTCTCTTTTCATGAGCGTGTGGTTTATTCTCCTCCCACCACTCCTGTACTTTTTGTTTGGAGTTTTATGGATGCTTCATGTCGGTGGGCATTTTGCTAGTAAGCTCAAGTGGGTGTTGCTTGAAATTATCCCACCTCGTGATATCGAAAAGAGTCCAGCACTCATGGAATCCATTTTTTCAGGATTTGCTGGGGTGATGAAGTCACCGACCCCACTTGAGGAATACGTAAAGGGTGAATTTCCGACATCTTTTTCTCTTGAGATTGCGAGTATCGAGGGTCAGGTACATTTTTACGTGCGTACCCAAGCCGGATTTCAGAATTTGGTCGAGGCCCACTTCTATGCGCAGTATCCCGGGGCGGAAATGGTCGAGGTTGAAGATTATACGAATCTCGTTCCAAAGACGGCTCCGAACAAAGATTGGGACTTATGGGGAACAGACTTTGTGCTGATGAAACCGGACCTCTACCCAATCAAAACCTATCGTTTTTTTGAGGAAACGGTTACTGGAAAAATGATTGACCCACTCGGTGGGCTGATTGAAACAATGGGGAAAACTGGTCCTGGACAGTATATCTGGCTTCAATACATCATCACGCCCTACACTGAAAAGTGGTACAAGACCGGACAGGGAACGATTGATGAATTTTTGGGGAAAGAAAAGAAGAAATCAAAGAGTGTTATCGGTATGCTTTTTACTGATATTGTGGATATTATTTCCAATATCGCCAAAGGCCTCTTAGGACAACCTGTTTCATTTGGGGCGGGCGAGATGGCAGACAAGAAAGAAGATCAGCCACTTGAGTTCCGTCTCTCACCTGGTCAGAAAAAAGTACTTGAAGCATTGGAAAATAACCTTGGTAAACAAATGTTTAGTACGAGAATGAGGCATGTCTATATCGGCAAGCGCTCTGTTTTCAGTAAGCAGACTGGCGTCTCTTCTTTTATCGGCGGAATCAAGCAGTTCAACGACTTTAATTTAAATAGTTTCAAGCCTGAAGAGACGTCGAAAACCTATGCGAATTATTTTATGGCCGAAGAGCGTTTGCGTTTCCGTCAGCGTCGAATCCTGAGAAGATATAGAGATCGTGATGGGACGCCATCAAGTACTCAGTTCCTGCTCTCTTCCGAAGAACTAGCGACAGTTTTTCATATCCCAGACATGGCACTGACGGCTCCTACCTTGACCCGCGTCGCTGCTCGTCGTGGTGGTGCTCCGATGAATCTCCCGCTTCAAGAATTAGAGTAAAAAAATCATGACCATACCGAAAGACGAAGTCACATTTTTTGCTAAGACCAACTTCCGCAATCAGGAGCGGGTGTTTGGTATCAAGACGGATGATCGAAGGCGTCATATGTACGTGATCGGAAAAACTGGTATGGGCAAAACTAACCTTTTGGAAAACCTGGCTATCCAGGATATCCAAAAAGGCCATGGGATTGCCTTTATTGACCCACACGGTGATACGGCGGAGAAACTTATTAAAGCTATTCCGGCTCATCGTATCAATGACGTTATTTATTTCAACCCAGCCGATCAAGACTTTCCCATCGCGTTTAACGTGATGGAAAAAGTCAGCCCAGAGTACCGCCACTTGGTGGCCTCGGGTCTGGTTGGAGTCTTCAAGAAAATCTGGGCTGATTCTTGGGGGCCACGACTCGAGTATATTCTTCGGAACGCAATTTTAGGACTCCTTGAGTATCCAGGGAGTACGCTTCTCGGGGTGACACGGATCCTTGTCGATAAATCGTATCGGGAGCGAATAGTTGAAAAGATTACTGATCCAGTCGTGCATTCGTTTTGGGTGGACGAATTTTCTAAGTGGGATCCGAGGGTCCTTCAAGAGGTGATATCACCGATTCAGAACAAAGTAGGTCAGTTTTTGTCGAGTGCGCTTATCAGAAACATTGTCGGACAGACGGTGTCGTCTTTTGATGTGCGCAAGATTATGGATGAGCGCAAGATTCTCATTATGAACCTTTCTAAGGGTCGTCTCGGCGAAGACAATAGTGCGCTTCTTGGAGCTATGATGATCACCAAGATTCAGCTCGCGGCGATGGGCCGAGTTGATATTCCTGAAGATACTCGAGCTGACTTTTACCTCTACGTCGACGAGTTTCAGAACTTTGCCACCGAATCATTTGCCAATATTCTTTCCGAAGCTCGTAAATATCACCTTAACCTGATTCTCGCGAACCAATACGTGACTCAGATTGATGAAGAGGTACGGGATGCTATTTTCGGAAATGCTGGGAGCATCATTTCCTTTCGTGTTGGAGGGATGGATGCAGAGTTTCTGGAAAAAGAATTTGAGCCCGTGTTTATGATGAATGATATTGTTAATCTGCCAAAATATCAGATTTATCTGAAGCTTATGATTGATGGCATCGCGGGAGATGCCTTTAGTGCGACGACTCTGCCACCAATCAAACTGGAAGACGCTGGCAATGAAGAAAAAATCATCAATGCATCGCGAGAACGCTACACTTCAAGAAAAGAAGATGTCGAAGAAAAAATCAGACGTTGGAGTGGTATGCTTTCTCCAGAAGAGCGTGCGACTCTCGCTGTAAACGTAGCGAGTAGCCTGTCTCGTACCAAGGAATCTCCGAAACCTGTTCCTCCTCGCAATCCTCTCCCAGTACGAACCAATGAGGTGAGAAAAAAAGACGAGGCCCGGGGTGCTTCATTTGGAAGAGAGGGAGTGGGAGCGAGCGCTTCTGTTGTTCCGAAGGTACCCCAAACTGTATCTCCCGCTACCGAAAAAGCGGCGCCCCAAAAAGAGGCGATATATACTCCTTCTCAGGCCACGCACGTTATGAAGGAGGCTATGCAGAAAAACTTCAACTCGCATGAGTCTGGTATGGTGGCAGAAGTTTTGCCGCCACTTGCTCCAAAGAAAGAGCCCCTCATCAATCTTGATCGTTTTGAAAAAGAAGAAGGGACGGGTGAGGGCGTGCCCTCAGGAGGGGCGGTGGAGGGTAAAAGCGAGATCCGTCTCGCAAAGAATCAGGAGGCACCCAAAGATGATGATGTGGTGCTTCCAGTGGAGAAAAAGATGTATCAGGCAAGGTGTGTCACTTGTAGTATCGATATTGAGGTACCGTTTCAGCCAGATGAAAGTCGCCCAACTTTTTGTCGTGACTGTTTACGTGACTATCAGCGGGCCACTGCCAGGGCTCGCACTGAGATTGAACGGAAAAATACTCCTCCCCATGCACCTCTTCAAGCGCCGAAAAATGATAGGAACGTTAAAAAAGTTTCTCCTCAGGCGTATGTTCCCAAAGAATTACCTCTTTCCCTCGCTCAAACACAGCATATCGAACCAAAGAAATTCAAAGCACTTAAAAGAAGGGGAGATATTGACCTTTCTTTGCTTCGGACCATGATTGATGCGACTCAGTCAAGTGGTTCGGATCGGAGCCCAAGCGAATAAGGAGCTTTCTATCCGCGCAACTTGTGAGCGAGCATTTTTTTTGTTACCATAAGGAAGCTAAATCCTCCAGAGCAATCTATGAGTTTCCGTAAAGTCCATAAACGAGCTTACGTCGTATGGGTGGTGATGTCTCTTTTGGTTGTCGTGTCGATGATTGCTTTTTTGTTTGCGCCGATTTTCATGTATTAGGCGGGGTATAAGTTTTGACGCTTCACTGGTATGGTGAGGAGATACTGGCTACGAATAGGGATAGTCTTAATTCTAGCGTTCGTTTTATTGGCTATCCATGCTTCTTATAAGCAATTTACCAGAAATGAACGTATCCTCCGTGAGGTAGATATTCTGCGTCAGGAAGCAGACAAGATTCGCCGTGAAAACGAGACGTTGGGAGAAAAAGTGCAGTATTTCTCTTCTGATAATTTTCGCGAATTGGAAGCCAAGGAAAAACTTGGTATGAAAAAAGTAGGAGAAGAAGTAGTTATCATAAAGTCGCGACCTGAAGCGACAGAAGAAGTGGTGGAAAAAGAAAAAATTGATGAAAGATTGTCCGACCAAAAGAACCTTCCGAACTATCAGAAATGGTGGAATATATTTTTTAGAAAAGTGTCATAATGCACAACTATGGGAAAAATTTCTCTTGAAAGAATCCGCTTTTCAACCTTGCTTTTAGGGAGCCTCTCCTTTTTCCTCGTCGTCGTGGTTCTCGGACTTGTTTTGGTATATGGCTTCTCGCTTTCATCGCGTCTTGAAGCCTGGAGGGATAAAACACCGCTCCCACTTCTTTTGATTGGATATCAAGGCGTGGTCTCATTTCGTGAGCTTACGGAAAACATGAATTCAGTTAAACGCTTTTATGAAAATCAGGATTTTTCTAAAGTAGGACTCCGGGTAGATTTTTCTACCGATGACGGACAAAAACGTCTCAAGGTGAGAGAGAAAGAAGTGCTCAATAAAATGCTTGAGGACGAGGCGATTCGTATTATCGCCGAGAATCGCGGTATCTCAGTGAGCAAAGAGATAGCGCACCAGGGCGTAGCACGTAAACTCGAGGAATATGGGAGCGCCACTCGTGTCAAAGAAGACTTGGAGCGTCTCTACGGCTGGGAAATAAAAGACTTTGAAGAAAAAATAGTATTGCCGAGTCTCTACGAAGAGAAATTGGTAGCCAGCTTCGAAAAAGAAGTGAATCCAGGTCGAATGGCTCAGGAAAAAATAGAGAGAGCTTCAGAGGCTTTGCGACAAGGTGATTCATTTGCTGATGTCATTCGGGAGTATTCTGATGGTCAGACAGCGGAAACTGGTGGTGAGCTTGGCTGGTTCGCTTTGCTCGATCTCGCTCCAGAGCTCCGTGCCCCAGTCTCGGCACAAAAAGTAGGCACGCCTGGCAATGTTATTGAGAGTAGTCTTGGTTTTCATATCGTAGAAATACAAGAAGTGAAAACAGAAAAAACAGGCACTCTCTATCGTTTGAAACAGGTCTTTGCCCGCAAAGAGACGTTTGCGAGTTGGCTCTCCAAAGAAATGAGTACCCTGTCTATCTTTGTCTTGGCGCCAGAATATCGCCTCAACAAAGATGATGCTCGGATTGAATTTGTAGACGAAAAGTGGCGCCTGTTTGAAGAGGAGTTTTTCAAAAAAGCGACTGGCGATCCGACTTTTATGTTCTAACTATTTTTTACTTGATATGGAGGATATAATACACGTACAGGAAAAACAAGGAAGAGAAGAACAGATGCCTCCGAGAAAAACATCTCCTGGTAAGGGAGCTTTATTTCTGGTACTCCTTTTAGCTTTGTGTGCCGGCTTCGTCGGTGGACTCCTGCATGGGCGCTATGGAGTGCTTTTTACGGAATACTTCTTACCCTCCTCTCAAAAAGTGAATGAAGAAAGTCGTATCAAAATTATTTCTGAAGACAGTACGGTGGTACCAGACTTGGTAGAAAAAAACAGCAAAGGTGTAGTCAGTATTGTTATCAGTAAAGATGTACCAAAAGTTCGTAGTAGTCAAGATCTCTTTTTTAACTTCCCTTTCTCGTCACCTTTTAACTCAAGACCACAAAGTACCGAAACCGAAAGGAGGCAAATTGGAAGTGGCTCAGGTTTTTTTGTGTCTCCCGACGGCCTGATCGTCACTAATAAACATGTCGTTTCTGACGAGGATGCAGAATATACGGTAATCCTTGAGGATAGAAGTGAACACAAGGCAACCGTACTGGCTCGTGATCCAAGTAACGATATTGCTCTGATTAAAATTGAAGGCGCAGGTTATCCAGCCCTGACTTTGGGCGATTCTGATGCTATTCGCGTTGGCGAAACGATCATCGTTATTGGTAACCCTCTCGGTGAGTTTGAAAACTCTGTGAGTCGGGGCATTGTCTCTGGCTTACAGAGGAATCTCGAGGCTGGTTCTGGTCAAGGCGATTTTGAATATTTGTCGGACATTATTCAAGTAGACGCCGCTATCAATCCAGGAAATTCTGGCGGACCACTCTTTAATTTGAGTGGAGCCGTCATTGGAGTCAACGTCGCGATGGCTCAGGGTGCGGAAAATATTGGCTTTGCCCTACCGATCAATCAAGTGAAGCGTATTGCCGAGCAGGTCCGGGTCACAGGCAAGATGAGTTTTCCTTACCTTGGTATTCGTTCTTTGGTTCTCAATGATGAACTTCAGAAAAAAACAAATCTCCCATTTAACTACGGGGCCTTGGTTCTTCGGGGAGAAACCGCTACTGATTTCGCGGTTGTTCCTGGCTCTCCGGCAGAAAAGGCTGGTATTATGGAGAATGATATCGTACTTGAGATTGACGGTAAAAAAATCGATGAAAAGCACAGCATCTTATATTATTTGGGTCAGTATGCTGTCGGTGATACGGTCACTGTCACGCTTTGGCAGAAGGGAGAAACCAAAAAAATCTCAGTAATTCTCGAAGAGCGTACTTAATTTTGTCTTCATGATTTTTCATCTCGCTGTCTTTTTCTGGAGCATAGTTTTTCTTTTAGGACTCGAGATAGCGGTCCTTCACCCGGCTTTTGCTACCCTGCACTGGTACCTGTGGTCTATTGGCGCTCTCATTTTCTCTTCTCTTTTGGCAATCAAGCGTCTTACCGGTATCTTGAAAGAGGCTTTTATTCCAATTCTTCTCTCGGTTGCCTGTCCGACCCTTCTTTCCCTCATAGATTTGCCAGGGGAACGTCAGCTTTTTGTGCTCTTCAGTGGCATCATGTATTATTTTGCTCTTCTTGGTAACTACCGACTTCGTCATGCGCCCAAAGACAAGACCGCTGAAGCTTTCTTGAATGCCTCAGCAATGGCCGCAATGTTTTTCTTTTACGCATCACTTTATGGGTTTTATCTCAACTTCTCTTTTCCTGTCGTAGGGCTTATAGCTCTCTATTTTATTGGGACAGCGCTTACGAGCTATGAGACCTTTATCACCGTTGATAAGAAGGACCAGGGGCGCGTCGTGCTCTACAGCGTCATTCTCGGTCTTATTATGGGTGAGATGGCCTGGGTTATGAGTTTCTGGCCATTTGGGTACCTTACGACCGGGGCTCTTGGAGTAATCATATTTTTTTTGATCTGGGATATCGCTTTCGACGCTTTTCGTGAGACGCTCTCTCTTCGCAAGGCTACTCTTCGCATTATTTTTTTCCTTGCTCTTATTCTTCTTCTACTTATCAGCTCTCCATGGCGCATTTTGGTTTAAGGTTACATGTACGAGAGACCACCACTTCTTTCTTTATACAATCATAAAAGTCTTGCTTCAAAGCCTTTTTTCGGCTAAGATTGGGAAATGAATAGAAGTTTACGACAACAAAATATCCGCAACTTTTGTATTATTGCCCATATTGACCATGGTAAGTCAACCCTGGCTGACAGGCTTATCGACCTTACGCATACGGTTGAGAAACGCAAGATGAAGGAACAAATCCTCGATCAGATGGACCTCGAACGAGAACGTGGTATCACAATCAAACTTCAGCCAGTGGAGATGCACCATACCTACCAGGGGACGGAATATCTCCTTAATCTTATCGACACGCCTGGCCACGTAGATTTTCATTACGAGGTATCGCGCTCTCTCGCTGCCGTTGAGGGGGCGATACTTTTAGTTGACGCTACCAAAGGAGTGCAGGCTCAGACTTTGGCCAACCTGTACCTCGCTATCGATCAGGGACTTACTATTATCCCAGTCATTAACAAAATTGACCTTCCTAATGCAGAAGTCGAAAAAACCAAGAAAGAAATTGTACATATTCTTGGTTGCCCTGAAGAGGATATCCTCATGGCCTCTGGTAAGACTGGCTTGGGTGTCGAGGCGGTTTTAGAGCGCGTCATCGAACAAGTGCCCTGTCCGAGCGGTCACGAGGAAGCGCCACTCCGAGCACTGATTTTTGACTCTATCTACAATACGTATAAGGGCGTGGTAGCGTATGTCAAAGTAGTGGACGGAACAGTGAAACGTGATGATGCCCTTCATATGCTCGGAACAGAAAAGGAGGGGGTGACTGTCGAGGTTGGCCACTTCCATCCTCATTTAGTACCGACTGATGTGCTTCGAGCTGGAGATATCGGTTATATTGCGACGGGACTCAAGGCGGTGGCGGATTGCCGTGTGGGTGATACGGTCACCTGGAAGAAAAAAGACCGTGACCAGACAGTTGTAGAGCGCTTACCTGGTTATAAAGAAATTCTTCCGGCAGTGTATGCCAGTCTTTATCCGGTTGATGGTGATGACTATACCATCATGCGCGATGCGCTCGACAAGCTCAAGTTAAATGACGCCGCCTTCACCTTTGAACCAGAAAGTAACCAGGCGCTGGGCCGGGGTTTTCGCTGTGGTTTCCTCGGACTGCTTCACTTGGAGATTATTCAAGCTCGTCTTGATCGTGAATTTCATCTTGAGCCCACTATTACGACGCCGTCAGTTGTCTACGAGATGAAGCTTCGTGACCAAGAGAAGCACGTCTCGCTCTATTCGCCAGTCGACCTCCCAGACCCTGCTCTTATTGAAAAGATGTATGAGCCCTTCGTTGCTCTTTCAATTGTCGTGCCGAGTGAGTATCTCGGAGGTGTCATGCAGCTCTGCCAGTCCATTCGAGCAGAATACAAAAATACTGAATACATTGATGAGGAGCGTGTCCTTCTTTCTTTTGAAGCCCCGCTTATGGACGTCATCGTTAATTTTCATGATGATTTAAAGAGCGCTTCTTCGGGATACGCATCGATGAATTATGAGCAGATTGGTTATCGAGAAAGTGATGTTATCAAGCTCGATATCCTGGTTGCCAATGATGTCGTTGATGCTTTTTCTCGCATGGTGCCAAAGCGCGATGCTTACGGAGAGGGAAAACGCGTTGTAGAAAAGCTCAAGGAAGTGCTCCCACGTCAGAATTTTGCCATTGCTATTCAGGCGGCTATCGGCGGCAAGGTGATCGCACGAGAAACTATTGCAGCCTACAGAAAAGATGTGACGGGCTCTCTCTACGGTGGTGATTTTTCACGTAAAAAGAAACTCCTCGAAAAACAAAAAAAAGGAAAAAAGAAAGCGACGGAAATGGGAAAGGGGAAGGTCTCTATACCCTCCGACGCTTTTTTGGCGGTACTCAAGAAATCCTAAGCGGTATCGTTGCCTTTCGTTTGAACTTTAGGTATACTGAAAATATAATATTTTTTCTGTGCACGTATATGGCTGTAGAATTCACCAAAGAAAATTTCGACGCTCTTGTTTTAAAGAGCGATAAGACGGTCCTTGTTGATTTTTGGGCGCCGTGGTGTGGTCCGTGCAAGGTCATGGGTCCTGTACTTGAGGAGCTGGCGAGCGAAACCACTACTGCGGTCGTCGGTAAATTGAATGTTGATGATCATCCAGAAATAGCTGAAGAGTACGGTATTATGTCGATACCGACTATCAAGATTTTCAAAAATGGAGCAGTGGTCAAAGAATTTATTGGCGTCCAAGCTAAGGAAACCTTGGCAAGTGAGCTTGTTTAGCTCGCGAGTCATTGCTTCGGAATAAAACAAATATGAAAATTTATAAAGAGCGCATCGACCTTGAAAGCAAGTCGCAGATTGAGTTTATGGATATCACTGATTCGGTTCAGGATATTGTCGACCGATCGGGAGTACGTGAGGGCCAGGTACTGGTTTATGTCCCGCACACGACTATGGGTATCGCTATCAATCATAACGAGTCCATGCTGCTTCAAGACTTCATGCGCATCCTTTATAAGATTGTGCCCGTTGATGCTCAGTATTCCCACGATCTTTTCGAGCTCAGACGTCAATCTGGCTCCGATGGTCGGAGCAACGGACACTCCCACTGTAAGGCCATCCTTCTTGGGAACAGTGAAGTTGTTCCTATTGAAAAGGGTAAGCTTGTCCTTACGGAACGCCAAAATATCTTTGCTGTTGAGTTTGATGGGTCTCGCAAAAGAGATGTTGTCGTTCAGATAATTGGTCTGTAATATTTTTCTTGTGCGCCCTTTCCTCACCATTGCAATTTTTCTGTCGGTTGTTATTTCGGGGTTCTTTCTCTTCGGTACTTATGCAACCGATCATTATTTTGGGAGTGCTGAAGAAAAACAACTTTTCGTTGTCAATCAAAAAGAAGATGCCTGGACTCTCGGAGAGAGACTAGAGAAGCAAGGGATTGTTTTTTCTCGCTATGCTTTTGTTTGGCATCTTTACTATGAGCAAAAGTCACGAGGAGTGATTGCGGGTGAATACGAAATTCCATCTGGTTTGACTATTCCTGAAGTGGTCGTCATCCTTACTTCTGGCAAGACAACGTTTCAGGATATTCGCGTGACTCTTCCTGAAGGATGGACCGCAAAGCAGATGGCCGAACGACTGACAGCAAATAAACTACCTGGCGAAGCGTTTTTGACGCTGGTGCAAATGCCGCTTCCCATATGGCGTGAAACTTTCCCGTTTTTAAAAGATCTTCCGAAAAATGCTTCACTCGAGGGCTATCTTTTTCCAGACACGTATTTTTTTGCAAGGGAGGCCTCGGCTGAAGTGGTAGTCGAGACGATGCTTCGAAATTTTGAAAAAAAGATAGCGGCACTCAAATGGCAACCAGCGCTTCGATCGGGGTACACCTTTCATGAAAGCGTCACCCTTGCCAGTATTATTGAGGAAGAGGGGAGAACGGATGATGAGCGCAACATGATTAGTGACGTCTTTTGGAAACGTCTCACTATCGGACAACCGCTCCAGAGTGATGCTACTGTCAACTATGTTCTTGGTACCACGAGGCTGCAGCCGACGCTTAAGGATATCAATACTGACTCTCCCTACAACACCTACAAATATGCGGGGCTCCCTCCTGGCCCAATCAGTAGCCCTGGCTCTTCCTCGCTTCGCGCTTCATTTGTTCCAACGGCTAATCCCTACTATTACTTTCTTGTTTCCGCTAAAACGAAAGAAACTATCTACTCCGTGACTTTTGAAGAGCATGTAAAGAACCGTGGAATCCACGGCCTCTAAGTACCTCTCTCAAATTTCTCTTTCGTTGCGAAAATTCAGGCATTATGAAAGGCTACTCGAAAAGTAACCCGACGAAAGATCTGGATTTTGCAACCGAATATGGAAATTTTAGACAGATACTAAAGATATTATCATGACTAAGCTCACTCGCCGTGACATTTTTGGTGTCGGAATCCTCGCGTTTCTGTTAGTATTTTCTCTTTTATCTTGGCGCCTGTTTTTTGAGGTTGCGACTCGTCCTGATATCGGGAATACTCTTTCGGTAGCGGCGTGGCTGACTCTTCTTCTTGCTACGTACTTTCTTGGGATGGTCGTTTGGAGGCGTGCGTCTTTGGCTTGGATTGGAGTCGGCATTACTCTTGTGCCTAGTCTCTTTTTTGCCCCGAATTGGTACCACCTTCTCTTTGTGTTTTTTGCTGGCGTGTTTCTTTTCGAAAGCGTCCGAATGACTCAACAGGAGATGATTGACCGTCTCAGTTTTCATTTTTTTCGTACGGTGCGTACCGGCTCCTTTAGTTGTCTCTTTGCCCTGTCTCTCACTTTTACGAGCGTCTATTACTCAACAATTGAGCGGGAATCTTGGGAAGAGCTTGTGCCCCGTTTCAGTATGGGAGAGGGCACGACTACAGCCCTTTTTCAGGTAGCAGTCTACCTCAATCCTGATTGGAAAAATTTGGCTGATGATGGTACGACAGTGGATGACTTCCTTTTGAGTCTTCAAAAACAAAAAGAAGAAGGGTCAGAGAGAGGTGTACCACCACTTTCGAATGATGTTTTGCCGGCTCTCATAGCCTACCTGACAGAAAATAGAGATGGTTTGGGTGAAGATCTTTCTGAACAGCTAGCCTTGGCTGCCGGTCGAGCGCAAATAGCTACGCTTGTGGGCCGCCCCGTGTCTGGTGATGAGAAGATCGCCAATGTTTTTTCGGTGGCCATCCAAAACAAGATTATCACCCTCCTTCGTGGTGGTGAAATGACGAGGCATGCTTCTCCGACTATCGTCCCTGTTATCCTCTCAGTCCTCTTGTTTCTTACGTTGCTTCCTCTCGGCTCGCTCCTGGCGCTTCCAGCCCTCCTTGTTGGTTTTCTGGTGTTTCGCGGAGCGCTCTGGCTCAAAGTCCTTGCCATAGAGAATATTCCCCGAGAACAAAAAACGCTCGTGCCTTGAGGGTGGGCTCTGGTTAGCACTCAACTGTAGGGATTGCTAATTTCTGTATTTTTGCTATCATAGGGAAAGTATTCTATTTTTACTTTTTTTATGGCTGATTATTATAGTGTTTTGGACGTTCCGCGTTCGGCAACTGAAGATGAAATCAAAAAAGCGTTTCGCAAAAAAGCGCATACCTATCATCCCGACAAGGGGACTGGGGACGAGAAAAAATTCAAAGAAATAAACGAGGCATACCAGGTCTTGGGAAATAAAGAAAAGCGTGCCCGCTACGACCAGACTGGTCAGGATTTTCACAGTCAGGGTACCGGTCAGGCGGGAGGGCAAGGCTCTGGCGGTTTTGATTTCAATGGTCAAAATTTTGATTTTGGGGGCTCAGGTTTTGAAGATATCTTCTCGAATTTTTTTGGTGGCCAGGGCGGAAGTGGTGGTCGAGGAAGATCGGGTGCTGATATTGCTGTTGATGTCGAACTCTCCTTTGAAGAAATGGTGAAGGGGGTCAAGCGAACCATCAATCTCCGTAAGCTTTCCTCGTGCGAAACGTGCCAGGGCACTGGTGGTAAGCCTGGTTCCAAGGAGTCTACCTGTACACAGTGCCAAGGTGCTGGTCAGGTTCGTCGGACCGTTCAAAGTATTTTTGGGGCTATGGCGCAGGCTGTTCTCTGTGACCGGTGTCATGGTCGGGGAAAAACGTATGCGGAAGAGTGTGGAACGTGTCATGGCGCTGGTCGAACACAGCGTGAAGAATCGGTCAGTATCGACATCCCGGCGGGTATTGCGGATGGCCAGACACTTTCTCTTTCTGGCTACGGTGCCGCCGGAGAATCAGGGAGTCAATCAGGCGATCTCTACGTCAATGTTCATGTACGGCCACACCCCAGTCTTTCCAGGCGTGGTGATGATATTGTCTCAGAGTATGCCATGAGTTTTGCCGAGGCGGCACTCGGGGCCAAAGTTTCTATTCATACTATCGAAGGGGAGATGATTATGAAGATTCCGGCTGGGACGCAACCAGGCGAGGTTTTTCGTATCAAGGGAAAAGGTGTGCCACACTTGAATCGCTACGGTCGCGGAGACCATCTTGTAGCTGTTTCTTTGGCTGTTCCAAAAAAACTTTCTTCAGAAGAAAAGCGCCTTATCGAGACTTTGAAGAATTTGAAGTAGAAATCGCGGATTCTAGCTTCCAAAAAATTCTCTTGGGCGACCTTGTAGCAGAAAGCATGGTCTTTTTCGTCTTTGGAAATTTGCGGAGTACAACGTCAGTCAAAACCGCGCTGGGATTTTGACAGCCCGAGAGATTTGTTTGCGAGCGAGAATTATTTTCTATAAACATTACTTTAGCTTTACATAAGCTAAAGTCAAGCGACCCCGCACTTTTTCTTTTCGGGTATGTTTCTTATTTCTTGTTGGGCTTGATCGGTAGCTATGCTACTATCTTCCCCTTGGATAAGCTCTTTCTCGGAAAAGGGGCGGGGTTGACTTTATGGCTTTTTAGGTGTATAATATAAGTTTCGTTACCAATCCGAACCGAAACACCTATCCATCAACCTTTTTGGGAGTTTGCAATGAGCAATCGTCTGCTTTTGTCTGTTCTGGCTGTGGCCGTGTTGTCGGCCTGGTATTTTTGGCCAGAGACTGAAGAAATTCGGTCTGGTGTGGTACTGGCACCGAGGCTGGAAGTGCGGGCAGGGAGCGCCTTCCCGCAAGTGCTCGCCTTCCCGCGAGTGCAAGATGATACCAAGACTATTCTGCCTCCCCATTCTCCGGTCGTCGTTACTCTAGTTGAGATGGAAAGTCCGTCTGAGCACGATGAATACAAATCGCCGTCAGCAGTAGATGTCTTCCGTAAAAGGAAGGGCGAGACGGAAAAGCTGGCCCGAGAGAGAGGAGAACAAGAAAAGGAAATCCTTCCGACTCCTGAAGAAAAAGCGGCCATTATCGCTACCTTGAAAGAAAAGATAGATCGGGCAACAACTGCGCGTTCTATTGTGTGGAATCTCCGCGATACCGGCATCTCGCCAGAGGATTTGGGAACAGAGCGCTTTGAAAAGCTTGTGGTTCTCGCTCAGCGTCAATCTGCCGAAGTAGCTCGTGACGTGGAGAGGTCCTTGATGAAAGGATGCCCCATTGACGCTCAGTATTGGCTCGATATGGGCATGAATGTGCTGAGACAAGGTCTGGGCGACCGGGCTACTCCGGAATATCAGCAGCTTTATCAATTAGTGGAGCTGGCCAATAGGTCAATCGTACTTACGAGTGAAGATCCAATCTTGAGCGGTGCAAACCGCATCGCTGCCGAAGATCGGATACGTCATCTCAAGTGCGGTATGGGCTGAACAAACACCGCCGTCAAAGACGGCTTATAAGAGGGAGTAACCACGCGATGGTTGCTCCCTTCTTCTTTTTTCTTTAGAATAGAGAGACTTGCTTTGTAACGGTTCCTCAAAATATCTTTCATTTTCTTTCAAACGTTTGAGGTTTGCAAAGTCCCGAGGCAAGAATCTTCCAAAGTAACCTTGAAGACTGAGGGGGTAGGGGTTTTTCCGGAGGAAAAAGAACGAGGGCTTCAACGTAACCGAGCTTGCAACGCTGGGGCAAGCCAGTGGTACTTTGGAAGGTTCTTGGCGCAAGGACTTTTTTGAATAAAGATGAGAAAAAAATTATGCCTTTGTGGAAATATAAAATTGAAACCTTGCCAGAGAGTGGGGTGGGAGAAATGCATCCGGTGACGGAGGCACTGTTGCGTGAGCGAGGGCTGGTCGATCAGGAAGCGCGGGATTTGTTTCTCATGCCGAGTTTTGATCGTGATATCCACAATCCTTTTTTGTTTCGGGAAATGGAAAAAATTGTCACGCGTATCGGGGAGGCGCGGGCCAACCTGGAAACAGTGGGGGTGTTTGGCGACTTCGATGCTGATGGCGTGACCTCATCGGTCATCATGCGCGAGGCGCTCGAGGCTGTCGGCGTACCAGTGGAAGTGTATATTCCTGAGAAAGTAAACGAGGGGCATGGATTTAATATACTGGCCGTGAATTTTTTTGAGCAGAAAGGTATCAAGCTCGTCTTGACGCTTGATTGTGGAATCATGAATCATGACGTGATAGCCTTGGCCAAGAAGCGCGGTATAGCGACTATCGTGATTGATCACCATCATGTTCCCGCAGTCATGCCGGATGCGTATGCGATTGTGAATCCTAAGGTTCCGACTGAAAACTATCCGTTTCGTGATCTCTGTGGAGCTGGGACAAGCTTTAAGGTGGCTCAGGCCCTGTATCAGCGTTATCTCCCTGACCAAGTTGAGCAATTGAAGTGGCTCCTCGATGTGGTAGCGACGGGGACGGTGGCTGACGTCATGCCGCTTATCGGTGAAAATCGAGTGATTGTGAAGTATGGCCTCATGGTTTTGTCTAAAACTAAGCGGGTGGGATTTCAAGAAATGTTTGCGGTGGGGAGAATGAAAATTGATGAAGATAACATTCCCGATGCTCATATGATTGGATTTCAGATAGCACCACGCATCAATGCTGCCTCGCGCATGGCCCATGCTATGCTGGCCCATCGGTTGCTCATGGAACGCGATCAGGCGAATGCACGGGTGCTGGCTCTCGAGCTGGAAGACTGTAATGTGCGGAGACAGAAAGTGAGCGCTGAAGTGACTGACCGGGTGCGCGAGATAGCTATCGCGAAGTTTAGTGATAAGAAATTTATCTTTGCGGCTGACGAACATTTCCCCTATGGTGTAGTGGGATTGATCGCGGGACGAATCGCCCGGGAGTTCAACAAGCCCACTTGTGTCATGACCCGGGGTGAAACGACCAGTACGGGGTCATTTCGCAGTATTCCTGAGCTCAACATTATTGAAACAATCGAAGAGTGTGGTGACATGCTCGAGAAGTTTGGCGGGCACGCCCAAGCGGCTGGTATGACCATCAAGAATGAAAATATGGACGCCTTCTATGAAAAATTCAATGCTCTGGTGGAAAAGAAGCTGGTCGATGTGGTGACCGAACCAGAGCAGTGGATCGATATTCGTCTGCGACCGGAACATATTACCCCGAAACTCTATCGCGACTTGATGCTCTTCGCTCCTTTTGGTGAGGGCAATCGTGAGCCGGTCTTTGCCCTCGAAAATATGTTGGTGCGCGAGGCGCGTCTGGTCGGGAACGGCAGTAAACACTGGAAGCTTTCCCTAGTACCACAAGGCGGTATCAAGTGCTTTGATGCTATTGGTTTTTCGCTTGGGACCACCGTTCCAGATCTCAAAGAAAACGATAGTATTGATGTAGCCTTTACGATCGCCGAAAATACCTGGAATGGCTCGACCAGTATCCAGCTTAAGCTCGTCGACATAGTGAAGAAAAAAACCGAGTAAGAGGAGTTCCACAAACTCATGAAGGGAGTTCGGTCATGCTTAAACTTCGCCAACCGGACCTTTTTTTGAATAAAGGAGTCTGTTTTTTCCTTGTAGACCCAAAGGATAATCAACCAGTATGGTGTATCGGTGCGGCAGTTGACCTGGTGCCACCCAAGAAGCCGGGAGAGAAGGTATCGCAAATCTTTATCCGTCCACAGGAGATAGGTGATATCTGGAAAGGTGGTCGAGAGATGGAGGAGTGGGAAACTAGTGACGCTCCTTACTTCCAAGTGCCGAACAGCATAATTATCATGGACCTGCTTCAATCGCGCTTTCGGGGAGTGAGGTTACAAGAAAGGCTGAAGCCGATGGCGGTCGACATCCAAAACGTCTGCCTGGCTCGCCCCGCTGACTTTATGGCCTTTGTCCAGAGTCGCCCGAAGATGGTGTGGTAAATTTGAGAGGTGCCGGAGAATCATCCAGCACCCTTTTTCTTTTTTAGGAAGACTTTTTCTGCTACAATAGAGATATGGAAAAGATTGTTATGTACAGCGATGGTGGTTCGCGAGGCAACCCAGGACCAGCGGCCTTAGGTGTGTATATTGAAACTCTCGACAAACGTTTTGGGGAGTTTTTGGGCACCAAGACCAACAATGAAGCCGAGTATATGGCTATTGTAGCTGGTTTGAAGAAAATCAAAGCTTTGGTCGGGAAAGTTCAGGCAAAAAAAACGGCCGTCGAGTGTCGCATGGACTCAGAGCTTGCCTGCAAGCAATTGAAGCACGAGTACAAGATCGAGAATGAAAAACTAAAACCTCTTTTTTTCGAAGTGTGGAATTTGATGCTTGATTTTTCGGAGGTAACTTTCACGCATGTTCGTCGGGAGTTTAATACTCGAGCGGATGCCGAAGCCAATAAGGCCATGGATCAAGCCGCTCAACAAAAAACGCTTCTCTAATTATGCTGACCAAGAAAAAAATCATCATTGCCATCGTGCTCCTCCTCATTGTTGTAGGCGGTTATTATTACTTTACCCATCGCAATACGGACGTGGTCGTGCAGACCGAAGTGGTACGACGAGGTGATGTGACTGAAACGGTAAGCGTTACTGGCGCGTTGATTCCGAAAGAATATGCCGATCTCGCTTTTCTCGGAGCAGGAACAGTTGATATGGTAGCGGTGAGAGCCGGTGATTTCGTAGCAGAGGGGACGAAAATTGCCTCTCTTGATCGCCAGGTGTTCTTCTCTCAATTGAAGGATGCTCGGATAACAGCATCTATCGCGGAAGAGGCCGAACAGCTTATTCTACGTGGTCGCCTCAATTCTGCTCCTGAAGAACGTGCTGCCAAGAAGCTCGCGTCAGAACAGGCGCGCCAAAAGGTGCGGACGCTACAACTGCAGATGCAAGAGAGCGTGCTCACGGCTCCGTTTGCTGGGCAGATTTCTCGATTGGATGCCCGAGTTGGAGAGGTGGCGACGCTGGGTCAAACGATTGCGCGCGTGATTAAGCCAGGTGATTATGTGCTCGAGTCCCGAGTGCCGGAATCCGATATCGCCACAGTGGCACTCGGTATGAAGGCGAGAATTACGTTTGATGCGTTTCCTATTGACGATGTTTTCGAGGGGGAGGTAGTGACGATTGATCCGGCTGCGACCGTTGTCCAGGATGTGGTGTCATACAAAGTAAAATTTCATTTGATCCGTTCCGACGACCGACTCAAGGAAGGGATGACAGGGAATATCGATATTGAGACCGCCAAGCGTACGGGGGTGCTGTGGGTGCCCTTTCGAGCCCTCACCAAAGAGGGAGCCAAGACCTTTGCTCTTGTGAAACAGGCTGACCAAACGTTTCAGCGGGTCGAAGTGACGACTGGTCTCGAGGGGGATGAGGGTACTATCGAAGTGAAGTCCGGTCTGAAAGAAGGTGATGAGGTGACTATTGGCGCTACACAAAAGAAATAACCCTGTTCTTTCGCTATGCCCCCACTCCCTCCCCACTGCCCCAA
>Ga0163144_10007774_pt1 | contig 23423 bp, 23 predicted proteins | sample OliLak19BULKMAT1_FD_123175 | JGI IMG/M metagenome (GOLD analysis project Ga0163144, IMG submission 123175) | Freshwater microbial mat bacterial communities from Lake Vanda, McMurdo Dry Valleys, Antarctica - Oligotrophic Lake LV.19.BULKMAT1 | ecosystem: Environmental > Aquatic > Freshwater >...
CACCCTCGGATTGTGCGGTCGCATCGTGTCGGTCTGGCTGGGACGATCGCCGGCGGGATGGCAGTTGAGACAGCGCGGATGCTGCAGGACCTTGCCTGCCTCGCGAAACAGCTCGATCGAGCGCGCCGCCTGATCGAGATTCTGTTGCTGAGCGATTGCCGGAGGCGCCATGAGACAGGCGAGGAATGCGGCAACAGCCGGCAGACGGACCAAGCGCATCATCGCCTCCCATGAGTAGGCGATAGAAATTACGTTGCCGAACGGGAAAAGTTGCCGCCCGTTGAACGGCCGTTCACACGCTGCCGCCATCTCGCCCCAATTCAAGCTCAGGTGGCGATTCGCACAAAGTGGGGATCAAGCTGATGTCGACGCGTCGCAGGTTTCTGAGGGTGATGGCAAGCGCTGCCGTTGTCGGCAGTGCGGCCGGGCCGATGCGCGCCTTTGCGCAAGAACGGTTGGGATTGAAGGGCTACGACCCTGTCGCCTACTTCACGCACTCCGCCCCGACGCCGGGCACGGCCGGGTACGAGTACGTCTGGGACGGCGTGCGCTACCGCTTCGCCAGCGCCCAGCATCGCGAGATGTTCAAGGCGAGCCCCGACAGGTACGCGCCGCAGTTCGGCGGATCGTGCGCCATGAACATGGCCAACGGCACGCGGCGCGACTCCGACCCGACGGTCTGGGTGATCTCCAACGGTCATCTCTATGTCTTCGCCGGGACCGGCGGTGCGGAGCGCTTCCGCCAGGAGGCGCAGGCCAGCGCGGTCAAGGCCACCGCCAACTGGAAGACCCTCAAGGATACGCCGAGCCAATAGCCGGCTTCAGTCAGCCGGCTTCAGTTGAGGCCGGCCTTGCGCAGACTTGCCGCGATGCGGCGTTGCAATGCCGGATCCTGGAAGCGCGAGCCGAAGCTGGCGAGGTCGAGGTGCGGGTTCTTGCGCCGCCCCTGCTCGGCTGCTTCCGTGGCCTGGGCGGTACGGCCCAGCTCGGCGTAGGCGGCAGCCAGCGGGAAATCGAGCAGCGGGTAGGCCGGGTATCGCGTCCGCGCGGTCTCCAGCAGCTTGACCGCATCGGCATAGCGCCCGCTCAGCAGATAGGCGAGGCCGAGGTTGAGCGCGGCTTCTGGGCCGACGTTGGGGTTGAGGTGGGACGCCAGCTCCGCCGCCACGATCGATTCATCGGCCCGTCCGGTCCACAGCAGCGCCGCGGCCCGGGCAAGCAACGCACCGGCGTCGCTGGGGGTGATCTGCAGTGCCCGTTCCGATTCGGCCAATCCCAGCTCGTATTTCTGCAGCGCCGTATAGGCCCGGGCGAGGACGCTGTGAGCAAGCACGCATTCCTCGTCGAGTTCGATCGCCTTTTGCGCGAACCGGATGGCGGTGTCGATGTCCTGCTCGGCGAACTCCGACCAGCCGAACGTCGCGCGCTGGAAATAGACGTCGGCCATCTCCGCGTAGACGTCGGCATAGGCGGGCGAGAGCTGCATCGCACGCTCCAGGAGCTCGCGCGCCGCACGATTGCCGGCCCGTGTCGAGTCGGCGGCCATCGCGCGGCCGCGCAGCAACATGTCGTAGGCATCGAGACTGTCGGTCGGCTTGCGCAGGCTCTGCTGCAGCGCGATCTGCTGCAGGTTGGAGGCCAGCGTTCCCGCGACCCGTCGTGCAATCCGCTCCTGGACGGCAAAGATGTCGCTCATCTCGTCATCGTACTGATCGGCCCATAGCTGGGTGCCGTTGACGGCATCGCTCAACTGCACGGTGACCCGGACCCGCGTGCCCATGCGGCGGACACTGCCGCCCACGAGATAACGCGCCTTCAGCGCCTGGCCGATTTCCGACAGCGGCACCTCCTTGCCACGGAATGGCAGCACGGCGCCGTAAGCGAGAACGGTGAGCTGCTTGAAGCGGCCGAGCGCCCGCGTGATGTCTTCGGTGAGCCCGTCGGAAAAATAGTCCTGGGCGGGATCGCCGCTTTGGTTGGTGAAGACGAGAACGGCAACCGAGAGGCCGCTCTCGGCCGACGGGCGGCCCACCGCGCTTGCCCCATCGGCCGGCAGCAGTCCGCCCGATCGATAGGCAAAGGTCGCGGCCAAGGCGATTGCGGCAACGACCACGATGCCCATCCCCAGGGCCATGGACCGGCGGCCCGCCAGAAGCCCGCCGCGGCGCGCCGGCGGCGCGTTGGTCTCGGCCAGCACCGCCGCGTCGAGCGCGTACATCCGGACCGGCCGGTCGATGTTCTTGACCGTGCGCTTGCCGAGATCGCGGAACGGCAGGGCGAGCTTGTCGCGCACCTGCTCGTAGACGCTGTCCGACAGCACGATCGAGCCGGGCTCGGCCTGGCCCTGCAGGCGGGCCGCAACATTGACCGTGTCGCCGAACACATCCCCGTCGAAGGCGATGATGTCGCCCAGATGCAGGCCGATACGAAAGGCCTGGCGTCGCTCGGGGGGCGTTCCGACGTTGCGCTCGAACATGCCGCGCTGGAGTTCCACGGCGGAGCGTATGGCTTCGACGGCACTGCCGAATTCGACGAGCACGCCGTCGCCCACCGTCTTGACGATACGGCCATGGAAGCGCTCGACGACAGGCCCCACCAACTCCGTCAAGTGCGCACGCAGGTCGACGAGGGTCTGCTCCTCGTCGGCGCGCATCATGCGGCTGTAGCCTTCGATGTCGGCGAACAGGATCGTCGCCAGTCGACGATTGGTGCCAGGATTTGACATCGCGCGGCCGTACCGCGTGGCTCAGCGGTAGACAAGTACCGGCGTCGTGCTGTGGGTCAGCACTTTCGTGGTCTCGCTGCCGAGCACCAGGGCCGAGATGCCCCGCCGTCCGTGCGACGCCATGGCGATCAGGTCGCAGCCCCGGCTCGCCGCCGTCTCGATGATCGCCTGGTAGGGATGGTCGTGATCGACCTGGACGGTCTCGCACGGCACGCCGGCCGCCTTGGCCTTGGCGAGGGCCTCGCCGAGATGTCGCGCCGCCTGATCCACGGCATGCTGGTGATAGCGGTTTTGCTGCTCGGTGAGTTGCACCATCGCCATCATCACGATGGGTGCGGGTTCGGTGGTCATCAGCACGGTGACCCTGGCGCCGATCTCCCGGGCGAACGCCAGACCCTTGTCCATCGCGGAGTCCGACAGGACGGTGCCGTCGATGGGGATGAGAATGTGCTTGTACATCTGATTTCCTCCTGAAAAGCGTCGCTAGAGATACACGGCTTTCATCGCCGCCTCAGGATAACGCGTACCCGCCGCCGCGCCGGGCGGCAGGGCGGCCGAAAGCTGCGCCACCTCCTCGGCCATTAGGCCGACGCCGAGCGCCGCCAGATTCTCGTCGACGCGCTCCGCGCGCTTGGTGCCCGGAATGGGAACGATGTCGTCCCCCTGCGCCAGCAGCCAGGCGAGCGCCACCTGCCCCGGCTTGCAGCCCTTGGCCTGTACCACCGCCTCGATCGCCGCGACCTTCGCCAGGTTGCTGGCGAGATTGTCGGCGGCGAAGCGCGGATGCCGGCCGCGGCCATCGCCCTCGGGAATGTCGGCGGCCTGGCGCACCGCGCCGGTCAGCAGGCTGCGGCCGAGCGGTGAATAGGCCACGAACGAGATGCCGAGCGCGCGCGTGGTCTCGAGCGTCTCCTCGGCGTCGACACGAAAGAGCAGGGAATATTCGCTCTGCACCGCGGCGATCGGATGGACCGCGTGCGCCCGGCGGATGGTCTCGGGCCGCGCCTCGCTCAACCCCAGCGCCCTCACCTTGCCCGCCTTCACCAGATCCGCCATGGCGCCGACCGTTTCCTCGATCGCCACCGAGGGATCGACGCGATGCTGGTAGTAGAGATCGATCACCTCGACGCCCAGCCGCTTGAGGCTCGCCTCGCAGGCAGCCTTCACGTAGTCCGGCCGGCCATCGACACCGTTCTGCGTCTGGCCGAACTTGGTGGCGAGGATCGCCTGGCTGCGACGGCTGCCCGCCAGCGCCTTGCCCAGCAGGCTCTCGTTGTGGCCCCAGCCGTACATGTCGGAACTGTCGAGCAGCGTGACGCCGCGATCGAGCGCGTGATGGATGACACGGATCGCCTCGGCGTCGTCGCTCTTGCCGTAGGCGCCGGAGAAAGACATCAGGCCGAGCCCGATGGGGAAGACCGTGAGATCGCTGCCGCCGAGCCGGCGGGGTTTGGCGGCAAGGGCAGTCATGATTTTCTCCTCGGGGGCCTCAGCCATAGACGAATGTCCGGTCGTCGAGATCGATCGCCGGCCACTGGTCCTTCTCGTTCCAATAGTCCTGGGTGTGCTGCCACTCGGGCTTATCGCCGCGCTTGGGCAGCAGGTGCATGCCGCGCATGAGATAGCCCGGATTGAAGTTAGCCGGGTCGATCCACGGCAGCAGGGGCATGTCCTTGTCCTCGGGCCGGAGTGCCACGGCCACTTTCTTCGCCTGCTTGTCCTTCATGTGCCCGAGCAGACGGCAGACGAAATCGGCGACCAGATCGGCGCGCAAGGTCCAGCTTGCGCGAAAGTAGCCGAACACCCACACCATGTTGGGCACGCCGGTGAACATCATGCCGCGGTAGGTCACCGTGTCGGCGAAGTCGAGCGGCTTGCCGTCGATGACGAAGTCGATGTCGCCCAGAACATTGAGATGGAAGCCCGTGGCCGTGACGACGATGTCGGCTTCCAGTTCCTTGCCGGACTTCAGGCGAATGCCGGTCCGGGTGAATGTCTCGATCTCGTCGGTGACCACCGAGGCATGGCCGGCGCGGATGCTCTTGAAGAGATCGCCGTCGGGGACATAGGCAATGCGCTGCCGCCACGGCCGGTAGGTCGGCGTGAAGTGCGCCGCCACGTCGTAGTCGGGCCCGAGATGGGCACGCACGCCGCCAAGCAGCTCGTTGGTCACGACGTCGGGCTCCTCGAAGGCGCGGCGTGTAAAAACCGCCTGATCATGCAGGATCTTGCGGCGCACGATCTCGTGGATCCAGCTCTCGTCGATCTGCAACTGGCGCAGCGTGTCGGCGAGGTCGTTGGCATTGCGGGCGGGAATGAAATAGGTCGGCGAGCGCTGCAGCAACGTGACGTGCTCGCACTTGTCCGCGATTGCCGGCACGAGCGTCGCCGCGGTCGCGCCCGAACCGATGACGACGACTTTCTTGCCAGCGTAGTCGAGGTCCTCCGGCCAGGTCTGCGGATGGACGATCCGGCCCTTGAAGGCCTCCATGCCCTCCCACTCGGGCGTGAAACCTTCGGAGTGCCGGTAGTAGCCCTGGCACATCCAGAGGAAGTTCGCCGTGAACCGGACGGCCTGGCCGGTGTCGGTGCGCGTGGCCTCGATCGTCCAGCGATTCTCCTGGCTCGACCAGCGCGCCGAGGAAATCCTGTGGCCATAGCGGATGTGCCGGCCGAGGTCGTTCTCGTCGATGACTTCGCCCATGTAAGTCAGGATCTCGACGGCCGTCGCGATCGGCGCGCTGGTCCACGGCTTGAAGCGGTAGCCGAAGGTATAGAGGTCGCTGTCGGAGCGGATGCCGGGATAGCGGTGGGTGAGCCAGGTGCCGCCGAAGCTTCCCTGCGTCTCGAGGACGACGAAGCTCGTGCCGGGAAGCTGCTGGGCGAGGTGATAGGCGCCGCCGACGCCGGAAATGCCGGCGCCCACGATCAGGACGTCGAAATGTTCGGCTTTCAGGGCGGCGGTTGCAGGCAGGGTTGCTGTATCGGGCATCGGTCGGTCTTCTTTCTCGAACGCTCTACGCGGGGGTATTGTGACCCCGCTTTTGCTCCCGACCAAGAAGGGCTTAACCGCACCTCCTCGAAAGCAATGGCTTCTCGACCGGGGGGGGGGGGTGATAGGGTCATGTCTGCCGATTCAAAGGGAATATGGCCCTGACGAAGCCCGACCGCAAGAAAGCCACTACCCGCCGCCAGCGCCCCGTGGCGGCGGATGCGCGCGCCGTGAACCCCGATGAGGGCGAGGGCGGGCCGTTCCCGATCGTCGGCATCGGCATGTCGGCTGGCGGTCTCGAGGTCGCGACCGAGTTCCTGAACGCGATGCCGCCCGACAGCGGCATGGGCTTCGTCATCGTCCAGCATCTCGAACCGACCCGGAAGAGCCTGCTCGCCGAACTGCTCGGCAGGCAGACCAGCATGCCGGTCGTCGCGATCGCCGACGGAATGAAGGTCGAGCCCAACCACGTTTACGTCATCATCCCGGCGCAGACATTGCTGATCGAGGACGGCGTTCTACGGCTGAGCGAGCCGGCCGAACCGCGCGGCCAGCGTCACCCGATCGACCGCTTCTTCACCGCCCTCGCCACGGACCAGAAGACGAAGGCCATCGCCATCCTCCTGAGCGGCGCTGGAAGCAACGGCACCGCCGGTATCCAGGACATCAAGCTGGCGGGCGGGATGTGCATTGCGCAGGATCCGGAGACCGCGAAGTTCGACAGCATGCCAAGCCATGCGATCGCGTCGGGCGCCGTCGATTATGTGCTCGCCCCTGCCGATATGCCCGACGCGCTGATCCACTATGCGCGCCACCCCTATGTCGATGGCAGCGAGGCCCCCGAGGGGGTCGCCGAAGAAATCGAATCTCATTTCGGCGACGTGGTGACGCTTATCCGCGCCCGCACCGGCCACGACTTTCGCCACTACAAGTCCAATACCCTGACCCGCCGCACGCATCGGCGCATGGGCCTCGCCGGCATCGAATCGCTCGACGGCTACCTGGACAAGCTTCGTGGCGATCCCGCCGAGCTCACCGCGCTCGCCCGGGACATGATGATCAACGTCACCGGCTTCTTCCGCGATCCCGAGGCGTGGGATGCGCTCGACAGCGAGGTGATCGGGCCGCTCGTCGCGAAAGCCGAAGACGACCAAATGATCCGCGCCTGGGTGCCGGCCTGCTCGACAGGCGAGGAAGCCTACACGATCGCCATGATCCTCGCGGAGCGCGCCGAAACCGCGGAGAAGAAGCTCGGCGTCAAGATTTTCGCCACCGACCTCGCCGACAACAATCTCGCCGCCGCGCGCAAGGGGCTCTATCCGGGGAGCATGGTCGAAAGCCTGTCGCCCGAACGGCTCGAGCGCTTTTTCGAGAAAATCGGCGAAAGCTATCGCGTCAAGCCCGAGATCCGCGAAAGCGTGGTGTTCGCGCCGCAAAACCTGCTCACCGACCCGCCCTATTCGAAGATGGACCTGGTCAGTTGCCGCAACCTGCTCATCTACCTCGAAACCGACGCGCAGGAGCGCGTGCTGTCGCTGGCGCATTTCGCGCTCCGGGAAGGCGGCTATCTTTTCCTGGGCAATGCCGAATCGGTCGGGCGGCGCGATCATCTGTTCGCGACGATATCGAAGCGCTGGCGAATCTACCGGAGGATCGGCGGAGCGCGCGGCCCGGCGATCGATTTTCCCACCTGGCCGCCGGCCACGCAGCCTGTGAAAAAGCTCCCCACGTCAAAGTTGGCCGACATCACGGTCAACGCCCTCGCCGAACGTTTCGCCCCGGCCTCGGTGGTGATCGACCGGCACTACCGCATCCACCATTTCCACGGGGCAACGAGCGCCTATCTGACGCTGCCGGCGGGCGCGCCGACGCTCGACCTGATGGCGATGGCCCGCGACGGGTTGGGGCTGACGATACGCCGCGCGGTGAAGAAGGCCATCGAGAGCGGCGGACACGCCACCTTCAGCGCCACCCGCCCGCGGACCGGGGCGGTCGAGGTGTCGGTGTCCCCGCTCGACGGCCACGGGGATGGCGAGGGCCTGTTGCTGGTGAGCTTCAGGGACGAGTCGAACGCCGATGCCCGGCCGGCGGCACGCGGCAATCGGAAGAATGCGAAGCGCGAACCCGAACGCGACTATGAGAGCGAGCTGAAAGAGGCGCGCGACGAGATTCAGGCGACCGCCGAGGAATATGAGACGGCGAACGAGGAGCTGAAGGCCGCGAACGAGGAGGCGACCAGCGTCAACGAGGAGCTCCAGGCGACCAACGAAGAGCTCGAATCCTCGAAGGAAGAGCTGCAATCGCTCAACGAGGAACTGAATGCGGTCAACGCCCAGCTTGAGCGCAAGGTGGGGGAGCTCGACGAGGCTGGTGACGACCTTCGGAACCTGCTCGCCGGCACCGACATCGCGACGATCTTCCTCGACGAGCGGCTGCGCATCAAATGGTTCACCCCGGCGGTAACGGCATTGTTCGACGTGATCGACACCGACATCGGCCGGCCGATCACCAATCTCGCGCAGAAATTCACGAATGGCGACCTCGTCGGCAGCGCAAACGCGGCGATCACGAAGTTGAGCATGTCGGAAAGGGAAGTGCTGGCCCACGACGGCAAGAGCTTCCTGCTTCGCATCCAGCCCTACCGCACCCGCGGCAATCGCATCGCCGGCGCGGTCGCAAGCTTCGTCGAGATCACCCAGCTCAAGAAGACGCGGGACGAGATCGCGAGGGCGCTCAGCTATGCGAAGGCGATCGTGGAGACCGTGCACGACCCGCTGCTGGTGCTGGACGGCGAGCTGCGTGTGGTGTCGGCGAATCCCGCCTTCTACAAGATGTTTGCAATCAGCCCGTCCGACGCAGAGGGTCGCAAGTTCTTTGAAATGGCCGATCGCCAGTGGGACACACCCGAGCTTCGCAGGCTGCTTGAAAAGCTGCTGCCGGAGCAAGGTCAGGTCAACGATTTCGAGGTGCATCACTTTTTTTCAGCGCTGGGCGAGCGCACGATTTCGGTCAATGCCCATCGGATCGCCGCAGACGGCGGCCGCCCCGAACTCATCCTGTTGACCAAGCAGGACATCACCCACCGGCGCGAGGCCGAGCGCCACAATGAGATGCTCGTCGGCGAGCTCAGCCACCGCGTCAAGAACTCGCTCGCCGTCATCCAGTCGCTGGCAACGCAGACGCTGCGCAGCAGCAACTCGCTTGATGGATTCCGCGAGGCTTTCCTCGGGCGGGTCCAGGCGCTGGCACGGGGGCACGACCTGGTGCTGAAGGGCGGGCTCAAGGACGTCGCGCTCTCCGTCGTCGTCGATCAGGCGCTCGAGCCTTTCCAGTCGAACGGCCGGATCGTGATCGGCGACGCTCCCACGGTCCACCTTGGCCACGCCGCGAGTCAGTCGATCACCATGATGCTGCACGAGCTGGCGACAAACGCCGTCAAATATGGTGCGTTGTCGACGCAGGGGGGCAAGATCACGATCGACTGGCGGGAGGAGGCGGCTGGAAAAGCAAAGCGGGTCTCGCTGACCTGGATCGAAAGTGGCGGCCCCGCCGTGAGCCCTCCCCAGCGGCTTGGCCAGGGCACGCGCTTCATTCAACAAGGCGTCCGCTATGAGCTGGGCGGCAACGCGATTCTCGAATATCCGCCCGAAGGTCTCCGCGCGGCCATCGACTTTCTCATAGAGGACGCGGACCCCGCGCCCGGGCCGCCTTTTCGGTTGGCAGAAGGCGCATGAAAGCTTTGGCCAGCGGGTCGAGCTGCCCCGGCGTTCGCATTCTCGTCGTCGAGGATGAATTTCTGGTGGCCCAGCACATCTCGTTCACGCTCGAGAGCCTGGGCTACGCAGTCGTGGGGCCGGTGCCGACCATCGACGCCGCGATCGCGCTGATCGGAAGCGAAGCGCCCGACTGCGCTCTCCTCGACGCAAATCTTGGCGGGAAGAGCAGCGCGCCGATCGCCGCCGAACTCGTTGCGCGTTCGATACCTTTCATTGTCGTCACCGGCTATGGCCACTTCAAGCTCGCCACCGCGGACCTGGAAACCGCCCCGCGCGTCAGCAAACCCTTCTCGACAGACGATCTGGCCGCGAAGCTGGCCGGAGTGTTGGCCCGGTAGGGCTGTCAACCGGAGCCGAGCCCCTCGTGCCAGCCACTAGAGTCTTTACGGTTCATACAAACTCACCTCACCCTGAGGAGGCGCGTAGCGCCGTCTCGAAGGGTGGGATCAACAGTGCTGTAGCCCATGCTTCGAGACGGCTGCTTTGCAGCCTCCTCAGCATGAGGTCTATTCGCGAGATAGACCTAAAGTCATAATCACCTCACCCTGAGGAGCGGTCCGCGGGACCGCGTCTCGAAGGGTAGGCCACATGCGATAGCCCTTCCTCGAGGGGTCCTGACAGAGAGTTGTCACACCAACCCTGGCTGTCCGGCATTAACATCGTCGTCGACTGCGATTGCGCCTGACCGCAGCGGCAATTCGAGGGCGATATCCTGAGTAGCGAGCGATGGCCGTTCCGAAATCGGGTCGACTGGCGAACGTCGCACTTGTTGCGCTGTCGCTCTTCATTTCGCTGATCCTGCCCGAGATGGCCTATCGCGCTTATTTGACGGCGAATGACCCGCTCCCTCGCGACCGCTGGAGCTGGTGGCTTTTGCCCGCCGCAAATACCGAATTCGATGCCCAATTCGGGCAGAAATACACGCCCGACTCCACGATCGACGCGGCCATCGTCCGCGACGGGCTGGTCGTGGGCTGTCTTGAAGACGTGTACAAAACCAATGTCGATGGGCTGAGCGGGGCCACGACGCTCGCCGATTACGCCAGCGCCGATCTGAAGGTCGTGCTGACCGGCGATTCGTTCAGTCGTTGGCGGCTGGGCGGCCTGACCATTGCGGACGAGCTTCAGGAACGACTTGGCGAAGCGACGGGGCGGCGCGTGGCGGTGCTCAATTTCGCGCGCGGCGGCTATGGACTGCTGGAGATGGTCAGCATGGCCGCTGCGCAGACCGAACAAGCCGATCCGGCGCTGATCGTCGTGGCCTTCATCACCGACGATCTCACGCGCGCACGACGATGGACCAAGGCTGCGGTCATCGACGGGCGCATGCGCGAACTTTGGGCAGCGCGGCCCGACGATCTCGACAACCCCGACAGGGCCAGCGATGCAACCATCCTCGATCCGCGCGCCACTGCGGAATGGTGCGAGGAACGGCGCAGGGGGGCCGATCGCGACGCGGTGCTGCTCGAGGCGACGGCGTTTGTCGAATCCGAAATCAAGCGCAAGGGTTTGCGGCCCGATGCGTTCGCCGTCGATCGCACCTACTTTTATGCCTGGCTGTGGCGGCGGCTCGCGGGCGTTTCTGCTCCCGCAGCCTCGCCCCGCGTCACCGCGGACGGATTTGCCGGCGACGCGCGCTACCGCGCCGAACGGCAGACCTTGCGGCGCCTCGGCGTGCCGATCGTCTTCGTACACCTGCCGGTGCAGCCCGAGTTTGCCGCCGGGCGGCCGTTGGTGTCGGGCGCAGCGGCCGGGATCTGGACCACGATCGAACGCGACTTCGACACCAGGATCGTCACTTACTTCGACCTCAAGCGCAGGCCGGTCTTGCCGCCGGTCTACAATCTCGAGCCGTTGGACGGCCATCCCAATGCCGAAGGCATCGATTTCTATGGCGATGTGGTGTTTTCGGCAATCACACAGCGGCGCCTGATCAACGGCTTCGCCAGCGCTGATTAGAGTGTATCCCGTTGGGACAGACCCAGGTTTCTTCGCGGGGAGCGCGCCACCGTCAGGAGGCCGATGCGGCTATTCCCGGACATTCATGCCGCTCGAAACTGGGAACGGCCGATATCAGATCATGGCATCGTAATCGGCGTGCGAACCGATCCAGAACCACAAGAAACCTTCATCAACTCCGAAAGCCAGCGCGCGATAGCGCGCACCAACGCGAACCGACCAGAAACGGCCCACCTTCTTCAACTGAAGAGACGGATGTCACGGATTGTCTTTGAGAAGAGCGTAGTTCTTGTCGGCGAGAGCCCGGACGTCTTCCGGAAGTTTTGCGTAGGATTGCTAGAATGCCGGACTGGCGAAATGCCTCACAGTTCGCGGGCGCGGCCGGCCCGGAGATCCGAAAGCGCCTGCTCGGCCAGCCGATCGAGCCTTCCGGCCGAGGCGTCACGCTCGATCTTCTGATCGAACCGGGTCGCCTCGAATTCCTCGAACCAGGCCCTGAAGCGCGCGAGCTGATCGATCGGCAATTCGGTTACGGCTTTTTCGATGTCTTCCAGGTTCGCCATGGCAGTCCCGAGGTTAGCATCTGGCGGGGCATCTGCGTCACGCCAAAATTTTGGGCGACAAGGGCGCCGGAGGGGGATTGGCTCGGCGTTGGCCCGGTAGAATCTTTAAGTAGTTACCACAGCCGTTTTCGGGCGAATGCACGTCCCGACCCGGACTTCAGGTAATACTCGAACTCCCGCGCCCGACGTTCGTCCGCGAAGGCGTGATAGCTGATCAACTTCCAGGGTTTGTACTTCGATGTATGGACCGAGCCGCCCGCATTGTGCGTGGCGAGGCGTTCTCGCAGATCCTTCGTAAAGCCCACGTATCGCTGGTCGGGAGAGGACTCGCTCTGGATGAGGTAGACGCAAAACATCCTTGCCTCAGCAGAACCAGCCCTCCTACGCCAAAGCTTCGGAGGGCAGCCTTCGCTCTTCGAGCTTCGACTGGCGTGAGCCAGCCGAAGCTCGAAGAGCGAAGGCTGGCGGAGGGAAAGGAGCTGGAATCCAACGTTCTCTGCGTAGCAGTGCGGGGCGCTGCGGGCGAGTGCGGGGGTGGCCGGGCCAGGTTGAACGCCGCCCTATCGACTGCGGAACCCGACGATAAAGTTCCACGGTGGTTAGCCGTCGGGCGGGGATGCCGCGACCGACTGGGCACCGATCATGCCGGTGGCGCCCGTGCGGTTCTCGACCACGACCTGCTGCCCGAGGGCGCCGGTGAGGCGTTCCCCCACGAGGCGGGCCAGCATGTCGGCACCACCGCCGGGCGGAAACCCGTTGATCAGCTTGATCTGCTTGGTGGGCCAGCTCTGCGCGACCGCAACCGTGGCCACCATCGTTACCGCTGCCAGGACGATGGCGGCGATCCTTGCCAAGTTTTGCATATTTCTTCCTCCTTTGCCTTGATGACGGTGCACGAGCCGACCCTTCATATTGGGCAAACTATACGAGGCAAAGCCGCCTACGTGACCGTTATCGAGCCGCTGTCTCTCCCCCCGAATCCTCATTCGCCTGACCGCCCCGAGAGCCCCGCTTCCAGCGCCAGTTCAGTGAGAGATTTGTCTCCTGCGCCTACGCTATGTTAGCGCCTATACGTAGAACGATATATCCGGTGTGCTGCGAGCAATGCTTTCGGATCCCGCGCTACGCCAGGCGCGACAATCGCCTGCCGTCGTCGGCGACCAGCGCATCTTCGCCGGCCCGCCAGCGCACCCCGGTGTCGTCGAAGAGCGCGACGGGGGCGGCGGCACTACCGTCCAGATATGAGGTGAATCGGACAGTCCCTCGATCGTAGGCCCGCGCCGTCTCGCTGCGGCCGTCGCCGACCACGACCACGGCACGCGCGCCGATCTCATCGTAAAAAAATACGGCTCTCTCCAAAAGACTTGACCGGCCAAGCGCGCAAGCCTTCGCCGACCCGCACGACGAAGACGACGTCCTTGGGCTTGAAACGTGTGTCTGTCGTCCGGGTCGGGAACATCAGGCCAGGGTTGCTAAAGTAGGTGCCATAGGGCCGTCCCGGCGCGTAGTCGCGTTGATAGCCGGTGTCGAGCGACAGCACGAGCGTATCGTGATGGCGTCGCTTCCAATCCGACCAGCGCGCCACCGCGATGGCCCGTGTCTTGAGGACAATGCCGGAGCCTACCAGCGGCCCGATCACGGGTCGGGCCGTGAAATGATTCCAGAGAGAATGGGTCTGCCGGTCGTACATCAGCTTGTTCGAACGATAGAGCAGCCCCGACGAGCCAAATTTGAAGGGCATCTCGCGCCCGGCCACCCTGGTCTCGTAGAGCACGCCAGAGCCGCACAGCGTACAGTAGGCTAGTACGACCGACACTCCGCCTACTGTGTCGTTGGCCATTTCGTTCCAATCCATGATACGGTGCGGATAGCCAGTGTCTTTGACCTGCTCGCCGCCGGCAGGCAGATGGCCCGTGATATTCCGGCAGTGGCATCGCCACCAGACGGCTTCTGCAAACATTATCGCGCAACGGCGCCGGTGACGTAACTCGCGGAGCCGTTCAAGACCCGCGGTGAACCGCCTGGTCGGCGCATAGTCTACATAATTTCGAAAACTACGAACCCGCCAATAGGCTTTAGGCGAAGGCTCCAGGACGCGCTGCTTGCGACGAGGCCGCCGAGCTCGGCGACACGCGGGTTAAGAGGCTGGATGCCGCCTAAGGCCTCAGCGAAAATCTTCCGGCCTGAGTTCGACGGACTGTCCGTGCGGCGTGCGGTCGGCCGCGTGGTCCCAGGCATGGAAGTAGCGGTCGAGCACGTCCGAAGATGCGATGCCCTTCTCGGCCACGATCCGCTCCAGCGTCGCCAGCCAGTGCCGGTAATAGGTGCTGCCGTCGTCCGGGTCGCCCGCGGCCCGCGCGCTGGCGATCTCCTCACCCAGCATCGCCGCCCAGTCCTTCCAGGTGAACACGCCGCGCTGCTGCAGGGCGAGCGCCATCGCGAAGGCCTGCGCCTGCCACGGCTCCGCGAACACCGGCGCCTCACCCTCGCAGGGGATTCCCGGAACCTCTTTCAGCGCTTCTGCGTGGGGCGTCACGCTGGCTCCCTCATGCTGGCTCCAGATAAGGTTCGAACGCCTCGATCGAGACGCTGAGCGTCGGGTCTGCTTCGGGCCCCCACAGCTCGCGCCCGTCGAACGTCACGGTGTAGAGCCACTCCGGCCGCTCGACGCCCTCGGCGACGATGGCGTCGGGAAACACATGGCAGCCCTGGATCCGCTCGATCGTGCCCGTGTGGCCGCGCGCGAAGCGGGGCAGGCGCGTGTGCGAGACCGGATGCATGTTCCTTGTGCGCACGCTCTGGCCGACCGCGAAGCGCGCCGGCGCCGTCGCCGGGCGAGCGTAATTCTTGCGCACCAGCAGGCCGTCAGCCTTGGCCGCGTGGACGACCTGCTTCACCGGCTTCGCCGCGCCGGCCGCATGCCCCGACGCCAGCTCGGCCGCCGTGATCAGGCCGCGGGCGAGGCAGAGCCGTTCCAGCCGCACGTGCCATTTCCTGTAGTAGGACGAGGTGAGATAGACGTCGGGCGGCAGCGTCTCGATCCAGTAGCGCCCGACGTCGATGTTCCATTCGCCGGTCACCGGCATGACCCTGTTGAGCGCCAGCACGCGGCCTTCCCAGGCGGCGTGGAACGGCGGTTCGTCAGGTTCGGGCGCCACCTTGCCGAAGCCGTCCATGCCGCCCATGTCGTGGATGCCGTTCATGCGTCGCCCCCGGCCGAAAACTCCGACGCCTCTTTGGCCAGCCCCGTGCCGATCATCGAATCGCGCGTGACGAGAGTGGCGAGCCGCTCCTCGCTCCAGCCCTCGGTATTCGGCGGCCTGGCCGGCACCACAATAAAGCGCGTCTCCGCCGTCGAATCCCAGACCCGGATTTTCGTCGCGGCGGGCAGCGTGACGCCAAAATCGGCCAGCACGGCGCGCGGCTCCTTCACGGTGCGTGACCGGTAGGGTGTCGACTTGTACCAGACGGGCGGCAGGCCCAGCACGTCCCACGGGTAGCAGGAGCAGAGCGTGCAGACGATCATGTTGTGGGTGGCGGGCGTGTTCTCCACCGCGATCAGGTGGTCGCCCACCTTCTGCTGCAGCCTCAGCGTCGCGATCGCCTTAGTGGCGTCAGCCAGCAGCGCGTTCTTGAACCCTGGATCCGCCCAGGCGCGCGCCACGACCGCGGCGCCGATGTGCGGGCCGATCCGCGTCTCGTAGGCTTCGACGATGCGATCGAGCGCGGCCGGATCGACATAGCCCTTCTCGGTCAGCACCGTCTCCAGCGCGCGCACGCGCAGCTGCATCTCGGAAAGCTCCGAGCCGTGGTCGTGCCCTTGATGATCGTGGTCGTCGTGCTGGTCTGCCATGCCCGCATCATACCGCCAGAGGTCACAAATGGAACACAGGCGCGCGCCAGGTTTTTCGGGTCATGAAGATTGTCGCCCTTGTTCTGGCATCGACCGTGGCCGTCGCCGGCCGCGCCCGGATCGCGCTGCCGAACTGGGGCCTGTCCACGCAACTCGCCCCCTCCGAAGTTGAATGGGAGCGCAAGAACGGCCCCAACACCGTGAGCGGGCTCGCCGTCGTGACGGTGGGCGGAGCGAGCCACACCTGCGCCAGACAGTCGGGGCCAGCCTGATCCCCGACAGCTCCAATGCCACGCGCGTCTCACGGCGATCTTCGGCAATGCCACCCGGGGCCAGCGCGCCGCCAGCCTCGGACCAGTGAAATTTGAGCGAGACTATCCACTATACGCCGCGACGCTGCGCGCGATGCCGTCAACAGCTTCTCGTTCCCGCGCGTGCCCTACGGCATCTGGTACGCCACGACCAGCGTCAAGTGTCAGAACGGCTCACAGGTCGAGGGCGGTGGCGGACGGCTTCAGTGGCGGCTGAACCGGCTTGATCATTAGCCACAAGCCGAGAAGGCATTGGCAGTCTTAGCGAGAAGCGCGCACCCGCCTTCAAGGGCGAATAGTCGACTGACGGGCTCATGCCCTCTATTGGGCGGCCTCGGTGGATTTCCCAATTGAACCGCAACGGGCGCGGCAGCACGGTGTCCGCGGTTTATACTTGGTTGGTGGCCTCTCCAGTCGGGTTGGACCGCTGCGAGCTTGGCATCCGATCGTTACGCACAGTATCGCCGGTCGTCCTTTACTTCGTTTGCCATCCAACCGGAGGAACCTGCCATGGGTGATTGCATCGTTGTCGTACAGTTCGATTTGCCGAAACGCATTGAGGAACAAGCGATCAACGGCGGCACGGGAACCGACCCAGTTTATCGCGATCTCGGCAGGAGAACTTGCCACCTGCACAGAAATTCACGTTGGCGTCTCTGGCCATCATTCTTGCCAAGGGCATGCGCAGGCTGCACTCTCACCTGCTAGGGCTCCTTGGTTGCCCGACGTCTGCTAGCGTTCCGTTCGCGTATCGCAAGAAAAACGATCGAGGGAGGTTCTCATGACAGCGTCACAGCTTACAGTTGCCGCCGTTGCGGCGGCGCTGCTTCTCGGCGGCGGCTCGGCCCATGCCCAGCAAAATGTCCGCACCGCGACATCGTGGCCGGGCGGCGTACATCTCGAGCAGTTTGCCCAGGGTTTCTCCAAGCAGGCCGACGCGCTCACCGCCGGCAAGGTCAAGTTCCAGGTCTTTCCGGCCGGCACTATCGGCAGCCCGCTCAAGATCACCGAGTCGGTGCAGAAGAAAGTGGCCCAGGCCGGCCATACCTGGCCCGGCTACGACTGGGGCATCGACAAGACTGCCGCGATCTTCGGTGGCTATGTCGGATCGCCGCCGGCCGAGGCGCTGCTGCACTGGATCTATGTCGGTGGCGGCATCGAGCTGTGGCGGCAATGGCGCATGGAGAAATTCGGCGTGGTGGGGATCCCTTGCGGCTCCCACTCGGACGAGATCCATATGCATTCGAGGAAGCCTATCCGCACCCTTGAGGATTTGAAGGGTCTCAAGCTGCGGACGTCGGGCGCCTGGGCCGAGATCGCCAACTCGCTCGGCGCCTCGACCGTCATCCTGCCAGGCGGCGAGGTCTATCCGGCGCTCGAGCGCGGCGTCGTCGACGCCATCGAATGGGCCACTCCGGGCATCAATATCGGGCTCGGCTTCCACAAGGTTGCCAAGTACATCATCCTGCCCGGCGTTCACCAGCCGGGTGCGGTGCTGGAATGCATCTTCGACAAGACGCTGTGGGACAGCTTCGATGCCAATACGCAGCGGCAGATTGAAGCCGCCGCCAAGCTCGCCACCATCGAGTCGTGGATGAACATCAACCTCATGGATGTCGATGCGCTCAACAAGCTCAAGAGTGAGGGCGTCGAGTTCATTCGCGTCGACCAAGCCTATATCGACGGTGTAGCAAAGGCGACACGTGCCTGGGAAGACAAGTACATCGCCTCCGACGGTGGCTGGTTCAAGAAAGTCGTCGAAAGCCAACGTGCGTTCATGGAGCGGTGGAAGCCGTCTGCCGAGTATCGCTCGGAGTTCCGGTAGCCGCGGCAGGTCCGCCGGTGCGCGGATTAGTTCGCGCGGTCGACAGCGTCAGCCGCGGTTTCGGGGCGATCGCGGCTGCGCTGGTGATCGTCCTGGCCACCCTGATGCTCTACGACGTCGTGCTGCGCTACGTCTTCAATGCGCCGACGGAGTGGGGTAACGATCTCAACACCTGGTTGATGGGCGCCGCATTCGTGCTGTCGATCGCCTACGCCATGGCGACCGACAGCCACGTCCGCGTCGACCTGCTGTACAACCAACGAACCAGGCCGCTCATGCGCATCGTCGACCTGGTCGGTCTTGCCCTCGTCATCCTGCCGACGGCCGCCTGGGTGACCTGGGGCCTCCATGACCATTTCATGACCGCCTACCGAACCGGCGAGCGTTCGGGCTCGGGCGGCTGGAACCCGATCGTCTGGCCATTCAAGCTGGTCATGCTGCTGGGCTTCTCGATCTTCACCCTGCAGATCGTCGCGGAAATCATCAAACGCGCCGCTTCGCTGATGGGCAGGCCGCTCGAGACGCCGGACGGGACGACCAATGCACATGGAGTCTAGCGCAGCCCCGCCGGCCCCTCCGTCACGAAGGACCGCTAGATGATCTCCCTCTGGATGTTCCCCGCCCTCATCGCGGTGATTCTGACCGGGTTCCCCGTGGCGCTGGCCATGATGGCGCTGGCGGTTGCCTTCGGCCTCCATTCCTTCGGCTTCATCGGACTTCAGTATCAGTTCATCCAGAAGATCGAGGAGGTGGCGACCGCGCAAGTGCTCGCCGCGGTCCCGCTTTTCATCTTCATGGGCGCCATGTTCGAGGCATCGGGCATCGCCTCGCGCCTGTTCGATGCGATCCATATGTGGACGCGGCGCGTTCCCGGTGGCATGGCGGTCGGGACCGTCGTCATGTGCGTGATCTTCGCGGCGACCAGCGGCGTCGTCGGCGCCACCGAGACCGTCGTCGGTCTGCTGGCGATTCCCGCCATGCTGAAATACGGCTACTCGAAAAGCCTCATCTCCGGCACGATCTGTGCCGGTGGCTCGCTCGGCACCATCATTCCGCCGTCGGTGTTGGCCGTGGTCATCGGTCCGGTCGCAAATGCCTCAGTCGGCAACATCCTGCTCGGCATGTTCATCCCGGGCTTCATGCTGGCCGGCGCCTACGTCATCTATATCGTGATGCTGTGCACAATCCGTCCGGAAATGGGGCCTCGCATACCGCGGGCGCCCGACGAGCCATCGCTCGGCGCCAAGCTGGTGTTGAGCGGCAAGGTGCTGGTCCCGCCGGTCGTCGTGATCATCGCGGTTCTCGGCTCCATGATGGCGGGCATCGCCACGCCGACCGAGGCGTCGGCGACCGGTGCGCTCGGTACCGTTCTGCTGGCGATCGCCTACCGACGGCTGTCCTGGTCGGTGCTGGTCGAGTCTACCATGCGTACCGTGCGCATCACGGCAATGATCCTGACCATCGTGGCGTGCGGACAGATGTTCGCCGCCGTCTTCGTCGGTTCGGGCGGACTCGAAACGCTGCAGAACTTCCTGAAGGACTTCGGCGTCGGCAAGTGGGGCCTTCTCTTCCTCGTCATGTTCATCGTGTTCATCGCCGGCTTCATGCTCGAGCCTCTGGTTATCATCCTGATGGTGGTGCCGATCACCATGCCGCTCATCGAGGCGGTGGGCTTCGACAAGGTCTGGTTCTGCGTCCTCTTCCTCGTGATGCTGCAGACCGGTTACCTGACGCCGCCGATGGCACCGTCGATCTTCTATCTGCGCGGCATCGCGCCGCCTGAAATCACGCTCAGGCACATGTATGCCGGCATCTGGCCGTTCATTGGCCTGCAGCTTGTGGTGGTCGGGCTGCTTATCTATTTCCCCAAACTCGTCACATGGCTGCCTGACGCCGTGCTGACTGGTTACCGGTGAGCACGGAGTCCGCGTCTCGCCGCCGGCTTGACCATGACACCACGGACGACGCGCAAAGTCGCCTGTGATCGATCCAGTCTAGATTGAGCGGAAGCCCGGCACGCCAGGAGTGCCGTTTATCGACTCGCCCCCAGATGGCAATCGCGCGTGAAAAAAAGGCTGTCCCTGCTCTCTTTCCCGTCTTCGTGGCCGCCCCTCGCTGGAACTGGCCGACCCCGCCGTTGCTGCCGCGCGATCCCACGGCGCGTGCCGAGGCACGGATGATCGAGGATGTCTGCGATACACTTTATGAGGCCATCAACTGGGGACTGGGCGAGATCCGCTGGTTCAAGCGCGCCGAGGGCGAGCAGGCCGACAAGATGACCGCCACGGCGGCCCGCCAGACGGCTGAGGTCCAGACCTGGCTCGCCGGCAAGCTTGGCACGAAGCCGTGGTTCAACGGCGACAGCTTCGGCTGGGCCGACATCGGCGTGGCGCCGTACCTCAATCGCTCATTCCATTACGGTCTTGGTACGCCCGATCGCTCATCGCTCGCGCAGTGGCTCGAACGCCTGCGTCAGCGTCCGTCGGTTGCTACGACTTTTAAGGAATTCGAGGCTGCCGCCGGCAGCATGGGCGATGGCGCCCAGCGCCTGGCCTCGGGCGCCATCAGACGCGAATACCGCGATCACCGCCTCGAATGGATGATGAAGTCCGGCGGACTGCAGATCGTTCTCGATGGCCTGGCGAAGAACAATATCCGCTTCACCTGGCCACTTTAGACGGCCCCGGAAATCCCGGAAGATCCGGCGGCGGATGATAGGGCTTATCGCCCAAAGCGTGCACGCGTTCCCAAAAAGCAGGGCCGGCCGCGAGGCCTGCTTCGTTCAGGTCCGCTGCCTGTCGCCACATGTTCCAGGACTCCGGATGCAGGCGGCTGGCTTCGGCCATATGACGCGCACCCTCCTCCGGGCGGTCGTGCCGTTTGAGCCAGGCACCCAGGCGGAAATGGGCATGCGCCAGCGCGATCTCGGGAGTCATGCGCGGCAGCTTCGAGCGCGCTTCATCGGCAGCAAGCGCATGGCGCCCCGTCAGTACCCACTCGCGAACGGCATCGAGGTAGAACGAGCGGCCCTTGTGGCGCGCCGCCTGATCTTCCGGTGACATCGTCTGCGTCTGCGGGTCCATCCGTCGGAAATGGTCCGTCGACCCAGCCGTTTCGGGGGGCCTCACGATACGACCCTCCTCGTCGATCCAGACAGCACGCGGGACGTTGACCATGCCGTAGAGCGACGCGACACGGTGCTCAGGATCGATCAAAGACCAGTAAGTCGGCTTCGCCTGCTCGATCCAGGGTCGTACCTGTTCGGCGCCGCGGCTGTCCTCGGCCACGGCTACGATCATGAAGTTGCAGTCCTTGAGGCTATCGAAGAGTTGCTGCCACACGGGCAAGTCCAGTCGGCAGCCTCACCACGAAGCCCAGGTACTTAGGAAGACTTTCTTACCGCGAAGCTTCGAAAGTGTGTGCGGGTTTCCCGCCAGGTCGGGCAACGTGAAATCGGGCGCCACGAGGCCGGCAAGAGCGAGGTTATGCTCCTCGGCCGCACTACCCAAAGACCATACCTCTCCCTTGGCATCGCCCACCGCCGGCGCGTCGAGTAACCGCCAGAACGCCGCTAGGTCGACGCGGCCTGCGATCGCCGCAGAAGCCGGCAGGCGATAGAGCTTGGCGGCATTGTCGCAGATCACCTTGCGACGGGTTGTTGTGCATCGACTAAGCCAGAGATTTGAATTACGTGTCTCAGTTGTTGTCGGGTATACCTGCTCAAGCGTTACGAAGGAGCGTCTTTATGGACTATCGCGACTTGCTCGTGCACGTTGATACGACTTCCGAAGGTCGCGTTCGACTCACAAACGCACTCCATTTAGCCTCGAGGATCGGCGCACGAATAACGGGTGTTGGAGCAGCTGCCTTTGAGCCGGACCTGGTGCGGACCCGAGGCATTTATCAGGATACACTTCGAAATAGCGTTAAAATTCGCATCAAAGAAGCTGCAGACCATTTCCATTACGTAACCGCGGGCATGCAGAATGTGACCTGGTGCCAACATGTCAATCGTCCACTTGATGTACTAGCGAACCTTGCCTGCGGTGCGGATTTGATATTCGGTAGCCGTGAAGCCGAAATAGACTCAGCTGCCATTTTTGCACGACCGGACAGCCTCTTACTGGTAGCGGGAATTCCTGTCCTGCTGCAACCCCCTAAATCCCAGCCGCTTGTTGCCGACCGGATAGTTCTCGGATGGAGCAACACAAGAGCGTCTCGCCGCACTATTCGCGATTCTCTGCCTCTCCTGAAATTATCGACAGAGGTATATATTATCCGCCTGTGTAACAAGGCGAAAGACGAGATCGATACATTGAACATAATTGAACAGCGATTGCGGCGCCACGGAGTCAACGTTCGAAGCGGGCAAACTTTGCGAACGGCCGGCTCAACTTGTGACAGTATCATACAGACGGCAGAGGATCTTGACGCCGACCTAATCGTGATTGGCAGCAACGAAGATACAAGATGGCGCGACCTGCTCTCGGGTAGTGCAGCGCACAAACTGATTACCAAGTCGCCAATGTATGTTTTGATCAGCCCCTAAGAGTGCTGCGCCGATCTATTTTTTCCGGCGTCGAACGCTGGGGTTATCCATAGATACATTGAGGCAACCAGAGACTTTCCGGCGGCACATAGGTAATCAGAAGTAGCAACCTGTGGTTGGAATTCAGCCTGGCGCGATCTCCGATAGCATGAGCTTATCCGCTCAAGCGGCAAGGTCTATTGGCTGATCGATTAGTTTTGTGGCGAGGGTGAGCCATCGTAAGCGGTGTTTTGTCCCCACGTTTTCTGGTGGAGGCTGAGGTCTCATAGTCCAAGGGCTCGCAGGGAGCGGATTTGGACACGTGTCGGACACAGAGCTTATGCCTAAATCGGAGCCGGTTCGGCGGCTGAAGATCTTCACGGGCTCGGGGCGTCGGCGATCGTGGAGCGATGAGCAGAAGGCGCGGATCGTCGCCGAGAGCCTGGGCGGCGGTGAGTCGGTCAGCGCCGTGGCGCGCCGGCATGGGCTGACGCCGCAGCAGTTGTTCGGATGGCGGCGTCAGGGCCACGGCGGCTCGGTGGTGCGCCATGGCGGCCTGGGTTTCGCCTCCGTTGTGGTGGCGCCTGCGGCGATCGAGATCGAGTATGGCGGAGCCACGATCCGGGTGTCGGGGGGCAGCGACGCGGCAACGCTGCGGGCGGTGCTGGTGCGCGAGAGCCTGGGCAGCGATCCGTTCAGCGGCGTGGTCTATGTGTTCCGCAGCAAGCGGGCCGACCGATTGAAGCTGCTGCTGTGGGACGGCAGCGGCCTAGTGCTTGTCGCCAAGCGTCTGGAGCAAGGCGGGTTCCGCTGGCCGACGGTGGGCGACGGCGTGATGCGGCTTTCGGCGTCGCAGCTTTCGGCGCTGCTCGACGGCCTCGACTGGACGCG
>Ga0163144_10007775_pt1 | contig 23418 bp, 19 predicted proteins | sample OliLak19BULKMAT1_FD_123175 | JGI IMG/M metagenome (GOLD analysis project Ga0163144, IMG submission 123175) | Freshwater microbial mat bacterial communities from Lake Vanda, McMurdo Dry Valleys, Antarctica - Oligotrophic Lake LV.19.BULKMAT1 | ecosystem: Environmental > Aquatic > Freshwater >...
CATTTTGCAGCTACCCGAAGGGCGGGATTTTTAGCACCAAACTTCATTCGGAGCACTGAACTTTCGGTTACCACAAAACTGTCTGCGAAGCACGAAACCCCGCCTTTTGGGTAGGTGCTGTTACCAGCTGCCCTTCTGTCTGTCGTGCCGTGCAGCTGTCTGTTTGCTTTGAATTTTGCTGTCAGGGCTTGAGTGTCGGGTGATTTTACTTTTTTATTTAAGCGTTGGAAAAAATATTTTTGAAATTATTTTTGGGTTGGGCAGGCACACTCTTTTGCAAGCTTTGGTCTGCGTGTTGGCTTGTAGCGGCTTGCAAATGTGTGTGACTACTGCGTTGACTTTTATTTTCATCCCCAAATATTTACTATCTTTGCATCAAACATTCTTACTGGAACTTTGAATTGCTTTTCAATTTCTTTGATGTGTTGTATATCGTTTTCTGAATAAACCCCAATGTAAACACTATTCAGGAAAGGTTTCCAGTTCCCGTTTTCGTCTTTTCTTTTCTTACCAGCTTTATTTATGGCTTTAATGATGTGGTCGTCATAGGGACCAAAACCAAAGCCGTAAACAATCAAAGTGCCGCTAATATTTGAAAGCTGCTCGTAGCAATACGCAAGATATTTGTTGTGAACGATGTGTGTCAGCTTATCTATTCCATTTCCTGCCGTTACAAAAATGGGATATTCCTTTTTTTCCATTCTCGCCTTGATGTTTTCAAGCAGGAAGTGTTCGCTGGTATATGTCTCCTTTTCAATTTCAATTCCAGTGTCAAAGATTTGCAGTGCTCCATGCAAGTAATAAATAGATTGTTCGTCTTTGTATTTTCCCCAACGCAATTCTGAATACTGCCTGTCTTCGGGCTTAACCCAATCGTCTGCTTCTTCTGCATCCTTTCCAAAACCATCAACCCTATTTTCAGTTTGATTTCTTTCCAATACCCAGTAAAGTAGCAAATCATAATTGGTTGTAAATACCAGTCCGTCTTGACTAAGAAATGTGCTGAGAAAATGTGCACACGCTTTACTCTTTTGTTCTTCAATTGTGAAAACATGCTCTGGATGCAACTCCTTAATGGCTTCAATCAAACTTGTTTTCAAAATGTCGCTTGCATGTTTGATTTTATCTACTACTTTTTTTCCTGCTCCAAATACTTCTGCTATTTGTGCTGCATCATCTAATTGTTTCATCAGCAATTCAAAATTGTTTGTATTGATGATTTCAAAAAGTTTATGCAAATCGTTGTCAGGTAATTTGTAAATGAATTCGCTTAATGCTTTGTATGAAAATATTCCATCGTCATAAGACCTGCTGAAACCATTTCCCAAAAGCAAATGCTTCTGACGGTTTTTCAGGTGCTTTATAACTTCGCTGTATGTTTTTACTTGATCTATTGCCATTTTTGCGTCTTTCTTGCTTTATTCATCATCGCCTGTTTCAAGTTGTTTGTCCAGCACACTTATAAATCTTCCCTGAAATAATCTTCCGTCACGCAAGCAATCAAAAAACTCATTGTAGTTGTTCGGACTTAAAAAGTGAAAGAAATATTTCTGTTTGATTTTCTTCTCAGCTAAAACTTTATTCAAGTCATTAAAATGTTCGTCTGCATATTTTTTCTTCGCTTTGTTTTCATCGCTGTCGTCATTGTCGCCTTTTGTTTCTACAACTGCAATGTATTCTGCGCCTTTGTCTTTTACCATTATGAAAAAGTCAGGGTTGAATAGATGTTGTGTTGTATGCCTACCTGCCTTAGTTGATATTGAATACTCAATAGAGTAGAAACTTTGGTTTTTAGATTTTATCCATGAAGTAATTGCTTTTGCATTATCATCCTTAACAAGTTCCTTAACAAACTTTCTTTCGGGGTCAGCAGTTGTAAAAACTAAATCAATCGGAGTTTTCAAAACAAATGGATTTACTTCAACCAATGCTTTCTTTGGCATATTCTCGTCTTCAATTATTTCATTCATTGCAATCAAACTGTCACCGATGTTAATTTCTTTTTCGTAATCAACGGAATAGAAAACTGTTGAGTCGCCACGCAAACCCAAAATAGAAACAGTTTCATGTTCTCTATTTTTGGTTTCAACTTCTGTCAAGTCGTCTGGAGTTTTACTCAATGAAATACTTCTTGGTTTTTTACGAAGCAATGTATTGAACGAAGAAAAAACGGCTTGTCTGTTCGCTTTGCCTAAGTGGTCGCCATCCATTCCTACTCGTTTCATAGAAGTGCGTATGATTTTTTCAATGACTTCTTTGGTCGGTAAATTCTTGTTTGTGTATTCCGTTTCGTTCAACTTCAAAATAACTCCTTCCAATTTTCTTATTTGAAACTCATCATAAATTTTATTTATGATTTCTTCTACAGGAAATTTTTCTTTCTCAATTTCATAAATGATTGGATATTCTTTTTCGTTAATCTTTACATATTTCGTTTCTGTTTTGTGTTCAAATGTTTCTGTCACAAATTCAAAGTAGTCCTTGTAATTGAAAACTTTTGTGTCAGGGTTTTCTATTTCTGTTCTCTCTTTTTTGTAAGTGATGTTGTGAAGTTTGAAATGATGTTTTGCCCTGTCTCCTGTAACCAAAGGACTGTTTTTGATTTTGGTTTCCATCTCCAAAATTTCTTCAACCAAATTTTTTATGCTGCCACTCCATTTGTCGTGATTGAAAACAATTACTTCTGCATTGGGATAATCATTCGGAATTCTCAAACCTCTTCCAAGAACTTGTGCAATGAGAAGTTTTGAGTTGAATGCTTTTTCTTCCATCGGCACGATTTGAAAAACATTTTTTACATCCCATCCCTCTGTCAACATTGCAACTGAAATAATCCATTCAACAGGTTCTTCTTCGCTGTCAACAAACGGAAGTTTGGCTACTGCTGCTTTGTGTTCTTTGTCGGAAGTTACAACCATTATTTTTTCATCTCTTAAATATTCTTCCGTTCCTTGTTTTCTGTCAACTAAAAATTCAACAAGTCGAGTATGAAGTTGTTTTGCTGCTTTGATGTCTTTTGTAACTAAAATTGTCAACGCCTTTACTTTCGGGTAAAGCGTTTGATTCTGTCTGTGGTTTTGTAAAATCTTCTGAAACTTTTCGTGTTCGCTGCTGTCTGTGTTTTCCACTACATAGTGAACACTTTTTACAAACTTGCTTTCAATCGCTGAACGAAGTGAGTAGCGGTAAATCACATCATTGAAATATTCGTTACTTATATATGCTGTGCCTGTGAAGCCCAAAACATATTTGAAGTTGTAAGTGCTGTCAATTAAAAACTCTTTCCACTTTTTTAAACTTTGTGCATCTTCTCCTCGTCCTTCAACAACATTGTAAGCATGATGAACTTCATCACAAAGAACCAAACATCTCTCACCCTTGCTGAATCCTAAACTGTCTAAAATTGAAGAACTATTCTTGGTGTAAACTGCATTTATGTTTTCAATACAAATGCAGCCATCTTTAATTGTATATTCCCCAGGGATGATTGTAGGGTTAGAGTGTTTTGATGTTTCTGGAATAGAATTTTTTAAAGCAGGATTTGCAGTGAGTGCATTAAATTTTTCCATCAGAGCTTTTTCGATAGTTGTTGATGGCGGCCCCAAAACCAAAACTTTGTCAACTAAACCGATGCCCAATGCAATTTGTGCAATGCCATACATCACATAACTTTTTCCTGTTCCTGTCGCTAAGTCAATGTTGCCACTCAAACTATTTTTGATTTGCAACTTGCTTAAATATTCTCTTTCTGTTGTGTAGCGTTTTTTAAGTTCATCGTTTGCTCTGTAATTTTCTGTAACCAATTCTTCAATGCTTTTGTATCTGCCTGATGCCAAATAAATGATTGCAGTTTTAATTGCCTCTTTCTGATATTCTCTATTTCCGCAAAGAACATTTAAAAAATTTTGCCAATCGGAGATTGGCAATTTCTCAGGGTCAAAACTTTTTGTATTGACTTTGAGAACTAAGTCCTGTGTATTGAAAATTTTATTTGAAGTCATTATTTTACTTTAATTGTTTCTTTAAATTCATTACCATAAAGGTCAATGTAGATTACACAAATTTGTTTACCGGTGTTTCCAAGTTGAATTTGCATTGTTCCATTTTTACTTTCAATATCTTCATTGAAGATACATTGGCTCATCATAAAATCTTTACCGTTAAATTTCTCGTCAATAATTACCATGCTCAAGCTTTCAAAGTTTGGAAGTTGTTTGTTTGTTTCTTCCTCTCTGAAATTTGATATAAATTTTTTAATGATAAGCTTTCCATTTTTGAATTCGCTTTGCACTTCTGGTTGAAGCATGAAATGAAAACCGATTGCGTTATCCAAGTCGTTAATCTTGTTTTTGCTTGATGGCTGACGGAACTTAGCAAAACTTTTAGGATGTAACTCGCGAATAATTTGATAAGGAATTTTCAGGAAGTAATAACGCACATCATCTATTTCATGAAAATCGCTTATGAATTGCACTGCGTTAGCAGGTGCAATTATGTAAAGTCGTTTTGAAATTCTCTTCCCAATGTTTTGATGTAGTTGCTCCAAAAAGAAAATGTCAACCGAACTCTCCTTGTGATTCCAGTAATCCCAAACTAAAACACTGTAACCATCTTTGCGTTCACCGTGAAGTTTAATTCCCTTGATTGTTTTTGGCATTGGGGTAACCTCAAACAGTTGCAAAACAAAATCAATGTATTTGTCTTGATTGAGTTCTTGCATTTTTTGCAAGTCGCAAATACCAGTGTTTACTGATGCAAAACTCTTTGCTTGCTTGTTATATTTTTTTGTCGGCTCATCAAGATTTGGACTATCTTGAATTGACAACATGCGTTTTTGAATGGTATAAATGCTATACTTGCCTATATCACATAAAATCCATTTCCGATTTAATTTTTCTGCAACTGCTCCTGTTGTTCCTCCTCCTCCGAAAAAATCCATTACTATTTCTCCCTCTTTTGATGCGGCTCTCAAAATTCTCTCAATTAGTATTTCGGGTTTCTCTGTTGGATATGTTCCTTTCCCTCCTGACATTCTTCCAGAGTTTATCCAAATATCTTGTAGAATTTGTCCTTCATTTTCATCTAAGTATTTTTTCATGCATCTAATCGCACCTACCTTTGGGTCTGTAAGGAATAATTCACCTTTCTTTAGTGCAATGTCCATTTCTTTTGGAGAACTAAATCTCCATTCTCTTTTAGAATTAGGTTTACATCCACGCCATACAAACTGATTATTTTTCCCCTTCCATGTAGCATCTACAGTTCTAAAAATTCTGTTTCCGTTACCTACCAAATTTTCATTTCCCTTTAACGGTAATATTTTACCGTTACTCATTTCTAATTTACTGTATTCCCTAAGATTAGCTTGGGAGATACCTTCCCTTACTTCATTATAATTATAGGATGGTTGATTTTGTTTGTAATACCAATAAATTACTTGATGAATGTTTCCAAATTTTTTCTTAGCATCGTTATGAGCAGATGTTCCTTGCCAAATAACTTGATTTTGGAATTTTCCAATCCCAAAAATTTCATCCATAACTAAACGAATATGGTGACACATTTTTTGGTCAAGGTGAACAAAAATACTTCCATCTTCAGATAACAATTCTCTTGCTACAATTAATCTCCGCCTTAAAAACTCAACAAATTCAGCACCTTTTACTTTATCAGTGTAGGATTTTTGCCCTTGGGAATTTTTGAATTCGCTTTCTGTTGCAAATGGTGGGTCAATGTAAATGAGTTTTACTTTCCCTTTTACTTTGTTGCGTATGAGTTCGTCTTTGTTGGCGAAACAAGTTTTGAGGAACTGTAAGTTGTCGCCAAACACAATCATGTTTCGCCAGCCGTCTTTGTATTTCTCTCTTTCACCGTTGTAAATTTTCTCTACTTGCAAAGGCACTGCAAAAGTTCCGTCTTGGTCTGCAAGCAAATCTTCTTTACGCATTTTCCCTGCATAGCGTAACTCATACTCTTTGTGAGTTGTCGGGAAAAGTTTTTCCTTGAAATCGTCTGGTAGGGGAGTTCCCTTGCCCAAACACTCAATTAAAAATTCACGGTCGTATATGGATAAGTTCTTCATTTTTTAAATGTAATTGTCAAAGTTAAAATTCTGCTCGTTATGGTTAACAAAGCGTTGGAAAAAAACGGCTCTTTTGGTTTTGCCGAAGGGTCGGCTTGTGCGGTTGGGGCAAAACCAAATGTGCCGTTTGTGCGGCTGCCAAAGAATTTCAAAATATTTTGAACGGGGGCAAAAAAATTAAAACACGAAGCGTTGGGCTGTCGTGTCTGCAAAGTAGTCCGCTGTCCAGCTGTAAAGTCGTTTTTATATGTATGTCTACCTGTCAATTTGTTGGTTGCATTAAGTTTCAAATTACTGCGTCACTGTCCCCGAAGCACTGTCGTTTAGGGTTGCTGGTAACATCTGTATACCCGCAAGTTTACAACTTTTCCCCTAAACTTGCGCCTATTTCCGCTTTATCTGCAGGTTTTGATTCGGCTTTGTCTAGCATTATCAAATTTTCCGCTATTATTTCAGTAACGTATTTCTTCATTCCTTCTTTATCTTCGTAATTTCTGGTTTTTATTTTCCCTTCCAAATATATCGAACTCCCTTTTTTTAAATATTTACCTACCACCTCTGCCAAACTTCTCCAAACTACTACATTATGCCATTCGGTATCGGTGTGTAAGTTTCCTTTATCATCTTTATAGCTTTCTGATGTTGCCAAGGTAAATTTAGCCAAATGAACGCCACCTTCCAGTAGTTGCATTTCGGGGTCTTTGCCCAAATTACCTATTAGCGTTACTTTATTTAAGCCTTTCACGTTTTTTACAACATTTATTGTCTAAACGTAAGTAACATTTTTTAAATATCCAAAAGGTCTAAGGGACTTTTTATCTGGTCAAATCCTTTGGTGGTAACGTGGGTATATATTTCTGTTGTTTTGCTGCTTTCGTGCCCTAGAAGCATTTGGATATAACGCAAATCGGTACCGTTTTCAAGCAAATGAGTGGCAAAACTATGCCTTAGTGTGTGCACAGAAGCCTTCTTTTTTACCTTTGCCTTTTGCAGTGCATCTTGAAAAAAAGTTTGAATACTTCGAGTTGAATACTGGTCGCCATTTTGTCCTACAAATAAATAGATTTTGGGCTTGTATTCCTTGAAATATTCTCTCAATATCAACAATGCTTTGGTGGAAAGCAGCGTATAACGGTCTTTTTTGCCTTTCGATTGTTCTATTCTAATTTGCATTCTTTCTGAGTCGATGTCTTTAATTTTGAGGTTTACCACCTCGCTTATTCTCAATCCAGCAGAGTAAATTACTGTCAAAATTGTTTTATGTTTAAGGTTGGTTACGGCTTTTAAAATATCGGTAATTTCTTGGGTACTCAACACTATTGGTAAGGCTTTTTCTCGGTTGGGTCTATCCAGTTGATAAAGTTTTCGCTGCCCACCTAACACTTTTTCAAAATAAAATTTAGCCGCATTAATTGCTTGGTTTTGGTACGAAGCCGAAACTTTGCGCTCTATGACCAGAAATCTACAAAAAGCAATAATCATGCGTTCGTCTATCTTGTCGATGTCGTAGGTTGGAAAATGGTTGATAAGTTCTTCAAACAACATGACATAAGTTGTAATCGTGTTAGCACTATAACGTAACTCCTGCATTTTGAGTATCATTTCTTGAGGACAAGATTTGTAATTAATGGTATCCATTTCAGATTTTCGAGCCACTTTGTCGGTAAGTGCTTTTTCTTCTTCTATTCTAAAAATTAAACCTTCTTGGGCAATTAATGCTTGTAATTGCTGCAAAAGTTTGTCAGAAAAGGGAATTGTCCACCATTTATTCTTACTATCCCAGCTCCAAAAAGGCATTTTTTTGATGCCTAAGGTCAAATTTTTATTAAATCCAAAAACCACTTTAAGTCTGCCATTTGGGGTTTTAACTACCAAAACATCTTTTTCGTTAATTTTATAAGTATTTTGTTTGGTATTGATTTCAATAGCCTTGTGAACAATTATTTGTAAAATTCTGTCTTTGAAATAAGCCTTAATCAGTTCCAAATTGTCGGAGTAGTTTGGAATCACCCACATTCTTTGTTCTTTTTCCCAACTCGAAAAACGAAAGGTGAGAATAAACTTTACATCTATTTCGTTTTTAGGCATTTTAACCAAAATTTTTCTGCCTATCACTTCCACTATTACTGAGCTGATTTGAGGCAGTTTTGTGGCTGCAATTTCAATGGGTTTTGGTTCGGTTTCTAATTTTGATGTCTTTGGCTGTGGTTCAATGTCAACTTCTACATTTGGGATAGGTACTTTCACTTCTGAAAAATTATTGTGGCTTGTTTGTTCTATTTCAAATTCAGGAAACAAATGTTTAAGTTGTTCCAAAGCCAATTTTGTATATGGAATATGCCACGCCCTATGTGTTTGACTCCATTTGGCTCCTTCAATCTGGCGAAGTAAAATTATAAAGGCTTGATTGTACGGGAAATCAACCTTAATTCTAGGCTCTAGATTATGAATTATTTTGGTAACTTTCATTAGCAGCAAATTTTCGCCTATTTACATATTTGAATGTATATGCGCAAGTTTATAAAAAAAATACCATAGAATGGCACCCTAAAAACTTAATATTTTGTTTTGAGGTCTATCAATAAAGTAAAACTTTCGCTGGCCCGCTCAATACTCTTTCGTAGTAAAATTTAATAGCATTTATTGCCTGATGCTGGTATCAACTTAATACTTTTCGCTCCGTTACCAAGTAACGCAAATATTGGATGATCATTGGCTCGTCTATTTTATCCATATCGGGCGTATGAAAATAGTTGATAAACTCCTCAAAGGCATTTTTATAAGTTTTAAGAGTGCTTTCGCTATACCTTAGTTCTCTCAATTTCATCAAATACGCTTCGGGGCAGTAGCGAAAGCTAGGAATATCGGAAGCGGTAATGCGGCTCACTTTATCCGCACTGGCAGTTTCCTCTTCGTAGCTGAATGTCAATTTCTCAGCCGAACAGATGCTTTTACTTTGCGCCAAAAAGTGCTCTGAATATGGTATCGTCCAACATTTATTTTTAGCATCACAAAAGTGAAAAGGCATTTTCTTAATTTATATGCTTAAGTTTTGATTGAAGCCAAATAGTAATTTTAGCCTTCCAGCAGCTGTTTTTATGCACAACAGATCCGATTTTCTAGATATGTGTGCCTTATTTTTAGTTTTTAATTCGTCTTTCTCATGCAGGGTAAGTTTGGTGATTATTTCTTTGAAATAGGCTTGCTGCCACTCAATATTTCCTTGATAATTGGGCAATATCCAGCTAAACTGTATTTAGTAAAAACCGCACATCGTTTTCGTTTTTAGCTAGCTGAACTACTATTCTCCTGCCAATTACATGAATATAAATGTCATTTTTATTGCGAGGCGTGGCGATCATGTGTCGTGGCGAAGCCGATATTGTCGACTCCACACCCTTTGCATTGGGTTAAACAGCCTGTAGTGTGTTGGCTGTTGCAGCAGCAGCTTGCGAAAGGGCTGCAAGTGACAAATGTAGACTATCAGCCGTAAGAGTACTACCTCCTTGCTGTCGTGCGTTTGCATGGGCATTTTTCTGGCCATATTCTGTTACCTCTATTTCTAGGGTTGAAAACAGGTTTTTTAATTGGTTAAAGGCCTCTTTTGAATAAGGAATATGCCAGGCATGTTGGGTTTTGCTCTATTTGGCATCGGGAATTTTTTTTAATTCTAGTGCAAATGCTTGGTTGAATGGGAAATCAACTTTGATTCGTTGCCCATTGCGATGGGTAATTTTGTTGGCCTTCATAAGCATAATAAGGGGTGTTTATGGCGTGTATCAATCAATTATCGAAAATATACGTCATAGATTGCGTTTCAATCTTGTTCCTTCCTGGCTTCAGCATCTGGCAATATTCCTGGCCTTCGATGCAAATAATTAGTTGTCTCTCTTACTTTAATTATAATACCTTAGAAACCTATGACTTACCCCGTGGGTTGGTGGTGCACCTAATATGCCTCGTTGGTCGTTGGTGCATCTACCCCGCCAAAGGGGCAATAGGATCATGAATAAAAAAATGCCTATTTATAAAAAAAAGTTAATTATGACACAAGGCAAGTCTTTACTGCTTAACACCTAATTGCTTTGCTTTAAAAAAGATATTTCCTCTATTCTAATCCAGAAGTTCTGCTTTTACGCAGAGCGATTTTGTGGCGGGTTTAGGCGTGTCAATAAACCGCTGGCTTGTTTCTGCTACGTTTCCCCTATTTATTTAATTTCATTCTACAGATAAAAAACTTCTCTTCTTGCTGGTTTGCCATATTAAGGTGCGTTTGTAAACATGTTGGTCTGAAATTGCTGGAAAATACCATCTTCAACCATACTTAAAAAAATTTGAGTTACGCGCCTGACCTTGCATCTGGCCTAAAAAAGCCAACCTGCACATCTGGATATTTTACTTTTTTTAGCCTAAGGTATATAAAACGCACACGCACGAGTCGCAAGCGATGGTGGTCTGTTTCAGTTATTGGGCAATGATTACTTTGTTTTTAAACTGCATATTAGTGCACAATTACCAATACTTGTTCGGCTTCATGCAGAGCTTCGGCCATGGTTTTGACTACTAAATTGGGAGCAGGAAGTGGCTGAATGGCTAAAATTGTTCTGAAAAGCAAATTGATGGCAAGGCTTGGAATGATGAATATCATTTTTTGGGCTTGTTTTGCGATCACATCTTTGTTTTGTTTCATCCATTTCCCTTGCATTATGCGGTATTCGGTCGATAAGTATTTGGCTTTCGTGGAGTCGAAAATCAAAACTAGCTTTTCATTTTCTTTGTAAAATGAAAGCATATGATCCAAGTATTGAGCGAACTCAGCTACAGACTTTGGTTCTGCGTCACTGAAAGTAATAATTATTACGGGGAGATTTGTAGAGTCAAAATTTGCGTACATTTTTTAGTTTTTTTCCAGCGTGTACGTTAGTTCTTTCATGAAGTTGCATATACATCAAAAAGGCAGCTGTCTTTTATGTCGGCATTTTTGTTTTATTTATTACAAGCCATCGTGGTCAGTATCTGGGCCCAAAGTTTAAAGCCCAATTTATCTCTTTTTTTGCTTCTACCTTGGTGTTTACCATCGTACTGGGTGTATTTGATAGATGTATGCAAAGGCAATAATTAACCATTGCTTTTGTGCCCTAATGCCCGATCACGAAAACTGACTTTACTCTGTATTTCTCAATTAATACATCATACCTCGCTCAATATTTTTCAGGCACAGGTCGAAATGGCTCAGCCATATAATTCAATTTTGTGGCATCATAATCACTACCATTCTCACCCTCATATCCAAATATTGGACTCGTATATCTATACGAGCCCGTAAGATTTCTAATCATTGGTAAGCCGCGTTGTTATAAATTACCTGCTTAGTAAGCAAGTATGAGACCTAGTACGAGGCAGACATTGTTGTAAAAATCTGCCGTGAAACTAGTCAAATCTGGCAATCTTCTTTTTATTCGTGACACCAAAATGAAAAGTACGATCCGAACTACATCTCGTAGAAAACATTAGGAAGGGAAATCTGCACCAACGGTGGTCTCTTCCCAGTTATCGTAGTCTTTTTTTAATAACTCTAGTTTGCTTCTTGCTCCTTTCAGAGCTGCCACACCCAGTAGCAGGCGCATTGGGGGCATATCAGATTCTACTACTTTAATTATGGCCTCTGCCGCTCTATAGGGATCGCCAGGTTGGTTGCCGCTGTATGCTCTGATGGCATTTTTATTGGCACCGGCACTTTTGGCGTAGTCTTCAATTTCCAAAGAGCTGCTTTTGGCCGATCTGCCTGCCCAGTCGGTTCTGAAGCCGCTCGGAGCTATTACCGTTACCTTTATTCCTAAAAGAGAGGTTTCTTTGGCTAGGGCTTCTGAGTACCCATCTACTGCAAATTTTGTGGCATTATAAAAACCCAAAGCGGGGAAAGCTACCAAGCCACCTATTGATCCAATATTTATAATATGCCCGCTTCTTTGGGTTCGCATGGTGGGGAGCACGGCTTTTGTAACGGAAGCCAACCCGAAAAAGTTGATTTCAAACATGCTACGTACCTCTTGTTCATCACTTTCTTCTATAGCTCCAAAGTAGCCAATCCCTGCATTGTTCACCAACACATCAATACTGCCAAACTTTTCTTTTAGGGTGGCTACTGAAGCTTGCACTTCTTCGGGTTTCGTAACATCTAGTTGCAGAGCAAAGGCTGTTTGTGCGTATTGCTCCACTATATCTTTTACATCATCGGTATTTCTAGCAGCCACTCCAGCTTTGTAGCCCAGGCTCAACACCAGCTTTGCCAATTCTCTACCAAATCCGGTAGAGCAACCTGTGATAAGCCAAACTTTATTTTTCATCGTTTTTTGGTTTAGATTTCTTATGTTTATTACAAACTTTTACTCATTTTTGTTCAGAAGGTTGCCGTTTAATTTGCGACAATAAGTGCAGATTTACCTAAATGGGGTTGACAAAAGGCTTATATTCACTAGATTTACCAACCGTTGGATATAATTTCACGAATTTTCAATAGGCATTCCTTTACATCCCAAACATTTTTAACCATTTAATAGCATTACACGCAATGGCTGCAGTTTCTATTCTTTTTTGGATTTTTTTGTTTGTGATCTTTTACTCCTACTTGGGCTACGGAATTGTACTGTATGCGATTGTAAAAATAAAGCGCCTTTTTACTAAATCGCTTAAAACTTTTGTTCCTGATTATCTGCCTGAGGTCACGCTTTTGATTGCTGCGTATAATGAAAAAGATTACATAAGGGAGAAAATTGAGAATTGCATGGCTTTAGATTATCCGCATGGCAAACTGAAAGTTTTTTTTGTAACAGATGGTTCTGATGATGGCACACCTGAAATCGTTGCTCAATACCCGGAAATGCAACTATTTCATCAGGCTGGAAGGGCTGGGAAAATTTCGGCTGTTAATAGGGTAATGCCATCTGTAGCTACACCTATCACTATATTCTGCGATGCCAATACCATGCTTAATCCTGAATCTGTAAGAAAAATCGTAAGGCACTTTCAGTTTCCAGAAACCGGCTGTGTTGCGGGCGAAAAAAGGATATACAATAAAGAAAAGGAATCGGCAAGTGGGGCAGGAGAGGGCATTTATTGGAAATATGAATCGCTGCTGAAGAAGCTCGATTCTGAGCTGCAAACTGTAGTAGGTGCTGCTGGAGAACTTTTTGCATTGCGCACTTCGTTGTTTGAGCCCACCGAAAAAAATGCCATTATCGAAGACTTTGTTATTTCACTACGAATAGCGCAAAAGGGCTATAAAGTGGTGTACGAACCAGAAGCTTATGCCATGGAAACTTCATCGGAGAACGTAAAGGAAGAACTGAAACGCAAAATCAGAATTTGTGCAGGAGGTATTCAATCGGTAGTTTGGTTGAAAGATTTATTAAATCCTTTCAAATACGGTTGGTTGAGTTTTCAGTACATATCGCATCGTGTTTTGCGATGGACAATTACACCACTGTTTTTATTGCTGCTCATACCACTCAATATTGCGTTGTTTTATAGCTCTGGAGGCATTTATACGCTCATTTTAGTCGGTCAGATCTTGTTTTACGCTTCTGCTTTGCTTGGTTGGTATCTGCAAAATAGAGCCATCAAAATAAAGGCACTGTACATCCCATATTACTTTTTTATCATGAACTATGCGGTGTACTTGGGTTTTTTCCGCTACATTAAGGGGCAACAAAAGGTAACTTGGGAGCGGGCAGAAAGAGCAAAAATTGGATGAATTGTCCTTGAAAGTAAGTATTGTGGTCTGCAATATTTTTGTTCTGCTGCCTACAGTTTTTTTTATTTTGCCATATAATTTAGCCGTAGTGGATATTTCTGAAAAGCTCCCCAAAGAATTTGTAAATAGAATTAAAAATCAGCTTTGGAGCGATGCAGATCAATATTTGGAAGCATTAGCCGAACATCCCCCCGTTTCCGTGAGGGTAAATTCGCATAGATCCACAGCTGAAGTAGCAGGAAATACAATACAAAATCTGGCTAAAGTACCTTGGCATAATAGTGGATTTTACCTTCCTGTGCGTCCAGTGTTTACTATCGATCCCTTATTTCAGGCAGGTTGCTATTATGTGCAAGAAGCATCTTCTATGTTTTTAAGTAAAATATGGAAGCAAATAGTCGGAACATTAAATGCAGATGCCACCATCTTAGATTTATGTGCCGCACCAGGTGGCAAAAGCACATTGCTGTTAGAAGAAATTCCATCAACAATGCTTTTGGTTTCTAATGAAGTAATCAGAACAAGGGTATCGACATTGGCCGCCAATATCACCAAATGGGGCAAAACGAATGCTGTGGTTACTAGCAACGACCCGAGAGATTTTAAAAAGCTAACGCAGTTTTTCGATGTAATAGTAGTAGATGCCCCTTGCTCAGGCGAGGGAATGTTTAGAAAAGACAAAAAAGCTGTGGCAGAATGGTCGGAGGAAAATGTAGTGATCTGTTCGGCCCGTCAGCAGCGAATTGTTGCTGATATATTACCTTCATTGAAGCCTGGTGGCTATTTAATTTATTGTACCTGCACTTTTGCTCCGCAAGAAAACAGAGAAAACCTGCAAAATTTCGTAAACGCTCACGAATTAAGATCGGTAGAAATTAATTTAGATTTCGATTCGGACATAGTAGTAGAACAAGGTAATGACATTTTTAGCTATCATTTTTATCCGCACAAAATCAAGGGAGAAGGGTTTTTTATTGCTTGTTTGCAGCTAACTAATGCAAAAGTGGAAGATCAGAGCCAACGGGGATTTAAATTTGAATTTTTGCACAAAAAGCAGCATTCTATTGTAGATAAATGGGTGCAAAATCCGGCTAATCTTGATTTTGTGATTTGGAAAGACGTGATTACAGGTATTCCCAAACACTTTTTGCACCGCATTGCTGTGCTTTCTACCTATTTATTTATCGTGAAAAAAGGGATTGAAATAGGCAAAATCATGGGAGATGATTTGATTCCTTCGCACGAACTGGCTGTGAGCGAAATTGTAAATTCAAGTATTCAGGTGTGCGAATTTACCAAAGAGGAGGCTTTTATTTACCTAAAGAAGGGAGAAGTTTCTGCCTTCTCCAGCATCACCGCACTAGCAAACGGATGGGCGTTGGTACAGTTTCATGCGAATAATTTGGGCTGGGCAAAAAAAATTGGGCACCGCACGAACAACTATTTACCTAAAGAAATTCGGATTCTCAAAGACTTTTGAATTGCTTTAACTGACATGCTTTCACAACTAAGTCATATATTGAGCCCCAAATTTATTTCGATCTGTTGCTTTGTCAAATTAGTAAGTACCCACGTACTATCGAAAGTTGGCGAATATTTTTCGTAAAATTTGATAGCTGTTTGGTTCCAATCTAGCACAGCCCAAGTCATGCCACTGCAATTTAGATGAAGCGATTTGCGCATAGTGGCCTCAAACAACAGAGTGCCTACACCCTTGTTTCTAGCCAATTCTGACACAAAAAGATCTTCCAGATACAAGCGCTTTCCCTTCCAGGTTGAATAGCGGAAATAGTAGAGCGAAATGCCAATAATTTTGCCCTCAACTTCGGCCACTATCAGCCCAAAGCATGGATTTTCGCCAAACCCGTCTTCGATTAATTGGGCTACCGAATTGTCAACTTCATCTTTCGCCCTTTCAAACGCTGCAAGCTCTTTTATCAGTTCAAATACTTGTGGAATATCAGTTTTTATGCCATCCCTTATGGTTATTTCAGTCGTGTTCATGCGCTTCCGAACTTTTTTTATAGATATTTTTATAAATTTATGCCAAATTGCAGTACATTCTATTTGTTTTCCGCATTTAGGAGGTGCAGCAGAAAAAATTTTAGTAGTGCTGACATATTTAAGCGCATTTGCTGGGCAGTTTAGCATATTCATCCAACAAGTTGGCCACCTTTGGGGCTTGTGAGTCATTAATATATATGAAAAAAGCAGGTTCAGTTATATTTATCATGGTAGTGTTTGGTTCGCTTCTTTTTTTTGAGAGGTGCACCAATAAAGACGAGACGGCAATAAACAAGCTTGCTGAAGAGAATAGCAAAAAAAACGACTCGTTATTTTTTGATTATTCCAAAACCCTGCCAGGTACCAATTTTTTCAACCTCACCTCCGATGGCATCGATCTGTATTCGCTTTATTCCCCAACCATTCCCTCTGTCAACTTCAAAGCTGTAAGAGGAAAATGCGACACATCTTCGGGTAGGTATGTGATATTGGCTCAATCTTCAGATCAAAATTTGGCCTACTCAAATATTATTCTCGCCTTGAAGCCGACAGTTTCAAAAATATTGCCACTTGTGGCTTACGAAGACGAACCGTTGACGGCAAATAACGCCTGGGCAACAATTACGATAATTAAAGACAGCAAAACTTGGCGGGCTATCAACGGCAATGTTTACATCACAGTGGTAGATAGCAACAACATTGCGGCAAGATTTGACTCTGTAAAAGTGGAGTGCATTTCCAACATTTCCGATACTACTTATTATAAAATGAGTGGTGTGTTTTTTTGCAAATAGACATCGATGCTATTTTGTACAAGCAATCTTAGCTACGAAATGTAGGTATGACGCCTTGTCGAAGTCGACTAAAAGCTTCACATTTCGACCCAGCCATAGGTCATAAAAAAAAATTAGTATTTTTGACGCGATTGCCATTTTAGTGAAATACGCTAATCTGTTATTTAAAACCCTGACCTCCAATATTTGACGAAAAGAAAATGTGTCTGGTCACTCGGCTTACACTTTATTTGTAGAAAAATCAGAAGTGATGGATTGCGATATGCAAGGCTCTAATTTTTTATTTTCGTGATGTTGATGTCTGAAGTTACGTAATCTAGCTTGCTGGTCACGTAATTAATCTCACGCTCGTTATCTATGGTGAGTTTTTTGATGGAATTCAATTCGTAGCCTATGTAAACGAGTGCTAAAACCATTATGATTTTGTAGATTAATTCAAAAACTTCTTTTGGCTTCATATCTGTATTTTTAGGAATTATCAACATTACGTAGGAAGTTGGTTTGGGTTGTGAATTTACAGATAAAAATGCAACTGAAATTTAATACGCTAGCTTATATTTCTACTGCCAGCGACAGTGCCTTTTTCAGTGCAGCTAATTTGTTGTGCACTTCTTGCAACTCACTTTCAATTTTGGAATCGGCCACTACACCTGCACCTGCCTGAAAATACAACGTATTGTACTGGCTCAGAAAAGTACGTATCATAATGGCCTGATTGAAATTGCCCTTGAAATCCATAAAGCCAATGCAGCCTGCATAATAGCTACGATTAATATTTTCATACTTGTCAATCAAGGTCATGGCATTGTGCTTGGGGGCACCCGATAGTGTGCCAGCAGGAAAAGTATCAGCTACAATCTTAAACCGGTTTGTTTCAGGGCTAATTTCACCTACCACCTTGGAAACCAAGTGAATTACATGCGAGTAAAACTGTGTTTCTTTAAAGGTTTCTACAAATACTTTGTCGCCATTTCTGCTCAAGTCGTTTCTTGCCAAATCTACTAACATCACGTGTTCGGAATTTTCTTTAGGATCTTGTTTCAGATTTTCAGCAATTTTAGCATCTTCCACATCATTGCCACTGCGCCTGAATGTGCCTGCAATCGGATGAATAATTGATTTATTGTCTTTAATAATTAGTTGAGCCTCAGGGGAAGAGCCAAATAATTTAAAATTGCCATAGTCGAAATAAAATAAGTAAGGGGATGGATTGACCGAACGCAAGGCCCTGTAAACATTGAATTCATCGCCTTCAAAACCTTGGGTAAACCTGCGTGAAAGCACTATCTGAAATACATCGCCTCGAAAACAATGGTCTTTTCCTTTTTGTAAAATTTGCAAAAATTCATCGTCAGTGAGATTTGATTTTTCTTCACCAACGGTTTTGAAATGAAAAGTAGGAATATTCCTATTGTTGATATACGTGATTATTTCTTCAATATCTGTGGCGCTTTTTTCTGCTCCCTCCACCTGATGCTGAAAAAGGTACAACTCATCATTGAAATGATTGATAGCAATTACATATTCATAGAAATAGTACTGTAATTCAGGAATTTTTATGTCGGAGAGGTTGAGCTTTGTCAACGCAAGATCTTCAAAATGCCTGACTGCATCGTAGCTTGTGTAGCCGAAAAGCCCACCTGTTATAAAAGGGAAATTCAGGTTTTCAAGTTCAAATGCCTTGCAGTACGAATTGATAGCATCTGGCAGTATGCTTTTTTCGGTAAGGGCAATATTTTGGGTGCTTCCATCTGCGTATTGAAAATTAGCTTGGTTATTTTCCACCTTAAACCCAAACATAGGCTTGCAGCAGATAAACGAATAGCTATTGTCGTTGGCATGATAATCGGAACTTTCCAGCAGAATGCTGTTAGGAAATTTATCCCTGATTTTCAGATAGATACCCACCGGGGTCACTGTATCTGCAATTAGTTTTTTATAGGTGGTTTTGATCTTGGTCATAACGAAAGTACTTTTAAATAATGCTACATTTCCACCTCTTTCTTAAAAACAGCCAAAAATTCTTCCAGTTTCATTGAACCAAGGTCGCCTTCAAATTTTTTTCTGACTGTAATAGATTGTTCCTGTTCTTCTTTTTCGCCCACAATCAGCATGTAGGGCAATTTATTTACCTCTGCATCACGGATTTTGCGGCCTATTTTCTCGTCTCTTTCATCAATACTTCCTGAAAAATCATGAGCTGCTAGTTCGCTTTGAATTTGTTTGGCGTACTGATGGTATTTTTCAGAAATTGGCAAAATAATGTATTGCTCAGGAGCAAGCCAAAGTGGGAAATTGCCGCTGCAATGTTCGGTAAGCACTGCTATAAACCGCTCTAAAGAACCAAATGGTGCTCTGTGAATCATTATTGGGCGGTGTTTTTGATTGTCAGCACCAATATATTCCAACTGAAATTTCTCGGGCAGTGTGTAATCTACCTGAATAGTACCCAATTGCCATTTTCTGCCAATGGCATCTCGCACCATAAAATCAAGTTTCGGCCCGTAAAACGCAGCCTCACCCAACTCTGTAACTGTGTTTAGTTTTTTGGTTTTAGCAGCATTTATTATGGCATTTTCAGCCTTTACCCAGTTTTCATCGGAGCCAATGTACTTCGCTTTATTTTCCGGATCACGTAGGGAGATTTGGGCTGTGTAGTCTTCAAAACCGAGTTTACTGAACACATATTGCACCAAGTCTATATTTTTTTCGAACTCTTCTTGTAGCTGTTCGGGCGTTACGAATAAATGGGCGTCATCTTGCGTAAAGCCCCTTACGCGGGTCAGTCCATGCAATTCGCCACTCTGCTCGTAGCGGTACACAGTGCCAAATTCTGCCAAGCGAATAGGCAATTCCTTGTAAGAATGGGGTTTGAACTTGTAGATTTCAATGTGATGCGGGCAATTCATGGGTTTGAGCATGAACATTTCGCCTTCATGGGGGGTGTGAATGGGCTGAAATGAATCTTGGCCATATTTTTCCCAATGGCCAGAGGTTTCGTACAATGCCCTCATGCCAATATGGGGCGTGGTCACCAATTGATAGCCATTTTTAGCCAATAACTTTTTGTTGAAAGCGATGAGTTTTTCGCGCAACATATTGCCCTTTGGCAGCCAGAGTGGCAAACCACCTCCAACCAATTCTGAAAAAGTAAAAAGCTCAAGTTCACGCCCTAGCTTCCGATGATCTCTTTTTTTAGCTTCTTCCAGCAACACCAAATATTCTTCAAGCTCCTTTTGCTTTGGAAATGTGACAGCATAAATGCGGGTAAGCATGGGGCGTTTTTCATCGCCTCTCCAGTAAGCACCTGCCAGATTCAAAATCTTGACAGCTTTTATAAATCCGGTATCGGGAATATGTGGGCCACGACACAAATCGGTAAAGTTGCCTTGCTGGTAGAAAGTGATTTCGCCATCTTTCAATCCATCAATGAGTTCCAGTTTGTACTGGTCGCCCTTTTTAGTGAAATATTTTATAGCATCTGCCTTGCTTACCTCTGTTCGTTTAAATTGACTTTTTGTACGAGCCAATTCCAATATTTTATCTTCTAGTTGCTTAAAATTTTCTTGTGCAAATACTTGCCCTCCAAAATCTATATCGTAGTAAAAACCTGTTTCTATGGCAGGCCCAATGCCAAATTTTACGCCTGGGTACAACACTTCAAGTGCTTCGGCAAGTAAGTGTGCCGATGAATGCCAAAATGTGGCTTTGCCATCAACATCGTTCCAAGTGAGCAATTGAAACTTGGCATTTTCAATGATGGGCAAGCTGGCATCTACCACTTTACCATTTACTTTGGCTGCCAACACATTGCGAGCTAGTCCTTCGCTGATGCTGAGTGCTATTTCGTGGCTGGTAGTTCCTTTTTCATATTCCTTTACTGCTCCGTCTGGCAGTGTTATATTTATTTTACTCATTCCATTTCCTGCTCTACAACAGCAGTTTTTTTGTATTTTAGTTGTATTTTTTTTATCAATGTCTGGGCAAAATTATAGCTTATGTCCGAACTGTCTATTTTTTCATAATAATTCAATGCCTCAGCGTACTTATTTTGAAAGTCGAGTGCGTAAGCAATTTTGTAGTTCAAATTAGGAATTTGTGGTTTGAGGTACGCAACACGTTTAAGGTACTTTTCAGCAGGAGCGTATTTTTTTTGCTGCAAATAAAGGATCGCTAAGTTGTAAAGTGCATCGGTATAGTTGCTGTCGAATTGAATGGCTTTTTCGTAGAGCAATGAAGAAGAGTCTTTTATACCAAGCATTTTGTAGGCTATTGCCAAGTGAAAATAGAGCGTTGAATTTAGGGTATCGTAGCGTAGCGCATTGAGCAAGTATGTTTTTACTGATTGATAATTCCCTCTTTTGTTCTCTAATTCGGCCCACTGTATGTAGGCCTCGGTGTAGGCTGGATTTAGTACTATAGACCGACTGTAATTTTCTATAGCTTTCACCGTATCGCCTTTCGACTGGAATATCACTCCTTTTTTATAGTACAGAAATGGTGAATTGGGAATTTCGACCGTAGCTCTATCTAAATAACTAAGGGCTCTAGCAAAATTGTTGGTGTTATAATATATATCAGCAGCCAAAGAAATATATTCGTTTTTGGGTAGTCCTTTTTCCGAAACTTGCTCAAAAGCATCTTTGGCATCGAGAAACAGACGTTTTGAAACAAAGCATTGGGCTTGAAGAAATAGATATTTGTTTTCCTTTTTGTTAATTGCAATGGCTTTGTTGACATGTGAAAGTGAATTTTCAATATCGCCATTTACATAATACAAACCTGCCAATCTGAAATGAATAGCATCCTGGTTAGGGTTTTGACCCACAAAATTCTCTAAATAATTTATCTGAGCTCTGGGGTCAATTTTTAGCTCGTTGGGATGCATTATTAAGTCTTTCTCCGTTTTTTCGCAAGAAAAAAGAGCAAAGAGCATTGCATAAAGACCAATGGCGTAGGTAGTAAATTTGGGCATGGAGGCATTTAAAAAATATTCAAAGGCAACAGATTCAAACTTAGCTCATTGTTTCGAAGTTGCAAAGCGGGAGGCGATATTTTGAGATTTGGAAAGAGAAAAGTACAATGTTTTTGGTTAGCGGTATCGAATTTACAAGCCTTTTAGCTTGATTAATTTACTTAGATAGGTAGGTTGTTCATCTTTTTTTTAGGAGAAAAACAACCTATAACGGAAGGATTAATAAATTATTACTGACGCTATTAAAGCAGTACTTTGTGAAAAAACCTGTTTAGTTAGCCCTTTTTCATAATAATTTGCCTTCAAGTACGCTTATCGTTATTGAGCGTGCGCTCAGTTATTTCCCAAAAAACATTTTTCGTTTACATGTCCTCTACACTGATATTCTGCTAATTTTGCACTCCATTTTGGGCGGGTTAGAAACCAGATCAACACGTTCGCTAACCAAATTATCAAATTCAAAACACCTGCAAATCAAAATGCTTACAGTTGAGAAAATAGGCGGCACCTCCATGACTGCCTTTGGCGATGTACTTAAAAATATCATATTTCATAGTAGAAAAGGTGCGCAACTTTACAATAGGCTTTTTATCGTATCGGCTTATGGGGGAGTTACAAATCTGCTTTTGGAGAATAAAAAAACAGGGGCTCCAGGCATCTACCATCATTTTATCAATCAAAAAGACTTTCGCAAATCGCTTGATGAGCTGGATGTAAAGCTGAAAGAGATAAACAAAACATATATTGAATTGGGGCTCAATATTGCTGAGGCCGATGCTTTTATAGAGCAAAGAATTAATGATGCAGAACGGTATCTGGTGGCGTTGGGCGATGTGCTGGCTTCAGGATATGTAAATAGAGAAAATATTTTCCAAGCTGCCAGAGAGATATTGGCCTCGATTGGCGAATCGCATTCGGGTTTTAATTCGGTAAATATTCTCAAAAGCAAGGGCCTAAATGCTGTCTTTGTCGATCTGAGTGGTTTTCATGATTCAGAGCCGTTCACTATCGATCAGCGCATTCACAACTCATTGAAAAACATAGATTTTGCAAATAATATTACCATAGTAACGGGCTATACCAAAGGCACAGAGGGTATTATGCGTGAGTTTGACAGGGGCTATTCGGAGGTTACATTCTGCAAGGTGGCCGTGGCCGTAAAGGCCGATGAAGCCATTATTCACAAAGAATACCACCTTTCTTCAGCTGATCCTAACATTGTGGGCATTGAAAAAGTGGTTCCTGTGGGCTTCACCAACTACGATGTAGCCGATCAATTGGCCGATGTGGGCATGGAGGCTATTCACCCCAAGGCCTCTAAACCATTGGAAATCAATGGAATAGACTTGAGAATTAAAAATACTTTCGACCCAAACCATCCTGGTACACTTATTACCAAAAATTATATTGGCGAGCAAAAGCGTGTGGAGGTGATTACGGGCACCGACAAGGTAGTAATCATCGATGTGCACGACCCTTTGATGGTGGGAGAGGTGGGCTTTGATTTGAAATTGATGCAGGATTTTGCCGATTTCAATATTAGCTACATTTGCAAAGCCACGAGTGCCAACAGCATATCGTTGGTAATTTGGGAAAAGGACTTCAAACAAGGGTTGATAGAGCGCCTTACGCACAAATACCAAACTGTAATGAGCAAAAAAGTGGCCATTGTTTGCCTAATAGGCACCAATATCGATCAACCAGGTGTATTAGGTAAGGCGGCAGTAAAGTTGGGTGAAAATAATATCAACATTCTTTGCATCAGCCATTCGCTTCGCCAAGTCAATATCCAATTTGTGATAGAGAGAGA
>Ga0163144_10007776_pt1 | contig 23415 bp, 14 predicted proteins | sample OliLak19BULKMAT1_FD_123175 | JGI IMG/M metagenome (GOLD analysis project Ga0163144, IMG submission 123175) | Freshwater microbial mat bacterial communities from Lake Vanda, McMurdo Dry Valleys, Antarctica - Oligotrophic Lake LV.19.BULKMAT1 | ecosystem: Environmental > Aquatic > Freshwater >...
CGCCGGGGCCCAGGCCGCCGCGGGGGCTCAGGGCGCGGGCGAGGAAGAAGAATCCCCTCTTGGCCAGGCAATGGACGGCCTCCAGTCCGGGATGCGCGCGATCGGTCGGTTGCTGGCCGACCCCGACAAGAAGGACGAGGCCTCATCGACGGCGCGCGAGATGCAAAACTACGTGTTAATCGCGATGCAGCTCGAACCCGCAGCGCCGGACGGTGTCGAAGCGGGCCGCCACCAGCTCGATTTCCGGATGGAGATGCACGCAGTGCTGGGAGAACTGCTCGCGCTTGAGCTCGCCGTCCGCGAGGGGGATGCCGAAGGTGCGAAGACGCGTTTTAGCACGCTCAACGGTCTCAAAAAGGCCGGCCACGACCGCTTCCGCGTCGACGATTGACCGTGCTGGTTGCCACGCTCGCGCTGCTGTGCGCCGCGCCGTCCGCGTCGGACCTCGCGGCGCGCGCGCACGCCGCCCTCGTCGCGCGCTGCGCAGAGTGCCACGCTCCCGATTCCACCGACGCGAAAGCGCGGCGGCGTTTTGACTTCGCCGCGGACTTGGAGCGGGTCGCAAACAGCGACTATGTCGTGCCGATGGAGCCCGCGCTCTCGGAGCTTTGGGTCGAGATCGACGGCGGCACGATGCCTCCCGATGACGCGCCGACCGGCCCAATAACGGCCGAGGAGCGCGACGCGATCCATGCGTGGATCGCGGCCGGTATGCCGCTTGCTAGCGAAGTTGCCGTGGCAGACGGCGCCGCCCCGGTGGGCGCGGGAGCGTCGGATGTCGGCGCGGATTCCGCGCGCACAGATGGCCCCACGCCAAGCGCGCGCACCGAGCCGACCGTGCTCGAGTGGATCGGCCGTTTCCATCCGCTCAGCGTCCACTTCCCGATCGCGTTTGTGTTTGGTGCGGCGCTGCTCGAAGCGCTGTTCGTGCTGCGCGGCGGCGCCGGCTTGCTTTTGCGGCCGGCGGTGCTCGTCCTTGCGCGGCTGGGTGCGTTGTGTGCACCGCCGGTTGCGCTGCTCGGCTGGTGGAACGCGAGCGGAAGCGCGGAAAGCGACGAGCTGGAATTGCACCGCTGGTTAGGCGTCGCAAGCGCGGCGCTCGCGATCGTGGTGTGGATTGCGGCGGAACGAACGGCAGACGGCAACCGACGTTGGTTGCGCGCGGCGTTGGCCGTCGCCGCCGCGGTACTTGGTGCCGCGGGCCACTACGGCGGCATCCTCGTGTTCGGCGACGACTACTTGCCGTTCTGACGCTCCAGCGTCCAGAACTGGAAACGGCCCAGGCCCGACTGCACGCCCGGGGCGTTTTCCAAGTGCCCGAGCGCGCGTGCGAGTCCCGCGGCGATGCGCTTGGTGCGGCGGCCGAAGTTGCGCGTGCGGAATGCGATCTCTTCGGGTTGCGGCACCGCTTGGCACCCAAAGCGCTGTTCGATCCGCAAGCCGGCGTTCGCAACGAGGCGCTCGACGTCCTTCGGTGCGAGACTTTCGAACGGACCTATGTTGGGGTCCGGCGAAAGTACGTATTCAACGCCGCGCGGGCCGCCGCGGCGTGCGCGGAGTCGCTCGGTCAGGTCGTGGTAGGAGCGCTTCGACACAAAACCGAGCAGCATGCGTCCCTTGGGGGCGAGCCAAACCGCGGCGTCGGCGAGCAACCGCCCGCGGTCGGATGGCGCGAGCCCCTCGAGGCGAAACAGCACGCTGACGACGTCGTAGCGGCCGGCTGCAGGCGCGTCGAAGCCGCGGCTCGTGTCCGGGTCCGGCCACGCATGGCGCGCCGCGCGCGGCCGAACACGCTCGGCGACGAACTCGGCCACCTCCGGCGTGCGCTCCACGACGTCGAATGCAAAACCCCGTCGCGCTTGCCACAGGGTTTCCGTGAGGATGCCGGTGCACGGGAGCACGTCGAGCCAGCGCGGTGCATCGTCGTCGGGAGCGCTCGACACGGCTCCATCGGTCGTCTTCGGCGCGGGGATGAGCCGCGCGAGGGCGTGTTCGAGCGCGCGCCGCTCCCACGGCCGTGGTTTGTTGTGTCGCAACCCGTTGAGCACACGCGCGCGTTGGTAGATCGCGACGTCGTCGGGATGCCAATCGGCTGGGTTCGCGCTCGAGGGAATCGGGCGACCGCCGTAGTGGTTCCAGTGCGAAACGGCGGAAAGCGGGCGGCGCTTCGGGCCACCCTTGATCTGGAACTTTGGATATCCAACCGCGAGCACCGCGATCACCAAGCGGTCGTAGGGCAACCCCACGACCTCACGCACCTTTTCCCGATCGCCCGTTTGCGTGATCCAAAAGGTCCCAAGGCCGAGCACCTGCGCGGCGAGGCTCATGTTCTGGATCAAAGCGCTCGCCGACTGGATGTTGGCCCAGCTCTCTTCGCTGAACTCCCGGCCGTAACTCACCACGATGTTCACCGGCGCGTTGCCCATCTGCGAGGACAGCGCGGCGAGACGTCCGTTGACGTCGGGATCGTCAACCGCGACGAGGTCCCACATCTGGTAGTTGCACGAGGACGGCGCCCAGATGCCCGCGTGCATCACCTGTTCGACGAGCGCGCGCGCAACCGGATCGTCCTTGAACTTGCGGATCGAGCGGCGTGTGTAGATCGCCGCCCAAAAGTCCATCGACGGGGTCGGACCGACGGGCACTCCGACATCGAAGTCTTTGGGGCCGCGGCCAAGGACCGGTGAACCCTCGGGCTCGTCGGGCAGGGGCGGCGCGTTGGCGTGGCGGGGCTGGGGAGATGCCATGGCGGGCGAACGTCCATCGTGCCATCGACGGGCGCGCGGGGCGAACTGGCGGCGGGGACCCGCGGCACCGACAACTTTTGGCGCCCAGGCCCTGGAATCAAACGCCCGTTTGAGCGACCTTTCCAGCTCTCTCGACCGCGCCACAGCCCCACGCTCCGGACTCCGCAGCCCGTCGTCTCCCCATGCAACGTGTCTCCGCCACTGCGACGCTCATCCTCGGAATCGGTGCGTCTTTGTTTGCCTTCTGGTTCCTGCGCCGGCCGCCGACCCCCCAGCCCGAGGGCCCCGGCAAGCCCCCGTTCGCGCTTCCCGTGACATTGGCGACGCCGCAGCGCGGAGACCTCACACCGTCGCTGCATCTGACAGGGAACGTCCGTGCGGTGGAGCGGGCGCGCCTGGGTTTCCAGCTTGCGGGCCGCATCCACGAGCTCCTCGCGCGCGACGGCGACCGCGTCGAAGCCGGGCAGGTGCTCGCGCGGCTCGATCCGCGGGACGCGCACCAAAGTGTCGCCCAGGCGCAGGCCGAGCTCGAGCTCGCGCAGGCGGAAATGCTCAAGCTCGAGGCGGGCGAGCGCGCGGAAGTCGTCGCGGAGCTCGCCGCGGACGTCGCCAGCGCGGAAGCGGAGTTGGCCCTCGCGCAGCTCGAAGTGGAACGCACGGGCGGGCTGCTCGAGAGCCGCATTTCGTCCCAATCGGCCTACGATCGCCTGGCGGCCGAGCGCGACGCCACGCAGGGCCGCGCGAACGCCGCCCGCGAGCGGCTCGCAACGGCCCAGGCGGGATCGCGTGTCGAGGACATCGCCATCGAGCGCGCGCGCGTCGCATCGCGCCAAGCCGATCTCAAGCGCGCCGAACTCGACCTCGCGAAGACCGAGCTGGTCTCGCCCTTTGCCGCGCGGGTCGTCGCGAAACATCGGTCGGTGGGGGACTACGTGCAGGTCGGGGAAGAGGTTTTCGACCTGTTCGATCCGTCCCAGCTCGAGGTTGAACTGTTCGTACCCTCGGCGGCCGCGGGTGCGCTGCGCATCGGAGCGAACGTGGTAATGCGCGTGGGTGGACAAGAGGGACCGCCGCTCGATGCGGTTCTCGCCGCGATTTCGCCGGCCGCCGACGACACGAGCCGCAACGTGCGGGCGATCGTGCGCGTCGACGGCGACGATCCGGCTTTCGAGGCGCTGCGGCCGGGCGCTTTCGTGCGCGCCGAGATGGCGTTGGCCACCATCGAGGGCGCGTGGATCGTGCCTGGCGACGCCATCCTCGTGAACGACGGCGGGGAGTTTGTCGTGCGCGCCGCGCCGAACCCGCCCCCGGAAACGACCCAGCCCGGCCCGCCACCGCCGCCCTGGTCGGCGCAGTGGGTGCCCGTGCGCATTCTTGGTCGCGACGGCCAAAAGGCTGCGATCGAGACCAAAGAGGGCGAACTGCGGCCCGCTGACCAACTCGTCGTGACGGGAGTCGACCGAGCGTTTCCGATGACTCCGCTCGTGCCCGCGGCGGTGATGCCCGCGCCCAACGGAGCGCCCCGATGAACCCGATTGAAGCCTCCGTCCGCGCGCCGTACACCGTCGCGGTCGCGGTCATCCTCGCGCTGATCTTCAGTTGGGTCGCCGCGACGTCGATCCCGATCCAGCTCAAGCCGACGGTCGACGTTCCGCGCATAACGGTGACGACGATCTATCGCGGGGCGAGCGCACAAGAGGTCGAAGAGGAGGTCTCGCGCGAGCTTGAGGACGTCTTGCAGGCCTCCGAAGGCCTGATCAAGTTGATTTCGGAGTCGAGCGAGGGCCGAAGCACGCTGACTTTGGAATACGACTTCGGGCAAGACATGCAGCTTGCGGTCATCGACGTCAGCAACAAACTGACCCAACGAGGCAGGTTGCCGGCGGAGGCGGAGGAGCCCGCGGTAAAAATCGCGAGCGCCAACGACCGCGACCGCATGATGTGGATCGCCGTGCGATCGGGGCTGGAACCCAATCGTGTCGCGCAGGTCGTCGAGGAGAACGTCCGCGCGCGCATCGAGCGCGTGACGGGTGTGTCCGACGTGCTGGTTGTCGGGGGCGAAGAGCGCGAGGCCCAGATCAGGATCGATCCCGAGCTGATGGTCGCGCGCGGTGTGACCTACGCGAACCTGGAAGCCGCCATCTCTTCGGGCAACCTCAACTTGCGCGGCGGCACGCTGGACACGCAGGGTCGGCGGATCCAGGTCCGCACCATCGGCCGCGCGGTTGAAGTGCGCGACCTCGCGGAGATCGTCGTGCTCGCCACGCCCACGGGCAACGTGCTGCTCGGCGACGTGGCGACAGTCGTCGACACCTACCGCAAGCGCACCAGCTTCGTGAACATCGACGGAGTGCCGGGCGTGGCCCTGGGCGTCGGCCGCCAGGTCGGTGCGAACGTGGTGTCGTCGGTGCGCGCGCTCGACGCGGAAATCGGTCGGATCAACGGGAACTTCGCCCAGCGGGGCCTCGACGTGTTCCTCGATCCGGTGTACCGCGAAACAACTTACATCGACGCTGCGCTGGCGTTTGTGCGCGACAACCTGGTCCTTGGCGCCGTCTTGTCGGTCAGCGTGCTGCTTGTGTTCCTGCGCAACTACCGCAGCATCCTGGTGGTCGCACTTTCCATACCGATCTCGCTCGCCGCCGTGTTTCTCGTGCTCAAGTCCCTGGACCGCACGCTGAACGTCATCAGTTTGGCGGGCCTCGCCTTTGCAAGCGGCATGGTCGTGGACAACGCGATCGTCGTGCTAGAGAACGTCTTCCGCCACCTCGAGATGGGCAAGGACCGTGTGCGGGCCGCCGTCGACGGGGGGCGCGAGGTGTGGGGCGGTGTGCTCGCGTCGACGCTGACGACCATCGCGGTTTTTATTCCGATCCTGCTCGGCGCGGACGAAGCGAGCGCCTTGTTCACCGACATGGCCCTCGCGATCTCGGCGGCGGTGGGTTTGTCGCTGATCGTCGCGCTGACGGTCGTCCCGGTGCTGTGCTCCCTGCTTTTCGGCCGCCGGGTGGGCTCCGAAGCACCTCCGCCCGCGGAAACGGCCATGCCTCTTGGCATGGTCGGCCGGGGTTACGCGGGATTCCTAGACCGGCTGGTGTTCAACCGCTTCGGGGGCGCGGCGTTCAAGATCGGCGTGATCCTGGTCCTTGCGTCCCTCGCGCTGATCGCGTTTCGGTTCGCGCCGCCGGCGGAATACCTGCCCACAGGCAACCGCAACATGATCATGTTCTTCGCCTCCCCGATTCCGGGGCAGCGGCCCGAGCAGATTAAGGAGAACTTTGCCGCCTGGGAAGCATGGGTGCTCGCTCAGCCGGAGGCCGCGCGGATGTTCGCGGTGAGCGCACCCGGGTTCAACGGCGGCGGAATCATCCTCGAAGACGAGTACGGCGACGCCCAAGGACTGACCGAGTTCTACGACCGCATGTTCAAGGCGAGCCCGGCGTTCAGCTTGCCGGGTTTCCTGTTCTTCGTGCCGGTGCGCGCGAGCCTGTTCGACGATCCGGGCAAACAGTTCGAGATCGAGTTGTCGGGGCCGGATTTTGCCACTCTCGAGCGCGCCACGGGCGAGTTGATGGAGCGGCTGTCTGCGATCGAGGGTGTCCAATCCGTGCGACCGTCGCTCGTGACAGGGCAACCGCAGATCGTCGTCGAGGTGGACGAAGAGCGCGCCAAAGACCTGCGCCTTGATGTCGCCGAAATCGGCGGTATCGTCGAGACGGTGGTGGCCGGGAGGCGCCTGACGCGCTTGATCGAAGGCGGCCGCGAGGTGGAGGTCAACGTCGTCGCAGCCGACGACTACCTCGGCACGATCGCGGGACTCGAGGCGCTGCGTTTTCGCACCGACGACGGCCGGGTCCTGACCCTGGGCAGCGTCGCAAAAGTGCGCGCCACGACGGGTCCGCAGAGCATCCGCCGGCTCGAGCGCGAGCGCAACGTGCTCTTCACGGTCAACCTCGCCGCCGACGCACCACTGGAAGTGGCGATCGATCGGGTCGAGCGCGTGGTCTTCCCCGCCATGTCGCAGGCACTCGGTCCCGCGTACAGCCTCGAACTGGGTGGATCCGCCGACAAGCTGCGCACGACCCTTGCCGCCTTGACCTCGGGTTTCGGCTTTTCCGTGCTGATCGTCTACCTGCTGCTCGTCGCGCTGTTCCGGAGCTGGTTCACGCCCTTCGTGATCCTCGTGACGGTGCCGCTCGCGCTCGCCGGAGGCATCGTCGGCATCACTCTCGCGCACCAGTGGAGCGGCGGTCAAGCCGCTTTCGACGTGCTCGCCATGCTCGGGTTCATCATCCTCGCGGGCCTCGTCGTCAACAACGCGATCCTGATCGTGCACCAGGCGAACAATTTCCAACTCGAGGGGATGGAAGCGCGCCCCGCGCTCGCGGAATCGGCGAAGTCGCGCCTGCGACCCATCCTGATGAGCGTCATTACGACGGTGATGGGCATGTTGCCCCTCGCGTTGGGCGGCGGCGCGGGCGCGGAGCTTTACCAGGGCCTCGGCGCGATCCTCGTCGGCGGCCTTTTGGTCTCGACGGTTTTCACGCTGTTCCTCGTACCCGTGATGCTCAGCTTCGGACACGACGTGGCGGAGAAGGTCGAGTCCTGGCGCCAGCCGAAGACGGAGCGCGCGTCGCCGGACAGCGCGCCCAAGCCTGCGCCGGCCCACACACCACGGGACATTCAGGGCGCAAACCCATCACCCGCCTGATGCTGGGAGCGCGGGCCTCTAGCCCGCCTTTGAGCGAAGCGTGCGCCTCTCTCCGAAGGCCTGCGCGCTCCGCCCCGGCGTCAGTAGGTTTGGCGGTCCGGGTTCGCGAGCCAGATCTGGAACGCCTTGAGGCCCTTCTTGCGCAGCACACGTTGCATCGGGATGCGGCGCTTCGAAGGTTTACGGGCAAGCTCGTCGTAGAAAAACTCGTCCTCGAAACCGGCGGCGGCCGCGTCTTCCCGATCGCAGGCGTACCACACACGTTTGATGCGCGCCCAGTAGATCGCACCGAGGCACATCGGGCAGGGCTCACAACTCGAGAAGATCTCGCAGCCCGAAAGGTCGTGGGTGCCAAGCACGCGCGCGGCCGCGCGGATCGCAACGATCTCCGCATGGGCCGTTGGGTCCGACGACACCGCGACGGCGTTGGCTCCGGACGCGAGGATAACCCCGTCTTGGACGACGACCGCCCCAAACGGCCCGCCGCCCTGGCGCGCGGAGCGTTTGGCGAGCTGAATCGCGAGCTCCATTGGATCCTGGCTCTCCTCGGCGACCGGTCTCTCGTTCTGCGCCGCGGCCGGTTCCACCGCTCGCTCGCGCCGACGTCCCTTGCCGCCGCCCTCGCCGTGCGCACCGTGTTCCATCGTCCCACCAGGATAACGACCGGCGGGCGCGGGCGGCGGCGGGGCGCCCGGGGACGTGCCGCGGCTACAGTGTAGAAATGCCCCGCCGTCCGCGTTCCGCGCCCCGCGCCGCCGCGGTCGAACCGCCCACCGCCCCCAGGGCTACGTTGCATCTGGACGCACACGCCCCGGACCTAGACGAAGCGTCGCAGCCGCATGTGGCCGAGCGCGAGCCCGCCGCGCTCGAAGTCGTGCACGGGGAGAACCTTGAGTTCTTGCGCGGCGAACGCGACGGGTCGTTTGCGTTGATCGCCATCGACCCGCCGTTCAACACCGGGCGTGTGCAGCGCCGACTGCGCACGCGCACGCCGCGCGACCCTGCGGGCACACGCATCGGCTTCCGCGGGGAAACCCACCGCGTGGAGCCGGTTTCGACGAGCGCGTTCGACGATCGTTTTGGGGGCAGCGCGGCGTACCTGGATTTTCTGGAGCCCCGTTTTGTCGAAGCGCGCCGGGTGCTCACACCCAACGGCACCCTCGTCGTGCACGTGGACCCGCGCGAATCCCATTACGTGAAGGTGCTGCTCGACGGTGTGTTCGGCCGGCGCTGTTACCTGAATCAGATCGTGTGGGCCTACGACTACGGTGCGCGCTCGCGCACACGCTGGCCGGCCAAACACGACGTGCTGCTCGTCTACACGAAGGACCCGAAGCACTACACGTTCCGCTACGCGGACATGGACCGCGTGCCCTACCTCGCGCCCAAGTTGGTGGGGCCCGAGAAGGCCGCCCGCGGAAAAACTCCCACGGACGTGTGGTGGCAGACCATCGTTCCACCCGGCAGCAAGGAGCGCACCGGCTATCCCACCCAGAAGCCGCTCGCGATCTACGAACGCCTCGTGCGGGTGCACTCGAACCCCGGCGACGTGTTGCTTGATTTTTTCGCGGGCAGCGGCACCTTCGGTGAGGCGGCCGCGCGCAATGGCCGCAGGGCGGTGCTGGTGGATTCGAGCTCCGAGGCCGTGGCGGTCATGGAACGCCGCCTTGCCGCGTGGGCGCCCCAGCGGCGCGGCGGGGCAGCGCAACCGGGTTAGGCTGAAGCAACCGCGATGCACCTCTTCCCAGCCACCCACCTGCGACTGAAACCGCTTGCCGCCCTCGCGGTGCTTGCATGGTTAGCCGCCTGCGGGCGAGGGGGCGGCGCGGGACCCACGCCGCAAACGACCGTTGCCGCGCCCGCCCAGGCCGACCGCGGTGCGGCCGTCACTTCCGCAGGTTCGCCGGCGACATCCAGTGCGACGCCGGTCTGGGGATACCGCGTGGTCGCGACTTATCCCCACGAGCGCTACGCGTTCACGCAGGGGCTGCTCTTCCACGACGGGAAGTTGTTCGAGAGCACCGGTGGTTACGGGTATTCGACGGTGCGCGAGGTGGAACTCGCGACGGGCCGCATCCTGCGCCAACACCGCCTCGCACCCAACTACTTCGGTGAAGGCCTGATCCTGCGCGACGGTCAGTTGATCCAGCTCACGTGGCAACAGAACACCGCGTTTGTGTACGACGCGCGGGACCTGCGGCCGCTTTTCACGCACCGCTTCACGGGCGAAGGGTGGGGCCTGGCGGACGATGGCGAGCGCCTGATCCTGTCCGACGGCACCGACACGCTGCGGTTTATGCACCCGGATTCGTTCGTCGAGCTCGGTCGAGTGCGTGTGCGTGAGAAGGGCCGCCCGGTCACAAACCTGAATGAGTTGGAGTGGATCGACGGCCTGCTGTGGGCCAACGTCTGGCACACCGACCGCATCGTGTGCATCGACGTCGAAAGCGGAGAGGTCGTTCGCTGGATCGACCTTTCCGGGCTGATTCAACTGCCGCCGGAGCCACCCGTCGACCCCCAAAACGTGCTCAACGGCATCGCCTGGGACAAACGGGCGAACCGCATCTTCGTCACCGGCAAAAACTGGCCGAAAGTTTTTGAGATCGAGCCGGTTCCGCCGAAACCCACCCCCGCACCCACTTCCGCACCCACCCCCGCGCCGAAATAAGCGCAGCCGCCCGCGACTCACGCGTCGTACTTCGCGATCGGCGGCGCCTTCTTGTTTAGGGGCCCTGGGCGCGGGCCAAGGCCGCCGGGCGCTTGCCGTCGCTGGATCTTTGCGCGCTCGCGCAGTTCCTGCGCCAACTCAAGTGCCTGCTGTTCGATCTGCAGCCGGCGGGCCATCCGCGACGCTCTCTCGCGCTCCGCGGCCACCTTGGCGCGGCGCACCGGCAGCGCCGGGCGCGCGCCCGAAAAGAGCAACGCGACGCTGTCGCCGCCCAGCATGCGGTGTGCGCGCCGGCGAGTGCGAACACGTTCGCGGGTTTGCAGCAGCGCCGCCGTGCGCGGGCTGGGTGCGATGGTCGGGAAACCGGCGCGCTCAACCCGGACACCCCACGGCGCGAGCAACTCCGTGAGTTCGGCCTCGAGGCGTCGATCGAGTTCCGGCGACTCGCTCTCTTCGGCCCGCAGGTCGAGGTCGGCGCGCGCGGCCCCCGACAGGACGCGCGCGGCGGCGACGGAAAGCCAATCGGTCATTGCCTTCAGCAAATGGTCGACTTCGATGATCGACTTTGCGACGTTTTCGATGCGCCACACCAGCGTGGCGCTCGCGACGACCACCAGGCCATCGCGTGTCGCAACACGCTGATCCTCAAGGTCGAGGGTGCGCGAGCGCGTGGGGACGACGCGGGCGCGCTGCACGAATGGCACCATCCAGTGGAAGCCGGGCTCAAGCTGCTGGCCCGCACGGCCCAGGGTGAAGCGCAGTCCCGTCTGACCGGTTTGCACCGTCACGCCGAGCGCGCGGAAAAACGCCCAAACCGCCGCGCCGACCAGGTAGACGTTGTTGAAGACCTCATCGACCAGGAGCGACCAGGACCAGCTCAGGATGCGCAGTGGCCACCGCTTGATGCGGTTCCAAACGCGCGCGAAAACGCCGGGCTCTTCGCGTGCGGACGCGGACGCGCGAATGCGGCCTAGGGGGTGAACGCGCACCGATCAGGTGCCCTTCGAGTCGCCTTCGCCCGCGAAGGAATCGAGTGGATTTTTGATCGCCGCTTCGGCCTCGAGAGCGGGGGAAGGACGTGGCGTGCGTGTCGGTCGACCACCATCCGTGTCGGCGCTGCTCGTCACCACGGCCCCCGTGACCAGCGCCACCGCCGCGGCGGGTGAGAGGTCCTCGGAGACGAGTTCGTGATACAGCGCGAGGCGCTCGCGCGCCAGCAGGTCGAGTTGGGTGATTTCGAGCGTTGCGGGCGAAGGCGAGAGGTTCGAGAAGCCGACCGCGAGGATATTGACACCCCAGGCTTCCTCCACCGGGCGCAGCTCGTCGCGGATGAGCTCTTCCATGTGTTCGCGGTCGCCGATGGTCGCGCGTGTTTGCGCTCCGACGATGCGCTGCACCGCCAGCACGACGCGGTTGCGCAGGCCCATCACCACGTCGTCGATCTCGATAATCGCTTTGCGCAGATCGACGATCTGGTACAGCACCTTCGTGTCGACCTCGTAGACGAGGTCGTCCGCGAGGCGGATCGTTTGCGGCTCGAGGTCGAGGGTTGTGTGGCGTGTGTCCTTGACCTGGAAACGCTGAATGATCGGCCACTTAAACTGCAGCCCAGGACCCACGACGTATCGCGCTCGTCCCAGGGTGAACTTCAGGGCGTGTTGGCCGTCGTAGACGACCACGAAGATTCCGAGGATGGCTTGGAGGAATTCGAGCACGGTGGGCCGAGCATGGACCTTCCCGCGCCGCCGATCCAGGGGGTAGCCCTTCCTTGGTGATCAAGCCCGCGGCACGATGAGCGCCGTGGAACCCGTTCCGAGCGATTCGGGCCTGCCGCGCCTTCCGCGCGACGGGGTCGACGACCACACACCCGCCGCGGCGGCGGGGCGCAGGGCGCTTGCGGAAGCGGCCGCCGGACGGGCGTTCGAACACATCGCCGGCGCGCCTGTGCCGCTCGCCCAAACGCGCGGAAAGATCGAAAACCCAATCGGGTTTGCCCAGGTCCCGCTGGGGCTTGCGGGCCCGCTGCGGGTTAACGGGGAGGCCGGGCCGTACGAGGTCTTTGTGCCCCTCGCCGCGACGGAAGGCGCGCTGGTCGCGTCCTATTCGCGGGGGATGTCGGTGCTGCGCGAAGCTGGGGGAGCGCGTGCGCGGGTGATCGCGGACGCGCTCTCCCAGCACCCGATGCTGGTGTACCGCGACGGGGGTGCCGCGCAGGCGGCTGCGGGGACCGTTCCCGATTGTGTTGAGCGCTGGGGCCAGCGGGTGTCGGAAATCACGCGACACGGGGCGCTCGCGTCGGCGAAGGCCGAGGTATGGGGCCGGCGCGTGATCTTGCGGCTGCTCTTCACAACCGGCGATGCGATCGGCATCAACATGGCCGCGCGGGCCGCGGAGCTGATTTCGATCGACTTTGCGGAATCGACGGGAGCGCTCGAACGCCACGTCCATGGCCAGGACGTCGAAAAACGCTCAAACGCACGCGCTTTGGTGGAAGGACGCGGCCGCAGCACGGTCGCCGACGCCATTGTTCCGCGCGAACTGGTCGAGCGCCGCCTGCGCACGACGCCGGAAAAACTCGCCGCAATCGCGCGCTCCTACGCGGCGGGTTACGCGCAGCTCGGCACACACAACTGGACGATCCAGGCAGCAAACGGCCTCGCGGCGCTGTTCCTCGCGTGCGGACAGGACGTCGCGTATGTCGTCGAGAGCGCGACCGGTTACCTCGACCTCGACGTGACGGCGGAGGGCGACCTCTATGCGGGTGTCCACCTGCCGAGCCTCTTGGTCGGCACGGTGGGGGGTGGCAGCGGTCAGGGCACGGCCGCCGAGTGCTTGGCGATCCTGGGGTGCACGGGCTCCGGGACCGCGCGTCGTTTTGCCGAGATTGCGGCCGCCACCGTGCTCGCGGGCGACCTGTCCCTGATGGCGTCCTTCACGGCGGGGGACTTCGTCGACGCCCACGAGCGCCTGGGCCGCAACCGCCCCGGCTGACGGCCCGGCGGTCGCGGGGCGGCAAGCCCCCAAGATCAACCGCGCGGGACGCCATGGGACGGTGCGCGGGGCCGGTCGCGCCCGCGTCCAGAGCTCCGCGGCTTTGACGGGGCAGCCCCGGGCGCTACCCTATTCCGCCTTCGTGCGGCGTTCCGGCCCCCCGAGGAGCGGTGGTGTGCCTCCGGGCCCTCCGTCCGCGCCCCGGGATCCCGCCGTACGGCCCCGCGGCGCTTTGGCCCCTCGGCCGCAGGGCGCCGACTCCGTCTTTCCACCTCCGTCGATTTCGCCGGAAACCGCCCGCCCGAGCCCGCGGCGACACGCCGCGCTCCCCCCACGGGGTGCGCCCGCGCCGTCCGGCCCCTGTGCGGCACGACCCTCTCCTCCTGTCAGAAAGCCATGTCCTCCAAGCGCCTGCTCAACCACCGCAACATCGGCATCATGGCCCACATCGATGCTGGCAAAACCACCGTCACCGAGCGGATCCTGTTCATCACGAACAAGATCCACCGCGTCGGCGAGGTGCACGACGGCGCCGCCACGATGGACTACCTCGAGGAGGAGCAAAAGCGCGGCATCACGATCCAATCGGCCGCCACGTCGACGGTCTGGAAAGACACCACCATCAACATCATCGACACCCCCGGTCACGTGGACTTCACGGCCGAGGTTGAGCGCTCCCTGCGTGTGCTCGACGGCGCGGTCGCGGTGTTCGACGGGGTACAGGGTGTCGAAGCCCAGTCGGAAACCGTTTGGCGCCAAGCGGACCGCTACAAGGTCCCGCGCATTTGTTTCATCAACAAGCTCGACCGCGTCGGCGCGGACTTCGACAAGGCCGTGCGCACGATCATCGAACGCCTGGGCGCCCGCCCCGTGGTGCTGCAGATGCCGGTCGGTGCCGAGAAGGCTTTCCGCGGCCTGATCGACCTGGTCGAGATGCGCTATTACGAGTTCGACGACGGCAGCTCGGGCAAGGTGTTCACGGAGCTGCCGATCCCCGAGGATCTGCTCGAGGAGGCCAAGATGCGCCGCCACGAGACCTGCGAGCACGCCGCGGAGTTCGACGAAGCGATGCTCGACCTGTTCGTCGAGGACCAGCCGATCGGCGCCGCGATGCTGAAAGCCGCCCTGCGCAAGGGAACCCTCGCCATGGACATCACGCCGGTGATCTGCGGCGCGGCCCTCAAGGACAAGGGGGTTGCGTTCCTCCTGGACGCCGTTGTGGACTACCTGCCGACGCCGGTTGACGTCGACGCGGTCGTGGGCATGGTTCCGGGCACCGAGGAGACGTTGTCGCGCCGCACGTCCGAGGACGAGCCGGTGTGCTTGATGGCGTTCAAGACGATCGCCGAGCAAACCGGCGACTTGACCTTCATCCGGGTCTACTCGGGCATTCTGGAGAAGGGTGTGACGCTCTACAACCCGCGCACCACGAAGCGCGAGCGCATCGGCCGCATCCTGCGCATCCACGCAAACAAGCGCGAGCCCATCGACCGCCTCGAGTGCGGTGACATCGCCGCCGTGATCGGCCTCAAGAACACGATCACGGGCGACACGCTGTGCGACGAGGACAATCCCATCGCCCTCAGCAAGATCCAGTTCCCCGACAGCGTGATCTCGATGTCGATCGAGCCGAAGAACAACCAGGACCGGGACAAGCTCGGCGAGGTGATCGGCAAGATGATGCGCGAGGACCCGACGTTCCGCGCGACGACCAACGAGGAGACCGGGGAACTCGTCATCAGCGGGATGGGCGAGTTGCACCTGGAAGTGCTCTGCAATCGCATCCTCAACGACCACAAGTGCGAGGTCGTCACCGGCAAGCCGAAGGTTGCGTACAAGCAGAAGCTCGGCCGCGTGGTCGAGACCGAAGCGCGCTTCGTGAAGCAGTCGGGTGGCCGCGGCAAGTTCGCGGTCGTGACCGTGCGTTTCGAGCCGACCGAAGACCCGACCAAGGTGTTCGAGTTCCAGGACGGCACCCGCGGCGGCACGGTGCCGAAGGAATACGTCCCCAGCGTGTCCTACGGCGTCGAGCAAGCGGTTTCCGGCGGTGGTCGCCACGGTTACCCCTACGTCGGCGTCAAGGCCGTGCTGCTCGACGGCAAGTACCACGAAGTCGACTCGGACCAACTCTCCTTCGAGCAGGCCGGCATCCTCGCCTTCCGCCAAGTAGCCGAAACCAACTCCGTGCTGCTCGAGCCGATCATGAAGATCGAAGTGCGTGTGCCCGAGGAGTACATCGGGTCCGTGGTGGGCGACCTCAACAGCCGCCGCGGCGAGATCAGCGAAGTCGACGTGCAGGGCGACCTGCGCGTGGTGCGTGGCCTGGTGCCGATCGCCGAGATGTTCGCCTACTCGTCATCCCTGCGCGGTTCCACCCAGGGCCGCGGCTCGTTCACCATGGAACTCCACGAGTACCGCGACGTCCCCCGCAACCTGGCCGAAAAGATCCTCGCCCAGGGCTGATCGGCCTCCCCGAGGGCGGCTATGGCCGCCAAACCGACCGGGCGTCCCCGCGGCCAAAGCCGAGGGGACGCCCGGCTCCATTCCAGCCGGCCTCTAGCGCGCCACACTCCACCAACACGACGCGCGGCGAATGCCCGGCGCGGGCGCCTGCCGTGAGGCTGTTGCCATGGTTGCGGGTTCCGTGTCGGGAGCGGCCATCCCGTTTAGGGACCGGCCGTCGGGTTCGTTAACATCCTGCCGATGACACGCAGCGCTCGCCGCCGATGGTCGCGCGACCTCAGTTCAGAGGTCGATGGAATCGCGTTTGGGGCCACCGGACCGGTGGTGCTCCACGGTTATGACCCGCCGGCGGGCGGCAAATGGACCGACAGCGTCATTCCCGGAAAGGTGGGCGCGTTCGACCGCCAAACCGGCGAAATCCTGTGGAGTTCGCCGTGCGAGGTGGGTTACGGCCGGGGTTTCGGGGCGGGGCTCGGCGAGCAGGGTGAGCTCGTCGTCCTAGGCCCGAGCGGCAACGGCCACCGCATGGCGCGCATGGCGATCGACAGCGGCGAGACCCTCGGCGTGCAGGCGGTGCCCGAGTTCGATTCGGCGCTCGTCGATCCGGATCTTTGCATCTGCGTGTCGGCGAAACGTGTCACGGGCCTCCTGACCACGCCGATGGCCGAGTGCTGGACGTACCATCGCGAAGGCCAGCGTTACCACCTTGCGGCCCGCGTCGGCGAACGCGTGTTTGTCGTGTTTTCGCACAAGGACAAGCGCCAGCAGGGGGTGTTGGTACTGGATGCGCAGACCGGGCGTTATGCGGGCGAATTGCTGGAGCCCAGCCAGCCGGTCGTTCACGCCATTGAGGCGGCGGAGGGGCAGTTGGCGCTGCTGGTCGACGACCTCGAGGCGCTTTTGCCCGCGGAACTCGCGCGGGAAATGGCCCTTGAGCGCCTACTCGCCGAGGACCCCGATAACCCCGAAGCGCCGCCCGAGGAGGGCAGCGGCGGGCTGGTGATGCTCGACCCGCGGGCCACTCCCGGCAGTGTTCCCCGTTGGTACCAACGCCTGTCGGCGGACGCGGGGGGTGAGGCGTCGATCGCCCTCGACAGTGGCAAGCTGTACATGGCACGCGGCGCTTTGCTGGAGGTCAAGGACGGCCTCACGGGGCGCGGGCTCGGGGAACTCGCGGTACCCGGGCTCGACGAAAGTGTCGCCTGGGGTGTGCGGCAGGGGGCGTTCCTGGTGGCCGAGGAAACCCGAGCGAGCGTGTTCGAGATCCCCGATTGAGCGGGGTCGCGGCCGCCAAAGAAATCACCCCGACGACCGACGCCGCTGGCGCTCTTCCGGGCCCCTTGCGCACGGGCGCTCGCCAGCGGTTACGATCGCCGCCCCTAAACCCATCCGCGAACGGCCCCGAGCCGCCCGCGGAGTCCGCGTCTTGCCCCACGCTGTTGCGTGCGGGCACTGCGGCCGCCTACGTAGGTCCCCCCGTGACTGCAACCCTCCTGCACGATGCGCTGGCGAAGGAATTCGCCATCGACGTCGATGCCCTCCGTCGCCTGCTCGAGCTGCTCGACGCCGGTTTCCTGCCCCCGTACATCGCCCGCTTCCGCCGCGCCGAGTGCGGCGAGCTCAATGAGCTGGTTATCCGGCGCATCGCTCGCCGACATCAGGAGCTCGAGGATCTTGAGCGCCGTCGCGCCAGCATCTTGCGGCTGCTCGAAGCGCGCGGCGATGTTCCGGCGAAGGTCGTCGAGGCCGTGCGCCGCAGTCTGGACCGGTTCGAGCTGGAGGACATCTTCCTCCCGTTCCGCCGGCCGGAGCCCGAAGTGCAAAAGGCGTTTGAGCGCGGCCTCGGGGCGCTCGCCGACTTGCTCGTGGCGCCGCTACCCAAGGCGGCGGGCGAAACCCCAGCCAAAGACGCGTCGGCGGACGCCAGCGCGGAGCAAGCGGAAGCAAGCCACGGCGACGCAGATCCCGCGGCAACTCTCGACGTTGTTGTCCCGGTCCCTGCGAAGGCGACTGCCGCGGACACGCGTGCTGCTCAGGCGCAGGGCGAAGCGCAGGGCGAAGCACGCGAGGAAGCGCATTCGCCCGAAGACTTGGATGCGGCGATCGCGCACCACGAAGCGAGCGAGCCGAGCCACGTGGGCGAGGAAAGCGTCGAGAGCACATCCGAAGACGACACGTCGGAACGCTCCGGCGAGGAGTCCAACGAGGAGCCCGACGAGCGCCCTGCTCCGACACTCGAAGCGTCGATCCAGGGTGTTGATGCGGAGGGCGACAGCACCGGTGTCGACATCGTCGTCACGCCGGAGCTCGTGCGTGTTTGCCGCGACTTCGTCCGCCCGGACCACGGTGTGCACACCGAAGAAGACGCGCTCGCGGGAGCGATGCGCATCCTGTCGGACCGCCTCGGTCGCCACACGGGATTGCGCGGTCAGTTGCGCCGTTCCCTGCGCAAGCACGGCATTTTGGAAGTGCGGCCCGTCGGTGGTGATGAATCGAAGGCGGGCCGCCACAAGGCGCTGCTCAAGCTTTCCCAGCCGCTGCCCCAGATCCAGGGCCACAAGCTCTTGCAAGTCCGCCAGGCCCAGCGCGACCGGGCGGTCACGACCGAGATCACCCTCGACCCTGAGCGCGCCCTGCCCAAGGTGCGCGCGGCGCTCGGCAAGCACACTCGGCCCGAGTTCGAAGGGGTGCTCGCCGCCGTGGCGCGCCGGGCGTTCGAGCGCCGGCTCGTGCCGATGCTGGAAGCGGACGTGCGGCTCGAGCTCAAGGAGCGCGGCGACGAAGAAGCCCTGCGTTTCCTCGGCCAACACCTGCGCCAGTTGTTGATGACCGCGACCCTCGGGCCGAAGCCCGTGGCCGGCATCGACGTGACGCCGAAAGGCGACCTCGTGATCGCCGTCGTGGACGAGCGCGGCACCCTCGTCGCGCCCCCGGTAACCCTGGCCGCCGCCGAGCTCGACGAAGCCGGCCTGCCCGCCAAGCTGGTCGAAACGCTCCAGCCCCACGGCATCAGTTGGATCGCGATGGGCGCAAGCCGCATCGCGCGCCCGATGGTGCGCCGCATCCGCGCGGCGATCCACGGGCTCAACGCGGAAGTGGCGGTGATGCTCGTCAACGAGGCGGGCCTGTCGAACTACGCCAATTCCGAACTCGCGCGGCGCGAGCTGCCTGACATGACCGCTCCCGCCCGCCAGGCGACGAGTCTCGCGCGGCGCCTGCAGGACCCGCTCGCGGAGTTCCTGAAGATCGACCCGCGTCACCTCGGCCTCGGTTTCGAGCAAAGCCTCGTGAGCAAGGCGAACCTGCGCCGACTGTTCGACGAAACGCTCGAATCTGCGGTCGCTCACGTAGGTGTGGACTTGGAGCGCGCGAGCGCCGACGTCCTCAAGCTGGTGCCGGGCCTCGACGCCGACAAGGCGAAGGCGCTCGTCGCCCTACGCGAAGCGGGTGCGCTTTCGACCCGCGCCGCACTGCAGACGACCGGGGTGCTCGATGCGACCGCGTGGACGAACGCGGTGTCGTTCTTGAGGTTGCCGGGCTCCAGCGAGGCGCTGGACGCGACTTCGTTGCACCCGGAGGAGTACGAGCTCGCACAGAAGGTCATCGCCGCAACGGGCCAACCGCGCGAGGCTGTGATCGGCCGATTCGGAGCGCTGCGCGGCCTTGCGCCCGCGGATTTCGGCGTTGATGACGCGACCTGGCGCGACTACCTGCGCGAGCTCGGCCATCCCGGCCGCGACCCGCGCCCGCGCCTGTTCCCGCCGACGCTGATCGCCCCCGACGCTCCGCCGGAGGGCTTGACGAAGGACATCATCGTCGAGGGCATCGTCAGCAACGTGGCGAACTTCGGCGCCTTTGTGGACATCGGTGTCGAGCGCGAGGGACTCGTGCACATCAGCGAGCTCGCCCAACGCTTCGTCCGCGACGCCCGCGAGGCTGTTTCGGTTGGCCAGGTCGTTCGCGCGCGTGTGCTCGACACCTCGGGTCCGCGCATCGCGCTGTCTTTCAAGAACCTGCCCGAACGCCCGCAGCGCGCACCGCGCCGCGAAGGCGGTGAGGGTGGCGGTGAGCGCCCCGATCGGGGTGAGCGCCCGCAGCGCCAGCGCGCCGGCGCGGAAGGGGGCGAGCGGCGCGAACGCCGGCGCGACGTCGGTCGCGACGACCAGTGGCCCGAGCCCCAGCGCATGGTGCGCGCCGCGAACACTCGCCGCGACGGCATGCCGACCAATCCCGGTCTGCGCGACGCTGGCGGCCGCGCGCCCCGCCAAGGCGGAGGCCCGGGCGGCGGTCAAGGCGGCGGTCGCGGCCGCGGAGGCCCCGGTGGGGGCCAAGGTGGCGGCGGCGGCGGCGGCGGCGGCCAAGGTGGGGGCCAAGGTGGGGGCCAAGGTGGTCGCGGACCGCGTGGCGACGGTGGCTTCGGCCGCGGTCGCCGGGATGCGGGCGACGGCGACACACGCGATTGGAAGGCCGAAAAGCCGACCCAGACGCCCGCTGGCCATAACCCTTTTGCGTCGTTCTTCAAAAAGGACGGCGACGACGAATAAATACGCGTCGGGCTCACCCTTCGCTCCAAAAGAGCAGTACGGCCGATCCGAAGAGTCCTTCGGATCGGCCGTGCTCATTGCGGGCCGGATCCGCGCTGTCGGTTGCGCTCGCCGGCGCCGAGGGACTCGCGGCGGGTCCAAGGATTAAGGCCGTGCGTCCGCGACCGACCGCGGCCACTGCGGCTCCGAGCGCTTCGCAGCCGTTCTCAAACCCTGGCGCTAACCTGCCGCGGTGCGCGACGACCGCTTGGAGCGCTTATCCTTCGAGGAAATGCATACGAACCCAGCAGCGAATCCACGGCAAGTGCAGCTGCTGGCCTTCGGCGTCGCCTTGCTGCCCTTCGTGGGACTCGCGTGGCACCTCGATTTCCTGACCGACGACGCGTACATCGTGTTTCGGATCGCCAGGAACGTGGTCGAGGGATACGGATTCAACTTCAACCGCGGGGTGGTGCCGCCGGTCGAGGGTTACACACAGTTCCTATGGATCGTGTGGAATGCGGCACTGATTCGAGTGGGCCTCGATGTGCTCATCTGGAGTCGCATCACCTTGGTGGTTGCGGGTGCCAGCCTGCTTTGGATCCTCTCCGGATCCGTCGTCCGTCGCTATCCCGAGCGTCCGGGGGTCGCCGTGTTGTCCACGACTTTCCTCGCCGCGCTGCCGCCGATCGGCGCCTGGGCAACCGGCGGAATGGAGACCATGGTCTTCACTTTGTTCGCCCTGTTGGCGTACGAAGCGTTGCTCGCCGATCCGCAATCGCCGCGCGGTCTCCGCGCTGGAATCTGGATGGGGCTGATGGGACTGACGCGCGCGGATGCGCCCTATCTCATCGCCGTGCTGCTCCTATCCGCAGCCGTCAGTTGGTTCTTTTGGCACCGCACGAGGCCAATGTTCATGGCCATCGCTACGGCCACGGGCATCGCGGTCACGACCGTGCTCGGATATGTAGCCTGGCGGTATTCATATTTCGGCGACCTTCTGCCGAACACCGCGTACACAAAGGTGACGTTGTCAGCGGTCGCGCTCGAGCGCGGATCGAACTACGTCATCGAGTTTTTCCTCACCTACCCCTTCATCGGTCTGATGTTCGCACTCGGGATCGGGACGCTCGTCGGGGACCAGCGAGCGCGGCGCCGCCCCGAGGCCGTCATCGTCCATGCACTCCTGATCTGCCTGGGGGCCTGCGGATATGCCGTGATCGTCGGTGGAGACTTCATGCCGTTTCGGCGCTTCCTCGTCCCGATGCTGCCGTTTGTCGCACTGCTCTTCGCCGCGTTGCTCGCGCGGTATCTGCATACGAGTGGGCGCTCGAAACAGATCGCGATCGTGCTTGCTGGCGCATCTATCGCCGTCACCAGCCTTCCCGCATTCGGTTACTATCCGACCCCGCATGCCTTGCGCGAGCGTTTTCACTACAACTGGAACATCAAGTATTTGGGCGCGTACGAGCAGTGGGCGTATCTCGATTCATTCAGGCGCAATTGGATCCATCTGGGCGTCGCGCTGAAAGAGCATGCCGATCCCGATGACACCCTGGTCATGGGGACAATCGGTGCCGTAGGTTACTACTCCGATCTGTTTATCTTCGACAGCAACGGACTCGTGACGCCTTCCGTCGCCCGCCGACCCGGCCTTGCGGTACGGCGATCGCCCGGCCACGACAAGGAGGTCAATGCCAGCTTCTTCCTTTCCGAGGAGCCTACCTACCTCGACGCGGTGATCGTGGAACAGAAGCTCGCCGAAGAAATGCTGGCGGCGGAACGAGCGGCCATCCCCGGTCCGCTGGCGCGTGACTATGAGTGGGTTTCCATTCCGCTTGCGGACGCCCCTGGATACCCGCAACGCACCGCGTTGGTCCTATTCCAAAGACGAGCCGAATTCCGGTAGTCCCCTTCGAGGATAAGCGCTCAAAGCGAGCGTTTTCGATCGCGGCCAGGGCAGTGCCCGCGCTCGCTAACGGTTGCGAAGCGACAAGCAGCCGCAGGATGTCCGTGCCCTTGTGAGTTTTGAAGGGGGGGCAAACCTGGCAGGCGGGCATTCAAGCAGTGGTTTCCGGCGAGTGCAAGGGGGTGTGGGCCAATGCTGTCATCAAGATGGGCAGGTCGGCGTAGCCTTTGATGCGGCGGAAGCTTCCCTCAGCCAGCACGCGGCCGCTGGCGGTTCAGCGCATGACCATTTTTGCGTCGCGCCAGCGCTTCACCCGCGCTGCGAAGGCCTTCACCCGGTCGAAGGCGGGACACCACGTATGCACACGCACGCGATGTGTCGGGCGATGTGGTGCTCGAGGAACACCAGACGTCGCGCGACGTCGATGACGTGGTGTTGACGGGCGTCATCCGCCGTCACCCCGAAGACCGCGGTGGCAGCCAGACACTCGCCGCGCTCGACACGAACGCCGACGGCGACCTGCGCATCGCGACCGCGGCGCAGCTCAAGGGTCGGGCGCAGTTCCAGGCCAACTTCACCGACCGTTTTGGGCGCGGTGTGGGCCAGGCGCGCTATGGCACGAACGGCGGCGTCACCTACAACCGCACGGGCGAGACCACCACGCCCGGCTCCACCGACGACCGCCCGGTGGCGGTGCAGTACTTCAACCCCCGCGGCGAACTCGAGATGGTGACGGACCCCCTGAGCCGGGTCACGTTCTACGAGTACGACGACCTGGGCCGCCTCGTTCGCGAGGTGAAGAACTACGACTTTCTGATCTTGAGCGGGGCACCGGCGAACACCGACGACAATCAGACGGTCCGCTACGAGTACACAGACGGCCTGCAGACGAAGATCGTGGCCGAGGTGCCGACCCCGGGGACCGACCAGGAGACGGTCTACACCTACGGGACGGTGAAGGGCAGCTCCGCCGGGCAATCGAAGGTCGCGACGGGCAACCTGCTCCAGAAGGTGGCCTACCCCGACACATCCAGCGGCTCGGACGTGGTCCAGCACGCCTACGACGCCCGGGGGCGCGAAATCTGGCGTCAGGACCAGGCCGGCAACGTGCTGGAAATGGACTTCGACGCCGCAGGCCGCACCACGGCCAAGAAAGCCAGCACGGTGGCCAGCGGCTTCGATAGCGCCGTGCGGCGCATTGGGATGGCCTACGATGCCCTGGGGCGCGTTACGACGGTGTCACAGTACGATTCCGTCTCCAGTGGTACCGTGCTCGACGAGGTGGCCTTCGGCTACGACGCCTGGGGCAACGTGGAGACCTTCGAGCAAGACGTGAACTCGGCCGTGAACGGTGATGCCTACCTGCTCCAGCACGCCTACGCGAAAGCGACGGGCGGGCGGCA
>Ga0163144_10007777_pt1 | contig 23415 bp, 24 predicted proteins | sample OliLak19BULKMAT1_FD_123175 | JGI IMG/M metagenome (GOLD analysis project Ga0163144, IMG submission 123175) | Freshwater microbial mat bacterial communities from Lake Vanda, McMurdo Dry Valleys, Antarctica - Oligotrophic Lake LV.19.BULKMAT1 | ecosystem: Environmental > Aquatic > Freshwater >...
GAAGGAATTAAAAATAGTTTTCCCATCTAGCGCAATAATGGAAGTGATTGGGGCAGGGCTACGATCCACAAATTTGCCTGTTTGCACCGCTTTGATAAATACCTGAGCCGTATCAACCGAAATCGCAAAACCAATCCCAGTGCGGGTGTCACGATTCGTGGTAAAAATGGAAGTGTTTACGCCAATTAGTTCTGCTTGACTATTCAGAAGTGGTCCACCAGAATTGCCAGGATTAATTGCCGCATCAGTTTGTAAAAGTTGGCGATCGCGATCAATGCGATTAATAATTCCTGTGGTCAAAGTGCCAGCAAAGCGACCAAAAGGATCGCCGATCGCAAAAACTCGCTGCCCTACCAACACCTGTTCTGATTTACTGAGTTTGATCGCAGGCAAGCTAGACTTCACATCCTGAAGTTTAATTAAAGCCAAATCTGGATTACGACTAATTGCGATTACTTGTGCTTGATAACGTTGCTGGTTGGCTAAACTCACGGTAATTTTATTTGCGCCGCGCACTACATGACCGCTAGTCAAAACCAAGCCCGTAGGATCGATAATTGTGCCGCTACCGTTGCCGCTCTCTGTGCGAATCGAAACCACTGCGGGGCTGGCTAATTGATAAACGCGAATATTTGATTGTTCTTCAGATTCTGTTCTAGTTTCTGCTGCTAGGTTGGAAGGCTGACTGGTGCCGAAAAATGTTGGTAAGAATCCAATCAAACTGAGGCTCGTAACTATGATTAACTGACGAATAGGAACCAAAACTGATCTCCACAAATTCATGCCCTCGGTCTATTGTAATCTTTTGTTGCAGTGTCCTAAAGCTTTGTGATATTGCTTCCTTCCGTTTTAGTAGAGTCAAATCGCGATCAGGCAACGCGCTAAAATTTGGGTATAAGTTTTGTGCAAGAATTACCTTTGTGCTGAATCTTAAAAAAATGAACATCAAAAAATTCTGTCTTGCCGCTTGCCTCTGTTTGTTAATTTCCTTCAGCGTTTTTTCTGGGCTATTTTTAGGATTTTCTGACAGGGCGATCGCCGAAGATTTTGACAAACAAGTATTGACCGATATGGACTTTAGCGGCAAAAACCTCAAGGGTTCCCAATTCAACAAAGCGGTGTTGCGTCGCACAAAGTTTCTCAAGGCAAACTTGAATGGCGTAAGTTTATTTGGCGCAGACATGAGCGATGCTGACTTTAGCGATGCCAATCTTAGCTTTGCCACCCTTGACACTGCCCGCATGGATCATACAGATTTGACTAATGCCAATCTAGAGGGCGCTTTTGCCTACGGTACTGCCTTTCGTAAAGTAAAAATTGATGGGGCAGACTTTACGGATGTCGATCTGCGAGACAATGTGCGCCAAGAGTTGTGTGAGACCGCTACAGGCACAAATCCAATTACGGGACGAGCTACCCGCGAAAGTTTGGAATGTGATTAACAATCTCAGTGTTAACAAAAAGATAAGCTCAGAAAATCCTAAAAATTCTCAGAAAATCCAGTGAAATTTATTTATCTTCATGGCTTTGCCTCCAGCCCCAAATCTTTTAAGGCGCAATACCTCAAAACTGAATTTGCCCATCTTGGCTTAAAGTTAGAGCTTCCCGACCTGAATCTGGGAAATTTTTCTACCATTACCCTTTCTAAGCAGTTAGCTTTTTTACAAAATTCATTTGGTGACTCAGATTTAGCGATCGCTGGCTCGAGTTTGGGTGGCTACTTGGCAACTCTATGGGCTGCCGTTAATCCTAATGTTAAAAGTTTATTCTTACTGGCACCTGCCTTCGACTTCGGCAAACATTTTAGTGATTATCTCGGCAAAGAAGCGATCGCCGCCTGGCAAAGTTCAGGTACTAAAGAATTTGAACATTTCGGACAAATGAATCGGGTGGGACTTGGTTATGAATTTTTGGCAGATGCCCTAAATCTATCTGGGATCAAACCGCCAGAGATCCCAATTTTGATTTTACATGGCAGACAGGATATAGTTGTGCCCTATCAGTTAAGCCAAGAGTTTGCTCAAGGACGGGCAAATACACAGTTAGAAATTTTAGAGACCGATCACGGCATGACTAATGCGATCGCTTATATCAATCAAAGCATCCAAGAATTTTGGCAAATTAAATGATTTATTTGTCCAGCCAGCGCCAAAACCGACTCATCGGAAAATGCAACGCAGGCGACCAGAGGCTAGATAAAATCGCCGAAGTCAAAGCAATTCGCTGATGTAGCATCCATACCTGATCCAGACTCCAGCCAAACAAGGAAAGCTGAATCGCAATTATGGTCTCAACCAAAACTGCCATGCCAAATACAATTAGAGCGACAGATATAAAATCTTCCTGGATATAGCGCTGTTTTTGCAGTAGTGCTGTCAATCCCGCCGCGATCGCTAAACCAATCGTATGGGTAGGAATTAAAGCTTGGCTGTCGGTGATCGTCATCCCATCTTGCAGCAAACCTAAAGCAATTCCCGTCGCGATCGCAATCAACACGGGACGATTTAGGCTCCAGGTGACTAGCCAGATCAGTAGCCAATTTGGGGCTATATCCATTAAAGTCATACCTGGCAAGCGCAGAGGTAATGCCAAAATACACACCAGCAGGGAAAGTAGCGCTCCCACTAATCCCAGAATATTATCATGGCGCATAATTACTCAGGATTACTCAGGCGGATCAAAGGGCAAAATTTTTACATATTCCAACTGCCCCAAAGGTACCGAGAATTCAATTATGGCTTCGGGAGCAGGTTGACGATTGAGGTTGATTGAGCGCACTCTCCCAACAGGAATGCCAGGCGGGAAAAGTCCACTATGGGGAGAGGTCACAACAATATCGCCAGGTTTTACGCTTGGATCACGCTCAAAGAAAGTCAATACGCCCAGATTCTGTTCTTGTCCGCGCATGATCCCCATATTTCTAGTTCGACTAATCATTACCCCAACTTGGGCAGTGGGATCACTAAGCAATAAAATTCGACTGCTATTGCTAAAGACGTTGGTGACTCTGCCTGCTAAACCACCAGAAGCCAAAGCGATCGCTCCTTTTTTGATGCCTTGATTTGTACCGCGATTAATTACTAATTGCTGCCACCAAGCATCAGAACTGCGCCCGATCACCCCTGACCATATACCTTCAGGAGTTCCTAATGATTTTACATTTAGTAATTTGCGCAGATTTTGATTTTGCTGCTCAATTTCGGTAATCCGATATTGCAGTTCGAGTACCTGAGCATTTTCTAAAATTTGGCGACTACTATATTCTGCTTGAAATGGCTGCGCAATCATGCGATAGGTTTCTACTAAGACTTCTGCTTGAGTTTGTTTTAACGTCCAAGCCGCTCCCAGCCCCAACCCTACTAAAATTAATTGAAGGCTATAGCGTCCCCACCAGTTACGGATTAATTGCATAGATAATCTTGATCTATTTCCTACTTTCCCACCTTATCGATCAATTATCCCTCATTATCTACTTGACTTTACCTGCTAATCTACCTAGCAAATTTAGTTAGGAATCTATTTGATATTTGATTCAGGCGATTTAAATGTCAGCCAATCCTTACCCAACCTAATCGTCACATCAGATTGTAATTCCCCAGTTGCTTCTACCACAACTTCACCGATCCCCAAGCGATCGCGTACCGCCTGAGCTACTGCTAGATCACCATTTTGAGCCACAATTTGAGTTTTCTCTAGGGCAATACTCCAGGGATGGTTACCGATGCGTACATCTTCGTACCCCAACTTATCTAAAACCTTAGTGGCTTTTTGCACCGCCTCTTTTGACTTGAGACTGTCTTGAATAGCCACCCGAACTGGAGTAAAAGCTGAATTATCTACTGGAATCTGGTCAGAGGCTGAGTTTGATTTACGCTTAGTCAGATCAAAATAACTAGACATTAATTTTATTGCTTTAGTTTGATCAACCAGCCAATAACTAAGCGAAAACTCATCAGCTGTGCTAAACCGTCCTGGAACCATCAACATTTTGGTATTTGCTCGACCCACCTTTGCCGCAAATGCTGCTACCGCTAGAATTTCTTCGGTCGATAAATTTGTATCCACATTGCGTTTTAGCACTTGCAAAATTTCGGGGATCCTGACAACTGTGCCTAGATTTAACTTTTGCTCCATCAGCGATCGCATCAAAGTTTGTTGACGTTGTACTCGCCCAATATCTCCCAAATCATCATGGCGGTAGCGCATATACTGAATCGCTTTTTTGCCATCCAAAACCTGCTTGCCCTCATTCAAATTAATGTAGAGTCCTTGACTATCATCTTGGTACTTCATCCGTTTGGGTACATAAATTTCTACCCCGCCCAGAGCATCAATCAATTGCCCAAAACCACCTACATTTACCCGTAGGTAGCGATCAATTGGCACATTCCCCAAGAGAGTGCTAGTTGTCTTAGCCGAGAGTGCTGCTCCACCTACATAATTTGCCACATTAATTTTTTGCACACCCATACCCTCAATCTCTACCTGCGTATCCCGAGGTACAGAAAGAATAACTAGCTTATTGCTGGCGGGGTCGAAGCTTACTAGCATTATGGCATCGCTCTGCCCTTCCAGATTTGAGTCAACTTCGTTGAAAGCCTTGCCTTTGGGTAAATCTGCACCACCTGCTAAGTCAGAAGTCAGCACAACTGTGCCAAGGATCAAAATATTTACAGACCTTGAAAGTGCAGGAATACCAAGGGAGTTGGCGGTAATACCTGAACCATTAGCAAAAGCTAATGCCTCTTCACGGGAAAGCACTTTGCCTTGTAGTGGCTTACTGGTTAAGAATGTAGCCAAACCTGCTCCTAGTCCGCCAGAAATAGCAATAAGTATTAATGCCAGACCACCTAGCTTTAGGGATTGTTTTTGACGCTTGCTTAAATTTTGAGTCAGAGGCTGGAAAAATTTAGGGAAAAATCTAGCGATCAGATTATGGGTAGGTTTCAGTGAGTTAGAGGCATTTTGATTGCTCGCTTTTTGCTCTCTATGATCTTCTCTTTGAACTTCTTTGGGATCATCTTTGAGTTGATGCTCTTTTGGCTCCCTATTCCCTGCCTGTGACGATGGCTCAATAATCACCGATCCAAAAACCTCTCGCTAATCTCAGAAAACACATTTAGAAGAATAAAATATCTAAAAAGCAACGATTTGACCAAAAGTATGGCGAATGCACTAAATAGAACACGCACTCAAAATAAAGTCAGTTTATAAGACAATATATCTTAGAAATATTCAATGCAAAACTAGATTTCTGATCTAGGCGATATGAACTCTAAGTAATATGGATCAAATAAGCGCACCTCTAGGCAAAGACCAAAGTAATTCTGCGATTGCCTCTCAACCGAATCCTTCTAATTCTAATCTTACGCCTGATTTTAAGACTGTAAGGCTTTTGATTATAGAAGATGATCCCTTGATGCAGCTAGGTTTAGAACAGGCTCTGTCCAGCTACAGCCATGTGAACGTAGTGGGCTGTGCCGAAGATGGCTTTACGGGGGTAAATATGGCGCTAAGCCTTCAACCTGATGTTGTAATTATGGACATTGGCTTACCGCGCCTTGATGGGATTGCTGCTACACAGAGACTAAAAGAGTCTGCTCCAGCTATTAGAGTGGTAATGCTAACTTCCCATACTTCTGAAACAGAGATAATTGCGTCTCTTTCTAGCGGGGCAGATGCTTACTGTGTAAAAGGGGCAAATTTGGATCGTTTAATTGCGGCGATCGCTACTGCCCAAGAGGGAGGAATTTACCTCGACCCCCAGGTAGCAAAACAGGTAATTGAGCGACTCAAGCCTGAGGCTAACAGCTTAGCTAGTAACTTAGATAGCAATTCTAGTAGACCTAATTCCCCAGAAATCTCTCCAGAGAACGTCCTAGTAAGCCCACTAATAAATGTAAATAGTCCAGCAAATCATCGGGGCAAACTGTCCCAGAGGGAACTAGAAGTATTGAGGCTAATGGTGGAAGGCTTGAGTAATCCAGAAATTGCTACTCAACTTTACCTCAGCCCCAATACGATTAAAACCCATGTACGCGGGATCATGAACAAGCTAGCCGTAGATGATAGGGTTCAGGTGGCAGTAGTAGCACTGCGCACAGGGTTAGTATAGAATTTAGATGAAATCCCACTTAAAGCCTTAATAGGTTTCAACGTGCCAGCGACCATCTTTTTTCATCTGCTTTTCATAGGTCTTCCAATCTACGCCATTCTTGCCAGCAGTACCGACCATAAATTCAGCAATTCCGTCTTCCATACCCTTTAAGCCACAGATATAGGTGTGAGTGTTAGGCTTCTGCATCAAATCCCACAATTCATCTGCATACTCAGCCATGCGATTTTGGATATACATCTTTTCGCCAGCGGCAGTCTTTTGCTCACGACTGATCGCTAAGTCATAGCGGAATTTGCGCTTATGCTTGTAAGCCAACCACTCTAGATCTGGTTTATAGAGAATTGTGTTGTCGGTGGGAACGCCAAAAAAGAGCCATGCCAAACCGTTGAATTGGTAATCAGCGTGAGTTTCTTTAAACATTCGCCAGAGGTATGCCCGAAATGGAGCAATCCCAGTACCAGTAGCAATCATGATGATTGTGGCATTAGGATCATCTGGCAGTAGCATTTCTTTACCTACGGGACCAGTGATTTTTACTTCATCACCAGGCTTCAGGTCATCGATAAAATTGGAGCATGTGCCATAAACTATTTCGCTAGTTTCAGGCTGCTTGTATTCCAACCGCTTAACGCTTACAGATAGAGTCTTACCATCACCATCGTCGCCATGACGGGTAGAGGCAATGGAGTAAAGGCGTAACTTATGCGGTTTACCATTTTTGTCAGTACCAGGGGGGAGAATGCCGACGCTCTGACCCTCAAGATAGCGAAAATCGCTGCCAGATATATCGAACTTGACATGGCGAGTGTCTCCAGGAGCACCAGGGCGCACAATTACTTCATTGGAGAGGCAATGGGCCACAAAAGGGTTAGCAGGTCGGTAGATATTAATGGGAATATCTTTTTTTTCTTGAGCCTCGGCAGGCTGAACCAGATTTAACTGCTCAGGTAATTGATCAATTAATTGAGCGGGCGAAGTAGAGACTTCAGCAATATTTTCAGATTTAGTTTGTGTCATGAAATTCTTTAATCGCTATTTCAGCACGACAACGGATAGGTTTCTTAGTTTACATAATCATAGTCATATATTTATACACTTCTGTAATGGTTACGACTAGAAGATTTCTTTTAGCTTAGATGGTTGTTGAAAATCGGCGAGCTATCGATAAATTAGGCGGATCTAGCTCTGGGGATTTATACCTAGAATTAATTGGATTTAGGGGATTTAGCTTTAGGCGATCGCTTCAACAATGTATTTTTACTTACTCAAAACTTAGCCGTTTGGCGGTAAAATTCTGGAAATAGAAGTATCAAAATTTGTCTGCTAAGGATTTTGGACTGAAGCTAAATGAAATAATAACCCTTTTAATTTTTTCGATTAAGAGTATCTATTTTCACTTTTACATTTTCACTGCTACGCTTACTGTCAATTTTTTTGTTTTAAATTTTTTGGAGAGAATTCTTGTGACTATTTACGTGGGTAACTTATCCTACCAGGCAACTAAGGAAGATATTACTGAAGTTTTTTCCGAGTATGGCAAGGTTAAGCGGGTGCAGTTGCCAAGTGATCGGGAAACAGGCAGGCTGCGTGGCTTTGCTTTTGTTGATCTTGAAGAAGATGCCCATGAAGATGCTGCGATTGCTGCCCTTGATGGGTCGGAGTGGATGGGGCGTGAACTCAAAATTAATAAGGCCAAGCCCCGTGAAGAACGTCCCGATGGAGGCGATCGCCGCCGCCAAAATTATGATCATTAATTATCAGACAATTATAAATTTCCACCCTGCTGTAAGCCAACAATCATAATTACACCCAGTAAATGTCCGAAGCTAGTAGTGGCTAGTAGTTCTGGAATGCCAAAATTAGCAAACAGGCCGGGCAATTCAATTGGTAAAGCCGGACCTACCCCTTTTTTCTGGATTGCATAGCGACCGATTATAATTGCAAACAAATTAGATAAAATCATCACGATCGCTACATTAATTGACCAAGGATGGGATTGGGGAATCTGGGTAAGTGCTAGGGGAAGAGCTTGAGAAAAATTGAAGCTTAAAAGACTGTCAGAAGTAAGATTGAGCATAATATTTTGGTAGGTTTTTGATAAAAGTTATAATATTTAGAGTTAATTGCATCAGATGATTAAATCGCAAAATGATCATAGACTGCCTGTATATTTATAAGTATTCTTACTCTATAAAAATTCATTAAAGTTAGCATTTTGATACTTGACAAATTACTAAGTTAAGTCTTCTCTATTTTCTAAGCTGAACTAGAGCTAGATCAATAGTGCGTAAAACTAAAATAATTATTTAAAAGTGATTAGTAGACACTAAGAGTCAACAGAAAGTAGCGCGGAGCAAATTAAAATTTTAATTTGTTAAATTCAATCAATTTTTAGTGTAAAAAAAAGTAGTAATCATTAGTCAAAGCTGCAAATTAAGAGAGGTAAAACTGTGGGTAAGTTGAGTGCGATCGCGGCAATCCAAGCTAGAGAAATTCTTGACTCTAGGGGTAGACCTACGGTTGAGGCAGAGGTGCATTTGACGGGTGGAATAGTGGGTATAGCTCAAGTTCCTAGTGGGGCATCTACGGGCAGCTTTGAAGCGATCGAGCTACGGGACGGGGATAAAAGTCGCTATGGTGGCAAAGGTGTACTGAAAGCGGTAGCAAATGTGGACGATCAGATTGCGCCAGCGTTAATTGGCTTGGATGCTATGAACCAAGAACTCTGCGATCGCACCATGATTTCTTTGGATGGCAGCCACAATAAATCTAATCTCGGCGCAAATGCAATTTTGGCAGTTTCCTTGGCAACCGCAAAAGCAGGTGCAGCATTTCTAAACTTACCGCTCTATCGCTACCTGGGTGGTCCTTTAGCAAATTTACTACCTGTACCTTTGATGAATGTGATCAATGGCGGCTCCCATGCAGATAATAACGTTGACATTCAGGAATTTATGATCGTGCCTGTGGGCGCACCCAGCTTTAAGGAGGCACTTCGCTATGGGGCAGAGGTGTTTGCGGCGCTTAGTTCAGTGCTGCATGAGCGCAGGCTATCTACCAGTGTGGGGGATGAAGGCGGTTTTGCCCCCAACCTAGAATCAAATCAAGCGGCGCTGGAGTTATTGATCATGGCGATCGAAAAGGCAGGTTACAAACCAGGTGAACAAATTGCCTTGGCGCTAGACGTGGCAGCTAACGAGCTTTATCACGATGGAAAATATGTATTTGATCGCAAAGCTCACTCGGCGGACGAAGCGATCGCCTATTATCAAAAATTGATTGGACTCTACCCAATTATTTCAATTGAAGATGGTTTGCAAGAAGAGGACTGGAGTGCTTGGCAAGCTATGACCCAAACCTTAGCGGGTACGCAGCTAGTTGGCGACGACCTCTTTGTCACCAATAAAACTCGTTTGGATCGCGGGATCAAAGAAAAGTGCGCCAATGCCGTATTAATCAAGTTGAACCAAATTGGCAGCCTGACCGAAACTTTAGAAACTATTTATACAGGCGATCGTGCTAGTTATCGTTCTGTGATCAGTCATCGCTCTGGCGAAACCGAAGACACCACCATTGCTGATCTAGCTGTAGCTACACGCGCAGGGCAAATCAAAACTGGTTCCCTTTGTCGCAGTGAAAGAGTGGCAAAGTATAATCGCCTATTGCGAATTGAAGCAGAGTTGGGCGATTTAGCAATTTATGCAGGCAAAGTAGGTTACTAATTAAAGGATTTAACTCCTATTTAATTCGTGGGGGTGGCTGGGCGCTATCCCATCCTGGACGATCAAATCTTCAAGTACCTGTTTTACAATTGGCGCTGCTACTGTAGAACCGAAAGCATCATCACCCACTGGCTCATCAATTACCGCCAAAACCACATAACGAGGCTTTTGAGTAGGAAATATGCCAACAAAGCTAGTGATCTTTGCACTGGTATAGCCTTTGTCACCAGCTTTTTGAGAGGTACCAGTCTTGCCACCAAAACGATAACCAGGAATTCTTGCAACTTTGCCAGTGCCTAGTTCCACTACATCTTGCATCATTTCTAAAACCTTAGTGGTAGTGCTAGGGGAAAAAATCTGACGCGGCTCAGGCAGAGAACTTGGTCTGACCAATTTGCCATTATCATCAATTATACCTCTGACCACATGTGGGGTAAGTAGCTTGCCGCCACTTGCCAAAATACCTTGGAGTTGTAAAAGCTGAATGGGCGTAAGTGAGAAGCCTTGCCCGAAAGCGGCAGTAGCAGGCTCGATCGCGTAGGAAATAAACTGCGCCTGGGATTTTAAGACGCTTGGCACATCGGCGGGCAAGTCAATCTTGGCGCTTTCACCTAAACCCAATCTCTCTAGCCAATCATAGTAAGTTGCGGCTTTCATCGAACGAATAATATGTACCATGCCGACATTGCTAGAATGCTGCAAAATTTGGCTAATGCTTAGAACGCCAACCGCTCCCTTAGCTTCATAATCAAAGTTAGCTACGGGCCAGCCGCCAATGATCAGCTTACCTTCATCATAGAAAGTAGTATCTGGGCTAATGGACTCTGTTTCTAGGGCGATCGCCACGTTGATCGGCTTAAAAGTCGAGCCTGGCTCATATAGGTCAGATACCGCCCAGTTACGAAATAGTTCAGGCTTAGTTTTATAAAATTGATTGGGATTATAGGTGGGCTGGGTGACTAGGGCGCGTAATTCGCCATTATTAGCATCCATCACCATCACTGCACCCCGTTTTGCCCCATATTTAGCCATTTGTTGAATTAAGGCTTGGCGCGCCACCTGTTGGGTTCGTAAGTCAATAGTTAGTTGCAGTTTAGTATTGTCCACTGGCAAAATCTGGCCTGGGATGCCCTTAGTTAGCCACTTACCATAACCGTCGATCGCGATCGTAAATTCCTGACTCTGGCGAGAGAGGATTTTGTCTTGACTTTGCTCTATCCCTGCTTTACCAGCATCTTGCACATCCACAAAGCCAATTACTTCAGCTACAGCATCCTCTTGGGGATAGAGGCGATGTCTCTGTTGTACCAATTCCAATCCTGCTATTTCCTCTTTGAGGATTAGCTTTCGTACTCGGTCTGCTACCTTCTCAGGCAACCAGAAGCCCAAAGTTTCGGAAGTAGTCTTGCTTTCTAGCTTTGCTAAAATTTTGCTCGAATCTTGTTCTAAGATATTTGCTAGTTTTTTGGCGAACTCTCGGCGATTTTGCAATAACTGTTCGCTGATTTTAATTACCTGCTCTGGCTTTTTGATTTTGGCAATTTCATCTGTCTCTTGTAATTTGATTTGTTGAGGGTAGGCATAAAGAGTGTAGGCTGGCTGGTCTAGAGCCAAAACATTACCACGCAGATCAACAATACTCAACCTGGGGATAAAAGGTTTGAGCTTAGAGGTCTGTTGCCTTCTAGCAAGTTGCTTATATGTAGCCCCCATAAATACCTGAAGATAGACCATGCGCGCAATCATCAGAGTTGCAGTCACTGCCAAAATCCCCCAAATTAAGATCGGACGTTGAGCCGATCGCCCTGAGATATTCGCAGTATTTGAACTAGGAACTAAGCGCATGGGTGGTCGCAGGTGGTAGAGAATTCCATACTAGATTGCGTGTATTGCCTAACGAGTTGACGAAAGTGGTTGCCGCGTTGTTCAAAATTGGCATATTGATCGAAACTAGCACAGGCAGGAGAAAAAAGCACAGTAGTATGTGGCAGGTTTAGCCCCAGATCAAGCGCATGATTAAATACCCAAGCAATTGCTTTTTCTAAATCATCTAAAATTAAATAATCATTAAATCCAATCTCAGCAAGCATTTGAGCAAATTTAGACGCAGCTGCACCAATCAATAGGACAGTGCTTACCTTTTGTTGAATCATCTGCAACCATAGAGCCGCATCGCCCTCTTTTTCTTCACCACCTGCAATTAGGATCACTTGGGCAGTTACTGCCTTCAAGCCTACTAGTGCCGCATCATAGTTAGTGGCTTTACTGTCATTGATAAAAGTAAGCTGTTGCCAAGTACCGACATATTCTAATCTATGGGGTACACCCCTAAACTCTGACATAGCAAGGGCGATCGCTTCTGGTTCAATTCCTGCTAGTCTAGATGCCGCTACCGCCATCAGCAGATTCTGGAGGTTATGTTCGCCAGGCAGATGAAAATTTGCTAAGTCTAAAATCGGTTCACCTTTAAACCTTAGCCAGCCTCTCTGAATATCTGCGCCTTGGGGTAGGCTGTTACTCACACTTGTCCAAGTTAGGTTATGGTTATCGCCAAGGATAGACTCTCCTTCTGTCGCCAAATAGGGATCGTTGCCATTGACTACTCTTTGGGCGGAACGCAGTAGCAGACTGGCTTTAATCTGGCTATAGAACTCTAAACTACCATGCCGACTGAGATGATCAGGCGTAAAAGTAGTCCATACGCCAATTTGCGATCGCACACTGGGGGCTGCCTCGATTTGATAGCTACTCAATTCAGCAATGATCCAATCAGGCGATCGAGCTTGCATAGCCACTTCACAGATCGGTAGTCCAATATTTCCACAAGCAGGCGCATTTAGCCCAGCAACTTGAAAAATTTTGGCAATCATGGCGGTGGTGGTGGTTTTGCCATTGGTGCCCGTAATACTAAGCCAAGGTAGATACTGTAAATACTGCCATGCTAGTTCCACTTCGCCAATTACTTGAATACCTAGCTGACGGGCTGCGATCAAGGTTGGATGGTACCAGGCGATCCCAGGGCTAACTACTAATAATTTGGCTAAAGGCAGATTGGGCAAGGGTGGAGTCAAGCCCAGCGCCAACAGGTCAAAGCCTAAATTTACCTCAACTCCCTGATGAATTAAATACTGCTGCCGATCGCATAATTCTTCAGACTCTTCGGCCATGCGGCGATCGCTTACCCACACCTGCCAGCCTTTTAATTTGAGAAGCTTGGCTGCTGCAAAACCAGATTTACCCAGACCTACTACCCATACTTGAGCCATAAATTTTTTCGAGAAACCATTTAACGACGGCTTGCCAACTGATCATATACCGCTTGTAGATCTACTTGATAATATGCCAGTGCGACTAATAAATGATAAACCAGGTCAGCCGCTTCCTCGGCGATCGCTATGGATTCACCATCTTTACAAGCCATGATTACTTCTGCTGACTCTTCACCAATTTTTTTGAGGATCAGATTATCGCCACCCGCAAATAATTTACAGGTATAAGAATTTGGTTGAGGATTTTCACGGCGATCGCAAATTACCGCGAACAACTCACTCAGAGGGTCTTTTTGAGGATTATTTTGGCTGGGATGATCGATTCTAGATTCAGCGGCTTGAGTTTCAGCCATAAATTTTAGCGCTTTAGTTTTGATTTTTAACTTACAGCAGAGATAAGATTTAGGGTGCAGACAGAACGCCACACCCAAGACTTTTCAGTAACTACTCAGTAACTACTTGATAGTTACCTTACCGCCAGCATCTTCGATTTGCTTCTTCGCTGCTTCAGCATCCGCTTTAGACATGCCTTCCTTCACAGTTTTAGGCGCAGATTCTACTAGCTCCTTCGCATCTTTTAAACCCAGAGCGGTAATTTCACGCACGATCTTCAAGACCGCGATTTTCTTATCAGCAGGAACGGAATCCAAGATTACGTCAAAAGCAGTTTGCTCTTCAACTTCTTCCGCCGCCGCCGCCGCACCAGGAGCCGCAGCCATCATCATACCACCCACAGGAGCCGCAGCTGAAACGCCGAAAGCTTCTTCGATCCCTTTGACCAACTCTGATGCCTCAAGCAAAGTAAGAGTTTTTAACTGTTCTAGAATTTCATCAACTTTAGCAGACATAATTTTTTCCTTTCGTAAATATTTTGTAATTGAACCCAAATGAACAAAACTACAGCATTTAAGCTGATTCTTTCTCGGCGATCGCTTTGATAGCTCTGCCCAGAGACTGCGGAACTTCCTTGATTGCCACAGCTAGCTTGGTAGCCACACCGTTGATTCCGCCAGCAATTTGTGCCATCAATACCTCTTTTGAAGGTAGATCGGCGATCGCTTGCAATTCTTTAGGATTTAATGCTCTTCCATCTAAAACACCACCGCGTAATTCGGTTTTCTTCGCTTCTTTTTGAAAAGCGGCATACGCCTTAAGCGCAGCTGCAATATCCTGTTTTACCAAGAGACAAACCGAAGCACCTTTAAGAAAAGATTCCATCGATTGCCACTTTGGATCATCAGCGATCGCTTTCTTCATCAAGGTATTTTTAGCCACCTTACATACCGTGCCACTAGGGCGTAGTTGGCGACGCAGTTTGGTAATTTCTGCTACGGTTAAGTCCGCATATTCAATCACCATCACCATTTGGGTATCAGCTAAATGGGTTTGCAATTCACTTCTAAGCTGCTTTTTGCTCTCTAAACTTCTTCCCATAATTCTCACCTCCTAAATATTTATTAATAAAGTTTGTAAGTTTGCTTCAAAATCTGCAAAAAATAGAACCCCGTCTAACCATCACTCCTCTGAATGCGTAAATTCAGCTGAACAATTTGTTTGGAAGACGAGGTTCGCAAATTAATGCTTTTCCTTGATGCTTGCTATCGGTATTTTTACTTGCGTATTTCTCACTTTATTAATTTTTCTACTTGAGCAAATACTCTGCAACTCTCTCTTGTTAACCTTGAAGATTCCTATTCCCTAACCGCTCCAGCTAAAATATCCAGCTAGAAAACGAATTGGAAATAAGTCAAAGAAAAATTAGAAAAGTTTTGAGTAGAACGAGTAGTGAATATAAGTAAGAGTAAATACCTCGGCAGGAAATTAAGCATTTTAAGCCCCCGCTGTCTTCGGTTTTATTCAGAATATTTGGTGAATATATTCGCTAAATATGGTCAAATTCGGCTAGTCAAATCATGCTGTTTCCCCCAACTTGAAGTCACGCAAGCTACTGATATCCACTTCAATTGATGGTCCCATCGTGGCTGAAACATAGAGCGATCGCCAGTATCTACCCTTTGCCCCAGATGGACGGTTGCGATCAATAGTTTCTTGCAAAGCTTTAAGATTTACCAATAAGTCATCAGTACTAAAGACCGCCTTGCCAAATAGCACATGGACAATACCGGTTCGATCAGCTCGAAATTCGATTTTTCCTGCTTTAAATTCAGCGATCGCCCCTGACAAATCAAAAGTGACCGTACCTCCCTTTGGAGAAGGCATTAGACCACGCGGGCCAAGGAGTTTACCGAGTTTTGCCACTTGAGGCATCATATCGGGGGTAGATATTAATAAGTCAAACTCCATCATTCCTTTGGAGATTTGATCGATTAACTCCTCTGAGCCTGCCAAATCTGCTCCAGCAGCAGCAGCCTCTGCTACTTTTTCACCCCGCGCAATCACCGCAACACGAATTTTCTGACCTGTGCCCTTGGGTAAAGCCACCGTAGTTCGCAATTGCTGATCCGCGTACTTAGGATCGATTCCTAGACGAACATGAGCCTCAGCCGACTCAGAAAATTTAGCTGTTGCTGTATCTTTTAATAACTGCAAAGCTTCTAGCGGCGCATAGGCTTTGTCAGGCTCAATTTTACTCAGGGCTTCGCGAAATCGCTTAGAAATTTTTTTATTCATTTATTCTCCTTGGGGTAAGTAACGAAGCTTTAGCCTCTCCCCCGCTAGTAAAGTTAAAAATCTGAAAAACAAGTAAAGTTTAATCGACGATCCCAACACCCATGTTTTTAGCGGTGCCTTCGATAATCTTCATTGCCGCATTAATGTCATTCGCATTAAGATCAGGCAACTTAGTAGTAGCGATTTCTCGCAATTGATTAGCAGTGATTGTGCCAACTCTATTCCGATTTGGCTCGCTTGAACCAGAGGTTATCCCTGCTGCCTTTTGAATTAATACAGAAGCAGGTGGAGTTTTGAGCACAAATGTAAAACTGCGATCCTCAAACACTGAAATCTCAACTGGAATTACCATTCCAGCTTGATCAGCAGTGCGAGCATTGTAATCCTTACAAAATGCCATGATGTTAACACCATGCTGTCCAAGGGCAGGCCCAATAGGAGGTGCAGGGGTTGCTTTGCCAGCGTTTAATGCTAGCTTAATTATTGCGGTAACTTTTTTTGCCATTTTTTAATCTTAACTTATTTTTAATTAAATTTGTCGAATAATTTTTCAAGTGATTTCTATTAAGCTCAGAAATTAAAACTTTAGACTAACTTACAAAACTCAATTCTGTTTTTGAACTTGATTAAATTCCAACTCAACTGGCGTATCTCTACCAAAAATAGAGAGTAAAGCCTTAAGCTTACTGAGCGCAGCAGTGACTTCTACCACTTCTCCTTCAAAGTCTTTGAAGGGTCCAGTGAGTACCTTAATCTTGTCGCCAGCAAACATATCAATTTTAGCGATCGGTTCTTGTTCGGCTGTAACCCGAAAGATGCGCTCAATTTCCGATCTACCCAGAGCGCGGGGAGTAACATGACCCCTACCGTAACCATGCGCCCTCTTTTCCTGAGTCCCCACAAAGTTAATTACATGGGTAGTGCTTTTTACTATCTGCCAAGCTTCGTCATCTAAACACATTTGCAGTAAAACGTAGCCTGGAAAGACCTTTTCTTGTGCAGCCTGCCGACTGCCGTCAGATTTTAGCTTAATCGTAGAAGACTGAGGTATTTCAATTTGCAGAATCTTTTCCCTCAGAAAATTATTCACTCGTTGGCTGTCAAGTGTAAGAATACGCTGCTCTAAAGTAGTTTTTACTTTTTTTTCACATCCAGATCCAACCTGAATTGCATACCAATGTGGACTGCTCTCAGCTTCAACCGCAGATTTCGGAATTTCGCTATCTGACTCTTCGCTCAAGTCTTCTTTGGCAAAATCCTCACTTTCTTCCCATTTACTTGCTTCTGATCTATCTCTGAGTATCATTGGAACACCTTGCTCGCAGCCCAACTAAATAGCGAATCAACGAAATAAACCAGAATAGCCGCAACAATAACCATCAGTAAAACTGCGATCGACTCACTGATTAACTGTTGGCGTGAGGGCCAGGCTACTTTACTCAATTCTATTTGTACGTCTTTAAAGAAGCTACCCAAACCCGCTTTTTGAGCGCTCCCATCATTAGTATTCATATTTTTTGAAGGAGATTCAGGACTGTTAGCATTACCATCCTTGATCGCTTTGTCGGTGGTCTTGAGGCTATTGGCTGAGCTACTTGCTAAGGAAGATTTTGAGTTGGTCTGCACGCTTTTGTTTGAATCTTTGTCAGAATCCTTTAAGCCCTTTTTAGCTGAATCGTTTTTAGCCATTTCTTTACCTGTTTCAAGCTACTCCCATAAACCGTATTTCTAAAATTTACTCTTAAAATTCACGTTTACTTAAAATTCAAATTTGTTTAATACTCACATTTGGAGTAAATATACTTTTAAGCATAACCATTGATCTTTGTGACCAATCTTGTGACCAAATCTTCTGTAAGCCCCAGACTCAGTAAAGCATAAAGCTTGATCTCACATTTATCAATCTAATCAAGCCTCAAAAATAATTCTTAAATTTAATTTGTCAAAAATTTAATTTGTTAAGAAGAATTAGGTTATCAAGAAGTTACTGAAAAAATTTAAGAGTACTAATTAGAAAACGCGCCCTGGGGGACTCGAACCCGCGGCATCAGGTTTTGGAGACCTGCGTTCTACCAACTGAACTAAAGGCGCATACTTTTCTAAGAAAGATTACTCAATTTTAGCCTGATCTTTTGCTTCCTTAATAATTTTCCTCAGAAAAAAAATTCTTCAGTGAAAAATATAGTTCAGGCTTAAAAGTTTTGTTGTAAACCGACTTTTCAAACTAAATGATATCTACTAAGTAACGACTACTTAGTGATGCCTAAAAGCTTATTTAGCTTAAGCTTATTTATTTCATACAACTTAAATAAACTATAAAGGTCGATCAAACCTTTGCTTGACTCTGGTGGCTTTACCAACGCGATCGCGTAGATAGTAAAGTTTGGCACGACGTACACTACCGCGACGAATTACCTTAATCGACTCTACTTTTGGAGAATGTAGTAGGAAAACTCTCTCTACGCCTATTCCTTGGAACACTTTTCGCACAGTGATAGTAGTGTTGATGCCACCATTACGTCTGGCAATTATAATACCTTCATAGGGCTGGGTGCGTTCTTTACCGCCTTCTACAATCTTGACTCCGACCTTAATCGTGTCGCCAATGTAAAGAACGGGTAGGTCAGTTTTGAGATACTTCGCCTCAATTGAATTGATGATCGCTTGAGCATTCATGGGAGCTTAAAAAAATACACAGTCCTTTATATTACAGATACCCTTTAACAAAGTCTAGCAATCTACCTAAATTCTTTGCTTAGGTTTCGGCGCTAAGGTCTTGATTTGGATCTGATGGCTCAGCAAAGTAGCCTGGGATCGATGCAGGTAGCTGACCTGTAAGGATCTCTTTTTGGCTGATGCCGCGAATTACCAAGTTTCCTCCTTGCCATGTAGCCTCAAATAGCCCAGTATCGGCGAAGGAGTGCCAGTGGGGGTCGGCGGTAATTTGAGCGGGGAGAGCCAGGGTAACCGCGGATTCGCGTTCATAGAGTTCGCCAGCATAGCTGTACTGATTTTTAGTTTGTCGTTTGGGGCGATGTAGGGATCTGCCGATGGGTAGTTCCAGGATTTGTCCAGGAGATGGGCAATGAACATGATAACGACTACTTAGATCATCTAAATTGGCAAGATCTAATAGCTGAGTCAATTGTCCATGAATAAAGACAAGATGTTGGGGCTTGAGGTTATGAATTAGTTGAGTTGTACCTGCAACATCGCTATGGGTATCGATCAGGTAAGTTTCATAGGGTTGATCATGATTTGCTAGGCTATGGGGTAGTAAGGTAAGCCATGCGCCGTCCAATTGCTGGGGCAGATCTTGCCAGTTAGTTTCTTGATCTAAAAGGACGATCGCTGGAAACTTAGGTGGATTGTGGCGAGAAAGATAACCGACTCTGGGGCGAATTTTCTGATCCCAAAAGAGGGATTGATGCTGGGCAAAGTTTTGGACAGTAGAGGGCAAATGCGGTAAAAAAGTGAGGTAGTGATTGCAGACTTGGGCAATTTCATGATCTACCCAAATATCAAGATTTCTGCCTGTCAGTTTGTTGTGACTACGCAGCAGCATCAGAATTTCCTGTGCCATACCTAAGTGGGGTAATGGCAGTAAAACAGATTGGGAGTCGGCGATCGCCTCTAAAATGCGACTAACTAACCGATTTTCCTGACTGCGGCGGTGTGGATGTTGAGCTATGCCCAAGCTACCTTCTAGGATTAATACATCAGGCGATCGCGCCCGAAAGTCTTCTAAGCAAAGCCCATCAACTAAGCGAGAGTTTGAAAGAAAAAAGTCACCTGTATAAATTAGGGTATGGGTGCGGTTGGTTGTAATTTGGCTGAGACAAATGCTGGCGGCTCCAGGTATATGTCCCGCAGGTAGGAGTTCTAGCCAAAGGTTAGCTAAAATTTCGGTGGGCGATCGCCAAGCTAAAGGCGTAAAAATCTCACCATACTTTGGAATAAGCAGTTGAGCTGTGACCTCGCTGGTATAGATCGGAATCTGGGGCAGAAGTTGGTGTAGTTGGACTAAGCCTGAACTATGGGCGGCATGAGCATGGCTACAAAAGGCGGCGAAAGGCGGATTAGTTAAAATATTTATAGGATCAGTGGGGCTGCAATCGAGCATTAGCCATTGGTTGAGGCTGTTGGCGTAAATCTCAGGATTAGCTTGGGAGCGATCGCTCAATCGCACTTCTAAACATATTCCCTCATTGTGATGCCCCACATTTAGAGGCAGACATTCCCATTGAATCACGGTAATTTATGCTGATTGTTACCTAAATCATCATTTTATCTAGCCCAGATGAATAATTAATGGTTTAGCCTGAATCTATGGCATTTAAATATCTGAGAACAGTAAATTTTGCCGATACCGACGGGGCAGGGGTAGTTTTTTTTGCCAATGTGTTGACTTTTTGTCATGGCGCTTATGAGGCAGCTTTGGCGGCAGAAGGATTCAACTTGCAGGAATTTTTTAGCGATCGCGGCGCAGTAATTTTGCCAATTGTGGCGGCAGACGTGAAATTTTATCGACCGATGTATATAGGCGATCATTTAGAAATAAATCTTCAAGCTAGGCAAACTTCAGATTTTGAGTTTGAAATTGATTATCAAATCTATAAGGTTGAAAATTTGGATCGAGCCTTAGCAAAAGCATCAACTAAGCACGTTTGTCTTGATTCAAAAAAGCGATCGCGCCTCAAATTAACTACAGAGATTCAAGCTTGGCTGAGCAAATCTTCCTAGGGCTTGCCTTTTAGTCACCAGTAATTATCCCGAAAAATTATGTCATGATGGGGGATTAAATATTTCTTCTATCACCTATTATGTTGCCTACCCTTTCGCAGCGCGCCCATCAAGTTAAAGAATCCCAAATTCGCGAAGCCTCTCGCTACTGTGCCAAGTTTGGCGCGATTAATCTAGCCCAGGGTTTACCAGATTTTGCCGCTCCTGAAGCTTTAAAAGTGGCAGCAAAAGCAGCAATTGATCAGGATTTGAATCAATATGCCGATACCTGGGGCGTAAAAAAACTTAGGCAAGCGATCGCGGACAAAATGCTGCGAGATAACCAAGTAGAAGTGGATTTTGAAACCGAAGTGACGGTTTGTTGTGGGGCGACTGAGGGGATAAATATGGCGCTGATGGCTTTAATCGATCCAGGCGATCGTGTGTTGATTTTTGAGCCTTTTTATGAAAACTATATTCCTAACCTAGCTACTGTAGGCGGGATTGCGGAGTTTTATAGCTTAGAGGCACCAGAATGGCAAATCTCGCTGGAAAAGTTAGAACCAATTTTTGCGTCAGGGATCAAGGCGGTAATTCTGAATACGCCAGCAAATCCTACGGGTAAGGTCTGGACAAGGACTGAATTGGAATTGATTGCGGATCTTTGCGATCGCTACGATGTCTATGCAATTACCGATGAGATTTATGAATATATTATTTATGAAGGTGAGCATATTAGCTTGTTGAGTTTGCCAAAAATGCGCGATCGCACGATCGTAGTGAATGGCTTTTCTAAAACTTTTTGTGTGACTGGTTGGCGGTTAGGCTATACCGTGGCGAATGAGACCCTCACGGCGGCGATGCGCAGAATCCATGACTTTTTAACCATTTGTGCGCCTGCACCTCTGCAATTTGCGGCTTTGGCGGCGATGGAATTTGGTAGAGAATATTTTGATAATATGGCGGCAGACTATCAGCATAAGCGCGATTTACTTTTCCCTGTGCTTGAAAAAATGGGACTTTCACCAATCTTGCCCCAGGGAGCCTACTATATTTGGACAGATAGTTCAGCTTTGGCAGAAGATTCTAACCTTGCCGCATTTCGCTTAGCAAAGGAAGCAAAGGTGGCGGCTGTGCCAGGTAATTGTTTTAGCAATCCCAATAGAGAAAAGGTAAATGGGTTAAGGTTTTGCTTTGCCAAAAAAGACAGCACGATTGAAGCAGCGATCGCTCAACTAGAACAATTTCAAATTTAGCTAAAGAATCTACCTAGAAAATATACGGAGAGGGGGGGATTTGAACCCCCGATGCCCTTGCAAGCATACCTGATTTCGAGTCAGGCGCATTCAACCACTCTGCCACCTCTCCAAGCAACTTAGACTATAGCATTCTTGATTTACTAATTTTCTCCCTAAAATTACCCTAAACCAATTGGCTAAAAGCGCGGAAGGGAATGCCTGTGCGTTTTTTGATGTCCATCACTGATTTGAATTCGCCTCGATTTTTTCGCTCCGCGGCAATCGCTAAGGCTACTTTTTGCTCTAGCCCCAAGATTATCAAATCTTCAGCCGACATAGAATTGAACCGTTTCCAGGAATAGCCTGCCTCTTGGCGATAGTCATAGCTAAAAGCTACAATTGGCGCGATTCTACTTAAGGTAGAGTTGGGAATTTCAAGAATGTCGTGTAGATCTTCGATGCTGGTAAAGATAAATCCCTCAGCCTTCAGGGAAGCAATATCATTCGCATAGACGATCGGCAAGCCTAGGATATTTACCAGATCATTTTTAGAACAAGTATTGATATCGACTTTGGGACGGTGGAGCGCGATCGCTGCCAGAAGTTTCGGATCGTCAGGTAGAAGATGATTTTTTGGGAAAGTCTTGATCAGGTATTCACGTTTAAGCAGGAAAGCTGTACCAATCTGAGCCACCCAAATAAGGGGATTTGAGTAAAGTATCGCCGCCGCCACGAAGGCTGCACCAATGCCGATCCAAACTTTGGAATTTGTGCGTGAACCAGCATAAGCGATCGCGCCGCCGCCTAGCACAGGGATACAAGAACACCATACCCATTGGGGCGTTCGATCAAACCAAGAAGGTTGAGACATGATTCATGGCTGGGTAACTAATCTAGGTAACGAATAAATTAAAATCTGTGTGGCTGACTAATTTAGATATTTTTCAGCAATTTTTTCCGTTTTTCCTCGTACTCTTCTACTGTAATTCTGCATTTTTATACTTTTCATACTGCCCCGCAGTATTTGATTAAGCCAATTCCTGCTCTAAAAATAGAGGCTCATACTGTTAAGGGTAATGTTCCATTAGCTTTTCTTCGCCATTACTTACTAAACTCATCAATCAGAGCGAGTCTAGATGCTATGGGATGTCGTTCTATGCCTAATCTTTTTGGTGATGAAATTCTTTTAGTTGCAAGATATGACTTATCATAATCACTGGGAATATAGAGGATTAAGTTCGTTTTATAAAAAGATTGATCTACTGCCAAGGTATATTAAAAGGCTATGAATCTTTCCAATCATAATATTCTAGTTGTTACATCTACAGTTGAAGACTATTTATCAGTTACCCTGTTACACGGATTAAAGTCACTTCTTTCGCCGACTCAGGTAACTGATTTCCCAAAATGTGAAACTCTCTATCGGGGTAATCTATTCCACTCAATTTATGGCAGAGGGTTTACAGTATTTGGATTGATAGAAGATACACCAGTAGATCGTTGGCATATTTATGAAAAATTAATAACTGCCGAATTTAGCTTAATTATTTTTGCAGATATTCATCGAACTTTTGGAACTTATATTGAATTTTTGCCATATCTAACTTATCAAAACACAATCATTTTAGATGGAGCCGATACACCGCAACCATATCCTTATGCTGGCAAATGGTGGCGTTATCCGCCCTATTGGTTTGTCCCCAAAGCGCACACGC
>Ga0163144_10007778_pt1 | contig 23411 bp, 26 predicted proteins | sample OliLak19BULKMAT1_FD_123175 | JGI IMG/M metagenome (GOLD analysis project Ga0163144, IMG submission 123175) | Freshwater microbial mat bacterial communities from Lake Vanda, McMurdo Dry Valleys, Antarctica - Oligotrophic Lake LV.19.BULKMAT1 | ecosystem: Environmental > Aquatic > Freshwater >...
CACCTATGTGCGAGCACGCCTTCGACCGCCGAGTTGGTCGCGGCTGCGTGGGTCGGTGCTGGAGGCGGCGGGGTTGGGTTCCCGCGTGCGCGGGAAAGACGGAGGGGTTGGGGGCGGAAGCACGGATCCTGCCGGCGCGACGCGGGCTGCGCTCTGGGGTAGGCGGCCCGTGCACGCCACACGCCCGTCGCCTGTCACGGCTCGCCCAAACCGACCAAGCTCCCGTCGCCCTCGTGGACGCGGGGGCCCAGGGTTTGGAATCGGATTCTTCGCGACGAAGATGGGCTGGGAAGAGGAAAGCCACCGATGTGCGACCACGCCTTTGACCGCCGAGTTGGCGCGTGGCGTGGAGCAAAGATTACCAAGGCTGGGGGCAGGGGGAGGTTGCGCTTGCCCCTTGCCCGCCTTTCAGAACGTCCACTCGATTTGTCCTGTGTAGATCACGTCGGCGCGCAGACCGTCGCGATTGAGCGGGAATTGGAAGTTCGCCGAGACGACGAGCGAACCCAGCGGGTTGGCCTTGAAGCCGACGGCAGACTGCAGCACGTCGTCGTTGATGTCGTCGCGCTTGTCGTCGTGAAAGCCGAGAAAGTCGACGGCGAGGATCAAGCGGTCGACAAGTCGGATGTCGGTGCCGGCGATCCAGATGGCCTGACTGACGTCCTTGCCGTCGCGGAAGGCGTAGCCGAGATTCACGTGCGGCGAGAGGCGTGGCAAGTCTTTCGAGACGATCAGCAGCGGCGTGAACGTCGGACGGTGGAAGCCGAGAAAGTCGTCGGCGTTGCCGGTTGGGATCGTCAGGGTGCCCGAGGCGGCGAAGTCGGCCCAGGGGGTCGACCGGAAGCGCCACTTGCTGCGCAGGTAGATATCGCCGGTGCCGAAGGCATCTTCGTCGAAGCCATCGGCCGCGCACAGCCGGTCCTCCGGGTTGCATGGATTGGCCTGGGCGAAGGAGGACTCGAAGGAAGGCGGCCCGTCCGCGTTCGGGTCGGAAAGTCGCGCCTGGGCACGGGCTCGCAGGCGCAGGTGATTCAGCGACAACGCAACGCTGACGTCGATGTCGTCGGTGAGCCCGAAGGCGCCGCCGACGACGAACTGGTCGAGGGCGAGCTTGACGTCGATGTCGGTGGTCAGCCGGTCGTCGTCGAAGCGCAGCCGGTCGCAGAGTTGCGGATCGGTGGGGTCGTCGCAGGGAAGCTCGGCGAGGAACGCCTCCGAGAACGCGGGCTGATCGGAGGCGAGTGAGGAAAGGGAGTCGCCGCCGAGGGTGTCGAAGTCGATGCGCGTGTAGGCGAGGCTGATGGTGCGGAAACGCTGTCCGAGGGTCTGCGCGGTGTCGGCGAGTCCCGGGCCTTTGCGCATGCGATTGAACGTACCGACCTCCGGATCCCAGGCGAAGCGGAACGCGCCGGTGGCCGATGGAACGGGAGCGAGACTGCGGAAGGTGGCGAGCGATGCCGACAACTCGTCGAGTCCGGCGGGGAGCACGGGCCGCGGGTCGCCGACGCCGACCGGGCTGATCGAGGTGGAGAGACCGCCGAGCAGGCCGTCGAGATGACTCTCGAGCGATGCAGCGCGCGCGGTGCTCGCCAGGGAGAGTAGCACGAGGCAGGCGATCGGGATCCAGGTGACGGCAGATGCCCATGGACGGGCGCAATGCGGATGCGGCCGTTGGGCGACGCTGGAAAGCATAGCACGTCTCCCCCGTTCGCCCTGAGCCTGTCGAAGGGCGTTGGAACGGGATGGGGCGGGTGGAGCGGCACGGCGCGACGATCCGGGACACATGGTTCTGCTTCGCATCTCGTTCCTCCTAGCGCGACTCGATGCGCTCGATCTTCCAGGTGCCGCTGTTGCGGACGAGCAGCATGCGCTGGCGCACCTCGAGGCGCACGGGCTTGCCGCTCTCGCGGTCGACGAAGCGGGCGATATGGGTCAGTGCCACCGTCGCCTCCTCGGCATGTGGTTCGATGGTGACGTCGGCGAGTTCGAGCGTCAGGTCGCGGGCGTGATCGAAGTAGCGTCGCATCGCCTCGTGCTGCTTGGCGCTGAAGCGAATCCAGAGTGCGGCAATGCGTTCGATCTGCTTGGCATCGTGGGCCGCCTCGTACTCGCGCAGAAGTGCGCGGATCGGTTCGTCGGCGGGCACCGGCGTGCCCGCCAGAGCCGTCTCTTCGGCGAATGCGACGGCGACGAACGAGAGGCGCGGCCGCCACCACGAGCCACGGTCGTCGTCGCTCGCCTCCGGCGGCGGGGCGTCCTGCGCGCCGTTCTCCGCGTCGCCCTCCCCGGCGCCGATGCCCAGGGCTTCGAGCATCAGCCGGTAGGCGCGCACCGTCGGCATCGCGGCGAGCAACTCGCGGACGAGTTTCTTTTCGAGAGCGGCGAAATCCGCGCGCGGGCCGCGGACGCTGGCAGTGGCTTCGTCGCTGTCGGTGGCGGTGTCGACGACACGGGCGCGCATCTCGACTTCGTCGCCGTCGACGATGAACGAGCCGGTGACGAACTTGCCGCAGCCGAGGCGTTGCGCGCGGGTGCGCAGCGGCGCCGGTTCGGTCGGGCGTTCGGGCAGCGGGCAGAGGTGTAGCACCGGAACCTTGGCGAGTTCGAAGTAGAAGGATTCCTGCAGCGCGGCGCGCATCCAATCGTTGTCGGGGGAGTGGCGGTCCTGGTTCTGGAACGGGAAGACGACAACCGAGTTCGGCTGCCGGACATCGGCAAAGACGACGTCGCTGCCGGCGATGAGGTAGTAGGGCGTCTGCTCGCCGTCGGTGAGGCGGGGGACTTCGGCGCCGAGGTAGATGACCAACTCGGCGAGCGACAGCAGTCCGTCGGCGCCGGCGTTGGCCTCGCCGCGCAGGGCATTGAGCAGCGCGTAGGTGAAGACGCCGTGGCCGAGGCGGCGGACTTCCTTCGACTTGTCGCCCGGGCGGGTGGCGGCGAGCAGGAACACGCCGTCGGCGCGCACGCGCGCGGCGAAGTCGTCGGCGCGCGCCATCTGTCCGGCCTGCAGGTCGACCGCGCCGGCGTGGCAGGTGTCGAGCACGACGACGACGTGGCGCACGTGGCGCTGGAGGATGCGCACCATGTCGTTGAACTCTTCGACGCGCAGGCCCTTGGTGAAGAAGTCGTCGGGCGTCGCGTCGTGCGGCAGGAAGTAATAAGTGCCGGTGAGCAGGTCGCGCACGCCGTGCCCGGCGACGAAGATGGTCGCGACGTCGTCGGCGCCGGCCTTCTCGATGAAGGCGCGGATGTTGCCGAGGATCGACTCGCGGCTGACCTCCTCATTGACGAGCAGGCGCGATTCGACGCGGTCGTAGACGCGGCGGCCGCGCTGCTCGGCGAGGGTGTCGGCGACGGCGCGGGCGTCGGCGTCGGCGAAGGCGAGGTCGAGGCTGGGATCGAGGTAGCGGCTGACGCCCACGGCGAGTACCCAGTGGGTCGAGCCGGTTGCGGCGTTGGCCCGGGCTGCAACTGCGGGTGGGGAAACGTCGCCGGAGCGGGAGACGAACGGGAGCGTCGAGGCTGCGATGAGCATCGCCACGGCCATTCCGCCCATTCCAAGCACCCGCGCGCGAACCTGCATGATTCGGTAACGCGGGGATTGTCCACTAAGACCTTGGGCGCATGCAAGCCGATAGCGGTGAGGATGCAGAGGACCGCGGAAGAATTGCGGGGGAACGGACAAGGGGCAAAGGCGAAAAGCGAAAGGGCCAACGGCAACGGCGAGGCGCCAGGAGCGGGTGGCGGGAAGTTTTTGCTTTCCGCTTTCAACCTGTAGCCTGTCGCCTGCAACTTTGATTCAACATCCGTAAGCGAGGTTCAAAATGAGTGTGATTGCTGATTTGCACGGGAAGACGGCGGTTGTTACCGGGGCGTCGAGCGGCATCGGGCGGGCTACCGCCGAGGTGCTGGGGAGCGCCGGGGCGCACGTGTTTCTCAGCGGGCGCACGGCGGCGGCGATGCAGGACTCGAAGGCGAAAATCGAGGCGGCTGGCGGCAAGGCGGACGTGGTGACCATGGACGTGCGCCGCATCGACGATGTTCGCGCTCTGGTGGAACAAGCGGTGGCTGCGACCGGTCGTCTCGACATCATGGTCAACAACGCCGGCGTGTCGTTCCCGAGCAGCATCGCCGAGGCGGATCCAGAGGACTGGCGGACGATGCTCGAGACCAACATTCTCGCGCTGCTTGTGGGCTGCCAGGCGGCGGTGCGCGCGATGCGCCAATGCGCGACCGCAGGCCACATCGTCAACATCTCCTCGATCGCGGCGCATCGCCGCGACTCGGGTGTCTACGGCGCGACCAAGCACGCGGTGAACTGCATCAGCGCGACGCTACGGCAGGAACTCGAAAAGGACCGAATCCGCGTCGTCACCATCATGCCCGGCGCGATCGCCACCAACTTCGCCCGCAACTTCGATCCCGATTTCCTCAAGAGTCTGGTCGCCGCAACCGGCGTCGAGGCCGAGGTCACCCGCGGCGAACGACTCCCCGACGAGGTGCTCGAGAAGATCCAGCCGCTCATGCAGGACATGCTCTGCAGTCCGGAAGAAGTCGCCGACACCGTCCTCTACGCGGTGTCGCTGCCGATCCACGTGAACATCGAGGAGTTGGTGGTGCGCCCCGCGCAGCAGTTGCCGCTGTAGCCGCCGTTGCGAATCGACCACAAAGCGCGGGTGCGTTCGCGGCGCGGCATGTAGCGGAGTTTCCAATTCGGCGCAGACGTGTCACACAGGGGCATGCGTCGTTCCGGTTGGTGGGCCGCGGTGGGTGTCCCGTTTCTCCTTCTCCTCTTGGTACTCGCCGTGAGCCCGGCGTTCCTGGTGCAGGGGATGCGTGTGCCGCTGGCGCGGACGCCGGCCGACCTCGGCATCAGTGATTTCGAGGAGGTCGAGTTCACGGCAGGCGACGAGCCGATCACGTTGCGCGGCTGGTGGTTCCCAGTTGCCGCCGCGAAGGGCGCCGTCGTCCTCGTGCATGGTGGCGGCGATAATCGCGCCTCGGCGCATGCGGGGCTCATCGAACTCGCGCGCGACTTGCGCGGCCGTGGCTACGCGTCGCTCGCGTTCGACATGCGCAATCACGGGCTTTCGGACTCCTCGGCGTCGGGCACGCCGTCGTTCGGTCCGACCGAGGCGAATGATGTGATCGCGGCGGTCGGCTTCGTCGCGACGCGGCTGCCCGGGGTGCCGGTGGCCGCCATCGGGTTCTCGATGGGCGGCAACGCCGTCCTCTATGCCGCGGTGAAGGAGCCGCGTCTCGCGGCGGTGGTGACGGTTGCGACCTACGCCCGACTGTCTAGCATTCTCCCCAACGCGGTCGGCGCGAGTGCCGGCGCGCCGGCGTTTCTGATGCACCCGATCATCTGGAGCGCCGAGGCGTTCTACGGCCTGCCGGTATCCTGGGCTGGCGCGGAGGACATCGCGCCGCGGCTCGCTCCGGGCGTGCTGCTGCTGATCCACGACGAAGCCGATCCGATCGTGCCGGTCGAGCATGCCAAGCGGCTCAGCGCTCTCGCTCCGGAGGCGAAGCATTGGATCACGACACCGCTTCCCGATGATCACCCCCTCATGGTCGAAGCGGGGCGGTGGGGTTCGCACTCCCGCACCTACGTGCTTCATCCAGAAGAATTCGTCGACCGGGTGACCGCGCACTTCGCGGCGCGAATGCGTAAGTGAGCCCGCGCGCGGCGGTTCAACGTCCGAGCCGGCGGTGGTACGTCGCGGTGGAGCGCAAGTAGCGGAAGCCGAGCTTGGCGTAGACGTTGATGCTGCCGATCGTCGCCACCTGCGTTTCGTTCTCCATGAACGACGCGCCGAGCGGGCGGCGCGCGATCATCTCGCGCTGGATCGCAGTGAATAGCCCACGGTAACCCGGTAGGGTCGCACCGAGGCCCCGGCCACAGACGAGGGTGCCCGCCGCTGCGGAGACGTCGGGCATCTCCAGCATCGAGATGAAGGCAACCGCTTTCTCCCCCTCGAAGGCGAGCAACACCGCGTCGGCCCACTCGCCGGCCATCATCTTTTCGGTCCAGACGCGATAGATCGCCCGCGCCTGGTCGTAGGGGACCGACAGATCGAAGACGAAGGGGCCGCGGTCGAAGGCTTCGGCCGCCCAGTCGGCGAGTTCGCGCCAGCGCTGGGGCTCGATGGTCGGCAGCGACCGGCGATCGTGGAGTTCGATGTGTAACCCCGGTGGCGGTGCCTCGTCGTGCGGGGTGCCGTTCAGCGGGCACATCCACGACACTTGGGTATCGACGTGAAACAGCCCTTGGGATTGCAGCGCCCAGCCGGCAGCGCGGTCGCGCGTCGAGGCGCGTGCGGCGACGTGTTCGATCCCGCTGGCGCCGAGGTCGCGCACGACGGCGGCGTACAAGCACTCGAGGGCGGCGGCGCGTAGGTCGGTGTCGGCGACGGCGATCGGCTGCTCGAGCTTGGCGGCGCGCAAGCCGAAGTGCTCCGCTTCGAAGGGGCGATGCTCGGCGCAGACGGCCGCGAGCGGAGCGCCCGCCCCGCTGCGGGCCACCCAGGCGCCAATGCGCTCGGCAGCAGGCTGCCAACGTTCACGATGCATTTGGGCTGCGGCCCCGGGTCGCTGCGCGATCGGCAGGAAGTTGGCGTACGGAAGCTCCGGCTCGGTGGCGAGCAGGCAATCGAGCACGCCATCGACCTCGCCTGCCGCGAGGGGGGTGATACGGATCGAGTCGGTCATGAGGTTGGCGATCGCTGTCATGTCGCCATAGCCGACCCCCCTGCCGCTGCCAAGCCGAGCCTCCTGAGACCAGCCCTGGGACCGCGCGCATCCTGCGCGCCATCCGCCTGGACCCTGCCGGTCGACTCTCCGGTCGGCGCTCTCCGCTTGCGCCTGTGGCCGGGCTGCCGCATTGTGCCGCCGTGCCCCAACTCGAAATCAGCGGCAAGAACCGCAAGTTGCTGCGCGGCCTCGCGCATCCCCTCCAGGCCGTCGTTCAGGTCGGCCAGGACGGTGTGACCAAGGGCGTCATCGCCGCGACCGAAGCGGCGCTGCTCGCGCATGAGCTGATCAAGGTCCGCATGCACCAACCCACCGAGAAGAAGGTCTGGGCGGAGCGGCTCTCCGCCGCCACCGGTTCGGCGCTCTGCGGCCTCGTCGGCCACACGATGATCCTCTATCGGCCCCATCCCGAGAAACCGAAGATCAAGCTCGACGCCAAACCCGGCGCCGCCGCGGACGACGACGGCGAAGACTGAGGCGCGTCCCATGCCGCTCGTCGCCATTGCCGGCGCGGGCTTTCTGCTCGCGGTCCTGTGGTTCGATCTGATGTTCGATACCCAGGTGCTCGGCCAGGGATCGGGGCTGCTCGCCGAAGCGACGCTCGCGTCGATGGCGGCGTATTACCACCAAGTCACGACGGCCACGTGGCCGATGGGCGCGCTCCTGGCGCTCGTGATGCTCGCGACCGTGGCCTCGGCGCTGCTGCAATTCGTGCGCAACCAAGTGCCGCGACCCGCGGCGATCGCGGCGTTGCTATTGTGTGCGGTTCCCGTCGCCTTGGCGCTGGGACGCATTCTGCCGAACGCCACCCGTCTGGGTGCGCGCAGCGACTCACTCGACGTGCAAAGCGAGTTGGCGCGTTCGATATGCTACGACCATCTCTTTTGCTTCGTGTCGATCGGATTGTTTCTGGCGTTGCAGATGTCGCTGTGGTCGGCGCACCCCCGCCGCGGCGGAACTCCGGGCGGGTTTTCAACGCGGGGCATTCCCCGCTAGGTGGAGCGCATGCCGAGACTGATCGAGGGGCCGACCGTGATTGCGGCGGCAGGTACCAAGCCGAAGCGCATCGAGGAGTACGCCGGCCGCGTCAACAGCGGCCACGCGAGCGCGAGCGTCGCCAAGATGACCTCGCCCGAGGGTTGGGTCGAGCCCGGGCAGCGTCCCGAGTTCGAAGAGATCACGGTCGTGCTGAGCGGCATGCTCCGCGTCGAGCACGAAAGCGGGGTGATCGAGGTGCGTGGCGGCCAGGCGGTGGTCTGCAGCCCCGGCGAGTGGGTGCGCTACAGTACGCCCGAGGCGGGCGGTGCCGAATACGTCGCCGTGTGCCAGCCCGCGTTTTCCCCTGATACCGTGCACCGCGACCCCGAGTGAAACCAAGCCGCCGAACCTGCCGCCGAACCTGCAGATGAAGCTACAACCGCATCACGCACTTGCGATCCCGGCCGTAGTTGCCGGAGTTTCCTTCCTGCTCCTCGCCATCGTCGGACTCGCCGGCTGGCCGGGCGTCGTTGGTTCTTCGGGGATGATTTTCTGCGAAGCGTCGGCGCCGGGCATCATCCAGCAGCCGATGAATAGTTGGTCGAACCTCGGCTTCGCGGCCGCCGGTCTGTGGGTCGGTTACATGACGTGGCGGCATTTCGCCCGCGGCGGCGACCGCACCTACGCCAACCGTTTCCGCGCGCGGCTGTTCTATCCCGTGTTCTACGCCACGGTCGCGGCGTTCGTCGGACCGGCGAGCATGGCGTTGCACGCCTCGACGACCGTCTGGGGCGGGATGATCGACCTGATGTCGATGTTCTTCTGGGCGGTATTCGTGCTGGCCTACGCGCTGACGCGGGTGCTCGAATTAGACGACCGGCGCTTCCAGATCGCGTATTTGACGATCCTCGCGCTGGTCGTGGTGATCTACTTGGGTGGTCTGCTGCCGGTGAGTGGTAGTGCGATCTTCGGCGTCATCGTCGGGTTGTATGCCTTCACCGAGGGATGGATCATCCTGCGCCGCCCCGACCTCGTTGCCAACCGGCAATTCATGTGGGCGGCGCTCGGGTTGTTCCTGGTGGCGATCGCGATCTGGGTCCCGAGCCAAACGGGCGGGCCGCTGTGTGATCCGCATTCCTGGGTGCAGGGACACGCGCTCTGGCATCTGCTGAACGCGGCTGCGATGGTGGCGTTGTACTTCTTCTACGACTCGGAGCGGCCGGCGGTTGCGCACGTGCAGGCGCCCGGCAGAAAGGCGGGAAGATGAAAGATCCGGGTTTGGCGGCGATCCTGAGTTTGGTCGTCCCGGGCTTTGGCCAGATCTACAACGGCCAAATCCTCTGGGCGGTCTTCTGGCTGATCATTACGCCGGGCTTTTGGATCGGCACTGCAGGTCTATTCGGCTGGCCGTTCCATCTGCTGTCTGCGTGGCATGCGTACCGCTACGCCAAGAACAACCCGCAGCACTGAGAGCCCATTGAAGATCCGCTGCACGGGCTTAGACGGTCCTGGCAGTCTGTCCCGTTACTACGCCCTGCAAAGCGCCGAACTCACCGGCTCGCGTCCGGCGCGGCCCTTTCTCGGCTACGGCAGCGAGGCGCCGGCGAAGGAACTTTCCCGCGTCGCCACCTTGGGCAACCGCTTCCCCACGGGCTGAATGGTCACCCTCGATGACTTCGCGCTCGACCCCGGCGTCGGCGACGATCCCGAGAACTTCGCCGCCGATCGCAGTCTGCTGTACTACCAGGCGAAGCTGGCAAGCAAGCTGAGCAACGCCGCCGCGGCAGCCCGCATCGGCGCCAGCGTCGGCGCCATGCTCGACCCGAAACAGGCCAAGCCTGCGCCGCACACGCTCAAGTTCGGCGGCTCGGGACTTGAAAGGGGACTTGGGGACGAGGGGACTTGGGGACGTAGCGACAATTGTGACAATTCACGCGCCATGCCTGGCGTTTCGGGCGTGTTTGCACGAATTGTCCGAATTGTCGCTACGTCCGCTGAGGTTCTCTCGCGTCACGCCGCGGCGTGTGGGCGCCGGTCGTCGTCGCGCCGGAGGAAAGCGGCCAACACCAGCGCCAAGACGATGGCGAGGAAGGCCACCAAGAGTGCGTAGAGATAGCCGACGATCTGCAGAACGAAGCCCTCGAACACCCAGGTGGCGGCGATGCTGATTCCCAGCATCACCACCACGCTGGCTGCCCAGTGTTGCCCGCCCCAGACGCCGAATGCCGCGACGAAGGCGAACAACGCTTGGCAAACGAAGCCGACCAGCAACAGCAGCGACGCCGCCCCGAACAGCATTCCGAACACCAGACTCGTGCAGTACACCCCATATCCGAGCAGTGCGACGGCGATCAGCAAGCGTGCGGTAGGCCGATCGGCCGACGTCATCCGATCACCTTTCCCGCGCTCACGCGCCGAGAGCGTCGCGGAAGCGCTGGACGGCCGCCGTCGCCGTGCTCCGGGCGTCCTTCAGAACGGACTCTGCGGTGTGCTTGATGTCCGTCCACGAACCACCCGCAGCGGACGAAACGCGCTTGAGCGTGCCGGCGGCATCGCGCTGCTTCTCCTTCAAGATCTTCAGCTGCGCTCGGGCGTCACTGCGGAGATCGCGAATCCGTGTGCGTGCCTCCGCTTCGAGCTTGCGCTCGGCCTTGAGCACGGAGCGCTGGATCTCGGCGATCGAATTCTCGAGGTGGCGCACGCCGCGTTTCATCTCGGCATACATGGCGCGCGCCTCGGCGGACACCAGCTGCGACGAGCGCTTGGCAGCACTCTTCTTCTTGGAGACTTTCTTCGAAGTCTTCTTCGAAGCCACCTTGGGGACGGCTTTGGTCGCTGTTTTGGGGGGCATTGTCTCATTCTCCCTTGCCACTGGATCGCGGCAGATTGCGGCGGGTCACGATTCGGAGCAACCACGCGTGCGCACCTCGGCGCCTATTTGACTACGTCCTCGACCTCGTCGATGACCTTCTCGACGGCCTGCTTCGCTTTGCCAACGACCTGGTCGACCTTGCCTTCGCGTTTCAGACTCGAGTCGTCGATCAGGGCGCCGACTGCTTCTTTCACGCGACCTTTCATCTCGTCGGTTTTTCCGCGGGTCATGTCTCACTCTCCTCTTTTCTGCACGATAATGAAATGCATCGAATGTGCCACGACGGGTTCGCTAGACACACAGGAGATGCCGAGGCGCTCGTTGCCGGAGGTGAGGTTGCTTGCGGTCACGAATCGCACAGATCGGAATCTCCCGGGCTCCGGGCCTGCCGTCCCGGCTGCCTTACGAGAAGAACATCTGGTGCAAAGAGCCCCACGCCCTTCGCGGCAACCCTAACGCGGAAACCGCGCCACAATCTCGCGCTCGTCGTCGTCACGGGCGATGCGCAGCGGCAACCACGTCCCCGGCGCCTGCCGCGCGACGATCTCCCGCATGTCGGCGACATCCTCGATCGGCTGGCCGGCGGCTTCGAGGATGACGTCACCGTCGATGATGCCCGCGGCTGCGGCAATGCTGTTCTCGCTGACCCGGGCGACGCGGACGCCGCGCTCGTCGGGGACGATCACGATGCCGAGCGACGGTCCCTGCGCGACCGCGCCCGTCTGCTCGAGGCCGAAGACCGCGTCGGCGATGTCGGGGACGAGCTTGTCGCAGTCGGCGCCGCGGTCCCAAGGCAGCAGCACGGCCACGTCGGTGATGCCGAGGTCGGCGAGTTGATGCGGCACGCCCCATCGGTGTTGGACATGGCCGCCGCCGATGATGCCGGCGACGAGGGCGTTGGGATGCTGCCGTAGCGCGCCGGCGATGCCCTCGGCGAAGGCGCGGTCCCAGAGCAACTGCGCGTCGATGAAGCGTTGCAGCGCCGTCGGGTCGATGGGCGCGCTGCGGTCGTCGGCGTGGTCGCGGTAGACGTCGGCGAGCCACTCGGCATAGGCGTCGCTCGGCGCCGCGGGGTCGCCGAGTCCGGCGCGTTCATCGGCCGGCAGCGCCTGCCAGCCGATCTCGCCAACCCGGGTGACGAGCGAACGGTCGACGTTGAGGGCGACGGCGGGAAACCGGTTGAGTCGGGCGAAGCGGAACAGCGGTAGATAGAGTTCGGGCGCCAGGCTCCAGTTGCTGCGCCAGGCGACGGCTTCGAGAAATGCAGTCTCGTCGAGATCGCCCGCAACCCAACGATCGAGTCCGGACTGGGCGCTGCGCGGTAGCATCTCGAAGCCGACGACGACTTCGTCGCGCTGCGCTGCGAGTGCGGCCAGCGTTTGGAGTTGCAAGGCGTGGTGCTCGACGCTGTCGTGAACTTCGCCGAGCAGGATGACCCGCTTGTCGGCGAGTCGCGGCAGCAGCGCGGCGGTCGTCAGCACCTGCCCGCTCGTCGGGTCGACCCAACTGCCGACAGGGACACAAGTGCTGCGCTCTGCCGGCGCGGGAGCTTGGACGGTGTTGCGCGTGGCGGCGGTGCAAGCGCTCATTGCCAGGGCGAACGCGATCGCGAGGATGCGGGGTGCGGGGGATCGTTTCACCCCGTCATCATGGCGCCGACTGCGCCGCATGCAAGCGACGCTGCTTGTCACCCGAGGCCGCGCACCCGGGCTTCGATGAAATCGAGGATGTCGGCTTCGAGGTGCACACCGTCGTGGCGGTCGATCTCCTGGATGCCGGTCGGGCTGGTGACGTTGACCTCGGTGAGGTAGCCGCCGATGACGTCGAGGCCGACGAAGTAGAGTCCGTCGGCGGCGAGGCGCGGTGCCACCTGGGCGCAGATCTCGCGGTCGCGATCGGTGAGATCGCCCTTCATCCCGGCGCCGCCGACCGCCATGTTGCTGCGTGACTCGTCCTCGCGTGGCACCCGCAACAGCGCGCCGAGCGGCTTGCCGTCGAGCAGGATGATGCGCTTGTCGCCCTGGCGGACCTCGGGGAGGTAGCGCTGCGCCATCGTCATCCGCCGGCCGTGGTCGGTCGCGGTTTCGAGGATCGCGTTGAGGTTCCGGTCGTTGGTATGAACGTGGAAGATGCCGATGCCGCCGAAGCCGTCGAGCGGCTTGACGACCATCTCGCCGCCGACCTCGCTGAGAAACTCCTTGAGACGCCGGTTGTCGCTGGTCACCAGCGTCGGCGGGATGAGATCGGGGAAGTGGAGGGCGTAGAGCTTTTCGTTGGCGTCGCGCAGCCCGCGTGGGTCGTTGAGGACGAAGGTCTTCGTCGGGTCGGCGAGGCTGAGCAGGTGGGTGGCGTAGAGGTAGGCGAGATCGAAGGGTGGGTCTTTGCGCATGAGGATCGCGTCGAACCAATCGAGCGGCTCGCAACGTTCTTCGAAGGCGCGGTGGTGCGGCTCGCCGGGCGCAATCGGGCGCACGACCTCGACGCGCCGGGCGGTGGCCCACGGGCGATCGCTGCGGGCGAAGAGGTCGTGGATGCGCAGATCGTAGGTCTCGTGGCCGCGCGCGGCCGCTTCGAGCATCAGCGCGAACGAGGTGTCGTGATGCGGCAGCAGCCGCTCGATCGGATCGAGGATGAAAGCGAGGCGCATGTGGGCATGTAATGTCGGCGCCGCGGGTGAAGCAAGCGAGGCACCGCCGCTGAGCACGGGGCGCGGGTTTGAAGATCGGCGGCCATTGTGGGAACGCTCGGCCGAGATGGCGCTTCCGTGGCAAATCATCGACCGGGTCGAAACCGACGCCGGGCTGTTGGAACTCCGCCGTCGCGCCGTCGACGACGTGCTGCTGACGATCGACGGACGCGTCCTGATGAGCAGCCGCGCCCATCGCTCCGAGGTCGCGCTGGCCAAGCTCGCCTGCGCCGCGATTGCCGACCGACCGACGCCACGGGTGCTGATCGGCGGTCTCGGCATGGGCTATACCCTACGCGCCGCCCTCGATGCGCTGCCCGCCGGTGCGCAGGTCGTCGTCGCCGAGATCACACCCGCGGTGGCGCGTTGGTGCGGCGGCGAGTTGGCGAACCTGAACGGCGCCGCGCTCGCCGACCCGCGCGTCGCGTTGCGCAGCGAAGACGTGGCGGAAACCGTCGCCCGCGGCGCCCGGGAGAAGCGATCCTTCGACGCGATCCTCTTCGATCTCTACGTCGGGCCGAGCGCCGACGATCCGCCGCGCACGCACCCGCTGTACGGCGACGGGATGCTCGCAAATGTGCGCGCGGCGCTGCGGCTCCGCGGCGTATTCGGCGTCTGGTCGGAGCAGGTTTGCCCGCCGTTCGAAGCGCGTTTGCGCCGACACGGATTCACGGTTCAGCGCTCACGTCCCGGGCGCGGCGGCCTGCGCCACGCCGTCTATCTGGCACAGACGTAGGCTGAAACTCGGTCATTGCTGCCACTCGCCTGAAAGAAGTGCCCTTCTCTTCTGCGCGAGATACTCTATGCTCGACGGAGTACGTTAATGCACTGGACCCGGATTCTAATCCGGACATTTTTGCAGATGGGGGAACCGGCTGAAGTCGTCGCATGCATCTGCTTAGACCCCCCTTTCTTCAAGGTCATCGGCAAGGGAGTACTGGATATGAACACCAGACCACAGCAATGCAGCATGGTCCTGTTATTGACACTCTCCGTCCTGATCGCTGTGCCATCGCCAGGCAGCGCGCAGCCGGCCTCTGAAATCCCGTCGAGCTACTCTCCCGTCCGGATTACCGAGCCCTTTCGGGCCACCATTGATCGAATGACTGAAGGCAAGGCTACGGTGATGGATCGGCAGCGGAGTCTGCTCGCCGAGCGTTACGACCTGAGCGACAAGCCGGCCCAAGGTGTGACGATGGCTGGCGGTAAGCCGGTGCAAGAAGGTGTGCGCATCAGGCTGCCCGATGGCATAACCTGGGACAGCCTGGGTGCGATGACGCCTGCTGAAATCCGCGAGCAGAAGCTGTTTCCCCCTGGTATGCTGCCGCTGCCGCACCCGAACCATCCGGAGGGCGGCATGGTCTTCCCGCAGTTTCATATCGACGAGATCATGAAGCAGGAAAGCCGCGACTTGACACGTTTCGATCTCGACTTCGATCTACCAGATCACTTTCTGCCCGAATTCCCCGCGCCGATCTTTCTGACCACCAGAACCGATCTTGGCGACGTCTCGCAGGGGAAACTGGTGACGATCGACAATTATTACGAGCTCTTCAACGGGATTCTGAATCCCAAGCAGATCGAGGGTCTCAGGTTGCTGGTGACGCCCTTCCCTCAGCAGCAGTTCAATCAGACCGAGGACCGTCGTACGGAACGCCCTAGTAGGGGCGTGACCTGCTTGGACTGTCATGCAAATGGCCATACCAATGCAAGCACGCATCTCGTCGGCGACGTGAGGCCGCAGGAGTTCCGGCATCGCATCGATACCCCTACCTTGCGCGGCGTGAATGTTCAGCGGCTCTTCGGTTCGCAACGTGCCTTGAAAAGCGTCGAGGACTTCACTGAGTTCGAGCAGCGCGCGGCGTATTTCGACGGAGATCCGGTAATCGCGACCAAGAAGGGAGTGAATGTGCTCGACCGTGGCTCGCAGGTGCATGCGATGGCCGAGTTCCAAGCCTTGCTGGACTTCCCGCCGGCGCCGAAATTGCGCGTGAATGGAAGGCTCGATCCGGGGCAGGCGACGCCAGCAGAGCTGCGCGGTGAGGAACTGTTCTTCGGCAAAGCCGACTGCGCCAGTTGCCACGTGCCGCCGTACTACACGGACAATCTAATGCACAATTTGAAAACGGAGCGATTCTTCGAACCGCAGATGGTCAACGGTCGCATGGCGAATGCGGACGGACCGATCAAGACCTTTCCGTTGCGGGGCATCAAGGACTCGCCTCCCTACCTGCATGACGGCAGGCTGCTGACACTGGAAGATACCGTGGAATTCTTCAACCTGGTGCTGACGACTGGCCTCAGCGAAACCGAAAAACAGGATCTGGTGGCATTCTTGCGCCAACTTTAGGTGCTTAAAATGGACTGGTTCCCGAATCGTGGTGCGGCAGCGGCACGGAGGACGCGCGCAACCCGAACATGCGTCGTTGCGCGCCGCCGCTGCGTACGTATTTTTACTCTTCCCGCTTTCCTGAATAGGGGCGTCGAGCGGTTCTGTTGCTGGCGGTTCCTTCTCGTACTTCGAGAGGTTCAGCTCGAACGGCTGCCTCCCCGATCCCCAGGCGATGTCCCCGTTCGCCCTGCGCCCGTTGCGAGCGATCGGTACAATATTATTGCTTGCCCGCTACGGCCGACGGGGATACCATTCCCGTAGGCAAAGCAAACAGGGGAAACATGAAGAAAATCGTTGCTCTCATTGCGATGTTGCTTCTCCCGTTGAGCGCGAGTGCGTTGACACCGAAACCAGCGCCATCGGGGACGGAAGCCGAGATCTACACTCTGCACAGGCAGTTCGGCGAACTCTGGAACCGCCACGACGCAGCGGCGCTGTCGGGCCTGTGGAGCCAACATGGTGACTACACCGAACCGGACGGACGGACCTTCGTCGGCCGCGAGGCGATCGAGCGCCAGTTCACCATCGAACATCGGTCGGTGTTCAAGGACAGCCGCCTGCACCTGGTTGTGGAGCGTGTGCGCATGCTCGGTCGTGGCACCGCGGTCGTTGACGGTTCGTACGAGCTCTTCGGTGCGCGCGACCCAACGGGCGACGAAATCGGCCAGCGCACGGGATACTTCACTACCGTGCTGCGGCGCTTGGACGACTCCTGGAAGGTCGATGCGGCGCGGCTGATGTTGCCGCAGGTGCTCATCTGGCGCGAGAAATAGTCGGCGCCGCGAAGCGCCGGCCGCGCTCATCGCACGCTGCGCTGTGCCGTGGGCCAGTGCAGCGATAGTTCATGTCCCGCCGCGGTGACGTGAACCTCGGTAGGGTCGAAGTCCGTTCGCACGAATCGATTCTCGTAGCGCGGATAGTCCCGCATCGGCACTGCGACGCCGTCGACGGTGAAATCGCCCTCCCAGCCGAAGCAGATCCGACCGTTACCGGGCGATGCGTAGGTCACCGCCAAGTCGGCGAAGCGCAACTCGGCCGCTGTGATGCGCTCGACGAAGTCTGCGAAGTCGCCGTCGTCGGCCTTCCGCCCCAACTGACAGATCCAGATGTTTCGTGCCCCCGGACTGATCACTTCACGTCCGCGGTCTTCGACATGGGTGCGCCATTTCATAGCCGCTGCGCCGCGGTTCGCGGGCGCAGCGGCATCGGCGGTGTTCCAGAAGTACGGTTGCTGCGAACGTAGGGCGAGATAGCCCCCGCCTTTGCGGGCGAAGATCCAGTCGGCGCGTTCCTCCACCTGATCGAATTTGTCCTGCGGCAGCCACGCATGCGTGTAGAAGTGACGGACGGGTACGTACAGCGCAGGGATCTTCTCGATCTTGTAGACGGCGATGGTGACATTCTCGTGCTGCCCCGCGCGCGGCAATAGGCCGGAACCCTCCCAGTAGTTCGGCGTCACGCCTTTGATCTTCGCCGGGTGCGTCGTGAAGCAGACGGCGTCGGCACCGAGCGTCGCCTGCCAGATGTGCTGTTGATCGCCGCCGTAGCCTTTGCGGTAGTCCTGCGCCGTCGACAGCATGTAGTCGGGGGTCTTGTAGGTGTAGAGGTTCACCTCTTCGCGGGTGTTACGGCAAACGTCACGCTGAAAGATGCGCGCCAGCAGCGGCAATGCGCCGACAGCAGCGAGGACCTTGATCCACCTGCGGTACGGCTTGAACGCATCGAGAAACGAGTTGTCCCACCAATTGCAGACGTCGAACATGCGCATCGTGTTGGTAATCGTTCGCGGGTGCAGGTACGCCTCGAGCGTGAGATAGAGCATCCCGTCCTCGAAGTTGTCGGGACGCAGCCCCCACCTTTCCATTTCCTCGATCCGGATCCCCATGCGCTGGCGGTTCTCGAACGGCGCTGCATCGGGATTCGCGTTGCTCCGGGCAATTGCCTCGATGACCGGTGGTACGCGGTAGGTGCTCAGCGCAAAGGCGATTGCGCTCATGTTGTCGAAGCCGGAGAAGATACCGGTGCCGAACAGGAGCTTCGAGGTGTCGGTCGTGCCTTCGTTGGAGGCCCACTTCTTGGTGTTCTCGTAGGCGCGCCCGTGTGTGGAACCGAAAACGCCGTGGAACGAATGGAGCGCCATGTCGAGGAGTAGCAGGTCGAGAACGATCGTCGCCTTCCGACGAATCTCGTCGTCTGCGGCGAAGTCGTGCAACGCGAGCAGCGCTGCCAGATCTTCGTCGTAGTAGACATGCGAAAGCCATTCGCTGAATCCGGTGCGGAAGCGCAGGTCCAGCCAGCGCAGGATGCGCCGCCGATTGCGGTCGATCTTCTGTCGGCCGGTTTCCCCGGAATTGCTGAAGACTTCGTCCGGATAGAGTTGTCCGGCGAGATAGGCAGCCGAGGTGAACAGGATGTAATGGTTCTCGGTCCACGTGCACAACGAATCGACACCCGGCTCGTCGGGGAAGTACTTGAAGCCGAGCACCGTAGCGCGGGCGCGCGCCCGCAGCTCGGCGCTCAGTACCGAAGTACCGTCCAGCGGGGGCTGCGTCGCTGAAAGCGACGGCCAGGGGTGGAGCATGCGGAGAATCGCGTGCAGCACGAAGTCGGCGCAGTCCTTGCGCGCGTCGATGAAGTCGAGAGCCGCGTGCAGGATCCCTTCATGCGGGTTCCCGCCGGCGACGGCGCGCGCCAGCTCGAACCATGCAGGCTTGGTGTTTTCCGGGGCAGGATTGCGCAGGATATGCGCGAATAGGGCCTGGCGGCGTGCCTCGTAATCGGCGAGGAACGGCGTCGCGGCGAAGCTGTCGGGGGTCGCGGTCGCAGGATAGCCCGCCGGTGCCGACGCGTCCGCGCGGATGCGGTATTCGGGTTGCAGGTGTACGGTCAAGTCGACGCCTTCAATTTTCCATCCCCACCCGACTCGTGCAGCGCCACGAAGGACTCAACCCTGCGATCCACAGCAGCAGCCCGTCTCGAAGGCCAGGCAGTCTTTCAACAGGCTGCTAGCGCGTCGCCGCGCGTGCGGGCGTCGGTTGCAACTCCACGTTTCCCGGTTCGTAGCTGCAAAACGGATCCTCGGCCATGACATCGCCATACGTGGCGTAGCCGCGGGCGCGGCTGCCACCGCAGGCGAAGCGGAACTCGCAACGACCGCAGCGCCCGTGCAGAGCGTCGGCGTCGCGCAGCCGGTGCAGTTCGGGCGAGTCGCGGTAGATCGTGTGCAGCGGGGTTTGCTTGACGTTGCCGAGGAGCGGGAACGGCAGGAAGCCGGCCGGGTAGACCTCGCCGAGGTGTGAAACGAAGATGACGCCGTTGCCGTCGCGAATGCCGAAGCCCATGCGTCCGGCCATCTTGGCGATCTCCTCGAGAGGCACGCCCTCCTGGCGCTTGCGTTGGATCCAGTAGCGCCGGTAGTGCGGCGCCTCGACGGTACCGACGTGGAATGGCGCGTCCTTCGCGTGGTCGTACACCCAGGCGAAGAGTTCGTCGATCTGCGCCGGTGTCGGGATGCCGAGATCCGCGCCGCGACCGACGGGGACGAGCTGAAACAGACTCCAGCGGCGCACCGGCGGCGCGTGCTCTGCGCACAACAGGCGGAACATCTCCGCCACATGCGGCAAGGTGAACGTCGTCACGGTTGTGTTCACCTGCACGGGGATGTTGCGTTCGCGCGCCCAGCGCAGCGCTTGCTGCGAGCGCAAAAACGTCCCGGGAACCTTGCGAAAGGTATCGTGGATTTCGGCCGTCGGGCCGTCGAGGCTGATGCCCAGGGCGGTCACCCCGATCGTCGCGAAGCGATCGACGACCTCCTCGGTGAGGGTCGGCGTCGTCGATGGGGTGATCGCGACCGGCACGTGGATCGCGCGTGCGTACTCCATCAGTTCGAACAGGTCGCGGCGCTTCATCGGGTCGCCGCCGGTGAGGATCAGCAGGCTGCCGAGTTCCTTGACGCTGTCGATGAGATCCTTGCTCTGCGCGGTCGTGAGTTCGCCCGGGTGCAACAACGGTTGGGCGTTGGCGCGGCAATGCTGACAGCTCAGGTCGCAGGCCTGGGTCATCTCCCAGTACACGTTGCGCGGCGCGCTGTCGTAGACGAAACCCGGGAACAGCGTGCCTACTTTGCGTGGATGGATGGACATCGCTTCCTGTCAAAACGCCTTCGGGAGCCCGAGGCCGCGCTCGGCGAGGTAGCTCCAGAGCATGTTGTTGAACACGAAAACCATGCTGTCGCGCAGCTTGCGCTCGATGTGCATCTCGGCAGTGAGGGCCCAACCGCCGAACGCGGTCATCGCTGCGCGTCCGGTTTCCCAACTCGCCTCGGAAGCCAGCAGTTTGGCCATCGCCGAGCGCGGCCCCGCATCTTCGCCTGCGCCGAGTACGCGGAGCGCGTCCCAGCGCATGAGATCGGCCGCTTCCACTCGCGCGTAGGCTTGGGCGAGCGGATACTGCACACCCTGGTTTGAGCCGATCACGCGATCGAAGGTGACCCGCTGGCGCGCGTGCTCGAGGCTGAGATCGAGCAGGAAGCGCGCGTTGCCGATGCACTCCGCGGCTGCGTAGATGCGGCGCGGGGCGAAGCCCTTCATCAGGCAGGAAAGGCCGGCACCGACGGCGCCGACGCGCGCCGTGTCGGGGACGCGAAGAGCGTCGATGAACAGCGACGTCGTCAGTCGGTTGACGACCATCTCGACCGGTCGCAACTCGATCTGGTCGCCGACCTCGTCGCGATCCAGGAGGAACACGGTCGGGCCTGCGTCGGCCTGGACGAGGAGGAGAATGACGCGGGTATGTTCGGCGAGCGAGATGAAGACCTTTTGCGCATCGAGGATCCAATCATCGCCGTCGCGGCGCGCGGTGCTCTTGAGGTTGCGCATGTCGGCGCCGCTGTCGGGTTCGGTGGCGGCCACGCCGAGACAGCGAATCTCGCCGCTGGCGACGCCGGGGAGGTAAGCTTCTTTCTGTGCATCGGTGCCGTCGCGCAGGATCGTGCCGCAGATGGCCATCTGCGCATTGACGGTGGTCGCGTCGCCGCCGGCGCGGTTGATCTCTTCGATGACGACACTGGCTGCGGCCGGTCCGGCCTCGGAACCACCGTACATGTGCGGCAGAAGGGTAGCGAAGTATCCCTGCTCACCCGCGGCGGCGAAGAAATCGCTCGGAAACGCGCGCTCCGCGTCGACACGGCGCCAGTAGTCGAGCCCGAAGCGCTGCAGCAGGCGCCGCACCTGGGCGCGGATCGCGACGATCTCGGGGGCGTCAGGGCCCAGTATGTGGTCGGCAGAAGCTGTCATTTGTAGCTGCGGCGCGTGCGGTCGCCGTGCGCGCTACAGAACTACTCCGCCGACGCGCGCACGCCAAGCGCCCGAGGCGCGGGCTGGACCCGAACTTTAGCTTTGCGCATTGGTCACGGATCGCTTTGAGCCGCCGCCTTCCGCCACAATCCGCCGGCCGTGGCCGAATCGGCCCAAGGATGCGGTCCACCGAATCGGGGCAAGTTCAGAGAGCCGGGCATTCGGTGAAGCCGCCTCCGTCACTTGGTGCAGCGTGGGCATCGCCGACCCGGGAACCCCAGCCGCTCGCAGTCGGACTCGTCGAGGTCGTCGACCTCGGCGAGCACCGTACTCACGATGTGCACTTTGCCGACGTGCCGACGTGCCGACGTGCCGACTGACGAGGGCGAGAAGTGTCAGGTCGGCCGCCTGGTAGTCGACCCGCACGTTGGCATCGACCACCAGGATGCCTCGTGCGGACATCGGTCACCCGACCCACGACGCCGACAACGCACGCATCTCCTCGAGTGAGATGCCGAGGACTTCCCCCCCGCGGCCCAGGCTGATCTCACCCGCCTCGATAGCGCGGCGCACCAGGCAGGCCAGACGGTCTTCGCGGAAATCGCCGGCAGACAGGTGGTCCGGCTCACGGCCGCAGAACACCTCCGGCGCGGCAATCGTCATCCTCCCCATCCCAAGATGAGCAAGCGAGTGAAGACACATACCGTTGAGAAAATCGTTAGGATCGTCACCTCGACGACTACGGACAGGAAGCGGAGGAGGAGGACGGCGCGCACGAGCGCGAGGCGGACGCCTTCGCGGCGGAGTTTCCGCGGTGTTCAGACGTGGGTGGGAGGAGAGCTACGGCCTGCCGCTGGTCGACCGGGTGATCAAGGTCAACTACGTCCCCATATTCCCCGTGACGTCAGAGGCCCAGTTCCCGACCGAGGACCGTCTTCACGAAAGCCCCGGCACTCTCGGCCGCAACCATGTTCTGGATGCGCTCTCGCACCTCGTCGACGCTGTCGAGTCGTTCCGCGGCAGCCATCGCCGAGCGGTACGCATCCCACACGTCGGTGCTCGTGATCTCGTAGCCGTACCCCTGCACCAGCCAGTACAGGGAGAGCAGGCCCGCACCGACGGCGAACGCCGGCTGCTTCCCGGCGTAGTCACGCGCTGCGCGAGCGAGCGTCTTCGGATCACACGGCGTGCGACTCGCAAGCGCGAGCGCATCGTCGTACAGGCCGGCGTCCTTCGCGGCCGCGAACCACTTCCCCTCGTCGCCGGGGGTCGTCCTGACTAGGTCGGCCAGGACCTTGCTCGCGTCCTTGTGCGGGTACTTCCTCGCTAAGGCGCGGAAGGTCGAGAGGTACGTGCCGCCCTGGTTGGCGCGCACGCCGAAGCGCTCGTACGCCTCGTCGACCAGGCCCGACGAGAGGAGAATCTCCTCGCACATGTAGTCCACCTCGTAGTCGCTCGCCCCGCGACCTCGGCATGCCTCCGCATAGCGCAGGGCCTCCGCCTTCCGGCCCGTGGCGAGGAGCGCGCGCACGGCCCACTGCTTGTACGGCCAGATGGTGTCGCTGCGCAGCAGGTCGATCAACTCGTCGAAGCGCTCGGCGCGATGCAGGGCGCTTAGGCAGGCCGAGGTCCCGTGGAAGTGCCTGCGGACCTTCTTGTCGGGGCTCAGCGCCAGGCGCGTGATCCCGACGAGTCTGTCGGCCCAGGCCGACGCGACCTCCTTCAGCGTGCACAGCTCGCCCCAGTGATCCGTGAGGTTCTCGATGTAAGGGATCTGGTCGGCCTGATGCGCCGCGAACAATCGCTCGAGCCAGGCGGCGCGCGTCTGCGCATCGACGGAAGCGTTGGCGATGACCGGCACGAGTTCGGCGATGGCGTGGTTCACAGCGGTGCCGATGGCGCCCGACGAGCTGTCGACCTGCTCGAGCGCCGGCGACACGCGCTCGAGGAACACCACTGCCCCCTCGGCGGCGAGCGCCGGCTCCTTCTTCGCGACCTTCCGGATCTCGGCGACAGCCTGCTTGATGCGCGTGATCGCCGGCTGCGACCGCCAGCCGAACGCCTGGCGACGGAAGCGAGGCTTGAATTCCCACTTGTGGGCCGCGCCAGCCGGCGTGGATCGTGCTGCGCTCATGATGCACCCAGGGCGCGGTCGGTCGGAGGCGAAAGCAGGCAGGTGGACACGACGAATTCGGCGGCGCACCGGTCGGTGTCGGCGCCGAGCACCTCGTCGACCAGCTCATGCTGTCGGAAATCGATGTCTTCTTCGCCATTGGGGGGCAGCAGCGCGCCGAGGATGCGATGTGTTGCGCCAGCGGAGCCTGTCAATGAAAGTGAGACGGTCGGCATCAGAGTTTAGTGAGCAATTACAGCGGCGAGGGGGCGATGGGATCGGCGCTGTCGGTGTTGTTTGAGTGGACGAAGGGTTTGGGTGGG
>Ga0163144_10007779_pt1 | contig 23411 bp, 21 predicted proteins | sample OliLak19BULKMAT1_FD_123175 | JGI IMG/M metagenome (GOLD analysis project Ga0163144, IMG submission 123175) | Freshwater microbial mat bacterial communities from Lake Vanda, McMurdo Dry Valleys, Antarctica - Oligotrophic Lake LV.19.BULKMAT1 | ecosystem: Environmental > Aquatic > Freshwater >...
GCCAGACCATCAGAAGATATTTGACGTGGAACTGTCCAATCAGGGGAAAATTATGGGTCTAGGGTCAGGGCGAAGCAAAAAGGAAGCAGAGCAACAGGCGGCAAAACAGGCCCTCCAGCAGGCAGGGACTTCGCGGTAGGGGCATTTCACACGGGGTCGGTTAATAATCCAGGGAGGGTGATGATGCAGAGACGAACGATAGTGAGAATGGCGGCAGTCATGCTCGTGCTCGGTGGAAGCCTATTGCTGGGTATGGGCGCCCTTTCCGCGGCTGACAAGGCCCCGACGGGGAAAGGGGAAGGGGCGAAAGGCCCCAAAGCCACGATCAAAACGAAGTTTGGCGATATGGAGATCGTCTTTTTCCCTGAGAAGGCTCCCAAGCACGTGGAGAACTTTCTTGCGCTGTCAAAATCAGGTTTCTATAACGGCACGATCTTTCATCGAGTGATTCCTGGGTTCATGATTCAGGGCGGTGACCCCAACACCAAAGACCTGAATAAACCTGAGTCGTATGGTCAGGGTGGGCCAAGTCAGAAGCTCAAAGCCGAGTTCAACGATATTCCCCACCGACGCGGGATTCTTTCCATGGCACGTACAAACGATCCCAATAGTGCCGGCTCCCAGTTCTTCATCGTCGTCAAGGATTCGAATTTTCTCGATGGGCAATATACGGTCTTTGGCGAGGTGGTGAAGGGAATGGAGGTTGCGGATAAAATTGTCAGCTTGCCGAAAAATAGCCGTGATCTTCCGAATGAACGGGCAGAGGTGACGAGCGTGGTGGTCGAGTAACCAGTGCGAGGTTTGGTGGGATCTGATGCGTGACACGGCTGTCATGAGAAACTTCGTCCTGTGCGGAGTATTGCTGGGGATCGGCCTTTTCACTGGTTGTGGAGGGAAGGCCGATGTGAAACCGGCAGCTCCTCAAATAGACCCTGGCCCGAAAGCTATAATCAAAACGAAGTTTGGAGATATCCATATCAAACTCTATCCGGATGTGGCCCCGAAGCATGTGGAAAACTTTACCAAGTTGGCCAAATCAGGTTTCTACGACGGAACGATCTTCCACCGTGTGATCCCGGGATTTATGATCCAGGGGGGCGATCCTAACACGAGGAACTCGCTGCGCAAGGATACCTATGGACAGGGTGGACCCAAGGACGAGAAGGGCAACCCTGTCTTGCTCAAGGCAGAGTTTAACGACACCCCTCACAAGCGTGGCATTGTGTCGATGGCGCGTGCGAACGAACCTGACACCGCGGGGTCTCAGTTTTTTATTGTCGTCGAACCGTCGCATTTCCTCGATGGAAAGTACACGGCGTTCGGCGAGGTGACCAAAGGGCTTGGTGTGGCCGATAAGATTGTGGTGTTGCCAAGAAACGATCGCGATTTGCCGAACGATCGGATCGAGGTGACGGTGACGATTGTTGAGTAGCGGCGCGGTCTCACGACTCCCAGAGTGCGCACAGTAAGAATGTGCGCGCTCGATGTGCGCAGTTGGAGTCCATGTAACCGCGCTGTGTGTGGAGTGTGAAGGGTAACGGAGCGCAGTCTATTTGAGGCGTTCGATGAACGTGCGGAGGCGGGCTTGTTCAGACGGGAAAAAGAGGATGAAGCTCAGGCCGAATGCGTTGCCGGAGACCCAACGTACTGAGGCTCGCTCGACATTCACCGGTGGCGATTGGTCGGGAAGAAAAATGATGATCTGCACGTCGAGTCCTTCCGCCATATTGATGTCGGACTCGGCTCGACAGCCCGATGTCGAAATGTTTGTGATCGTACCCTCGCCTTCGATCTCGCCGGAAGAAAATTTCACGATGCAGCGTAACTGTACCCGGCGTGCTTTTCTGATCTGTCTTTCGTCTTCTGTGCTCATGGTTTCTGGCCCACCGTCATCGGGGATGGTTGCCTGTCAGTGGTGGTGACATCCTGGCCCATGGGTATGGGGCTCGGGTGCCGGGGGTGGCATGAATTGCTGCCCTGGCAAGATGATATGGCCAGGTTCACGTTGTTTAGCCAGGTGTTCTGCAATGTCAGGATGGTAGGCCCGTACATAGCCGATGAGCCCACCGAGGAACCGTTGCGACTGAAAGTCCGTACCGGAAAAGCGTGAGACGAAGGCGATGGCACGGTCCAGGATCTCCGGCGCAGATGACATGTCGGCGATGTCCTGAGGATTCTGCTTCTTGAACGTGTCGTATTCCTTCTTCAAATGTTCTGCGAAGACCGGCATCGGGCCGGCCGGCACGTGTAGGGGACTGAGTGTTCGTCGCAAGGCTTGCAGCGCTGCCACAATCTCCGCATCTTGCCCGTCACGGCGGTTGTGGAAGTAACCGAAAATCACCACTTCAACGAGATTGAAGAGGGCCACAGCCTTCTTGCTGCCCAACTCCTCCAGTTCACGATAGAAATCTCGGCGTACCGGCATGAACTGCACAGCCAGCCGCTTCTGCTGATAGTCGCTCCCGGATTCGAGATAGATACAGTCAGCCGGGCATGAGACCCGCACGATTCGGTGTTCGCCGCAACACTGGCTGCAGATCAGCCCTGCTAAGGCTGGGCAAGGCCGCTTGCCTTTCCGTTGTGTGCAATAGGCGCACTGGCTCATTTGTTCACGGGCCCTTCTACTGCCGGTTTCGGTGGAGGCGGGATGAAGCCGTAGTCTGCCAGTGTCCGTTTTTCTTTCTTGGGCTTCCCATCGCTGGGGGTTTCGAGCCCGTTCATCTCGGCCGCATGAGCCAATTCATACGGAACAAGGATGAGGTTGTTTGCACGGTCGATACTCAGATCTCCCGGCGAGGGCAAGAATTCGGCGATGACTTGAAACCGCTTGTCCCAGCTCATGCGCCAGACTTTTCCCGTTGTGAAATCGGAGACGTACATGTTGCCCCAGCGGTCGAAGTCTACTCCGCGGAGATTCTGGAAGCGGTTGGAAAAAAATCCGTTGGAGACAATCTCCGTCACCACGCCTTCCGGAGAGATTTCTGAAATCTTGCCCTTCTCCCAACTGACGGCGATGATTTGACCTGACTTAGGATGGATGGCTAGGCCAGAGGGGCCCGCGAGGGCGGGGTCTGTGATGAGCACAGACCCCGCCTGAGTAGCCAGATCGACGCGGTAGATGGTGTTCGCCTTCTGATCGGAGCAGTAGAGGTGTCCCTTGCCATCGAAGGTCACGTCACTCAATGACGTCTGTATGGGCTTAGGTTGAGAGGTCGCAGGCGGTCGGATGGTGAGCGCCATGACTGGCTTGCCCGTGGTCGTATCAAAGCCGCGTAGGGTATTGAGATCGGCCACGTAGAGCACATGTTCAACTAAGGCCATGCCTTTGGGGGCATGAAGAATGACGTCCCCCTTGCCGCCTTGGATGAACTTGAGGTCGAGGAGTTTGCCGTTGGGATCGAGCTTGGTGATGAATCCGTTGTTATCGGCAGTTTCCGCATCACCGTTGACGCTTGAGATGAAGTAGCCCTTGTCGAGGGGATCATTCACAAAGCTATAGGGAGATTGCAGTTCTGTCACGGTGATCTGGGCGCTGAGAGGGCTGGCGATCACAAGGGGTATGATCACGATAAGCCAGGCTGCTGGATGGCTGATGATGCGTGTCAGAAGGGACATCACGGAGGAGGTGTTACTCACAAGATGGATGGCTGTTAATTGTAGGTGATCAAGGCATCGTAGCCGCCAGGTGAAGAGCCTGTCAAGAAATCGACGTAAGACGTGAAACGTCAAAAGTAAAAGGTGAGACATGGGAGTCATCATCGCAACGGTCGATCATATGAGTTTCCCATCTCTCGTTTCACCTTTTACGTTTTACATTTCACGTCGGAGCGGTCGTTGACTTGCTCAAAAATGCCCTGCTATGGTGCCCAGATTTACTGGCAGTCTTTCAATGAAGGAGGAGTCCGTGGCGGCACGATTGATCGACGGCAAAGCTTTGGCATTGCAAGTACGTGAGCGGTTGGCAATGGAATCAGCGGCGGTCTTGGCGAAGACCGGGATGAAGCCCGGTCTGGCAACAATTTTAGTGGGCGACGATCCCGCCTCGCATCTCTATGTGAAGAGCAAACAGAAAGCCTGTGATGCCGCAGGTATCTATATCGATGACCACAAGTTGCCGGCGAGCACGACACAGGCAGAGTTGCTATCCTTGATCGAAATGAAGAACGCCGATCCCAAGATCCACGGGATTTTGGTCCAGTTGCCGCTCCCCAAGCATATCGACAGCAAAGTTGTGCTCGAGGCGGTGTCGCCCAATAAGGATGCAGATGGTTTTCATCCATACAATTTCGGTCGGCTTGTCGAGGGGCATCCGGTATTTGAAGCCTGCACGCCAAAGGGTGTGATTAAGATGATTGAGTCCACCGGCGTGAGTATCGAAGGGAAACGCGCTGTCGTCTTGGGACGGAGCAACATCGTCGGCAAGCCGTTGGCGCTTATGCTGCTTCAGCGCCACGCCACGGTCACGATTTGTCACTCCAAGACAAAAGACCTGCCAGCGGTCTGCCGCGAAGCTGAGCTATTGCTGGTGGCAATTGGAAAGGCCAAGTTTGTCACGGCCGACATGGTACGCGAGGGGGCCGTCGTGATCGATGTGGGTACAAACAAAACTCCTGAGGGTAAATTGTGCGGCGATGTCGATTTTGAACCGGTCAGTCAGAAAGCAAGCTGGATCAGTCCTGTGCCGGGCGGCGTCGGGCCCATGACGATTGCGATGTTGCTGGACAACACGGTGGAGTCTGCAAAGCGAATGGCGGGAATGATGTAAGGCGGCTGGGTGCGCCTGTGCTCGCATAACGCGCGCGCAGACGGAGTAACCCAACAATCTCTTAGAGGGACAAGGTTAGGAAAGAGCTTATGAGTCGAGAGCCGCGGCGACTACGAGAAATCCTTGATCAGGGACAGTTTGCTGTCACGATTGAGTACAATCCTCCCAAAGGTACCAACATCTCCGGCGTATTAGAGAATGCCAAACAATTGGTGGGGCGTGTCCATGGCGTCAATGTCACGGACAACACGGCTGCCGTGGTGCGAGCCGGATCTCTTTCCGTTTGCCGACTTCTCTACGAATTGGGCCATGATCCCGTGATGCAGATGACCTGTCGTGATCGGAATCGGATCGCCATGCAGTCGGACCTCATGGGTGCCGCCATGCTTGGCATCCGCAATATTTTGTGTCTCACGGGGGACTATCCAACTGTTGGAGACCATAAAGAAGCGAAGCCGGTCTACGATCTCGACTCGGTTCAGGTCATGCAGCTTGTGCAAGGGCTGAACAATGGGCGGGATATGGCAGGCAATAAGCTGGATGGCTCGACGGCGTTTACGATCGGCGCTGCTGTGACGCCGGAGGCCGATCCGCTCGGCCCCATGCTTGCCAAGTTTGAAGTCAAGGTGAAGGCAGGCGCCCAGTTTTTTCAGACCCAGGCGATTTATCATCCGGAGCAATTCGCGTCCTTCATGCAAGCCATTCGGCCATTCAAGGCCAAGGTGCTGGCGGGTATTCTCGTCCTCCGGAACGCCAAGATGGCGGAGTTCATGAATGCCAATATCCCCGGTGTGTCGGTTCCTCAGGACATGATCGATGAACTCAGGGCGGCCGGCCCCGAGCGGGCTGAGGATGTAGGCGTGGACATCGCCGTGCGAACAATCAAGGCCGTGCGGTCTCATTGCGACGGGGTCCATATTATGGCGATCAAGGCGACGCATCGGCTGGCCGAGATCATCACCAAAGCGGAAGTGGGATAATGACGGTCCTCGAGTTTCAACGCCACAAGCGCGATAAGAAGAAACTGATCGTCGTCACGGCCTATGATGCGCTGTTTGCACGCATCGTGGAGCAGGCCGGCATCGAGGCCATCTTAGTCGGCGATTCGCTCGGAGTCGTCGTGCAGGGGAAAGCCAATACGCTTTCGGTGACGATGGACGACATGCTCTACCACACGAAGCTTGTGGCTGGGGCTGCGCAACAGGCGCTCGTGATCGGCGATATGCCGTTTATGTCTTATCAAGCCAGCCTGGAAGACGCGCTCCGCAACGCCGGACGGTTTCTACAGGCCGGAGCTCAGGCCATCAAACTGGAAGGCGGCGCAGTGATGGCCGATCGGGTGGCTGCGATGACCAGTATTGGCATTCCCGTGATGGGGCATCTCGGTATGACCCCTCAATCTGTCCATCGATTTGGTGGCTACAAAGTTCAGGGGAAAGAATCAGATCATGCGCTGGCCTTGGTGAATGATGCCAAGGCCCTCGAAGCAGCCGGTGCCTTCGCCATCGTGCTCGAGGCGATTCCCACCGAGCTGGCCAAGACCATCACCGAACAGGTGACCATTCCCACCATCGGGATCGGAGCCGGTGCGCACTGTGATGGCCAAGTTCTGGTCCTCTATGACCTCCTGGGGCTATTCGATGACTTCGTGCCGAAGTTTGTCAAACCCTATGCCCATCTCAAGGCCGATGCGCTCCAAGCTCTTCGCCGTTACAAGGAAGAAGTTCAGGACGGGAAGTTTCCGAGCGAATCGGAAAGCTATCATTGACCGTTGGCGAATCTGACAAACCGGCCGTTTCGCCCTAGCATCGTCCTTCCTTGCTCTTGCTTGTTCACAGACATGTACTTCGTGCCTTGACAAGCAAGGGGCAGATTTGCCGATGTTTGGTACACTTCGTTTCGGGCTGATCAGAAAATCGAGGTGATGCGTGATGGAGTGGATTGAGTGGCTAGTCAGCAGCGAATTCCGAAAATTTTTACTTGATCACGATCTGTTTTTCCCGTTGTTGTTTCTTGGAAGACTGATCGGGATTACGGCAATTGAGCTATTGCGGCCGGCTCGAGAGGTGTCCTATCGGAAGGTGATTCTGAACGATTTGACGGTCTTCGTCGTGTTTCAGTTTGTCATCTTTCCGTCGGCGGAATACATCGGCCGGTATATCGCCATCCGCCCCCAGTTGCCGGACACGATCCTGGCCATGCCGTTCCCAGTCCGCGTATTGTGCTATTTCGTGATCGCCGACTTCGGCCATTATTGGATTCATCGCCTCATGCATACGACGCATGTCTGGCGGGTTCATAAATGGCATCACGCCCCAACCTATATGTATTGGCTCGCGGGAACGCGTGCCACCGTGCCGCAACAGGTTCTGGTGAATCTGCCGTATATTTTCGCCTGGTCGTTCCTTGGGGGGGCTCCCTGGTGGATGGGATTGATGATCGGCGTGTTTAATTCCCTGCAAAACGACTGGATGCATGTCAACGTGACGTGGCGATCCAATTGGTTGGAGTGGTTGATCGTGACGCCGCGGTATCACCACATTCATCATAGCGACAACCCTGCCCACTACAAGGCGAATCTTGCGGCGTTGTTTACCATCTGGGATCGCTTGTTTGGAACCTACGTGAATCCGGACGAGGTGAAGGAGCCGCTATCGTTCGGGATCGGCGAAAAGGTGCCACTTGTTCGTTTGGCGTTGGGTGTTTGAAGGTTGGTGGCGCGGCGAAGTCCTACGCCTGTTCCCGTTCATACAGGCGAATGAGTGGTGCACGAAAGTCTGAATTGACCATGTGCTGCCGAAAATCTTGTGTGAGTCTGGCCACGTCAATCCCCATGTAGAGCGTCGGTGTCTTTTGCAATCGAACGATGCCGTTGGTGCCTAGGTTCCCCGCTGCCCGGTGGTTACCGGTGAATCGTTTGAGATTGGCGGCGGCGAACTGGATGAGGGCTTGGAAGAAGTTCCCTTGTTCAGTGTGGTGGCCAACGGCATGCCAAAGTCCTTCGAAGATTTCGTGGGATTCCCACCAGTAGGCGTAGTTGTAGAGGTCGATCCCATAAAGGTAATCCTCTGACCGCTGCCAATGTTCTCGCGGAAAGGCGGGGAGCTTCGGGTCCGGCTGACCGTAGGAATGGCCGAGGGGATTGCGCCGCGGATGTGGATTGTTCCCCGGAAGGAATCGATAGGATGGAAACGGCCTCGTTGAGTAACGAGGCCAAGTCGGATCAGGCGGCTGAGGTTCAATCACGATGACGCTCGTTGGATGCCCGTGACCTGGAAGACGTGGCGATCGTGCAGCCGCACCGCAGTCAGTTCTTTCCCCCACACGCAGCCACTGTCGATGGCCAATAGGTTGGGCTCAATGTGCAATCCCAACGCAGCCCAATGTCCGCAGATGACCGTGGTCTCGGTCTGTCTTCGATTTGGAATTCTGAACCAAGGAAAATAACCAGCGGGCGCCTGATCGGGAGGGCCGGAGAACCCGGACATCTCACCGGTGGGGGTGCAGGTGCGTAGCCTGGTGAAGACTCGGGCAGTACTCACCAGCCTCTCCGAGCCTGTCAGCGACGGATTCCATTGTGGAGATGGTCCATGAAACAGGCTCTGGAGGAACAGACGATAGTTCGGGCCTGCCAGCACGGTCTCGACTTCACGCGCCAAGCCGATGGCCTCATCGATGGTCCATTGCGGGAGGAGTCCCGCGTGAACCATCATGAACGATCCCTCGCGATGGTGGAGCGGTTGGCGGCGGAGCCAGGCGATCAGTTCATCGCGATCGTTGGCGTCCAAGATGTCGTGAATCGTATCCTTGTGTCGTAGCGCGGCTATGTGTTCGGCTACTGCAAGCAAAAAGAGATCGTGGTTGCCCAGTACAATCTGGGCGGCATCGCCGAGCCCACGCACGAATCGGAGGAGGGCGAGAGAGTTGGGGCCACGATTGACGAGGTCGCCGGCCAGCCACAATCGATCCGTCCGGGGATCGAACGAAATCCGATCGAGGAGCCGTCTGAATGGATCGAGGCAACCTTGAATGTCGCCGATTGCGTAAATAGCCATGAATGGAGGGCTCCCGTGACGGGCTGAGCCTACCCCGCATGCCGCAGGAAAACAAGGCGAGGATTGTCGCGCGAGGCGAGGGAATATTGTGCGTCCTTGGCCTATTCCGCCTTGGGTTCAAAGGGGACTGTAAACTGAAAGACACTGCCACGGCCCGGCGCACTGTCAACACCGATGGATCCGCCCATGAGTTCAACAAGCTGCTGGCAGATCGCGAGCCCTAATCCCGTCCCTCCGTAAGTTCTTGTGTTCGATCCATCCGCTTGCACAAAGGGTTGGAAGATCCGCGCACAGGATTCCTTCGCGATGCCGATCCCCGTGTCGGAGACGGAGAAACGCACGCTGACGAGATGTCCGGTTCTTCCCGTGACGCGGGGTAACCTGGCTGGGAGTTCCGAGTCAAGCGGGTTTTGCTTGCCCGGTTTCTCCTCCACGTCTGCGCGGACCACGATCTCGCCGTGCTCGGTAAATTTGACGGCGTTCGCCAGGAAATTATTCAGGATCTGGCGCAATCGACCGGAGTCTCCGTGAAGCCATGTCGGCACCTCCGCTTGGATTAGGCCGGACAGTGTCACTCCCTTGCTGTGCGCACGTTCTTGAAACAGGCCGACGACGTCTTTGAGCAGTCGGTGTACGTCGAAGTCGGTTTCTTCGAGCTGTAGGTTGCCGGAGTCGAATTCCGAGAAATCCAGAATGTCGTTGATGATCAAGAGGAGTGCTTCACCCGAGGTGCGAATAGTGTCCGCATAATCACGTTGTTCAGGCGTGAGGGACGTGTCCTGAAGTAACTCGGTCATGCCGAGAATGCCGTTCATGGGTGTTCGGATTTCGTGGCTCACGGTGGCAAGAAATTCCGATTTAAGGCGTGTCCCTTCGAGTGCCGCATCGCGGGCCTGAGCCACGCTCGCTTGGCTGGCCCGCAACTCTTGCAAGGCCCGGCTCGACCGTGCGATGTATCGGACGCGGTGTGTGAGCAACAGTCCGTTCAGTGGTTTGGTCAGGAAGTCGGTGGCACCGGCATCATAAGCTCTCGTGATGGAGTCGTAATCGTCCAGACCGGTCATAATGAGAACGGGCGTGTGTTCTCCCCCCGAAAGTTTTCGGAGCGCCGTACAGGCCGCAAACCCGTCCATTTCCGGCATCATGATATCCAGCAGGACCACATCCGGGTGGAGCTGCTGAAACGCCGCCAGTGCCTCTCGCCCATTCTCGGCTTCTTCGACGCCCCATCCAACGCTCTCCAGCGCTGCGCGTGCCATGAGTCTGTTCACGGCATCGTCGTCCACAATCAAGGCAAGTGGGGTGTTCCGTTGATCAGGCGTCATGGGCTGTTTCCTTGTTGAGTGTGGCGAGAAAGATGGCGCAGACGGCTTCAAAATCCCGTTCTAAGTGCCGAAAGTGGTCTGAGGCTCCCTCGATCTGATGACTGCGACCCAAGGCCTCCAGTTCTTTGCAACGGGCTGCGACGGTCATGGCGCCCAGCGTGGCGCTGCTGGATTTGAGGCGGTGTGCCACGGCGTGGAGTGTGGACGAATCGTTCGATTCGACCGCGTGGCGTAATTGGTCGACCAGTTTTCGGGAATCCTCCACGTATCTGGCCAGCAACTTTCCGAGCGGGTCGGGATGTTCCGGTCGTTTCAGCATCCGGATGGGATCCCACGCGCTGTAATCGACCACACCGGTAGACTCGGTTTGTTCCGCATGAATTGTCGGCGTCAAAGTCTCGGGCGCCTCCTTCGCCGAAGCAGCTCCAGAATTGCTTTGTGATGATGAGGTGCCTGTCCGACTGAGCCAACGACTCAACATCTCCCTCATCTGATCTTGGGAAAATGGTTTGCTCAGATAGTCATCCATCCCGGCGGCCAGGCACTGGTCACGGTCGCTTGCCATGGCATTGGCCGTCAGGGCAATAATTGGGATGCGCGCCGCCTGTGTTTGCCGCTCCCGCTCACGAATATGGGCTGTTGCGGTGAACCCGTCCATAATGGGCATCTGGCAGTCCATGAAGATGAGGTCATAGGTGCCGGTGGCGAAGACCTCAAGGGCCTGACGGCCGTTTTCCGCGCTGTCCACATGGCAGCCGAGCAGTTGGAGTAGCCCCAGTGCGACCTCACGGTTGACCGGATTGTCTTCGACCAGGAGCACGTGGCCACCGAACATTGGAGGCGCGAGGGGCTGCGGCCTCCAGGCCGGCAGCGCCGCTGTGGCCCCCTGTTGATAGCTTCGTAGGCAGTTTCGCAACGTCGATTGTCGAATCGGTTTCTGCAGCCATGCGACGAAGCCGAGGGGATCGATCGTCCGATCGTGTGGGTGACGTTCCCCAGAGCTGAGAGCCAAGAGGTCGACATCACGGATAGCGGGATCGGCCTTGATGGCGTGCGCAAGCATGAGGCCGTCCATGCCGGGCATGTGGAAGTCGAGCATGGCCAGATCAATGGGGGTAGGGGTATGCGCGGACTGCGTTAGGCGCTCCAGGGCGGCGGCACCACTGTCTGCACTGAAGACCTCGGCACCCCAGGACGTGAGATGCGCGTTCAGCACAAAAAGATTCGTCGGATTGTCATCGACGATGAGCACCCGCAGGCCGCGGAGAAACTGATCGTGCACGGGCCTCCCGTCACGAGGCGCGGCACATCCCAGCTGGACGGTGAACCAGAACGTGGAACCCTGTCCTGGCCTACTGGCGATTCCGACCTCCCCTCCCATGAGCTGCACGAGTTGTTTCACGATCGCCAATCCAAGCCCCGTGCCGCCGAACTGCCGTGTGGTGGATCCGTCGGCCTGAGAGAACGGGGTGAACAGCCCTGCCAGCGCCTGGGAGGGGATACCGATACCGGTGTCAGTGACCGCGCATTTCAGCGTCAGTGATCGGGCGTCCTGCGCAAGGAGATGGAGCCACACGGTGACCTCGCCGCGTTTGGTGAATTTCACAGCATTGCCCACCAGATTCAGCAGCACCTGGCGGAGCCGGGCCGGATCGCCGATGGCTCGATCGGGAATCTCTGTAGGAAGAAAACAGGTCAAGTCCAGCCCTTTTCGCTCAGCTGGGTCGGCGAATAAATCAACCGCCTCTTCAATCGTCTCGCGCAGCTCGAACTCCATCTGCTCGAGTTCCAGCTTCCCGGCCTCGACCTTTGAGAAATCCAAAATACTGTTGATGATGCTGAGCAGAGCGGAGCCGGAGCGGTGTACGCTGTTGGTCAGGTGGCGTTGCTTCTCGGTTAATGGGGTCGCGAGCAACAGTTCGGCCATACCGAGAACCCCATTCATGGGCGTGCGGATTTCGTGACTCATGTTGGCCAGGAACTGCGATTTTGCGACGCTCGCCGCTTCGGCGGCTTCCTTGGCCTTGCGGAGGGTCTCTTCCCCTTGCTTCCGTTCGGTAATGTCTTCAGAAATACCTAAAATATATTCAGGTTGTCCTTGTGCATTCATGATGGGAATCTTGCGCGTATGGAGGATCCTGGTGCCATGATGACTGGTGGCAAGGGGTTCTTCCGGGATGTCTTGAAGTGATCGTAACTCGATGACGCCACGATCTTTCTGTGTGAAGAAGGCGGCTTCGTCCTGAGGGAAAAAGTCGTGATCCGATTTCCCGAGTACGGTATCTCGCGTGAGCCCAGTCAGGTCTTCCGCGGCTTTGTTCCACCGTACGAACCGGAGGTGTTCCGCATCTTTGACAAACACCATGATGGGCAGATTCTCGATCACCGAATTGAGAAAATTCTTCGAGCGCTCGGTCTCGATTTCAGCCTTACGTCGATCGGCAGCTTCAAGGGCGAGGGAGACGGTATTGGCGACCGACATCGCAAATTGCTTTTCTTCCGACGTCCACTGTCGAGATGGGCCGACGTGCTCATGCCAAATGACACCGATCATCTTACCTTTCGACCGGATGGGGGTATCCAAGATAGAAGTGATTCCCCGCGGAACGAAGTAACTGTCTGTGAATTCAGAGGTTCTGGGATCAGTCCGTGCCTGATCTGCAGCGATGATATCCTCCGTTGCGAGTTCCTCGAAATATCGTGGAAAGTTGGCTGAGGGAAGCTCGACTCCGCTCGAATGACGATCGGTCTGCTGTTCGTAGAGATCAGCGCAGCGAATGGCGGCTCGCGCGTCGGTAAAAAACCAGATGCTGGATTGGGCGACCATGAGGCTTTGCGCCGCAACTCGCGAAATGACGTGAAAAGCTTCGGTGCGTTGCCCCCGGTAGATATCCGCGTTGGTCGCCAATTGGAGAAGCCCCGTTTGCACGCGGTGGAGTAGAGTGGCATTCTCAGCTTGCTGTGCCTCTGCCCGTTTCTTATCCGTAATATCTCGAAACAACAATACGGCCCCGTCGATCATGCCCTCATGTGAGACCGGCGTGACGGCCAGAGAAATGGGAATCGATCGGCCATCTTTACTGAAGAGGACACTATCCTCGGTCCGATAGGACATGCCCAATGTGAGTGGGGGAATCGGTCCACCGGTGATGAGGCACTCATGACGCAACGTTTCTGGCTTGGGAGACAGCGGTTGGTATATCGGCTGCCCCTTCAGCTGAGCGAGTGGAGCATCGAAGAGGGTTTCGGCCTGTGGGTTCATGATGAGGACCTTCCACTGCTCATCGACGACGCACAACCCGTCTCCAAGAGAGTGCAGGACCGCTTCGAGCTTGTTCCGTTCCTTCGCGAGCTCTGTCTCACTGGAGCAACGGAGTTCTTCGTACAACCCTTGCATTTCCCGCGACGTCACATCGAGCGATTGTTCCAGCAGCGTTCGGCCTTGGTCTCCCTCGGTGTAGCTTTGATTAATTCGCTCAAGCATCGTCTGCCAAACCCCTTCGTCTATCGGGCAGCACTCGGGATTGAGCATCAGGCGTTTGAGTTGTCGCTGCAAGAGTGGGTGCATCGTCAGTCTCAGGCAGCCTCAGAGATGGTGGTTAATGTCATCGTCTGATTATGAAGGTCGCATTGTCCCGTGGAATAGGGTGAGATCTCTCCGTATGAGTAAAATCCGATCTGTTGTGCCCCTTTCGGCAATATATCGAAGGTGGCTTCGACCTCCTCTTCGGTGCGCTGGCCGAGGACCATTCGGCGCCCGACGCAACTGATGGCGATGGAGAGTGTGGGGGTAGAGTCCGTACTGAGAGGTGTTGCTAAGGTCGCCGCATCCGATGCGCCCTGGATCAAACGATCGAAATTTGCCCGCATGAATTGAGCATAGGCGCCTTCCGGCATATCTCCCGCGAAGGTGAGAGATTGAGCCGTGTGGTCGATGCCGAGAATGGTCCGAACAAGGCGTTTCGTCTCCTCCTGTTTCTGTCGGATGGACAGGGGGAAATGCAGTGCTGTACCGGGAAGTCCACTCGCGAGTTCGCCAAGGTAGTCTTTGTAGAGCTGGAGTGCCGGCTTGTGGTTGAGCTCATATAAGACGTTCCCCTGTGAGCGTGTGATGAGCCGCTCTGGTCCAAAGAGGTCCCATCCACCTTTGGACCCGTGAGTGAGACGGACGGCGGTTCCATACAGTCCGACCGCCGTCACATAACCCCCTGCGGGCAGACCGTCTTTGACGACCCATGTTCGTTTGAATCGTTCACCGTCGCCGGCAAGTCCCCCGCTCACCACAACGTGTGCTGGAAGGACGGTGTTGAGCCCGCGGATGAGTTCACTCCCATTCACTCCCAGTCCGTCCGAGAGGACTAGAACCCCTCGTAGCCCTGGGTCCATGAGTTGGCGCGCAAGGGATTGTGCGGCTTCGAACGACTGTCCGGGTTCTGTAACAGGTGCGGAGGCAGTGCGGACCGTTGTGTGCTCGAATTGGAGGAGGGCAACGACCAATGTGTCGTCCTGGATATGCGTCCCGAAAATTTCCCCGGAGCTGGAGCACCCAATGGCCGGGGCTCCCGGGTACGCAGCCAGGACTGATTGAACGGGAGCCGGGGCATCAAGCAAGTGAGATGGCCCGAACATGATGACCAAGGTTCGATCTGGGTTCTTGATGGTGATGTTCGGGATGGCCGTCTGGTCGGTGTCTGAATAGGTAAAGGTCGAGAGTTTCATGCGGCCTCCTTGGGTGATGGTTCAAGTTCGGTGCGGAAGATGACACAGGCGTCCCGATGTTCGATCTCGATGCGAGGGATCAGGCCTTCGGCTCGCTCCCCGTGCTCAGTCCGGCAGGCCTGCTCCAATTCATTGGCAAGGGCCGCCAGCCGAAGCGCGCCGAGGGTGGCGCTCGCGGATTTGAGGGTGTGGGCCAAGGCCATCATGGCATCGTGATTCTGTTCCCGCAGGGCCTGTCGAAGCGCGTCGATCTGGGTCTGTGAGCTGGTGAGGTATAGGCCGATGATGTTGTGAAGCACATTCGGTTGTCCCGGTCGCTGGAGTGTCGCAATTGCCGCCCACGCGTTGCGATTGATCTGTGCCGGTGACGGAGACTGTGGTGTGTGACTCGTGCCTCCTTCCCCCGCCTCCGTTTTCTCGTTGGTTCGTGACGCGTGGGCCTTCGGATGGGACTGGTCTCGAGGCCAACACCAACGGGCGAGGATTTCTGACAGGGACTGTTGGCTAAACGGTTTACTGAGATAGTCGTCCATCCCGGCGGCCAGACACCGGTCGCGATCGCCCTCCATGGCATTGGCCGTCAGCGCGATGATCGGGATGCGCGCCGCCTGCGTCTGCCGTTCCCGTTCGCGGATGGTGGCCGTGGCGGTGAAGCCATCCATGACGGGCATCTGGCAGTCCATGAGGATCACGTCATAGGCGTCGGCGGCAGAGACCTCGATGGCCTGCTGCCCGTCTTCTGCGCTGTCCACGTGGTAGCCGAGTAGTGCGAGGAGTCCCGTCGCGACCTCGCGGTTGACCGGATTATCTTCGACCAGGAGCACGCGTCCTCCTGGCCCCGCAGGCGCGCGGGGCTTCGGCGCGACCGCGGGCGTCCCCGCGGCGTCCCCCTGGCGATAGCGGCGCAAACAGTCCCGCAAGCGCGATTGACGCACCGGTTTCTGTAGCCACGCGACGAAGCCCAGTGGGTCGGTCGCCCCCTCGGGTGCCTGGCTTTCTCCTGAACTGTGGACCAGGAGATCGACGCGGCGGAGGAGGGGGTCGGCCTTGATAGCGCGGGCGAGCATGAGGCCGTCCATGTCGGGCAACTGAATGTCGAGAATGGCCAGGTCGATGGGGGTGTGGGCGTTCGCGTACTGAGTCAAGATCCCCAAGGCGGGGGCGCCGCTGTCGGCACTGATCGTTTCGGCCCCCCAGGACGTGAGATGCGCGTTCAGAACAAAGAGATTAGCCGGATTGCCATCCACGATGAGCACCCGCATGCCGCTCAGGAACTGATCGCTGGCTGACTGGCTGCTGTCCCGTGGAGCAGCACAGCCTAGTTGCACGGTGAACCAAAATGTGGAACCGTGGCCTGGGGTACTGGTGATGCCGACGTCTCCCCCCATGAGCTGCGCGAGTTGTTTCACGATGGCCAAGCCGAGCCCTGTGCCGCCGAACCGCCGGGTGGTGGACCCGTCGGCTTGGGAAAACGGGCTGAACAGCCGCGCTTGCGCATCGGGGTGGATCCCGATGCCGGTGTCGGCACATTTCAACGTCAGTGTCCGGGCGTCCTGCGCCAGGAGGTGGAGCCACACCGTCACCTCGCCCCGCTGCGTGAACTTCACGGCATTGCCCACCAGGTTCAGGAGGACCTGGCGGAGCCTGGTCGGATCACCAACGGCACGGTTGGGGATCTCCGCAGGGAGAAAGCAGGTTAAGCTCAACCTTTTCTTTTCAGCTTGTTCGATGAACAGTTCGACGGCCTCTTCAATCGTCTCTCGGAGCTCGAACTCCACCCGCTCGATGGCCAGCTTGCCGGCTTCGATCTTCGAGAAATCCAAGATCTCGTTGATGATCCCGAGCAGGGCGTTGCCGGACCGATGCACGCTGTCGGCCAGGTGCCGTTGTTTGTCGGTTAACTGTGTGGCTTGCAGCAGTTCAGCCATGCCGAGGACCCCATTCATCGGTGTCCGGATCTCGTGGCTCATGTTGGCGAGAAACTGGGACTTGGCGATGCTGGCGGCCTCGGCGGCCTCTTTGGCGACTTTGAGAGCAGTGACCGTTTGGGACAGTTCGGTCGTGCGTTCCACAACCGTGGCTTCAAGCGTCTCTTGTTGGGTGATTTCCTGCGCTCTGGCTTCTCGCAGTTTTTCTACCATGCGATTGAATGACCGGGAAAGATCCCCAACTTCATCGCTCGTGATGACCGTCAACTGTTGCGTCAAGTCGCCGTGAGCGACTTCATGCGTGGCGTCATGAAGCATACGAATTGGCGCTGTGATACGACGAGTCACCAGCACGGTCATCGCCATACCAAGGAGGGCGATAAGTGACGCGGCGAAGACTGTGGAGACCCAAGCCTCATGGATCGACTGTTCTAGGCGCTGTTTTCCCAATCCAAGGCGGACTGATCCGATGACCATTGGTTGGGCTGAGGCAGGGGAGCGGTCCAGGAAGAGACCATCGAGCTCCTTCACCGGTTTCGTCGTGACTGGGGCATGGACTTCCAGAAAGGCATGACCCGTTGCGTCGTCATGCACGTCGACCGTGAACGTTCCCTTTCCCGCCTCGAAGGGTAGGTTCTCTGGTGGAGGAATCTGTTGATCGATCCGTGATTTCCCGGCGAGCACTTTTGAGTCCTTCCCCAGAATTTCGACGTAGGCGAAGTCGGGATCGACAGTCAGGCTTTCGACGAGCTTCAGCAGCCTCTCCCGATTTTCGGTGAAGACACCGTATTCACTATTCTGGGCGATCAGAGCAGTGAGGATCTCACCACGACGGACGAGGTCTTCAGAGGTTGCCGTGATCTGTTGCTGCACCAAGAATCCTCCGATCGCCGTCGAGGCGCAGAGAATCAACGCGCAGGTCAGGAGGTTGAATTTCGTTGCCAATGTCGTCTGCATGCTGTGTTCCCCGTGCGTTTCGGAATTACCGAAATACGGACTGTGCTCCTTCGATAATCGGCTGCGGGATATCGAGTCTCATGTGGTCTGCCGTTTTCAGATTCAAGGAGTACACCACCTTTCTCGGCGGGACCGGCGGCAGCGCACCTGGGTTGGACCCTTGAAGAATTTTCAACGCCAGTTCTCCGCATTGGGCTCCAAGATCGCTGTAGTCCCTATCGAGCGAGTAGAGGGCGCCGGCCTTGGTCCAGGAGGTGGTCAGGCCGCTGACGGGGATGCGGTGTTGTAAGGAGAACAGGAGGATGGGCTCGGCGGTTTGGGGCGAGAGGACGACCTGGTCACTCAGCCCCCAGAGCAGATCGGCATCTTTCGCGATACCGTCGAGCGCATCAGGTAAGTCGCGCGGCATCTCCACTTCTCGCGTGACCAATTTGAGTCCCAAGCCGTGGGCGATCTTGGTGGCGGCTTCGACCTTGGCCCGATTCTCTTTTGGGTTGTACAACACTCCGATCGTGCCGGCTCCGGGCATGATGCGCTGGAGCCATTGGAACTGGATGTTGAGAGGAATCTCCACTCCGACTCCTGTGGCTTTGCTACCCTTGAGCAGACTGTCCGGATCCACAACCAACCCGGCCACGACCGGAATATCGGGGAGCTGCTTGAGTGCTGCCTGGGTCGCCAGGGTTCCGATCGTCAGCAAGAGGCTTGGAGTCTTGTTCTTTATGGCAGGGAAGATCTCTGCCACTTTTGCGTGGTTCCCCTGGAGACTATGGGTTTCGAATGAGATGGGTATGCCACGCGAGGAGAGATACTGTTGAAAACCCATGCTTAAGTCCTTATAGGGGCCGGCATCTTGGCTGGCGATGATGATCACACGCATGTCATTCGCCAGCACGGTCGCGCTCAAGAGCCAGGCGAACAACAGTGATATCGCGATGGTCACGATCACTGTGCGTCGCGTCGTGCGGCCATGTCTTTTCAGAGGGCGCATCGCTAAAAACGATACTTGAGTTTCACCCAAAATGTTCGACCGTCCTGATCGATGATGTCTTGCCGATGTTCCCCGGACCCCGGATATCCGTATTTCTGATTCATGAGGTTGTTGATGTGTCCGGACAGCTCCCACCCCTTCACGATCCGCTGACTGAACAACGACATGTTCAAGATGTAGAAAGGGCTGGCATTATTGTCGGCGAGCGTCAGTCGTGAACTGGTATAGCGTCCTTCGAATCCGGCGAACAGTTTGTCTTCAATCACCGGAACAATCAGGTTGGCCTTCGTCAAGTGCTGAGGGGAATTAGTGAGCTGCCGGTCGGTGTTGTCATTATGTGTCGTTTGGAGGGCATAGCTGAATCGTCCTTCTAGGCCTGTAGCCCATTTGCCTTCCATGGTGAGCTCCACGCCGCGCGCGGTAATGTTGTCCACGTTATCGTAAAAGAGCTTCCCATCTGTGGTATCGATTGTCTGGCTGATCAAGCCTGAGATGTCATACTGGTAGAGGCTACCGAGGACACGCAGGTGATCTCCCACGTACTGCTCCACGACGAGTTCATAGGTCTTGATCTTTTCGGGTTTGATGTTTGAATTGGCTTTGAAGGAAGCCCCTGTCACATAGAACTGTTCATAGGGATTCGGAGCGCGAAAAGCCTGTCCGTACAACAGTTTCACCGTGGTCTTATCCCAGGTGGAAATAAGTCCAGCCCGAGGATTTGTCGTGCCTCCGAACGTGCTGTAGTGGTCATGTCGCACTCCGGCGGTCAAGACAAGATGATTCATGATCGCCCATTCGTCCTGCAGATAGGCTGCGATGAAGCTGGAGCGCCGCTTATCGTCGAGGTACGTGGCTGGAGGGTCGAGATCCCCGTTGCTTTGGTTGAGGCGAAATTGATCTCGATACTCTGTTCCTACTGTGACTTTGTGTTGGTCGAACAGTCGTTTGGTGACTGTGAGTTCCGTTCCCCACCAGTCCGCCTCTGTCACATCCTTATTGAGGGTAAATGGCGGAGTGCCGGTCCCGGCATAATCGTAGGGGAGATGGGCGTTATAGTAGTACCGGTCATAATAGAGCCGCGCTTTCACGTTAAGCTGGTATGCGAACTCATGTTGATAGACGAGATCGAGATAGGTCCGTTCATCGAGGGTATGTTGTCGATTGTCATTGAACACCGTTCCAAAGGCTGCGGTCGGCACGTTCTTCTTGCGCCACTGGTGGCCTCCTGTGAGGGTGAAATCAGCATAGGAGAGCTTGCCGGTGTAGTAGTACAAGTTGTCTCGATCCGCGTCCTTGGCGATGCCGTTATTCGTGGACGCAAAGGCGGGGTAGGGCAGCTCGCGGTGGCCTTCGCTGTCGGAGAAGGAGCCTGACACGAGCATCTCCACCCCATTCGAGAACTTGTTGCCATAGCTGAGGCGGCTGCGGTAGGTATTGAAACTGGAGGCTTCGCCGGAGACCTCGGCGCCTTTGATATCCCGCCCCCTTTTTGTAATCACATTGACGACCCCGAAAAATGCATTAGTGCCGTACAGCGAGGAGCCTGGACCCTTGATAATCTCTATGCGGTCAATCAAATCGACATCAATCGGCATTTCTGTGCCAGACCCACCTTGGTCAAAGACGGCATCGTTCAGTCGGTGGTTATCGATCAGTAACAGGACGCGTGAGGTATAGTCGCCTGGCCGGTTGAACCCTCTGATTCCCAGGTATCCGTAATTGCGATCGTTGTTAGTAAATAAGCCCGGGGCGCTGTCGAGAATTTGGGCAAAGTTTCGGTAGCCGTATTTTCTGATTTGTTCGGCAGTGATGATGATGACGGCGGCCGGCGCTTCATTCACCTTCTGGTCGTATTTGGCTGCTCCATAGACCGATGGGATCTCCAGAAACAACCCTGTCTCGGTCGGTTTCGTCTGGTCGGGAGCGACTGGATCTAGCGGAAGATCCGTCTGGGCTCTGGCTGTGGATGCGGCCAACCAGAGAACAGTCAAGCCGATGAGCCCTAACCTGCTCCAGAACATAAACGAGTTTCCTTCCCCAATGGCGATGTTCACGTAGCGCTTGTGACGGAACTATCGGACACACCCAGTCGGTGTTCGCCGGTCGGTTCTGTGAGTAAGCCAGTCTTGCTGGTTGTTCGTTATTCTTATCGGAGCGGGGAAGATGAAACTGAACAAGGCTGAACGCCGGCTTTGGTCGGATGGGAACCTGTCAGAACGAAGGAATTTATGGGCTCAACGGTCTTGCGTTTGCGGCGGATGATCTAGGGAATCACGACGAATGAGCTGTGTTTCAGGACTGGTATGGGGGTAGGCGAATAATCTGTGAAGGTGCGTGGTTTCAATCGCGCTGTGCAGTCAACCGTGGGCAGCGTCTTCGACCGGACGCCCTATTTGGCCGAGAACCTCATGCAGCCTCCTTGGGTGACGGTGAGAGTTCTTGGCGGAAAATGACGCAGGCGTGCTGATGTTCCCCCTCGATGAGGGCGATCAGGTCTTCGGCTCGCTCGCCGTGATCAGTCCTGCAGGCTTCCTTCAATTCCTTGGCGAGGGCGGCGCTCGACGATTTGAGTGTGTGGGGCACACCTCGGATGGCGTCGTACTCCTGTCCCTGCCAGGCCTGTCGCAGGCTGAGGGTGGATTGTCAGGACGATCAGGGGTATTTGGCTTCGATCACGCTGCGTAGTCCACCACGAGCAGCAAACTCTCCCGTGACTTTTGCGTGCACAGGTCGGCAGGCCTTTACGACATCGTGCAGAATGCGGTTGACCGCGTTTTCATAAAAGATGCCAAGGTTTCTGTATGCGTGGAGATACATTTTCAGCGACTTCAGCTCTAGGCACTTTTTGCCGGGTTTGTAGTGCAGGGTGATGGTGCCGAAGTCCGGAAGGCCGGTCTTCGGGCAGATGGCGGTATATTCAGGAATCTCGATCGTGATGTCGTAGCCCTTGTATTGGTTCGGGAATGTTTCGATGTCCGGCAAGGGGGCGGTAATACCGCTCTTCGCATGCCGCTCGTTATAGCCAAGCGTGGTGGTCTTCGATTTTCCCCCAGCCGTTTCACGTGTCACGCGTCACTCCTCACGTATTTCTACTAGACTTGTTTCATCCATTCTACTTGCCCGATTTTTTCTAATTGAATGTAGAGGGTCACCCAGGGGCACGCCATCTCGGGGTATACCTCGCACAAGCCTCCTTTTCGCACGCCTCCGCAGGGGCCATGGCTCATGAATTTCGGGCACTCGGCTTTGAGCGAATCGTCCGGAATCGGAGGCCGCTTATGGACCCCACCGGCGTGCTGAGCGCCTTCGCTTTCACCTGGGATGATCACGCGTGTTGACATATGGGCCTAGTTTAGACAGGTTTAATGAAATCGGCAATCTCTCTTTCCACTCTCTCGAAGTCAATTGCACGCTAGGTTCGTGTGGAAATCCGGTAAATCACAAGTAGTTGGGGCGAATGGCCTACAGCCTTGGAGTGTGCTAGGCCTTCTTTCTTGCATGGTGGGCCTTCTGAGAAGTAGCTTTGATTATCAGGAAGTTATAATATTTGGCTGACGCATGATTTGAGGGGATACACGGACGTTTCTCATTGACAGTCTTTTTTAGGCTTTGTTACCATGCAACATCTTGTGGGCGGAATTTAGTCCAGCTCATTCAATCTCAAACTCCTGCGGGCTTGTTGTATATAATTATATCTTTCCGATAGGCGATGGATTGTCATTGCCGTAATACAGGGAGGTGTTCCGATGAGTCTTGATTATGTAAAATTTTCCGGTGGATTCGAGAAGTTCATGCCAAAAGAGTATCGAGATATGGTCGAGCACGGTCCATTTGGAAAGAAAATTTCGGTCTCTCAAATGGGAAGCTTCAAGGAAATTCTTGAAGAACATCCTATGTGTGCCGGTTGCGCGATGACCCTGTTCATCCGACTGGCGATCATTGCCTTCCCTAATCCTGAGGACACCATTACGGTTGGGACCGCAGGCTGCGGTCGGTTAGCGATTTCACAGGCTGCCATCCCGTTTGTGTATGGCAACTACGGCGATCAGAACGGTGTTGCGAGTGGGCTATCCCGCGGGTTACGGCTGCGGTTTGGTGACAAGCCAAAAGATGTGGTCGTCATGGCGGGGGATGGCGGAACGGCGGATATCGGTTTCCAGCAAGTACTTCACTCCTGGTTCCGAAAGGAACGGTTCACCACAATTATGTTGGACAATGAAGTGTACGGTAATACCGGTGGGCAGGAAAGCGGAATGACCAATCGTGGCGCCGTCTTAAAGATGGCTCCGTTGGGCAAAAAGTTTGAGAAGATGGACATGTTGCAGATGGCGAAGGTGGCTGGATGTGCGTATGTGGCGACGGTGGTCCCGAATAATCCTCGCCGCGTTGAGAGTGTCATCAAGAAAGCCGTGTTGATTGCCCGTGAGGTAGGCTCGACCTACATTCAAGCCTACACTTCCTGCAATATCGAGTATGCGATTCCGACCGACAAGGTGATGGAAGACGCGAAGACTGTCGAGAACGATCGGTATCAGTTTACGGAGTATGTGAGCGATGAGGCCAAGCAATATCTGACCGAGCGGTATGGCTACAAAGACTATCTTCCGAAGGCGGCTGCTCCTGCCGCTGCAATTCCAAACAAGGCATAAGCGACTCGGAGGGAGGCTCAGA